>Ga0075431_100003466_pt1 | contig 15294 bp, 10 predicted proteins | sample RhiMetdeltSRZDD5_FD_75297 | JGI IMG/M metagenome (GOLD analysis project Ga0075431, IMG submission 75297) | Populus rhizosphere microbial communities from Tennessee, USA - Rhizosphere MetaG P. deltoides SRZDD5 | ecosystem: Host-associated > Plants > Roots > Rhizosphere > Soil | place: USA... | reverse complement strand
CCGATCCACCCGAATCTGCCCGGATCGACCGTCACAGGCGCGGTCCTGGAGTTGCAGACCGGAGAGGTTCCCTTGTGTCCCCTGGGTGGCTCGTGGTGTAGAAGTCGAACCTGCGGCGGCCCGCTTGCGAGATGGAGTGCTGGGGATACTGCGCGAGGCCACGCTGCCGGAGGATGTCCGGAGCGGCGGGCCAGGTCACGAACCAAAGGCGACAGGACACTGAATCGTGGCGATGGAATTCCGGGACTACGCTGCTAAAGAAACGTCGGCGCTGCTCACGCGGCTGCTGGCCAGCCAGGCAGAGGCTTCGCTGGAACAGATCCGCTCGCTTCGCGAGGCGCTGGATGCGGCGGTCCGTACCGTGGAAACGACCGCTGGCGGCACGCCGCAGATCGAGAAGGATCTGCAGGAACTGATTCGGCGGCTGCATAGCGCCGCGGGCACGGCAGCGCGAGCCGCTGCGCAGAAAGTCCAGGACGAAGCGCGCGGCCTGCTCGACGTCGCGCATCGCGAGCTCGAGACGCAGCGCGCCAGGACCGAAGAGCTCGAGATCTCGCTCGCCGCCGCCAATTCCCAGATTGAATCCCTTCACTCCGAGATCGGCACGCAGGCGGACCGTCTCGACGCGCTGACACGCGACGTCGCGGACGTCCGCGCGGCGCACGACGAGACCGAACTGGCGCGTCAGGATGCGGAGAACGCCCTGCGCGACCAAGCGGACGCACGGGCCGCGGCGGAAGACGACCTCCGCGAGACACGCGGGCTGCTCGATGCGGCGTTGTCGGAGGCCGCACGTCTGGGCGCCCAGCTGGAGATCGAGGCTGCCGAGAACAACCGGCTGATCGGCGATCTGAGCGCCGTCCGCGCCGACCTCCACGCGCTCGAGATCGCTCGAGAAGGGATCGCGACCGAGCGCGACGAGATCGCGATAGCGCGCGACGAGATCGCCATCGCGAGGGATTCCGCCAGGGCGGAACGGGACTCCATCGCCGCCGAACGCGATGCGCTCATCGCCGAACGGACCCTGACGGCAGCCGAACGCGATGCCGCCGCCGCGGACCGCAACCTCGCCGCGGCCGAGCGTGATGTCGTCGTCGCCGAGCGAGACGCGCTGTCGGCTCGGCTCGACGCGAGCAACTCCCGCGTGCTGGCGCTCGAGAGCGCGCACGCCGACTACGAGTCGAGCATCCGTCATCTCGAGGATCGGCTGACCGCCGCGGCGGAAGCCGAAGCGCGCGCGCGCGAGGGCTCGCACGAGAGCGACGTGGCCAGGGGCGAGGCCAGCCTGCTGCGCAACGACGTGGAGCGGCTCAGCACGCTGCTCGATGCTGCCGTGCACGCTGCCGACGATCTCGCCGGCGCGACGAGCATGACCGACCTGCTGAGCGCGACCGTCCGTCAGCTGTCGGTGCACTACTCCCGCGTGGCACTCTTCCGCGTCAAAGGCAACCGCCTGGAGGGCGAACAGCAGATCGGCTTCGATCAAGCCACGGACATATCCAAGCTGGTGATCCCGCTCAACATGGACTCGCTCCTGACGCGCGCCGTGGCCTCTCGTGGCGTCGAAAGCATCAGCGGCACAGAGCTGAGCGACGGCAGGCTGGTACCCTTCGGCACGCTTGCCACATCAGCCATCGCGATTCCGCTGGTCCTCCAGGAGGAGACGCTGGCCGTCGTCTACGCCGAGGAGTCTGACGCGACCGAGACAGAGTCGGCTGGCATCGTGCACCATTCACGCGTGCGGTTCGCGACGTTCCTGATTCGCCACTCGGCCGCACTGATGATGCACCTCACGCAGGAGCTGAAGGCGCTCTCGGAGCTGCGCGAGTACGCCGCGCTGCTCCTGAAAGAAGCCGAGGAGATGCACACAGCCGACTCCGACGGCGGCAGAGACGAGGACGAGATCCGGCGACGCCTCAAAGACAACCTGGACTGCGCCCGCCAGCTGTTCATGCAGCGGGCCTCGATGGACGGCCCGGCGGCGGCCAGCCTGCTCGACGAACAGATCATGGCCGCCGTGGAGGCGCACACCGCCTTCGGGCGCGACCTTGCCGCCGTGGTGGGCCATAGCAGCGTCAGTGTCAGCGCCACCAGCACCTCCACGAAGCGCAAAGAACGTAAGGCCGAAGCCTCTTAGCGCTTGCCGGCGCTTATCGCGCTTCGATGACGCTGAGCGGCGATTTCGTGGGAATCACTCGTGTCAGCGTGAACCCCGCGCGATCGAAGAGCCCACGGAATTCCTCTTCGGTGCGCTCGCGGCCGCCGGTCATCACCACCATCTCCAGATCGATCAACTTTCCGAAATCCGGGGTGTTGGCTGGCTGCAACACGGAGTCGAGAAGGATGACCCTCGCGCCGGGCTTCATCGCGGCGCGGATGTTCCGCAGGATGGTCAGCGACCGGTCGTCATCCCAATCATGGATGATGTGCTTCATGATGTAGGCGTCGCCGCCTGCCGGTACCGCTTTGAAGAAGTCACCCGTCACCGTTTCACAGCGCCCATGCAACCCCAGCTCGCGAATCCGGGGAATCGCGCCAGCGATCACATGATCCAGATCGAAGAGGATGCCGCGCATCGACGGGTAGCGATGCAGGATGGACGTCAGCACGTGTCCGTGACCGCCTGCAACGTCGACGATCGTGCCAATCCCGGTGAAGTCGTAGACGTCGAGCGCGGCGGGAATCACGAACGCGCTGAACATCGTCATCGCATTGTTGAATACTTCCGAGAGCTCGCGATCCTTGCCGAAGTACTCGAACACCGGGACGCCTGTCGCCTTTTCCACTGACGGCTGACCCGTCATCACCGAATGCAGCATCTCGGCGTAGGCCCGGAAGTGGAACGGATCCGAGAGCCAGATCGCCATGTCGTGCACCGACCCCTGCACTTCGCTACGCATCGTGACGGACGCGGCATTGTTCGCAAACTGCCCGTTCGGACGCTCCTCGAAGATCCCGACGCTCGAAAGCGTGCGCAGAATGCGATACAGCACGTCGGCGTTCGCGTTCGCTTCCCTCGCGAGGTCATCCGCGGATCGCGGCCCTCCCGCCAGCTTGTCGGCAATCTTCAGCTTCGCCGCCACGTACAGGGCAGCCGAGGAGATGTAGCCGGTGGCAATCTGAAAAACGTGCTGAGAGGCTGCCTGTTCCGCTGGCGCTGCTTGGGTACCCATTCGTGGCTTCCCTTCAGTGAATGAGGCGTTGAATTGTGAGGACAGCCCTCGATTCTAGCTTCTTGAGGCGACGGAGGGGACGGAGAACACGGAACGAGCCTCAACTCGGAGACACGGAGGAACGGAGGCGAACCGCAGATCAGAAGTCTGCGCGGGGTGGTCCACCGGGCTCGCCGATGCCGCCGCTCGCGCGGCGGGCGATCAATCGACCCCCCGCGGACGCAAGCTGCTGGTGATTGCGGGAGCAGCTTGTGTCCGTGGGGGGGCGATTGATCGCTCGGCCCGGCCATGGCCGGGCCGGCATCGGCCGCAGACGGTGACTCGACTGTGGCTGCCCGGCGTTCCTCCGTTTCCTCCGTTCCTCGGTGTCTCCGAGTTGAAGCTCGTTCCGTGATCCCAGTCCCCTCCGTCCGATGCCATTACCATAAACGCAACCGTTGAGTTGCATTTCACGGGCAGCGCAGGTAATATGCAACCAGGAGGTTGCATGGCCAACATGGTGAGTACGGATCGCATTCACAAGACGATTGTCATCAAGGCCCCGAGATCGCGCGTCTGGCGCGCGTTGACCAATGCCGACGAGCTGAGCCAGTGGTTCGGCGTCAACCTGAAGGGGGCCACGTTCGCGCCCGGTCAGGCTGCGCGGGGGCCCATCACGATTGAGGGATACCGTCACGTTGTATTCGAGGTGCTCGTCGAGCAGATGGTGCCGGAACGGCTGTTTTCATGGCGCTGGCATCCGTACGCCGTCGATCCGAGCGTCGACTACTCAGGCGAACCGCGCACGCTCGTCGTGTTCGAGCTCGAGGAAGTCTCGGGCGGCACGAAGCTGACCGTCATCGAGACCGGGTTCGACTCGCTTCCGGTGCACCGCCGGGCCGATGCGCTCAAGATGAACGACCATGGCTGGGCCGAACAGCTTCGGAACATCGAGAAGCATGTCGCCACGAACGCGTAACGCGGCGGCGCTGGACCGGGGACTTCAAGGGTCGGCGCCGCTCTTCGCGGCGCTCGGCGACGAGACGCGTCTGTCGATTGTCTCGCGGCTCTGCTCGGGCGGTCCGACCTCGATTGCAACGCTCACGGAAGGGACCGGTGTGACTCGTCAGGCCATCACGAAGCACCTGCAGGTGCTGGCTGACGCCGGTCTCGTCCGCGACGTGCGCCGCGGCCGCGAGCGTGTCTGGGACATCGAGGAGCACCGCCTCGTCATGGCGCGCCGGTTCCTCGAGCGTATCTCGGAGCTGTGGGGCGAGCGGCTCGAGCGACTCAAGAAAGCAGTGGAGTGAATACCGGTCTATTGAGGAAAACCGAGCTTCCGGCGGAACGCCTCGACGCGCGGGTCGCCGCGTAGCGACGCAAGCTCGGGCTGGCTCAGATGCCACCCGGCCCGGCCGGGGTTGAGGACCGCCAGCCGCTCGAGGGCTTCCAACGCGCGGTCGTTATCTCCCAGGAAACCATAGATCTCCGCCTGCCGCTGCGGGAAGTGAGCGAACCGTGCCGCGATCGCTTCGGCCTCCGCACGCCGGCCGGTGATCGCATAGATCCAGCCTTTCACGCCTTCGCCTTGCCCCATAGAAGACTTTTGGGAAACAGCGAACTCGTTGAACCAGTCGAGCGCTTCAGCCTTCCGCCCACTGAAGAGCAGCGCGCGGGCACGGAACAAGGCCACGGCTGGGAAGTTCGGCTGCTCGTCGAGGACTCGCTCGCAATTCTCAATCGCCTCGTCATACAGGCCGGCGCTGATTTGCACAATTGCCAGGACGCGCCGGACGTCCAGCGACAGGGGATCGGCCTGAAGCGCTTTCTGCATCGTCCTGAGGGACTCGTCGAGCCTTCCCCACGGCAACAGGGTGGACAGCACGAAGTCGCCGTACACCGCCGTGCGCGTGGGCTCGTATTCAATTGCGCGGCGGAACGACGCTTCGGCGTCTGCCCAGCGCCGCGCGTATGTGTGAATGAACCCCATCGCCGCGTGCGCCTCGGCCAGCATCGGATCTATCTCGAGCGCCTTTATGGCCAACGGCTCCGCCAGAGCCACGGCTTCATTGTGGGGCATATAAATCGGAGGAAGGTTTGCGTCCGGGTAGAAGAAGCCGAGGTACCCGTACGTGGCCGCGAGCGCGGCCAGCGCCGGCGCGTACGACTCGTCCTTCCGAATGACCTCTTCGAACAGTGGAATCGCCTCACGAGCTCTTCTAGCGCGAGCATCGCGCAGCGCGCGAGCCCTCAAGTACGTTTCGTAGGTGGGAATATCGATGGCGTCATATCTGCGCTGCGTTGGTGGCAGCTTGAGGCGAAGCTTGTTGACAATCGTCCTGGTCACCTCCTCCACTGCGCCGACGACGTCCCCCTCGGACTTGAGCTGACGCTCGACCTTGTCGGACCAAAGCCGCCGATCCTCGCTGACCGACACCAGCGCGGCGTGGATCAGCAGCCTGTCCCCGGAGATCTGCATGTCCCCCTCGACGGCCAGATTCACGCCCAGCAGCATGCTCACGTCGGAAAGCGGCTTGTCCTTGAGCAGGAACGAGGAGTGCTGCGACTTCACCTGCAGCCCATCGATGTTCGCGAGTTGGTGGATGAGACCGGTCGTGACGCTCTCCACCAGCAGGTCGCGGCCCGGCTCACTGCTGAAGTTCTTGAACGGCAGGACCGCGATGACGGGCTGCGCGACGGAACTTGGGGCTCCGGCAAACAGGCCGGCGAATTGACTGATGGGGCCTCGGCGGTCTCCGGACCGGCAAGCACGGACTTCCACGGCCGACACCGCGACGAGGAGAACGGCAGCCGCCGCGGTCGCCTGGTAGGCAAGCCGATCGATACCCGGACGACGTTGCAGGGCGGTCAAGTCTCGCGCGAGCGCATCGGCCGTCTCATAGCGACGCTCCGGCTGCGGATCGCTGGCGCGCTCGATGACGCGCGCGAGAGCCGGCGGTACATCGGGTCGCGCCGTGCGAACGGTGACACGTTCATGCTGCTCGTGCGCACGTCGCAGGTCTCGAATCGTTCGGGCCCGGACCGGATACGCCCCCGTCACAAGGTGATAAAGCAGCACGCCCATGCTGTAGATATCGCTTTGCACCGTCGCCGGTCTACCAGCGAGAACTTCCGGCGCAAGACACAGCGGAGTGCCCGTCAGATCGGACGAAGAATCAGCGAACTCTTTGCCAGTGCCGAAGTCCATCAGCACGGCGCGGCCATCCTCGGTGCGGATCACGTTCTGAGCCTTGATATCGCGATGCAGCAGGCCGGCCGCGTGCACAGCAGAGACCGCGCGGCAAAGCTCCACGCCGATGCCGATGACATCGGCCGCGCGAAAGACCGTGCCGCGCTGGAGCAGCCGCTCGAGCGTGGAGCCGCGGACGAACTCCATCCACACGCCAACCCGATCGCCAATCTGTTCCGCGCCGTGGACGGTGACGATGTTCGGATGCCGGACTTTAGCGAGCAGCCGGCCTTCCTGAATGGTTTCGCTTTCGGCGATCGGGTTCGAGGAAGGCTCGGCGGGCAGGAGCTTCAGCGCGACTTCGCGTGCGAGCCGCGGGTCCCAGGCGCGGAACACTTCGCCGAAAGAGCCACGCCCGACGCGCTCGAGCAAGCGGAGGTGACCCCAACGGCCGAGATCGGCGGTCCCTTGGCCTGTCTCAGGCGACCCAGGCAAGGACGCCAGCGGCGGGTCGTCGCAGAACAAGCTGGCAATGGATGCCACAAGCTGCAGGTCCCGGATGAGCGGCCGGGCGGCCGCTCCCGCGCTCGATTCGGCTGCGGCCCAATCGACCGCAGCGTCATCGAGGATGGCACCGGCGAGATCGTCAAGTAGTTGCTCGCTGGCTGGCATCTCTCAGGCTCTCGTTTGCTCCCAACCTTCGGGATGAAACGCCGCGCCGGACAGAATCGGACACCTCCAGCGGAAACGGGCTATTTGCCCGGCAGATTCATCTGCTGAACCAGCCGGACGAGCGCCCGCTGCGCCGCCTTGCGTGCGGCGTCCGCGCTCGGCTTGCCCAGGGCGTCAGCAAGTTCCTGGTGCGTATACCCCATCTCGACGCGGCAGACGATCGCCTCCCGATCGTCCGGATCCAACGCCGCCAGCGCCTGCTCGTACCGCGCGATGGACTCGCGCCCGATGGCTTCTTCGAGCGGTGACAGCCCGTGGTGGACCTCGAGCCCGTCGAGCTCGGTTGCGATCGGCCGCCGCCCCTTCTTGCGGAGCTCGTCGCGGACGCGATTGAGTATCGCCTCGCGCAAGTAGGCCTGCAACGCGCCGACGCCACGACACTCGAAGTCTTCGATTCTCTTGAACGTTTGGAGCAGCGTGTCCTGGATCAGGTCATCGGTCTCCGCGACATCGCGCGCCCACTTCGGCAATCGGCCTCTGGCCCAGCGCCGGAGTCGTGGAAGATGGCGGGCCAGGAGACGGTCGAGGGATTCCTCATCGCCTGCCTGAGCGCGTTCAATCAGGCGGGCAGTCGATTCGAGATCCGACGCCTGCCTCACAGCCGGCCTGAGGGGGTCGCTTCCCGAATGGTCAACTGCCATAGGCAAAGGGTGGGCGAATCTTACCCCATGCCGCTGTGACCTGTGCGCCGGCTCCGTCCTGGCTTACTGCCTGCGCATCCTGAAAAAGTGCGCCTTCGAATCGCAGCGCGCCTCGATAGGACCGTTCGGCGGATCTCGAATCAAGAGGAAGCTGCCCGCGAACCCACCCTCGATGGCGGACGCCGTTTTCCGAGTGAAGAGGCCGCCGAAAATGGCTAGCGCAGAATCGGGACCGACGCGCTCGAAGATTTCGTATATGTAGGGCCCGTAATTGTCCGGGGCAAAAATGATCGACACCTGATCGCGCTGGTCTCTGAACCCCCAGATACGATTGCCGACGTCATTGACGATGATGAAGTCGGCGTCCAAGAGGGTAATCCTGAAAAGATAGCCGTGGGAGAAGCCGTGCGCTCCAGGTTCCTCCACGACCTGGGCCCTGTATGACCGGCTTCTGGCCTCCGCCGGCAGTGTCCAGTCACCCGAATCGCAAGGCCCGGCGGTTAGCGTGAGCGTCCAGCTTCCGGTCGTGGTCGAAAGGTCAGGTTCGAGCTGGACGCTAAATGTGTGGTGATCGGTGACATCGATCACTTCGACACGGTTGGAGTAACCATGCCTGCTGATTCCGATCCGAACGCGGCCGGCGACACCGAAGAGCGCATACTGTCCATCGGAACGCGTGTTGACCGTTAGGCCTTCGCCGGTGCCAGATAGGACCGCGACGGCGACGTCACCGACACCCAGACCGAGGCCGGTGACAACGCCGCTCAACTTGAACGTGCCCGGTGGCAGCACGAGGATCCGGGCCTGCACCCTGAACGACTGGAACGACGCGCTGACCATGGCTTCGCCGGGGACATCGGCTCTCGCGAGGCCCGTCTGACTCACGGCCAGCGTCTGGGCTGAATCAGAGAACCACACAACCCGATCGCTCGCATTCTCGCGGGAACCATCCGGTTTCACGAGCGTGGCTGTGAGCTGGACCGACTCGCCGGGGACAACCCTCGGCGGCGCGGCGACATCGAGACGTACGAATGCCTGCGACTGCGGCGTAGGTGGTGTCGGACCGCCCGTGTCGCATGAAACGGCGACCAGGGCGAGGATAGCCAGACCGGCCGAAACGAGGCGTGAGCGCTTCGCCATAAGGGCTCGATGCCCGAGGAAACGTCGGCCGGTGGAAATCCGGACAGAGCGGAATGGGTTTGCGCTCGTCGGCCCGCCGCATACAATCTGAGGGTCTGCTTCAGGGCGGTGAAGGGTGGAAGGTGGCGTGTTTCGGCGCGGCGGCCTTCTGACCGTGTTCGTGCTGAGCGTCCTCGTGCGTGCTTCGGCGCATGCGGCCCAGACGGTGGGCGCCGCCATGGGCGCCATCGACGGCACGGTTACCGACCGGACAGGCGCCGTTTTACCGGCCGTCACCATCGACGTCTCGGGCGACGCCCTCATGGGCACACGCACCGAGGTAACCGGTCCGGACGGATCCTATCGTTTTCCCGCGCTCCCTCCTGGCGAGTATGCACTCGTGTTCAAGCTCGAGGGATTCCAGCCCGCGAGCCGAAGCATCCGGGTCACGTTCGGATTCACGACGACCGTCAACATTCCGATGGATGTGGCTGCGCATCAGGTCGATCTCGACGTCGATGGTGGCGTACGCGGCGTCGATCGACACACCACGATGATCGCCACGAACTTCGATAGGCGGGATCTCGCGTACCTACCTGGGTCGCGCGGCATGAACGCGATTCTCGCCGCCACGCCGGCCGTTCAGCTCACCCGGTTCGACGTCGGCGGGAGCGCCGCGCTTGCCCCCGGCCCGTTCAGCGCATATGGCATCGCTGGCTATAACCGGCCGACGCTCGAGGGGATTTCGGTCTCGAACATGAACCCGTTCGGCTTCACGCTCGACTACGGAGCGTTCGATGAGGTCTCGGTCGGGACTGGGGCCTACGGCCCGGAGTTTCCCTCGCCCGGCGTGCACATGCAGTTCATCACGAAATCCGGAGGGAACCGATACGACGGCACGATCTACACGGGCCACGAGAACCGGGCCTGGCAGGCGCACAACATCGACGCCGGGCAAGTCGCAAGGGGCGCCCCCGGCGCAAGTGGCCTGCCGGCAAGCGAAGCGAATCGTCTGGACCGCTACCACGATGTCAACGCCGATGCCGGCGGCCCCGTCAGGAAGGATCGTCTCTGGTGGTACGTATCGTTCCGCGATCAGGGAGCGGCTGCGAGACAAGTGAATTTTCCGATCGAGCCGCTCGAAACGCGAGCGACGACCACCACCGGGAAAGGCACGTTGCGTCTCGGCGACCATCACCGGCTCGTCGCATTCGGTCAGGGTTCGCGCAATCGCCAGCCAATCCGGCTCGATGGTTTTCTGCGCTCGGCGTCGGCGATCAATGAGTCGGTCGAGTCTACGGCGTCCCAACTTTCGACGGGGCTCGTGTGGAAGGCCGAGTGGAACGCCGTTGTTGGCAAGACGGTGTTCTTCGAGGTCCGGGCGGGCCGGTTCGCTGCTGCTCGCTCCGAGACACCCAACGGGGTTTCGGCCCGATTCGAGGATCTGTTCTCCCCGGTAGTCTCAGGCGGCAATCGCAGCTGGCAGGCGGACCTGCAGCGCGATCAGTTCTTCGCGTCCCTGAGCTACTTCAAAGATGGCTGGGCGGGAAGCCACCACGTGAAGGTCGGAGGTGATCTCCATCGTCTCATCGACGGCGAAGCCTGGAGGCAGGCCTACCCTGGCGACGTGCTGCATGTGTACGAGCGCGGCGTCCCGCGCCAGGTGTATCTGTTCCAGACGCCTTCGCGTTCGGAGAGCGGCCAGTGGTGGTACTCGGCCTACGCCAGCGACTCGTGGCGGGTCGGGGGAGGGACGACGCTCAACCTTGGACTGCGGTTCGACCGGCTGCGCGCCTTTCTCCCGGAACAGGGCCACGCGGCAGGCAGGCTTACGCCGACAGCGGAATCGTTTGCTGCCGTCAACCTGATGGACTGGAACGTCGTCGCGCCAAGGATCGGCGCGAGCCACGACCTGACAGGCGACGGCCGGACGATTCTCAAAGGCAGCTACGGCTTGTACTGGCTGCCCCCAACTGCGGAACTGGGATTCAACGTGAACCCGAATTCGCGCGTCTGGTGGCAGCAGTACAACTGGTCGGATGTTGACGGCAACGGCGTCTGGGGACCTGGCGAGGAATACGAGCTGCTGGACCGTCGCGGTGGCGAAGCGATCGAAACGCTGGATCCCCGGTTGAAGCTCGCGTTCGTACGAGAGGTCACGGCGCGCCTGGAACGCGAAGTCGCTTCGGACTTGACCTTCGCGACAGGCGTCGTGTGGCGGGGAGAGCGCCAGCAAGGCCTGCGACAGCGGGCGGCCTGGCCGATCGAAGCGTTCACGATCGAACGCTCCCTCCGCGATCCCGGTCCCGACGCGACACCGGGGACGGCAGACGACGGACTCGACATCCGTCTCTTCGACCTGCCGCCCGGCGTGGTGGGCGCTCCGGGCGTGATCGTCAGCAACGTACCCGATTCCGACATGAACTACCTGACTTGGGAAGCTGCGGCACGAAAGCGACTCAGCCGGCGATGGTCAATGGTCGCCGCGTATTCGCAGACGTGGAATCGCGATCACGCCAGCGCGTACTTCGGGCAGCCTATCCGCGCCAACGAGTTTCCGGTCACGCCGAACGATTACATCAATACCGATGAGCATGGCCGGCACGCGTTCCATGTGTGGTCGGCGCAGGTCTACGGCACTTACCATGCGCCGTGGGGGTTGCGGATCGCGCCATTTCTCCGCCATCAGTCCGGCCAGCCATTTGGCAGGACGCTGACCACCCCGCTCAACTACGGCACGATTCGCGTGCTCGCCGAGCCCATCGGCACCCGCCGGCAGGACAACGTCACGCTCGTGGACGCCCGTCTCGCGAAGGACTTTCCGATGGCCGCGGGCAGTCGCGTCACAGCATACGTGGATGTCTTCAACGTGCTCAACGCCAACGCGGAACAGAACATCAGCTGGGCGACGGGCGAGTCGTTCCTTCGTCCGCTCGCCATCGTGCCCCCGCGCATCCTGCGGCTAGGGTTCCAGCTGGAGTGGTGATGGCACGGTCACGGCGCCATTTCGATCGGCTGCGTCGTGATCGTCGGGTCGTCGCGATCGTCGTCTGCCCCGTTGGGCGGTTCGGGACGAACGATCTTGAACCGGCGTGGTGAGAAGTGATTAAGTGTCCGGCGACATGCCGACGACGGCGGAACTGCTGGCGCGTGCGCTGCGTGAGGCGGGGATTACCCGCATGTTCGGCCTTCCCGGCGGCGAGATCCTCGATTTCATGGAGGCGGCGCGTAAGGAAGGGATCGAATTCCTGCTCACACGGCACGAGGCGACGGCGTCGTTCATGGCCGACGTCACGGGACAGATTCAGCGCCGGCCGGGCGTCTGCGTGGCGACGCTCGGTCCCGGCGCCGTCAACATGACACTTGGCGTCGCGAACGCCTACCTCGATCGATCGCCGCTCGTTGCCATCACCGCGACCCTCGCTCGATCGGCCACACGCGTCGCCACGCATCAGGATCTCGATCTGAATGCCGTGTATCGGCCGTTTACCAAGCTGGCACTGACGCTGGACGGAGAGGATACCGAAGCGAAGGTCAGGTGCGCACTCGCAGCCGCGGTCGCGCCGCGCATGGGCCCCGTGCACCTGGCGCTGCCGAGCGACGTCGCTCGCGCGGAGGATCGCGTCACTGACCGGTTTTCGCCTGGGCTTCTGACGGGCGGCGTTCACGAACCTGATGCGATCGACCGGATCGTCACCAGGCTGCAGACCGCACGCCGGCCGATCGTGATTCTCGGCCTCGACCTCAACCCGCACACCGACGCTCCAGCTGTTCGCGAGTTCGTGGATCGTCTCGGCGTGCCGGTGTTCGTGACGCCGAAGGCGAAGGGCATGTTGCCCGAAGATCATCCGCTCTTCTACGGCGTATGCGGCGGCGTTTCCGCCGACAGCGTCGTGCTCGAATGCTTCGCGCGGGCGGACCTCCTCGTCGGCGTCGGCTTCGAGCCGGTAGAGTCGGACAAGCTTTGGCACGACACCGATCGGATCGTGTCGCTTGGCCCCGTGTCCATAGCGCACGCCGAGTTCCGGCCGGCTGCGGAGGCAATCGGCGGCGTCAGCGAGTTGCTCGCAACCCTCGGCCGCGCCCGACTAGGTCCATACGACTGGACGCCCGAGGATCGCAGCAGTTTCCGAAGCGGCCTGGATGCCGCGCTCCGTCCGGCGGCGCCGCTCCGCGGCCTCTCCGGCTACGAGCTGACGCTCCGGCTTCGCGAGCTCTTTCCGCGCGACACCGTGCTCGTCACCGACGTCGGGTCCGTGAAGATGATTACGTCTCAGGCGTGGACCAGTTACGAACCACTCACCTTCTTCGAGTCGAACGGCCTCTCGGCGATGAGCTACAGCATGCCGGGCGCCATGGCGGCCCGTCTGCAGTTCCCGGACCGTCCGATTCTCTGCACGATCGGCGACGGGGGGTTCAGCATGACTCTCGGCGAGATCGAGACGTGCATCCGCGAGCGGTTGCATTTCGTGACCGTCATCTACAACGACAGCAGCCTGAGCCTGATCGATGCGTCGCAGCAGCGGCGGGGATACCCGACCCTTGGCGTCCGTTATGGATCAGTGGATTTCGCCGCAGCGTCTGCCGGGCTGGGCGCGTGGGCGCGGCGGGTGGAGACGATGGAAGGACTGGATGCGGCAGTGCGCGAAGCGCTGCGCCTGGATCGGCCGGCGGTCATCGACGTGGTTGTCGATCCGGCCGAGTACTTCCCCAGGGAGCCAGCGTTACGCGCGACGTGATGCGCCGAAGCGGCGCGCGAGGACGAAAGTCGATCAATTGAGACTCGCGCGCCGCGAGGGAGAGCCGCCCGTTATTTCTTTTCGTACACAGCGACGTTATTGACCTTCTGGCCTTGGGCATTCATGCCCGTCATCGTAATGGTCAGCGTCTTTCCGTCGCTGCTGACGACGCGCTTCTGCTTCGTCAGCTCTTTCCCGCCCTTCTTTGCCACCGCCTCGTGGGTGTTTGAGTCGACTCGTTTCACGGCGATCGAGTCGGCATTCGGGTTGCCCGTCATCGGCGAGTCCTTGCCATCGAGGTCAGTCGTATACGACCACTGGAGCGCCGGCCCTGAGGCGGGCTCGGATTTTACCGTGACCTTGAAGCCCTTCCCTGCCGGCTCATAGGTAGTCGTCCCGCCCTTCGGCCCGGGACCCGGATCGTACTTGCTCTTGACGACGTTCAGGGTCCAAGTGCCGACGAACGGATCTTTGGTCTGCGCGGTGGCCAGCACCGCCGCCGCGAGCATTCCCGCCGCGAAAACGATCGTGACGCGCGTGACCTTCGGCATCATCTTCTCCTTCCTTGTGGGGGGATAAGGTTCGAGACAACTTGGATGACGGTGGCGAACGCGAAGATTACCACCAACAGTCTCGCCTTGGCGATGGGCTATTTCAGCCGGCAAGCTCGCGTCTGGCCTCGACGAGCAGCGGGACATCGGGATCAGCCGACGGATGTTCTTGCGAGGAGGCGCTGGAGAACCTCTTTCGCGGCTTGATGGTCACCTGCGGCACGTGGACCCACAGTGCCCTGGCTTCCGGGCTCCAAAAAAACGGCCGGTCATTTTCTGACCGGCCGCACTCATCACGACATAGGGCAGTCGGAAAGACCGCCCTTCTCGACCAGCCCCGCTAGAAGTTCAAGCGCGCGCCGAACCGCAGTACTCGCGGGCTCAGGTTCGACGACAGGAACTGGAAGTTGGTCGCGTCGATGTTCCGCTCGCGGGTGATCTCCGTGTTGGCGTTCAACACGTTGAACAAGTCCGCGATGATCTGGAATGACCCGCGCCCGAACCTGAAATCCTTGGAAAGGCGCAGGTCGAGGTTCCAGAGGTTGTCGAAGCGGGTCGAATCCAGCTCCGGTGTGACCAGCGTCCGGACGGTCCCATCGCGGCCGAGGGAAGCGTTCCGGAAAATCGGGAAGGGCGTACCTTGCTTGGCAAACAGGTTCCCCGCCGCCTCCATGCCCCATGGGAGCTGGTAGGCGCCGTTCAGGTTGAAGTTCCAGCGCTGATTCACGAACACGTCGCCGGAGCCGCTGCCGGCGCTCCGCGGCGCATACTGTCCACCCGAGATGAGCGGGAAGGTGTCCGACCGCGTCGGCTGCCCGTTGTCGGTGACCGGCGGATCCTGCCCATAGTGCTCCCGCGGATTGCTGAAGGCGGCGCCCAGCCGCATCATCCAGCGGTCCGACATCCGCTTGTTGACCGAGAACTCGATCCCGTGGAAGTACGTGTAGTAGTCGGGCCAGTTGGTGAGCAACCGGCCGCCGCCGACCGCCGCGACCTTGTCGGCATTGGGGATGTAGGTCGGGACGTTGAACGCGGTGCCGTCGGGGAGGGTCCCCACGAGCGGCGTGCCGAGCGTATAGTCGGCCGCTGTCAACCCGATGAACGGCGTGTACGGGTGATCGGTTGTCCGGCCGTACGTGTAGTTCACCTGCACCGCCAGGTTGGGCATGA
>Ga0075431_100003460_pt1 | contig 15301 bp, 10 predicted proteins | sample RhiMetdeltSRZDD5_FD_75297 | JGI IMG/M metagenome (GOLD analysis project Ga0075431, IMG submission 75297) | Populus rhizosphere microbial communities from Tennessee, USA - Rhizosphere MetaG P. deltoides SRZDD5 | ecosystem: Host-associated > Plants > Roots > Rhizosphere > Soil | place: USA... | reverse complement strand
CTTCTTAGTCCGAAGATAAATCTCGGTCGAATCGAGCGGGGCGGCAATGCAGGGAATTCGCTCAGTGACCTGGACCCCAGCACGCTCCAGCGCTTCTATCTTCTCCGGATTATTCGAGAGCAATCGAACGCTCGTCAGATTGAAGTATCGCAAGATCTCCCCAGGCAGTTGGTAACTACGAAGATCCGCCTTGAAACCGAGCCGTTCGTTCGCCTCGACAGTGTCCGCGCCGTGGTCCTGCAATTCATACGCTCGCAATTTGTTGAGCAGGCCAATCCCGCGGCCCTCCTGATTCTCGTAAATGAGAATGCCGCGATCCTCATCGGCGATCCGCTCGAGCGCAAGCTCGAGTTGCGCCCGGCAGTCGCAGCGCAGGCTATGGAAGACATCCCCGGTCAGGCACTGCGAGTGCACCCGAACCAGCGGAGGCGGCGCGCCCGCAAGCGAGCCTCGCACAAGCGCGACCGCTTCCTCGACCATCTCCTCAAATCGCCCCTCGAACCCGTAGATTCTGAATTGACCAAACCGGGTGGGGAAATCGGCCTCGGCGACCTTGACGAGCCGGAAAGTGGGGGCTATCTGCATGGAAGAGCTTCTGTTAAGCCTCTAAACCTATTATTATAGTGGACTGGCGCACCGCCCCTTATGCCGATAGCGGGAGATCTCGTTACGCTGCTGATAAAGCTTGGCGTGGTCGCGTCTCTGGCCAGCATTCTGACCCGCATATCCGGCGTGAAACGGACCTTGCTGCGCGAGGTTCGCACGCTGGGCCAAACGCTGCGATTCGGTATGTGGTTCGGCGCCATTTTTGGCGCCGGAGTCGCGACCAGAGTGGCCACTGGGAGCTATCACGCAGGAGATTTGGGTCTGGAGGGTAGCCTGCTGTCGGGCATCCTGGGCGGGTATGTGACCGGACTGCTCTCCGGCGTTCTCATATCTCTGCCAGCCATGTTCAATGGAGAGCTCTTGACCATGCCCCTGCTCGCGGCGGTCGGCGTAATCGGCGGATTGCTGCGCGACTGCGCTTCGGACACCGAAGATATCTGGAGCTTTTCCCCGTTCTTCGATCTAAACCTCACCCGCAACCGGCGCCGGACAATCTTTCATGCATTCTTCCTCCTGGCGATCGTGTTCGCCGAGCTCCTGCGCCAACGATTGGGGGTTCAGTTCGACAGCAAACTTTTTTACCTGAAGCCAGGTGGTTTACCCGGACCCCACGCGATGTCCGTGATCGCGGTCTACTTTACGACGTTCCTGGCCGTCGTGCTCCCACTGAAGATCTGGAACAACGCCCGCATTGAAACAAAGCTGCAGGAACAGCAGCGACTGCTGATGCAGGCCCGGCTCGACGCGCTCACAAGCCAGATCAATCCGCACTTTCTCTTCAACACCTTAAACTCGGTTTCCTCGCTGATACGCACCAATCCGCATCAGGCGCGTGTGGTAGTCTACCAGTTGTCGAACATTCTCCGCCGATTGCTGCGGAGGCACGACAACTTCAGCAGTTTGCGAGAGGAGCTGAACTTCATTGACGATTACCTTTCGATTGAGGTCATCCGCTTCGGTGATAAGTTGAAATTCCGCAAGGATGTAGAGCCAGCCGCGCTGGACATGCTTTTACCGAGCATGCTGCTGCAGCCTCTCATCGAAAACTGCATTAAGCATGGTCTCAGCAGCAAAGTGGAGGGTGGGTCGATTCTCCTGCGCGCTCAGCGTGTGGAAGACCGATTGCATCTGCTCGTCGAGGACGACGGCGTCGGAATCTCCGAGGCTGATATGGCTACCCTGCTCGATCGCGGCATCGGCGTAAGCAACGTGAACGAGCGGCTAAAGGTACTATTCGGCGCCGACTATCGCATGTTCATCGACAGCAAACCGGGGCAAGGCACACGTATCGAAATCGAAGTTCCTGAATTGCAAACCCGCTTGGCGGCGGTATCCTAAACAACAGGAGCGGTTTTTGAACAACGTCAAAGAGTCACCCTTTGTGTGGTCGGTGAATGGCTTGCCCGACACACTGGCGCTTCGGACACGCCGCGCCTACGACCGGATGAGCCGCGTGTATGGCTTATCTTCTTCGCTACTCCACTCCCGCGCCCACCGGCACGCGGTGTCCTGTTCGGAAATTGAGGACGGAATGCGAATTTTGGAGGTCGCGACGGGGTCGGGCGAGATGTTCCGGCGACTGGTTCATGTCAACAAAAACGGGACGACTCTCGGTGTCGATCTGTCCCCCAACATGGCGGCGATTGCGCAGAAAAGGGCCCGGCGGAGATTTCCGAAGTCTTCGACACACTGCCAGGCCGTCGATGCGCGCCACATGCCATTCCGTGACGGCAGCTTTGATGTGGTGGTCTGCTGCTACCTGCTCGAGCTATTGTCGTCAGAGGATATCGAACGCACTGTCGAGGAATTTCACCGGGTCCTATGCGCCCGGGGCCGGCTGGCGCTGGTGATGATCGGAGAAGACACCGCTGTTTTCAATCGGATCTACAAGGTTCTCGGCAAGGTGGCTCCTGCGTTTTGGGGACGGCAGGTAGAGGCCAGAGTGCCAGAGTTGATCGAGGCCAGCGATTTCCGGATCGTGCATCAGCAGGTCGTCCGGCAGGCTTTCTATCCGTCAAGAGTCCTCGTGGCCCGCAAATAACGACTTTCTTGCGCTAGGTTTCTTTTGTGGCTCGCGCCTGCGTGCTTTGAGCCTCCGTGCCTCGAGCCAGCGTCGGAGAGACTCTTGACTCTCGCCCGATCTCCGGCCTGCTAACAGGCTTTCGATGCTGATATCCTCGTCCAAATCCCGCCAGTGGATTCCCGCGCCCCCACCCACGAGACGCCAGTTCGCCCTTTCCGTAGGAGTCCCATGCCCGAGCCGAGGAAACCATGCAAGCGGAACCCTAATTGTACGGCCATCGGCAAGGTCCACAATTAGCGCGTCCTGGCTTGCGGTGACAGCCTTTGCCGGTGCTGCTCTTAGTTCAATTCCCGAAATACTCATTCCATGCCTCTATCAACGATGCTGAATTCTTTTCAACGAGAGCTTCAATCCGCCTTAGCTCCTTAGGTGTAAATCCCACACTGCGTTCCAGTCGCACCGGATCGAGCCAGAACTTCGCCTCAGCATCATCTCGTTCCACGTGGACGTGTTCCGGTTCATCCTGGTCGGCCGAGTAAAAAAAGAGGCGGTAAGGCCCGGATCGAAGAACGGTCGGCAATGCTTTTAGTGTACACGGCCTGAAGCTAATTGGCGGTTTAAGAAATTCTTATCGCAACGCAGAGCGTGTCTTTCGAGTCGTTCCGGATATGCCCTTAACGCAGCGAAATCCGATCGTCGGGCTTCGTTCAGGCTGGCGTGTCCAGCTTCGGTACGAGCAGGTCATGAATAGCTGCTGCGGTGTGTCGAACCAGGATCCCCCTCGGACCACGCGATAGACTCCCTTGTCGGGACCCGGTGGATTCCGGTCCGGAGCCACTTCATAATAGCGGCGGTCGTACCAGTCGCTGGTCCACTCCCACACGTTGCCGACGATGTCGCAAAGACCGAAGTAGCTCTTCTCTTTGCTGCAGACGTCGGCGGCCCCGGTGTCGAGGCCGAACACAGCCTGCTTCGCGTTCGGATTGGTGTCGCCCCAGGGATACATTTTTCCTTCCGCGATGCCGCGGCAGGAGCGCTCCCATTCGGCCTCAGTGGGCAGACGCTTCGCATCCCAGGCGCAGAACGCGGTCGCGTCATCCCAGTCGACATTCACGACCGGCCGCTTCGCCGTCCCCTCCGGAAACTTTCCACCACGCCAATGATAGGGCATGCGATGACGGGTAGCCTTCACGAACTCGGCGTAGCGCTCGTTGGTCACTTCGGCTTCGTCCATGTAGAACGGGTCGACGTAGATCTTGCGCACTGGGAGATCGTCTTTGAGAGGATTGGGGTACCAGACCAGACGCGTGTCCGGCCAATCGTATGTGCGACCCCGCGAGAAGTCGCCGCCCGGAATAAAGACCATGCCCGGCTCGACGGCGAATGCGAATTCGCCGCAGAGCCCGAGCAGGAGGAGGAAGGACCTAGCTACCGTAAATGCCCGAGAGTTCATCCGTGGGAATAAAACCATTGGCGCCGAGCGGATCGACGTAAGTATAGGTGCGGCCGGACGGCAGATTGTGTATATCTCTCGCCCAATCGATCCCCAGAGCCGAATAGATGGTCGCGTAGACGTTTTCGATGCGCGGCTGCTGTTTGTGCTTCCAGCCGGTATCGACGCACTGGGCGCCATCCATGTCGGATGCGCCGAGTATCGTTCCACCCTTCACGCCCGCTCCAGCGAACATCGCCGGGAAGACGAACTGGTGATGATCGCGACCAGCCATGTGATTCAGCGGCCCCGGCGTGCGTCCGAACTCGCTCATCAGCACGACTAGAGTTTCGTCGAGCAACATTTTTCCAGGCGCCGTCTTCGAAGGCGTCGTGGCCAGATCTTCTATCAGACTCGCGGCGGCGGGGTCAAATTCCTCGATGAGCTTGTAATGGTTGCTCGGATTTGACTTGTCCCAGATGGCTTTGTGATGATCCCAACCGTGCTGGCAAATGTGGATGTAGCGAGTGCCAGCGTCCTGCGCCAGCACATTGCGGGCAAGCGCGCAGGCGATGCCAGTGCCGGTGTTGCCGTACCGTTTGCGATCCTCGTCGGTGATCTTGAAGGCGGTCGGCCAGCGTGAATCCGTGAGGAGGCGCTTTGCCGTCTCGCTGAAATCTTCGAAAGCTTCGACGTCGCGGCCGTAGCTGCTCATGCTTCCGCGGGCCTCGCGCAGGCCCCGCAACACGCGCCAGCGCTCCTCGATCAGCTCAACAGCTTTCTGGTCGAGCGACATTCCCGAGAGGGCCTGCTGGGCATTCAGATCGAACACAGAGAAACGCGGCGGCAGGAAGCCCGTGGAAAGCGCCCCGACAAGATTGGTTTCCAGATTAAAGGATACGTAGCTCGGAAAGGTGTCGGAATTGCGGCGCCGCGATTCGAATTCGGAGGCGACCACTGAGCCGACCGACGGAATCTCCCTGGCGAAAGCCACGTTCAGTTGACGTCCGGCCTGAACGTAATACTGGCCGCGTAGATGTACCACTTCATGGCTGAGCAGCGACCGCTGGATGGCGATCCGGTTCATCACCTTTTCCATTCGCGGGAACATGTTCACCGGGAAGTAGATGCCCGTGTCGATCTTGCGAACCTGGAAGTCCTTGGGTGTGCCAGGATTGTCCTTGAAATCGAACGTGTCCAGATGGCTGATCGCGCCGGAGATTTCGAAGAAGACAAAGTTCTTGGCGCTGCCGCGCGGACGAGTCTTGTGGCCGACTTCGGCCGCCCTTACCTTCAGCGGCCACACGCCCTCGAGTGAGGCGCCGAAGAGGCCGAGCCCGCCATACTTCAGCAGCTCACGGCGAGTTGGAAAGAGATCACCCACAGTCTTAGGACGATTCATCATGGCCCCCTAGAAGTTATAGAGAAACTCGACCAGATTCAGCAGCGCCCATTCCACATTCTGAGCGCCTTCCACGCGGTTTTTATCGAGGAAAGAGACGGCCAGCGCTTTCTCTTCGGGCATCGGCTCGCGCGAAAGTGTGGCCAGGAAAAGCTCCTCGACCACCTTGCCGTTATCCTTATAGCTATCGAGCATTCGCTGCACACGGCTGTCCTTCGCCGCAAGTACGCGGTCATTCACCACTGAAGAACGCATCAGCATGATCGGCTGCAGGGGAGATGCCTGCGGCGCACGCGGCGGGGTCCCGCGATTGGATTGTCCGAAAGCCTGCATGAAGCTCTTCAGCTCGCCTGCGCCGCGCGGCGCCGCCGACTGCATTGCCATCGTGACCGGCGGACCGGAAGGCGTTTCGTCGTCGTTCACCACAGCTCTGCGGCGTCCGCCCCCGAACACGCCGGGACGTCCCGTCGCGATCGTGATCGAATCGTGCAGCTCTTCGGCAGTCAGCATGCGCGCATACTTGCGAGCGAAATACTTGGTGTAGTTGTCATTCCACTCACCCGGGAATCGCGCCGAAAGCTGGTAGGCGCTGGAATTGCAGATCGTCCGGAACAGCGTGTGCAGGCTGTAATTGCTCTTGCGGAAGGAGGCGGCAAGCGCATTCAGCAGCTCGGGGTGCGACGGCTGCAACTGCCAGCCGGCTGGAACATTCTTCGGATCCTGACGATCGAGATCGAATTCATCGACCGGTTCGACGATGCCGAATCCCATCAGCTTGGACCAATAGAGATTGACGGTCGCGCGCGCGAACTGCGGATTGCTGGTCATCATGCGGGCCAGTTCAGCCCGCGGCTCAACGTTCGGCTTTACCGCTTCGTCAGTCAGGATGAACTTCGGGCTCGACGGTCCACCAAGGCGCTTCATGCGCAGCATGCTGTCGGCTTTCGTGTCGTAGCCGGGAGCGAAATCGTCCACGATGAAGTGCCCCATGATCGACTCGGTCCGCTCCACGTGCGGGATATACCGCGTGTTTCCTAGAAACGCTGCCTGCTGGAAAAAGTCCGAGCGCTTCTGCTTGCTCAGATATACGTTCACCTTCTCCAGGTGAGCCGCGCCGTCATGACAGGAGATGCACGACAGATTAATGCCCAGGAAGACCTTGCCAAACAGGATAGTCAACTCGTCGTGCGTGTCGATCTGATTGATTTTGCGAAGATCGTCGGGACCCTCGACTTGTCCTGGTTTGCCTTCGACGTGCTCGCGGACGATCGGATTCACCGACGCCACCACCAGGTTGCTCTTGGCCGAGCCGGCTATCATGGCACGGACGAAATCGTCGTACGGCCGGTCGGCCGCCAGACTTTCCTTCAGGGTGTAGTGGAACAGGTTGATGCCGCGGCCCATCTTTCCGTTGGCCCGAATCAGGTCCATATAGAAGTAGGACCACTTGTCGACGAAAGCCGGGCTCGCGATCAATCGGTCAACTAGACGCGCACGCTTGTCGACTGAACTATCAGCGAGGAACTCACGAAGGTCGGAAGTCGAAGGAATCTGGCCTGTCAAGTCCAGCGTGACGCGGCGGAAAAACTCCTGGTCGGTCGACAGCGGAGCGTGTGGAATGCCATCCTGCTCCATTTTCGCGAAGATGAAATCGTCGATAAAGTTGCGGCGTGGCACTCTCACGGTCGACCTGGCAGCCCTCGGGAGCCCCTCGGTCAGCTTCGCCGTTCGGGTGCCGGCGTCGTTCGATTTTGGACCCTGAAATAGTGGCGCGTGAACGTCTGACGACATCTCTGCTGTGTCCGGACGTGGTTTCTTTTGTTGATTATCGGCGGCCCAACAGAGAACCGCCGTCAGTGGCAGGATCAAAGTCAAACGAGACATGGGTCAACTCTCCTGACGCGCACAAAACGCACCTGCGTGAAGTATCCTCCACAATGCATAAAGATGTCAATTCGACTCTTTAAGGCAACATTAAAAAATATCAATGTAGCCCTAAGTTGACCGTCCTGTTACTTTTTTCTCCTTGACTCAACGACCCGGGCGATCTAACATGTCTCCCAGTCCGCCTTTATGTTTCAGGTGAAATATCACGTCTGCCCAGAGCTGCATCTCTGGCTGGACCGCTTTACTTCCTTTTAGGGGGCGTCCATGATTCGCTACGCGTTAGCTTGCCTGCTATCCACCGCGGCAGTCTTCGGCCAGGTTGGCTCATCAACGATCGTCGGTCGTGTGACCGACGCTTCGGGCGCGGTTGTGCCTGGAGTTGTCGTGTCGGTCACCAAAACCGACCAGAATTTCCAGTACAGCGCGACGACCAACGCGGATGGGCTGTTCCGTGTCCAATCGCTGCAGCCGGGACCTTATCGATTGACTTTCGAAGCAGCCGGATTCAAGCGGATGATCCGCGACGGTGTCGACTTGCGCGCCAGTGAAACACGGCCCGTTGATGTCGCCCTTGAGGTCGGTGCGGTGGCAGAGTCGATCGAGGTGAAGGCCACCAACCAATTGCTGGAAACGGAAACTACCTCGAGCGGCGCCCTGGTGGAAGGCAACATGTATTATAAGCTTCCGATCTATCAGCGCTCGGTCCAGTTCACGCTAACGGTCACCCCGGGATTGCAACTGTCCGGCTACGGTTCGGCGGCAAACGGCGGCACGGGGGCGTTTGCGGTGGCAGGTTCCCGCACGACCCAGCTTGGCATATTTGAGGACGGCGTTATCAGCATGAATCCCAATGGAAATGACGATTCTGTGCGCAGTGTCGAGAACGCAGTACAGGAAGTGAAGATCCTGACGAGCACGCTGCCTGCCGAGTACGGCCATACTGCGGGCGGCGTGATCAGCGTGGTGAAGAAGAGCGGGACGAATGAATTCCACGGAATGGCGTCCAACTTTGGACGCGTGCGCCGCATGCAGCATCGGCTGTTTTTCGACAGATTCAAGACTTCCGATCCGCAGCCGGGGGCTCCCAATGGCGTGGGAACATTCTTCATGTATCCGGACGCCACCGCGGGCGGACCTATTTTCATTCCGAAAGTGTACGACGGCCGGAACAAATCGTTCTTCTACTTCGGATGGCAAAAGCAGATCGAAAAAAAATCGGCGATCGTCTCGAACGCGGCGACGCCCACCCTCGACATGTTACGAGGGGACTTCAACTTCAACGGAGTAGGGAACCCGATTTATGATCCGCTTTCCACTACCAGGCTTGCTGACGGAACCTGGACGCGAACCCTGTTCCCCAACAAGACTGTTCCTCTGAACCGGTTCGATCCGGTTGCCCGCAAAGTGGTAGACATTAAACCCTGGAACTCACCGAATCTGCCGGGAACATTCGCTACCGGCGGGCCGCAGAATAACTACGTGTACAGCGAGAACGCGCGGGCGTTCATGGAAGAGTACAGCCTGCGGCTCGATCACCAGTTCAACACGGCCTTCAAGCTCTACTCGAGTTACACCTACGACTACTCGCTGAACCGCGGCCGTCCGACCAATATCGATCTGGTGGACTTCACCCGCAACGGCGAGGATCCGCCCTTCTCTGCGCACAATATTTCAACGGGCGGGACCTGGGTAATTAGCCCCACGCTGATTATGGATACGCGCGGCAGCCTTTTCCGGCAGGAGAGAACCAGAGTTGTGCCGTCGGTCGGAAAGAACTGGGCGCAAACACTGGGAATTCCGAATGTGAGCGGGGCGCAGATGCCGGCCTTCGGAACCGGCGACCAGTTCACAGCCGGCTCCATTTATGGGCTGATCGTACAAGGGCCAAACCATAGGGTCGATGAATCGATCACGTTTCGAAACGATGTAACGAAAATCTGGGGCGTACACGCTTTCAAAATGGGTTACGATCTGATGCGCAATCGGTCCAATTCGCAACAGACGAGCTTACCGAGCGGCGAATTCCTGTTCGACTCGATGACGGCAGGATTGCAGCCGAACGGACAACCGCTCCCGAATACGGGTAACACGTTCGCCGGCTTTTTGACCGGCGCCGTGCGGCAGGCGACCTTTGATGCCGAGCTGACCACTTGGTTGCCTCGCTCTGTTATTCACAGCTTCTATTTTCAGGACGACTGGAAGTTCTCGCCTACTCTGACTCTTAACCTGGGTGTGCGCTACTCGAATGAGAGCCCCTTCACCACCAAGTACGGATTGATGAGCAACTTCGATCCCAATGGAACCGATCCGCTTACCGGGCGCAAGGGCGCGATCACCCATCCAACATCGCCGTTGAGCAAGCGCGATAACAACAATTTCCAGCCGCGTATCGGTGTGGCGTGGCATCCGCTTCAGAAGTGGGTATTTCGCGGAGGATTCACGGTGAATACGATTGATGTCCGGTTCCCGTCCAATCGCGATAACTTTGCAGAATACTTTGCGACCACGGTCCAGTCGCAGGCGATCGGCGATCCTCGCCCGATCTTCCAGCTCAGCCAGGGACCCCAGCCGCTCAGGTTCAACGTCCTTCCGAACAACACCTCGCTGTTTGTGAATGCGGCAGGGAATTATAGCGGGCGCGACGTTCCCTGGTGGGATCCCAACATGCGGAACCCGTACGTCATGAACTGGCAGGCAGGCCTCCAGTATGAAATCAATCCCAACTACCTGCTGGACTTCTACTATCAGGGTTCGGCCGGAAACGGACTGATCGAGCGATGGAATATCAATACGTTCCCACTCGATTTCGGCGCCAATGATCCCGCCCTGCGCGCCGCCGCCTTTGCCGGAGCGCAGAATTACCGCCCCTACCCGCAGTTTGGGACGGTCAACTTCCGCTCGAACATGGGACACTCCACCTATCATTCCGGCACAGTCAAACTCGAGCGGCGCTACGCGAATGGCCTGATGTACAGCACTTTCTATACCTTCGCCAAGACCATCGACAGCCAGGATGGGGACAACGATGGCGAAGGCCGCGCGCCGATTCAGAACCGGTCACTTGAGAAAGCCCGGGCGAGCTTCGATCGGAATCATCGCTTCAACTTGACCGGGATTTATGCCCTGCCCTTCGGAAAGGGGAAGAAGTTCCTGAACAAGGGCGGCTTCATGAACCTGCTCTTCGGCGGATTCGAGATCTCCTGGATTCAAATGTGGGAGAGCGGCCGGCCTCTGACGTTCGGCTACTCGAACAGCCCCTACAACTACTTCCCAACATTCGCTGGCGTGCGCCGGGCAGATATAGTCGGCGACAATCACATGCGCGACAACTGGGGCGACTTCGGCGGAGATCGATTCACAAAAGTGAATATCAACCCTGTAATCGACATCAGCAACTTCGCTGCACCCGGATCGGCTCTCGGTTGCCCGAACACAATACCGGCGGGCATTGCGGCAGCCGACCGCACAGCGCTCATTAATAAGTGTAGTTTCGTGATCGGCAACTCCGGCCGCAACATCGTCACCGGACCGCGGCTGATGTACTCGCAGGGTTCGATCCAGAAGAACATCCCGATCAAAGAGAGATTTAATTTTCAGATCCGGCTGGACTTCCAGAACGTGTTCCATAATTACGCCTGGAGCAATCCCGACACCACAGCGGACTTCGCCAACCCGCGGAACTTCGGCAAGATCACCGCCGATCAGCGCACGTCCAGCGTAGGCGGACAGCCGCTCATGAACCTCAAGCTGCAACTGAGCTGGTAACTAAAACGTTAGACAAGCGCGCGCGGAGAAGTCCACCTGGGCGACTCCTACATCTGGCAGAACGAAATTCGCACCGAACTGGTCACCTCAGGCGCAATCCGCATGCGGTCTTATGACCTCGAGGGGAAATTGTTGTGGGAGCTCGGTGGACCGTTGTCGCACCTGGCGATCCCCAGTCCGTTCGCCAAGGGTGGACTCCTCTATATGATGTCCGGTTATACGGGCGACCAGGCTCGTCCCGTGTTCGCGATCAAACCAGGCGCCAGCGGCGATATCACTCTGAAACCGGGCGAAACGAGGAGGGCGTAACGAGCGTGATGCAACCCGGCCCGGGGTTTAAGCTTCTCGGCAAGAACTCGCTGGAAGAGATGACCCTGGCGACGCCGGCCATCGTGCGAGGCAGTTTGTTTATCCGGACAGGAACCAAGCTTTATCGCATTAGTAAATAGCCTCCGATTCAGAGAGCTTGAACCGCGTCTAGCGTGCTGCGGGCTTTAGCCTGCGCGGTCAAATTGCTCACTGCTAAAGTGGTTGCAAATACTTAAACGAACAAGCTAAAGCATGTTCCACAGTGGCGTCGACTCCACTGTGGAACATGCTTTAGCTTGTTCGTTTAAGTAGTTGCAACGGCAATCAGTGAGCTCAGGTTACGAAACCTCCACCTTCACTCGATCCTCCGCCAGCAGCGGCCGCGTCGGATCGATGCGCGTGAAGGATCGCGGCCACCATCACCATCCCGGCCACGATCCAAAGCGGCGACTGATAGCTCCCCATCGCCGTCACCGCATATCCGAAAAGCACCGAGCAGATGAATCCACCGAGCTGTCCAGCCGTATTCATAGTTCCCGTTACGACTCCCGCGTAGCGATGGCCAATATCGAGGCACAGCGCCCACGCCGCCGGCAGCATCAGATCCGCGACGCCGAATCCAAGTGACGAGAGCACCACGATTGCCGTCTTGTCCTGCGTTAGCGACATTGCGATCAACAGCAGAGCGGACGTCCCCAGACTTACCGCTCCCACCAGCCGCCGTCCGGTCTTCAGTCCGAACCGCATGGGGAGCCGGTCGCTCAAGTAGCCGCCGGCCACATTCCCCATCGCGCCCAGCAGAAACGGAAGCGACGAAAAGATCCCCATCTCGCCCTCCGTAAATCCCGATTTCACCAGGTAGCTCGGAAACCAGCCGAAGTAGAACCACGACCCCCACGCCTGGCAAAAGTACATGGCGAAGATGAGCCAGAGCTGGCGCTGACGAAGCAGTTCGCCCCACGGTACGCCGGCATGCGAATGCGTTCGCTCGGGAACTCCTTCCGCCGGCCGATCCTGATACCAGGCCCGCCAGCATAGCGCCCACACCATTCCGATTGCGCCAAGCACGACGAACGTCCAGCGCACGACGACGCCCGCCATGTTGGGATAAGCGCCCGGCCTCTCCCGCCCCGAACAGAAACCGCGTCGCCACCAGCGCCGGAAAACCCATCGCCGCTCCGGTCAGGCAAGTGAAGGCCGACCACCACACGACAATTCTGGTCAGCACGTTGCGCTGCCCAAGCCGATCGCCCATAGCGCCTGTGGGAATCTCGAAGAGTCCGTAGGCCAGCACGAAGGCCCCCGATCACCCAGCCCCAGCGGTCGGGCGGAATATTCAGTTCCTGCTGGATGCGCGGCCCGGCCACGGCGATAGCGATGCGGTCGAGAACGTGATGATCGCCAGAGCGATCAATAGGAGTAAAATGCGCCGTCGAGGATCGAGACTCAAGCCTCGGATCCGCTATTCGGCGGGCTTCTTTCTCGTCGTTGTCCTGCGTGGACGAGAGGTCCTGGCAGGAGCCTCGCCCTCGGCCTTCTTGCGCGGCGATTTCTTCGGCTTCGGACTCCGTGCTGTGGGCTGCCCCGCGACCACCGGCTGCGGCTCGTCCTCCTCGGGCTGCTCCTCCAAGGCTGCCATTGGTTCCGGTTCAGGCACCGCAGGCGGATGAAATTCCGGTCCCAGTCGCACAAGCAGCTTCTCTTCGTGCGGTTCCACCCGCACCAGCGCTTTATCCTGGGCGAAATTTAGAAATTCGCTGAACTCCTGGAAGCCGTATCTTTTCCAGTCGAAATTGGGCTGCTCGGCCTTGACCCATTCCACCAGCGTATCGTCGGTGCATCCCTCGTCCATTTCCAGCCGATGCGATTCCAGCACATCGCGCAGAATCGGAATCGCCTCTTCCGGTTTCGCTGCCGCCTTTTCCGGCTGCGCATCGGAATCCTTCCGGGAAATCATGTACCGGCCTTCACCGCCGGTCACATTGACCATGTTGTTCCGTTTGAGCTTCTCGACGAAATCGCTGAACGAGCCGGATCCATACGCCTTTTCGTTGAACGTCGAGTCGAGCTGCAGCATCGTCGATTTCAGCAATCCGAGCTGCGGACGCACTTCCCGCCGCTCGAGCACTTGCAGCGCGCGCTCCACCAGGGGCATCGCCAGCGCCAGGTCCAGCGGCGCGGGACGTCGATTCGGCCCGCGATGGGCCTGACTCGGCGGCGGTCCGCTGTGCGCAGGCTGATGCTGTTCGCGCTGCGTACGCGGCGGACGCTGCGGCTCGTCGAGCAAAGATTCGTAGCTTACGAACTCGTGACAGTTCTTCTGCAGAATCGTGCTCGTGAACGCGCGCCCGCCGACCACAAAAATGATTTTGTTGTATTGTTTCAGCTTATTGACCAGCGCGATAAAGTCGCTGTCACCACTGACGATCGCGAAGGCGTTGATATGGTCATGCGTGAACGCCATCTCCAGCGCATCGAGCGCCAGGTTGATGTCGGCGCCATTCTTGTCGCCCCGCGGCGACGGATCGCGCTGCACCATCTGGACGGCGTGCTCGGCCAATTGCCGCGTCGAGCTTTCCTGACGCCCCCAGTTGGCGTAAGCGATCTTAGTGACGATCTCGCCGCGCTCCTTCAAAGCGTCCAGCACAGCCGCCACGTCAAATTCTCTTTGCAGCGTTGATTTCACGCCAATTTCGATGTTATCGAAATCGATAAACACCGCTATCTTTAACTTGTCTTCCATTAACAGAAATTCCTCGATTCAAAATTTTACAGGTCTGCTTCGACCTTCTGCGCCACACTCGACCGGATGAATTCTACGATCCCGTCAAGAGAGGCGCCCGGTTGGAACACCGCCGCCACGCCTTGCGCTTTAAGCTCCACGGCGTCCTGATCGGGAACGATTCCCCCCAACACCACCAGGACATCGGTCATATCTTTTTCACGCAGCAACTCCATCACCCGCGGCACGATGGCATTGTGAGCGCCGGAAAGGATCGAGAGCCCGATCACCTGCACGTCTTCCTGCAGCGCCGCGTTCACGATCATCTCCGGCGTCTGCCGCAACCCGGTATAGATGACCTCCATACCGGCGTCGCGGAGAGCCCGCGCGATCACCTTGGCGCCCCGGTCATGGCCGTCCAGCCCCGGTTTCGCCACTAACACTCGAATTGGCTTAAGCATCTAATCAGATCGCGCTCGATTCCTGATAGGAACCGAACACATCTCGCAGAGCGTTACAGATTTCGCCCAGCGTCGCGTAGGCGCGAACGGTATCCAGGATGTACGGCATTGTATTCTCCGTGCCCTGGGCCGCGCGCCTGAGGCGGTCTAATGATCGGGCGACTTCCGCCCCATCCCGCCTCCTCCGCAACGCCGCCAGCTTATTTACCTGGCGTTCGTGCGCCGCCTGATCGATCTGGAGGATCTCGATGGGCTCCTCGTCCAGCGACTGGAACGCATTGACACCCACGATGATTCTATCACCAGTTTCCACTTCCCGCTGGTAGCGGTAACTGGCGTTGGCGATTTCACTCTGCGGAAATCCGTTTTCAATGGCCGTGATCATGCCGCCCATCTGGTCGATCCGGCGGATGTAGTCCCAGGCAGCCTCTTCGATCGCGCACGTCAGATGTTCCAGAAAGTAGCTGCCGCCCAACGGATCGGGCTCGGCGGTGACGCCGCTCTCGTAGGCGATTACCTGCTGGGTGCGCAGCGCGATGGTAACTGCATGCTCGCCGGGCAGCGCATACGCTTCGTCGAGCGAATTGGTATGCAGCGACTGCGCCCCGCCCAGAACCGCCGCCATCGCCTGCAGCGTTGTCCGCACGATATTGTTCTGCGGCTGCTGCCAGGTGAGTGAGCATCCGGCGGTCTG
>Ga0075431_100003459_pt1 | contig 15318 bp, 10 predicted proteins | sample RhiMetdeltSRZDD5_FD_75297 | JGI IMG/M metagenome (GOLD analysis project Ga0075431, IMG submission 75297) | Populus rhizosphere microbial communities from Tennessee, USA - Rhizosphere MetaG P. deltoides SRZDD5 | ecosystem: Host-associated > Plants > Roots > Rhizosphere > Soil | place: USA... | reverse complement strand
CTTGCCGCTCCCGCCGGGAACTTTGCCCACTCTCTGGAACGCCGACGAGCGCTGCGAGCGGTCCTACCTGGTGCAATTCCCCGGGTTCTATCTGACGGGCGACGCGGGTTTCCTGGACGAGGACGGCTACGTCTCGGTGATGACACGTACGGACGACGTCATCAACGTTGCAGGCCATCGACTCTCGACGGGAGCGATCGAAGAGGTGCTAGCCTCGCACCCGGCGGTTGCAGAGTGTGCCGTGACCGGCGTCGGAGACGAGCTCAAAGGGCAGGTGCCCCTCGGGTTCCTCGTGCTCAAGGCGGGCGTAGGGCGCGATCCGAGCGATGTCGCTCGTGAGGCGCTAGCGATGGTTCGCGAGCGAATCGGCCCCGTGGCGTCGTTCAAGACCGCGATCGTCGTCAAGCGGCTGCCCAAGACGCGCTCGGGCAAAATTCTCCGCGGCACACTGCAGAAGATCGCCGACGGCGAAGAGTACCAGGTACCGGCGACCATCGACGATCCGACCATCCTCGTGGAGATCGACAAAGAGCTCAAGACGGTCGGGTACGCCCAAGCCACGAGAACGTCACGGGCACCGGCGAGTTGGCCGCCCTTGGACGAGGGCGCGAGCGAGCACGCCGAGAAGCGCTGAGGAGAGCCGCCCGCGGCGGTTCTGCCGCTCCCGCTGGGGACGCTTTGAATGTTCCGGCATGCATCCGGCATCGCTACGCAGGGCCTGCTGTGGAGCCGATGTCAACGGAAATCGATTTCCCCGCCGACCTTCGAGCACTCGAAAGCGACTACGAGCTCATCCGGGAACTTGGCCAGGGCGGCATGGCTGCCGTCTACCTCGCGCGCCGCCGCGCGACCGGAACACTCGTGGCGATCAAGGCCATTCGAGCGCGGTATCTCGACGACCCCGACGCGCTCCGACGGTTCGCCCGAGAGGCACGCACCGTCGCCGATCTCGACCACCCCAACATTGTCCGCACGGAAGCCATCGAGCAGATCGGTGATCGGGCAGTCGCGATCATCATGGAGTACCTCCCAGGCGGGACGGCACGAGAACGTCTGCGCGAGTACGGTGCATTCGGCCCCGAGATGGTGGAGAGCGTTCTGCGAGACGTCGCATCGGCGCTCAGCTACGCGCATCGCCGCGGTATCGTACATCGGGACGTCAAGCCGGAGAACGTTTTTCTCGATGCCGGGCGATCGCGCGCGCTGCTCTCCGACTTCGGCATCGCACGGCGCATCGAAGGGGACGTGCCGATCACGCTGCTCGGTTCAGCGCTCGGCACGCCGCAATACATGTCTCCGGAACAGATCGACGGCCGACGCGTCGACGGACGGAGCGACATCTACAGTCTCGGCGTCCTCGGGTGGGAGCTCTTGAGCGGCCGCCGCCCGTGGGCGGGCGAGAATCTCTACAGCGTCATCTACAAGCAGAAGCACGAGGAGCTGCCTCGAATTACCTCACTCCGGCCACGCGTGCCGGCGAACTTGCTGTTCGCGATCGAACGGGCGCTCGAGAAGGAGCCGACACGCCGTTGGCAAACCGCCGACGAGTTCCTCGACCAGCTGACGTACAACCCGCCGCCCGTTCTCGCGCAGTCGTTTCCCTCCGGTCCGACGTCCTCCGACAACGAACCCACCGTCCGATTCCGTCGGCCTCTTCATGAGGCGGCGTCATCGCCGGGGTACGCCAGGAACGCTGATGCGCCGGCGTCGACCGAACGGGCACTGCGAAATGACGCAACAAGCGAACGCAATCGCGCCACCGGGGCGCCGCGCCGGACCCACCAGCCCGTCGGTCTGCGGCGGGACCTCGCAAGGCGAATTGCGACATGGCTCGGCGTGCTCCTTCCGGTCGCGATTGCGGCCGCGGCGCTCTACGTCGTCGTAACACGGCCGGGAGTGCTCGGCTCTCGCACGAATGGAGACGGGACGCTGACTTCGAGTGCAGGGAGTGTTGCACTCGACACAACTCGGCCGGTTGACTCGGCAACCGGCGGCGCTCGCGACACGGCGCCGCGCCGCGCTGGTGATCCAGCAGGCGGGCCCGCTGCTTCGCCGCCACGGTCGCGCTCAGCGGATACCCTGAGCGGCATGCGCCCCACGGCGCCGTCAGGGGCGGACAGTGTCTCGACGCGGCGAGACGTCGTCCGCCCTCCCGCGGCCCGCAGCGAGCCCGCGCCGGTCGCGGGGCCGAGTGTGCGATGCCGTGTCGCTTCCTTGGCCGACCAACGCGCGTGTCTGCTCGCGTACATCGCCGTCAACGACGCGCCCCTGCAACGCGTGTACGACTCGCTCGTGATCGAGCTTCGTCGCCGGGCGGGCGTTAGGCGCGGGCAGCCCGACCCTGACGCGGTTACCCGCTTGCGGGTCGAGCAGCGCGGCTGGATCGCCCGTCGCGACGCCGAGTGTACGAGGAACCCAGTGCCCGGCTCCATTCCGTTCTGGGCCAAACCGCTCTCGGAGTGCTTCGCCGCGCTGTCGGCCGCCCGGAAGGAGGAGCTCGACGAGACCCTCCGACGCCTCCGCCGATCGGCCTGAACGGGCGATCGCCCGGGTCAGCGGCCTCGGCGTGACACGAGCCCGACGAAGCGAGCGTAGGCCCGCGCGTTTGCGGGCGCGTTCATAAGCACGTGATCGAAATCGCCGACGCCAGCGGGTGCGCGTGATACGGAGACATAATCGCCGCGTTGCCAGGTGACCGTCGTGGTCCGATCCGGAAGGTAGATCTCCCATTGCGTGCCATCGGCGAGCGTCACGTAGCCGCCGTCCTCTGGAGTCCCGACGACGCGCGCACCCGGTGGCATCGTGTAGAAGATCGTATACGGGACGCCGTGAACCCCTCGCCGCTGGAAGGGCTGGCCGTCGGTCACGTCGGCTGCGTCGCCGTCGTCTGGCGCTGCGACCGTGGCGGATGCCGGGCGGACAGTCACGCGCCCGGACCCCGCGATCGCGTTCGTCGGACGCTCCATCGCCTGGCGGAGCTCGGCCGTATACCGCGTGAGCCAGCCGTCCAGGTGTAAGCGTTGCTCAGGCGTTAGGCGCGCCAGCCCGGCCCGCGCGAACTGATCCGGCGACATCACCTGGTCCATGCGGAGCGGCACGAGCATGAGCGGCGATTGCGCGGTCAGCCCGGTTCCTCCCCCGGCGAGTGCAGCAGCGGATGACACAGACAGGACCAAAGAACGTATACGCATGCGACCCTCCTTAGGCTCCGGCGGCTTCACGGGGGACCGCAGCGCGCGCCGCACTGGGCGAAACGTATGGTCGGGGACGCATTACCGATACGCTTCCTTGGGCCTATCACCGACCGCGGGTTCGGATCCGTCACGCTTCCTGCGCCACATGCGGGTGCGATCCCAGCGAACTCTGAGTGCCGCATGTGTCACACGACCGTCAAGATGTCGCGCGACGGTGCATGTTCGGGTTGCACCTACATTGGCATCAGCGGCTATGACTACAAGGGCTGGCGCGGACGATTCTATCCCGACGAGGTTCCCGCACGCCGGTGGCTGGAGCACGCGAGCCGACGGTTCAACAGCATCGAGCTGAACGGCACGTCCTATAGCCTGAAGTCGCCAGCCGTATTCGAACGGTGGGTGACGGAAGTGCCCGACCGCGATTTCGTATTCGCGGTGAAGGGCGGCCGCTTCATCACGCACAACCTGAAGCTGCGGAACGCCGAGGCGTCACTCGGCAACTTCTTCGCGAGTGGCGTTTTGGCGTTAGGCAGGAAGACGGGCCCATTTCTCTGGCAGCTGCCGGCCACGTACCGGTTCGATGCCGACCGACTCGCTGGGTTCATGCGTTTGTTGCCGCGCTCGGCCGGCGCTGCGGAGGCGGTAGCTCAGCGGCATGATCACCGGCTTCGGCGTGGTGCTCTCGTGGCGGCCGTCGCGGACGTGCGGTATCGCCACGCGTTCGAGGTTCGCCACCCGAGCTACTTCCATCGGGAGTTCTTCGACCTGCTCCGCGCGCACGGCATGGCGTTCGTCATCGCTGACACGGCGGGGAAGTTCCCCTACGCCGAAGAGGTCACAGCGGATTTCGTGTACGTGCGACTCCACGGGTCGGAGGAGCTCTACGCGAGCGGCTACACGGACGCCGAGCTGGATTCGTGGGCGGCGAAGGTGCGGTCCTGGCGCAGCGCGCGTGGCGAAGCACGAGACGTGTACGTCTATTTCGACAACGACGCGAAGGTGCACGCGCCATTCGATGCGGAGCGCTTGGCGGCTCGAGTGTCAAGGGGGCAGAGTCGTTGAGGATGTGGATTTCACCGACTCTGACCCCTTGAAACTGCGTTAGGCTGTCAGGACAACCTTCTCGCAGTTGTCTTCCTTCTTCACGAACATCTCGTAGCCGCGTGGTGCCTCCGAGAGCGGAAGCCGGTGGGTGATCACGAAGCTCGGATCGATGTCACCGCGCTCGATGTGCTCGAGAAGCCGCTTCATGTAGCGCTGCACGTGGCACTGCCCCGTGCGAATGGTGAGGCCCCGATTCATCATGGAACCCGCGGGGAACTTGTCGATGAAACCGCCATAGACGCCTATCACCGACACGACACCGCCGTTCCGGCACGACACGATCGCCTCGCGGAGCGCGATCGGTCGGTCGCTCTCGAGCTTCGCCGCCTGTTTCACGCGATCGTACACGTACATCGGTCCGTGCCCGTGCGCTTCCATGCCGACGGCGTCAATGCACGCATCCGGCCCGCGGCCGCCCGTCATCTCCTTCAGCGTCTCGGAAACGCTGTCGACCTCTTCATAGTTGAGGATGTCGGTCGCGCCCGCCTTGTCGCGCGCCGCGTCGAGTCGATACGGGAATCGGTCGATCGCGATCACTCGGTCCGCACCGAGCAAGATCGCGCTCGCGATTGCGAATTGGCCGACCGGCCCTGCGCCCCAGACCGCGATCACCTGCCCACGCTGGATCCCGCACATCTCCGCGCCCATGTACCCGGTTGGGAAGATGTCGGAAAGAAAGAGCACCTGCTCATCGGAAAGGCCGTTCTCGATCTTCAGCGGGCCGACGTCCGCGAACGGCACGCGCGCGTACTGTGCTTGCCCGCCCGCGAAGCCACCGAGCATGTGAGAGTACCCAAAGATGCCGGCGGGCGAGTGGCCCCACGCCTTCTCCGCCATCCACGCGTTCGGGTTCGAGTTCTCACAGAGCGAATACGCCTCCGCCTGACATGCTGCGCAGATTCCGCACGCAATAGGGAAGGGCACGACGACCCGGTCACCGACCTTCAGATTCTTGACTGCTGGCCCGACCTCGACGACCTCGCCCATGAACTCGTGGCCAAGGATATCGCCCTTCTCCATGGTTGGGACGAATCCGTTGTAGAGGTGGAGGTCTGACCCGCAGATGGCGGTCGACGTGATCCGAACGATCGCGTCACGCTTGTTGAGGATCTTGGGATCCGGAACATCGCGGACCTCGATCGATTTGATCCCCGTCCAGCAGGTCGCTTTCATCGCTCCACCTCCTGCTCCAGATCCGCATCAGGCTGCGCCGGATGCGGGCCCGGCCGCACCGTCGCATCGGACAACATGACTTCACCAAGCTCCATCACTTGCTTGAACCGTCGCAGGTCGTCGGGGATCTGCTTGGTCGGCTCCTCGAGGAAGAGCTTCGAGATCGCCGCACCCAGGACGCCGGCGGGAGGATCGTAGCGGAGCGTGACGCTGACTTCGGTTCCCCGGCCACCCGGCGCCGGTCGGAAGCGAACCGTGCCTTCGTTGCGCACCTGGGCGTCCTCATCCGACCGCCAGCCGATGAGCTCGTTAGGCCGGTCCTGCGTGATGACAGCGTCCCACTCGACCCGTTTACCAGCCGGTGCTCTCGCCACCCAATGGGATCGCCGGTCGTCGAGCACCTGCACCGACTCCAGGTGCTGCATGAACTGCGGTAGATTGTCGAGCTGCCGCCAGAATCGATACACCTCCTCCGGGGGCCGGTTGATCGTGAGGTTGGCCGTGACCTCCGACTTCGAGCGACGGCGGCCTTCGGCCCGGGAACTCTCGCCATTGCCCTCGGACCGCTGTTCGAGCTGCTGCCCGCTGAGCACGTCGAGCGCAGTCACGCCAAGCACGGCCGCTGTCGCCACGACCGTACGGTTGCGCTGCATCGAGTTGCCACTGAGCACCGTACCGAGTAGCGCCAAGTCCATGATGTCGCCGGCAACGCGGCCCCAGAGCCACCCCGGGCGATGATGTGGCTGCGAAAGAATGCCAATGCCGGCCGCGATCTCCCGCATGCCAACCGTGCGCATGATCGCCGCGCTTCGGCTGTCGTCCGTCACGCCAATGAGCCGAGCCATCCCGCGCGGGGCGGCAATCTGAGCGAGCCCAAGGCCGATACTGAACCACCCGAGCCCATTCGCGAGGCTGTCGCCGGTTCCCCCCGCTTCGCGGCTACTCTCCACTTGATCGCGCGCGCGCGGCCGATCCGACGCGCGCGGACCGCTGCGCGACGCCCGATCGGTCTGGCCACGAGTGTCCTGGTCCAATGTGCGAGATGTCGTCCCCATTGTGTCCTCCTCTGTCGCCTCGGTGCGGCTCGAGGCAGCGCGAGGCCGAGCTCGCGAACGCTTCGAGAGCGTCTGCCGGCCGGTGCGAGTGCCCAGCCGGGGCGGGCTAGGGCTCGTCGACGTGGTCCGGTCGCATGCGCAGACGCGGAGTGGTGGGCTGCGCACACGTCGTGCCGAGGTCCGTGTTGCACGCCAGCGTTCGACGCCGTGGGCACAATTCGCTTGGCGTCGCATCGTTAGGCTCTCGGTCCCGCGGCGGTGCGGCCCTTGCGCACCCGGCTCGACCGTGAGTCATTGTATGACTGTGAGTCACACTCGTGTCGAGCGCTGGAAGTCGCGCACGTATCGCGCCGATGGCGGGCGCGACGAGAGGCACGCCAGCCCCGGAGCGCCGTGGCGCTGAACGGGCGGCAGCGCGCCGGTATCGCCGCGGTCGTCGCGGTCGGCGTGGCGGCCGGGCTCGGCGTCTTCACGTTCGGGTACGCGCGCGGTGCGTCGTACCTCACGAACGATCCTGCCGCATGCGCGAACTGCCACATCATGTCCGAGCACTTCGCGGCGTGGCAACGCGCGAGTCACCGCGCAGCCGCGACGTGCAACGACTGCCACACACCCCACACGCTGATCGGCAAATACCTGACGAAGGCGCGGAACGGGTTCTGGCATTCGTTCTACTTCACCACAGGTACCTATCCCGATCCGCTTCGGATCACGGAACGGAATCGTGGCGTCACGGAATCGGCGTGCCGGTACTGTCACGCGGACATCGTGGCCGAGATCGACCACCGGCCCGCGCGGCACGACGCTCGAGACGCGACGCTCTCGTGCATTCGTTGCCACACCTACGTCGGACACTGGGTTCGCTGATACGGAGGCTACCATGGCCGAACCGCCCGCCATCATACCGTCCGATTCCCAACCGCCCCCAGCGCGGCGCCGATTGTCCGCGCGGATGCTCGCTGCGGTCGCGGCGTTCGCCGTCGTGACGACCGTCGCGGTGGCCGCACTGCTCACGAACATCGTCGAGCGCCGACAGGAAGCGCGGAACCCGTTCTATCGCGTCGTCGCGCTCGAGGATACGACGACGGACCCGGCAGTCTGGGGGAAGAACTTCCCGCAGCAGTACGACGCGTACCGCCGCACGGTCGATCAGGTTCGCACACGATACGGCGGCAGTGAGGGGCTCCCGCACCCGCCCACCGCGGCGGATCCACGGTCGGTCGTCGCACAATCCCGTCTGGAGGAAGATCCACGTCTGCGGGAATTCTGGGCCGGCTACGCGTTCAGCAAGGACTTTCGCGAGGAGCGCGGCCACGCGTACATGCTGTCGGACCAGGAATTCACGGAGCGACAGCAGGCGACGCAGCAGCCAGGGACCTGCCTCAACTGCCACGCGTCGATGTATGCGACCTACCTCCGCCTCGGTACCGGCGACCTCACTCGGGGGTTCGAGGCGGTGAACCAGATGACGTATCAGGTGGCGCGAACCAACGTCCGGCACCCCGTGTCGTGCGTGGACTGTCACGATCCGGCGACCATGCAGCTGCGCGTCACGCGACCTGCTTTCATGGAGGGTATTCGTGCGCTCCGCGCCTCACTGGGGGTCGCAAACTTCGACGTCAACCGCGAAGCGACGCGGCAAGAGATGCGCACGTTCGTCTGCGGCCAGTGCCACGTCGAGTACTACTTCAAGGGCAAGGAGAAACGCCTCACGTACCCGTGGGCGAAGGGGCTGACGGCCGACAGCATCCTCGCGTACTACGACTCGGTCGGGCACCGGGATTGGGTACACACTGCGAGCCGAGCGCCCGTGCTCAAAGCGCAGCACCCGGAGTTCGAGATGTACAACCAGGGCGTGCACGCGCGTTCAGGAGTCGCATGCGCCGATTGTCACATGCCCTATGACCGGGTCGGGGCGATGAAGATCAGCGACCACCATGTCCGGAGCCCGCTGCTCAACATCAATCGTGCGTGCCAGACGTGTCACAAGTTCCCGGAGGAGGAGCTGCGTGCACGAGTGGAGCGTATCCAGGACCGGACGTTCGAGCTCCGCAACATTGCGTTGGACGCCGTTCTCGAGCTGACGCGACAGATCGCAACCGTTTCCGCGCGTGACAGCGCGGCAGCCGGCCTCGCGGATGCACGGCGGGCGCAGCTCTACTCCCAGTTTCTCGTGGACTTCGTCGAGGCGGAGAATTCGATGGGGTTCCACGCGCCGCAGGAAGCCGCCCGGCTGATGGCGCACGCCATCGATCAGGCGCGACGTGGGCAGAACGCGCTCGTCCGAGCCGCCGGCGCCCTCCCCGTGGCGCTACCAGGATCGGTCGCGACCAAAGCGCGCCCGTAAGCGTTTGGTGCGCGTTTCGGCACCGAACTGGTCGATACACCAGTAGTATCGGTCTCAGATACGTTCGCTCGATCACGCGCGCCACTCGCCTGATCCCGCGGGCGTGGCCGGGTCGTACCCTCTGGTCGACGTTGGTGTCGTCAGCGGAACGTCAGCGCTGCCACACCATCGAGGAGGGTATGCTCATGATACGAACATTCTGTCTGCGCATTGTAACCCCGTTGTTGGCGATGTCAGCCACACTCGGCGCGCAGCAGGAGCCGACGCCCGGGCAGGGCGGCACGATCACCGGCACGGTTCGCGATCGCGCCACTCAACAGCCGATCGCGTCGGCGCAGGTCTCGCTCATCGGCACGACACGCGGCGGCCTCTCGAACGATCAGGGGACGTACCGCATCACCGGCGTGCCGACGGGCACCTACCAGGTCCGCGTGCTGCGCATCGGGTACCAGGCATCGGTTCTGCCCGTCACCGTCACAACCGGCCAAACGGCCACGCTCGATGTGGCGTTAGGCGCCACGGTCGTCACGCTGGACCAGGTGACCGTCACCGCCACGGGCGAGCAGATCCGTCAACGCGAGACCGGCAGTAGCGTTGCCACGATCACCCCGGCGGTCGACGAGCTCGCGGTGACGGCCAACATGACGGACGTGCTCAACTCGCGCGCCCCGGGCCTGTACGTTCAGCAATCGAATGGCGCGGCGGGGACCGGTTCGCGCATTCGCGTGCGCGGCGCCAACTCGCTCTCGCTCTCGAACGAGCCACTGCTGATCGTCGACGGCGTGCGCCAGAACAACGACGTCGGGAATCGCGAGCAAGTCAACGTCTCGACCTCGAACACGCTCGGGACAAATGTCGCGACCGGTGGTCAGACGGTTTCGCGCCTGAACGACATCAACCCCGAGGACATCGAGACCATCGACATCATTCGTGGACCCTCGGGCGTCGCGCTGTATGGCACCGCCGCCGCCAACGGCGTCATTCAGATCACCACGAAACGCGGACGTGCTGGCCGGACGCGCTGGCAGGCGCACGCCGAAGGTGGTCGCACCACGAACGAGACGGACTTTCCGGACAACGTCGCCATGCGCGGGCGCGATGCGGCCGGCGCGACCGTCCAGTGCAACATCGACGCGCGGACCCGCGGCATCTGCACGCCAGACGAATTGGTGTCGCGCAACCCACTCACGGACCTCAGTCCGTTCCGCAACGGCGAGCGGCGCGCGCTCGGCCTCAACGCGACGGGTGGGACCGATCGCTACAGCTTCTACGTCGGCGGCGACTACGACGGTGAGACCGGCGTGCTCCCCACGAGCTTCTCGCGGAAAGCCGCGCTGCGCGGGAACGTGCGCACGCAGTTGCGGAGCAACTGGGACATGTCGTTCAACAACAGCTTCGTTCGTGACCAGACGCAGCTGCCCATCAGCGACAACAGTACGCTCGGCTACCTCGGCGTCGGTCTGCTCGGCCGTCCACTGCAGTCTGATACGCTGAACGGCGGCTGGTTCAACCGGATCGGACCAGAACAGATCGACTATCTGAACGTCAACGTGCGGACGAACCGCTACAGCAACTCCCTGAACTCGAACCTCCAGGCGTTACCCTGGCTCAGCGTCGCGGGCGTTGCAGGGCTCGACTACGTCAACCAGCTCACGAAGCAGATCATTCCGCCGAACCGCGTGTTCGTGGCCGACTACCCGCAGGGGAGCGTCGACTCGAACCCGTGGAACATCTATAACTGGACGGCGCAGGCCACGGCGACCGCCTCCTTCACGCCGTTCACCGAGGTTCGATCGTCGACGCAGCTGGGCGCGCAATACGTGCAGGAGACGTTTCAGGGGACGAGTGCGCGCGGTGCGGTGCTGACCCCAGGCTCGAGTTCCCTGAGCGGTACCAGCGCGCGGTTCCGCGTCGCCGAGTACAACACGGACAACGTGCTCCTCGGCATCTTTGCCCAGCAGCAGGTGGCGTGGCGCGATCGCGTGTTCGTGAACGTCGGACTTCGCGGCGATCGCAACAGCTCGTTCGGCGAGCGCTTCGGATGGGTGTACTATCCGACCGTGAATGCGTCGTGGGTCGCGAGCGAGGAAGGCTTCTTCCCGCAGAACCCGGTGGTATCGTCGGTACGCCTTCGCGCCGCCTACGGCCAGTCCGGGCGCCAGCCGAACTTCCGCGATGCCATCACCTACCTGAACCCGACCTCGGTTCGCATCGACAACGCGGAACTGCCCGCCGTGACGTTCACGCAGGCAGGCGTGGGCGATCCGACGCTCAAGCCAGAGCGCACGGCAGAGTACGAGGTCGGGTTCGACGCCGGGATCGCGAACGACCGGATGAATCTGCAGGTCACGTATTACGACAAGACGACGCGTGATTTGCTCGTGCAGCGTCCGCTCGCGGTGTCGGTCGGCGGCTCGGACACGCGGTTCGAGAATATCGGCCGCATGCGGAACACGGGGTGGGAAATGCAGCTCTCCGGTACCGTAGTGAAGACGGAGCCGGTGACGTTCGATGTCGTGCTCGGCGGCAGCCTGAACGACAACAAGCTGGAGGAGCTCGGTGAAGGCATTGCGCCCATCAACTTCAACAGCGCACGCCAGCAGCACCGCAGCGGATACCCCGCCGGCGGGTGGTGGCAGCGAACCTATACGTACGATGACGCGAACAACGACGGGCTGATCGCACGTACCGAAGTGCAGCTGGCCGATACCGCGGTCTACCTCGGCAACCCGCTCCCGAAGCGCGAGTTCGTGATCCAGCCCGCGCTGACGTTCTTCCGCAACGTCCGCGTGCAGGCGCTCCTGAGCCACCGCGGCGGCTTCAAGACCCTGAACAACACCGATCGCTTCCGCTGCGTGTTCGCGCAGAACTGTCTCGCGATCAACGATCCGACGCAACCGCTCGCGGCGCAGGCGGCGGCGATCGCCGGTCTGCTCACGACCGACGCGGGCTACATCGAGGATGCGGCGTTCACGCGCCTGCGCGAGGTCTCGATTTCGGTCACGGCGCCGAAGCGGTGGGCGGATGCGGCGCGCGCGGAGAACCTCGTCTTGACGCTCGCGGGCCGCAATCTCGCGACGTGGACGGACTACAAGGGACTCGACCCAGAGGTCACGTCGACGCCTAACCAGAACTTCTCGACGTCCGACTTCCTGACGTTGCCGCCGGTGCGCGGATTCGTCGTGCGGTTGAATCTCTCGTACTGAACCGCCGTGCTCTGTGTTCACCCATCCGACTTCACATCGATTGCTTCCATATATGACCATATCGTTCTTTCGGCGCACAGGCGCGACTACGCTTACGGTGGTCGCGCTGACGCTCGCGGCCGCATGTAGCACCGACGAGGTGCTGAGCGTGGAGGATCCGGACGTCGTGCGCCCAGAGTCGCTGGGGGATCCTGCCAGCCTGCCATTGTTCCTGACGTCCGCCTACGCGGAAGTGCTGGCCGGTTACAACGGCGGGTCCTTCGAGGGCATGGTGAACTACTCCGGGCTGCTGGCCGACGAGTTCATCCAGACCGAGTCATTCCCCACTCGGTTCGAAGTGGACACGCGGAATATGCTCGTGGGGAACACGAGCCTTCGCGACATTTTTCGCGAGCTGTCCCGCGGACGCGCCGCCGCCGAGCGTGCGGCACGCAAGTACGTGGAGCTCGAATCACCTAACGCGATCGGGCGCGCCGAGGCACTCAACCTCGCCGGGTTCGCGTACATCCTCTTCGGGGAGAACTACTGCTCGGGCGTACCGTTCAGCACGCTCAACGACGACCAGTCGATCACGTATGGCCCCGCGCAGACGACGCAGGAGATGTTCGAGATCGCGATCGCGAAGTTCGACACGGCGATTACGGTCGCGACGGCCGTCGGTGCCAGCGGCGCGCGAGTCGTCAACGCGGCCAAGGTGGGGCGCGGACGCGCGCTGCTGAATCTGGGCCGCTTCGCCGACGCCGGAGCGGCAGTTGCAGGGATCCCGGCAGACTTCAAGTTCGACCTCCAGCACTCCGACAACTCCGTGCGCCAGAACAACGGTGTCTGGTCGTTGTCGATCAACGCCGGTCGATGGGGCGTGTCGGACCGGGAAGGCGCGAACGGCCTGACCTTCCGATCCAACACTGACGTTCGCGTCGCCAGCCGCCGGCGGTCGATCAACAATGGGAACGGATTCGACGGTGGCCCGATGTTCGAGGCGCTGAAGTACCCGGCGCGGACGACGGCTGTCACTCTCGCCGACGGTGTCGAAGCGGAGCTGATCAAGGCGGAGGCGCAGCTTCGAGCAGGGGACGCGACGGGGTTTATGGCGACGCTGAACGCCCTGCGTGCGAACACGGCCGTGATGACAGCGCGTGGTTACACCGGGACGCTGGCGGCGCTCACCGACCCGGGCACGGCGGTCGGCCGACAGGACCTGCTCTTCCGCGAGCGCGCCTACTGGCTGTTCCTCACCGCCCACCGCCTCGGTGACATGCGGCGGCTGATTCGGCAATACAACCGCGGTGCGGAGACGGTGTTCCCGACGGGTGCGTACAGCTCGAATGGCCGCACGACGATCTACGGAACGGACACGAGCTTCCCGATCCCCGTGGAGGAGCTGAACAACCCCGAGATCGAGGCCGGCCCGCCGAACCTGAAAGGATGCCTGACTCGCGACGCATAGGTCGCGAGTAGTCGATCGTCGTTCATCGATACGTTGCAGGCTTGCGTACCCTAGGACTCCGAGGTATATACCTCGGAGTCCTAGGGTACTGTGTTTTCCATTCCACGCCACCGGCCCCATGGCGGACTCAACCACCGACTTCCTCAAGGGCACGCTCGATCTGATGGTGCTCAAGACGCTCTCGTGGGCGCCGGCGCACGGCTACGGCATCGCGAGGTGGATCGAGCAGTGCACGGATGACGTCCTCCAGGTCGAGGAGGGCTCGCTGTACCCGGCGCTGCACAAGCTGGAGGAGCGCGGGCTCATCGTCGCCGAGTGGGGCGTGACCGAGCACAATCGGCGCGCGAAGTACTACCGGTTGACTGCCGCGGGGAAAAAGCAGCTCGCGGCCTCCCGCGACTATTGGGCTCGGTTCGCCGGCGCCGTGTTCAAGGTGCTGGAAACCGCGCCAGGCACCCGTTGACCAACGCCTCCGGTGTTTGATCCGCAGCAGGTCCCACCACCTGACGCCCGCCGCGCGGTCATGTGGCGCCGCTATCTCCGCTTCTGGGGACCGCGCGCCGAGGCTGACGTGGACGACGAGCTCGCGTTTCACATCGAGATGCGCGCGCGTGACTACATGGCGCGCGGGCTGTCCGCCACAGAAGCGCGTCGTGCAGCGACGGGTCGGCTCGGCGACCTCGCTGCGGCTCGCGCGGAGTGCATTGCCGTCACTACGAGAAGAGAGCGCCGCATGACCCGCGCCCAACTGATCGACGCCTTCGTCTATGACGTTCGGTACGCCGTCCGCACGCTGGGCAGGCAGAAGGGATGGACCCTCGTCGCCATTGCGACGCTAGCCCTGGGCATCGGCGCGAACACGGCCGTCTTCAGTGTCGTCAACTCGCTGCTGCTCAATCCGCTGCCGTACCCTAACGCGGATCGGGTTGCCATGGTCTACCAGGAACCGACCGAGGGTAATTCGACCGGCATGCGTGTCTTCATCAATCCGCAGCCGCGTATCGTGCGGTTGTGGAAGGAGCACGCCCGGTCCTTCGAGGCGATCGAGCCGTTCCTGGCGTCGGATCGGGCGATGCGGCTGTCTGATGGCACCGTGAGCACCGTCCGCGCGGCATTCGTGCTGCCGAGCTTCGCGAGCTTCACCGGCACGAGGCCGATCCGGGGGCGTGCGTTCACGGACGCCGATCATGTGGAAGGGGGGCGAGTCGCGCTCCTGAGTGAGCCCTTCTGGCGCTCGCGATTCGGCGCGGACTCGGCGGCGATCGGCAAGTCGATCACGCTGGACCGGGAGGCGTACACGGTGATCGGCATCATGCCGTCGACCTATCGACTGCCGCGGCTCAGCGAAGCCGTGAGCGACGTCTGGCTGCCACTCGATCTTCGCAAGGAAGGGTTGGGGTTGTCGGTCATTGCGCGGCTGCGGCCGGACGTGAATCCCGCCACCGCGGCGACCGAGCTCGATTCCGTCTACGCGCGGTCCGAGCTCGCGAAGACCGACCATGGAGACTTTCGGACGAAATTGAGCCTGCCATCCCAGCTCGTCAGCTTCCGAGACTCACTCGTGCTTCTGTCGGCGGCCGTCGCCCTGGTGTTGCTCGTCGCGTGTGGCAACGTGGCGCACCTGCTGCTCGCACGCACAGCGACCCGACAGCGCGAGCTGGCCGTTCGTGCCGCGCTCGGTGCCAGTCGCGTACGCATTGTGCGGCAGTTGCTGACGGAGAGTCTCTTGCTCGGCGTGGCAGGGTGTCTGGGTGGTCTCCTCCTTGGGTGGCTCGGGCTCAACGCCCTCATC
>Ga0075431_100003455_pt1 | contig 15333 bp, 14 predicted proteins | sample RhiMetdeltSRZDD5_FD_75297 | JGI IMG/M metagenome (GOLD analysis project Ga0075431, IMG submission 75297) | Populus rhizosphere microbial communities from Tennessee, USA - Rhizosphere MetaG P. deltoides SRZDD5 | ecosystem: Host-associated > Plants > Roots > Rhizosphere > Soil | place: USA... | reverse complement strand
TCAAAGGTAATGCGGAGTTCTCGGTGCTTGTGTCCTGCTCGCGGTGCATCTCAGTGCGAGGTTGGGCGGACATCACGTTCGACCCGTCTGTGCTCGGGCTGGCCGACGTCTCGACGCCACATTACAGCCTCGCAGACGGACAGGTCAGAGTCGAGCTCATTTCCGAGCACTCACAAGCCGCTTTGGCGCGGCTGCTGTTTTCGCCGAGCGCGTATGCGCGAGCACCGACAGTGCTGCGCGTTGTTGGCGCGGAATTGAGAAGAGAAGACGGCAAGCTTGTCGAAGCCGCGTTGCCGCCGGCAGCGCACATCGCAATCACCGAGCAGTAGTCACGGTGCGTTGGTTGGACGGCACGAAGTACGCGCCCTTCTCCCAGTATGGAAGGCAGCAAGCGCCGCGATTGCCACGCGGTCAACGGCCGATGGTTTTGCGCGTGTCTTCGATCAGCCGCCTCGCGAAGTTCTCGTACATGCTGTCCGCGCCCTGCATGAGGCAGATACGCACGCCGTGATCGTGCAGACGCTTCACGCGATCGCGCATCTGCTCGTGCGTCGTGTAGGCATAGCCCATGTTCGCGGCAACCGTGATGCCCCGGGCACTCGCCTTCGCGACGATGCCGTCGAGCGTTTTCCACACATCGTCGTGGTCGTACTGGAACGCGTGCCCGAGCGCTTTGCTCAGGTCCGTCATGGCGAGCATGAGGATGCGCACGCCTTCGATCTCGAGGATCTCGTCGATGTCGTTCACCGCGGTGCCCGCTTCGATGTGCGGCACGAAGATCGCCGTGTTCGGAGGCTTCCTGTGCATGGCCGTAAAGCTCGCGTCGGAATTCGGATACTCGCCCGTGCCCGAGCGGTGCCAGTCTTTGGCGACTTCGACGCACGCTCTCACCTGTTCGGCCGAAGCGATGGAGGCGCCGACAAGCTGGATTCCCAGGCTGAACGCGCGCTGTACGTCGACAGTCACCTGAAGCTGTCCCGTGCCGCCGAGCCACGGATTCGCCGGCACTCTGACCCAAGTCGTCAGGCCCGCCGCGAGCGCCGTGCGATGGATATGATCGAGCTGCGTCCAATCCATGGCCGAGAACATCATGTCGGGCCTCACGAAATCGAACCCCGCCTGTGCGATCGTCGATACCCACGTCGGCCCGCTTTTGAGCCACACCCCGAGCGCCATCTCGCCCGCGTCGAGCTTCTGAAAGAGCCGCGTCATGTATTCCTCTATTCGATTTGCAGTTTGAGCTTGGCGGTGACCTTCGCCCACTTCGCGAGATCGGCTTGCATGAGTGCTGCGAGCTCCGCCGGCGTGCCGCCCATCACGTCCGCGCCTTGCGTCGCGGCTTTCTCCAGAAAATCGGGTGCTCTCAGGATTGCGTTGATCTCGCGATTCAGCCGTTGAACGAGCTCGACAGGTGTTCGCGCCGGCAAGAGCACACCGTACCAGACATCGGCCTGATAGCCGGGCAGCGCGGCTTCCGACACGGTCGGAAGCTGCGGCTGCGCTTTCGAGCGCCTGGCGGAAGTGATCGCGAGCGCGCGCAAGCGTCCGGCGCGCACGTGCGGTCCCGAGTTGATCACGTTGCTGAACATGAGCTGCACGTGGCCGCCGACGAGATCGACAATCGCCGACGAGCCGCTCTTGTAAGGCACGTGCACGATATTGACCTGCGCCATCGCTGCGAATAGCTCGAACGCGAGATGGGTTCCGGATCCCGTGCCCGCGGAGGCCGCCAGCAGATCGCCCGGCCGTCGCTTCGCGAGCGCGATGAGCTCTTTCACCGTGGCGACCGGAACGCTCGGATGCACTACAACCTGATACGGCACGCTGGCGACGAGCGTGACCGGCGAAAAGTCGGCGATCGGGTCGTAACGCAGATTCCTGTGGATGCCGGCGTTGATCACGTGGCTGTTCGTCACCATCAGCAATGTATATCCATCGGGAGGCGATTTCGCCACGAGCTCCGAAGCGATCATCGTTCCGGCCCCGGGGCGGTTCTCCATCACCACGGGCTGACCCAGCGCTGCGGCCAGCGGCGTACCGACGAAGCGTGCGATCGTGTCGACGCCTCCGCCGGGGCCTGCGGGGATGATCATGCGGAGAGGCTTCGTGGGATACGGCTGCGCACCCGCTGAAACAGCGAACAACGTGAACAACACGGCGAACAAGCTGAGGCTAACTGCAGGCGTTCTCATAGGACTGGATGCTAACAGGGCCTTCGAAGCCGGACGTTCCGAGATTGCTTCGCCGCGACCGCGGTTCGTAATGACATCCGTCGTCGCGAGGCGCCGGCAGAGGCGCCGTGGCGATCTCGTGGCGCACGCGCCGGCTTTGCGGAGCGCACGATCTCGGCGTAGAGTTTCCGAACCAGGGGGAGTTCAAAAACGATGCAGTCCCGCACCGCGTGCGCCTGCAAGTGCTCACGCCGCGACCTTCTCAAGGCCGCTGCCGGCGCGGCAGCTCTCGGCCTGGTCCCCGGCGGCGCAGCCGCACAAAGCACCGATCCTCGCAGCCTTCGTCCGCAGGTCGGCGACCGATTCGTTTTTTCCAGCGGGCCGAGGAAAGGCATTGTCGTCGCGCCTGGCGATCTCGCGCTCGGGGGTCCGCATGTCACGGCGTTCGCGCAGCATCCTGCGAGCGGCGTGACCCGTGACGGCTCGCGATTGAACGAAGTGCTGCTCGTGCGCTTCGACTCCAAGGATCTCACCGAGGCCGCGCGCGCCAACGCACCGCACGGCTATGTCGCCTTTTCTGCGATTTGCACGCACGGCGCCTGCAGCGACTGGGGGTGGGACGGCGAAAGAAAAGTCCTGCGATGCCCCTGCCACGAATCCGAATTTGATCCCAAAGATGACGCGCGCGTCCTCGTTGGCCCTGCAACCCGGCGGCTGCCGCGATTGCCGCTGAAAGCGGAGGACGGCGCCCTCGTCGTTGCGGGCGCGTTCATCGGCCGTGTCGGTGGAGATTTGACGTGAAGAAACTCCCGGGAGGATCACGCATGCACACAAAACTTCGTCAGCATTGCAGCGCCATGGCCGTCATCGCCGCCGCGTTTGCCGGGTTCAACGCGCCGCCGGTGACCGCGCAAAGCATGTCGAACTATTCGGCTGTTACCGACGCGCGCCTCCTCAAGCCCGAGCCGCAGAATTGGCTCCACTACCGCGGCAACTTCGAAGGCTGGGGCTACAGCTCACTCGACAAGATCGACACGCAGAACGTGCGCAGGCTTCAGCCCGTCTGGACGTTATCGACCGGCGTCGTCGAAGGCCACCAGGCGCCGCCGTTCGTAAATAACGGCATCATGTTCGTGTCCACGCCTGGCAACCAGGTACTCGCGCTCAACGCGAAGACCGGCGATCTCATCTGGCGCTACAAGCGGGAGCTGCCGGAAGACGTGGTGCAGTCGCATCCGACGAATCGCGGCATCGGCCTCTACGAAGACAAGGTGTTCCTCGCGACCCTCGATGCGTTCGTCGTGGCGCTCGACGCAAAGACCGGCAAGGTGCTCTGGGAAACCAGAGTCGACGATTACAAGCGCGCGTACTATTTCACGCTCGCGCCGCTCATCGCGAAAGGCAAAGTGATGGTCGGCACCTCGGGCGGCGAGTTCGGCATCCGCGGTTATGTCGCAGCGCTGGATGCCAACACGGGCAAAGAGGTCTGGCGCACGTACACCATTCCCGCACCCGGTGATCCCGGTCACGACAGCTGGCAGGTCGCAGATCAGTGGAAAACCGGCGGCGGCTCGGTGTGGATCACCGGCCACTACGATCCGAAGCTCAATCTCGCGTACTGGGGCACCGGCAATCCGGGACCGTGGCTCGGCGACATGCATCCCGGCGACAGCCTTTACACCGCGTCCGTGATCGCGCTCGACGTCGATACCGGCAAGCTCCGGGCGTATCACCAGTACACGCCGAACGAAGGGTGGGACTGGGACGAGGTGTCGGCCCCGCTCCTCATCGAATACCGCCGCAACGGCCGCAACATCCCGGGCCTCGTGCATCCCGGCCGCAACGGCTATCTCTGGCTGCTCGAGCGCCAGCAGGACGCGATCAAGTTCATCGACGCGAAACCGTTCGTGAAGCAGGAAGTGTTCACCGCAATCGATCCCGTGACAGGCCGGCCGAGCTGGGACGAATCGAAGAAGCCGGCGACCGGCAAGACCGTCACGTTCTGCCCATCACACTGGGGCGGCAAGGATTGGCCGCCGGCTGCGTGGAATCCCAAAACACGGCTCCTCTACGTGCCCGCGCAGGAGAACCTGTGCTCGACACTCAAAGGCGAGGAGAAGCGTCCGACCTATGAGGCCGGCAAGCGCTTCGTCGGCACCGACGCCGCCGCAACACGGGTCTTCCGGCGTGAGGGCGCAAAGCATATCGGCGAGCTGCAGGCGTGGAATCTGGATACCGGCAAGAAAGTTTGGACATTCGAGTATCCGCACATCAACTGGGGGCCGGTGCTCACGACCGGCGGCGGTCTCGTCTTTGCGGGCGGCTCGAGCGACCGCATGTTCCGCGCGTTCGATGCGAAAACCGGCAAAGTGCTGTGGGAGTTCAAGGCGAACTCCGGCATCACGGCCGTGCCGATCTCCTACATGGTCGATGGCGTTCAGTACATCGCAGTGCAGGCCGGATGGGGTGTCGATGCGCAGAAGATGATCACACGCCTCGATCAGACGATGAAAACGAACACGCACGTGCCGCAGGGCGGCGTCATCTGGGTGTTCGCGGTGAAGGATTGACGGAAACTTACTCGAGCTTGTAGCCGCTCTCCTTCACCAGCTTCGCCCATTTTTCTTTTTCGGACGCGATCCACTTGCCCGTTTCCTGCGGCGTCTTCGCCTGCGGACGCGAGCCGAGGGAGGTGAGTCTGTCCGCGACATCGGGCAACGCGATCACGCGCTTCACCTCGTTGTGGAGCTTCATCACGAGCTCCGATGAGAGCTTTGCAGGCGCGATGATCCCCTGCCACGAACCGGCGCTGTAGCCTTCGAGTCCCGGCGTTTCCGCCACTGTCGGCACGTCGGGAAACGCGGGTTCGCGCTGTTCGCTCGACACCGCGATCAGCCTGAGCTTGCGGCTTTTTACGTGCACCCACGTCTGAACGACACCCATCATCAGAAAATCACCGTCCCCTGTCATGACCGAAACGACCGATGCCTGACCTCCTTTCGTGGGAATGTAAATCCATTTCGCCCCCACGCGTTGCTGCATTTCGAGTGTCGCGAGATGAATCGCACTGCCGAGCCCTACGGGCACGTTGAGTTTGCCGGGGTTCTTTCTGGCGAGCGCAATGAGTTCCGCAACGCTCTTGACCGGCACGCTGGGATGCGTCGTGAGAAGGTAAGGCGAATACGTGACTGTCGTCACGGGCGCGATGTCGCGAATGATGTCGAAAGGCAACTTGGCGTACATGCTGGGACTGATCGAGAGATTACCGATGTCCATCAGCATCAACGTATAGCCGTCCGGCGCGGAACGCACGAGCGCTTCCACCGCGATGTTGCCGTTCGCGCCGGGCCGCGGATCGGAAATCACCTGTTGTCCCCACGCTTCCGTGAGCTTCGCGCCGACCAGGCGCACGAGTATGTCCGATGTTCCGCCTGCCGGCGCACCCACGAGCACGCGTATGGGTTTTACGGGCCATGCCTGCGCCGAGCTCGCTGCGGGCGTTTGCGCGTGCACATAGCCGTCGCAGCAAAGCACGGCGATGGCTGCCGCTGTAAGAGCTCTCATCGGTTCGCTCCCATTTTCCGGTCGAGCTTCAGCCACCGCCCTCGCCTTTGATTCCGGCGTCTTTCACGAGCTTGCCGAATTTCGCCAGCTCCGCTTTCAGGTACTCCTGAAACTGCTCCGGCGTGCCGCCGGTGACGGTCGAGCCACCGGCCGCGAAGCGCTCCTGAACGTCGCGCATCTGCAGGACGGCGTTGATCTCCTGGTTGAGCCGTTGAATGACGGCGCGCGGCGTGCGGGCGGGGGCCCCGATAGCAGTCCACGTGGAGTTCTCGTAGCCCGGAACACCCGCTTCGGCGATCGTTGGCAAATCGGGCAGAATCGCCGCGCGTTTCGCGCCCGTGGTAGCGAGCGCGCGCACCTTGCCCGAATGAATGTGCGGCATCGTCGGCAGCGCGCTATTGAACGATACCTGGATGTGACCGCCCACGAGATCGGATAGCGCCTGCGCGACGCCTTTGTAGGACACGTGCGTCATCTTCACTTTCGTCAATACACCGAACAGCTCGCCGGACATGTGGCCGAAGCCGCCCACGCCCGACGATCCGTAATTGAGCTTGCCGGGACTCTGTGCGGCGAGCGCGATCAGCTCCTTCACCGAAGTCGCCGCAACGGAAGGATGGACGGCCAGGACGCCCGGTGTCGTCGCGATATGCACGACGGGCGCGAAGTCCTTCACCACATCGTACGTCAGCTTGTAGAGAAACGGGTGCACCGCCCACGTGCCTACGGTCGTGATGATGAGCGTGTAGCCGTCGGCCGGAGCGCGCGCGACGATCTCCATCGCGATGATGCCGTTCGCGCCGCCGCGATTGTCGATGACGATCTGCTGACCGAGCCGCGGCGCGAGCTTGTCGGTGATCATGCGCGCCTGCAGGTCGGGCGTGCCTCCGGCGGGGAAGGAGACGACAAGGCGAATCGGTTTCGCTGGATATGCCTGTGCGGCCCCTGCTTCGGCCGCGGATACGGCGCACACCGCGAGCAGTAGCAGTATCACGTGCGCCATGACTTTCATTCCGGTTTCACCCCCGCGGCTTTCCAGACCTTCATCCGCGTTCTTATTTCGTCCTGCACGAGCTTGTGGAATTCATCCGGCGTGCTCGACTTCGCCGCCGCGCCCTGGCTCGCAATCCGCTCCTTCGTATCGGGCATATCGATGATCGCGCGTATTTCGGTGGCGAGCCGATCGATGATCCCGCGCGGCGTCCTCGATGGCGCGAGCACGCCATACCATCCCTGATATTCGAAGCCGGTGAGTCCCGCTTCCGCGATCGTCGGCACGTCCGGTAATGCCGGTGCGCGCTGCGCCGTGGTCACCCCCAATGCGAGCAGGCGCCCGCCCTTGACCAGTGGCGTCGCCGCGAGCACCGGGGAAAGAATGTATTGAACGCGTCCGGCCATGAGATCCGTCAGCGATTCCGGCGAGCCGCGATAGGGCACGTGCACTGCGTTGATGTCCGCGGTGAGATTGAACAGCGCGGCGCCGTAATGCGGGCCGCTGCCGAGTCCGGTCGAGCCGAAGTTGAGCTGTCCCGGCTTTTGTTTCGCGAGCGCGATCAGCTCCTTCACCGACTTCGCGCCGAGAGTGGGTGCGACCACGAGAACCAGCGGCGTGCTCGCGATCTGCGTGACGCCGACAAAATCCTTGGTCGGATCGAACGGAAGCTTACCCGCATATAACGCGGCGCTCCCCGAGAAATTGGAACCGGTGGTCGTGAGCGTGTAGCCGTCGGGAGGCGCTTCGGCGACGATCTTGAATGCAACGATGCCGCCGGCGCTCGGACGATTGTCCATCACCACCGGCTGGCCCCATCGCTCGACGAGCCTGGGTCCGATGATGCGGGCGATGATGTCCGTCGCACTGCCCGGCGTGAACGGAACGATCATGCGAATGGGCCGGGCCGGATACGCGGGCTCTTTGGAAGCCGCGCTCGCGTGAGCGCAAACGCCTGCGGCTGCAAACACGAGCAACACCTGCGATAAAGCTTGCTTCATGCGCTACTCCGAAGAGGGTGCGGTTCGTCTCATGTTACCGCCACTGCGTCAGGTATAGAGTGGACCTCGGCGGGATTTCTACATCATCTGGGGCGAAGACCAGCGAGCGTCACCACCTCCGAAAAAGTCGCGATGTCCGCACGCAGGATCTTGTCGAGCTCCTCCGGCGTCGTCGGCGCGAGAAGATAATCGTAGTTCTTGAGCCGTTCCTTCACGTCGGGTGAGTCGAGAATGCGCCGCACTTCGTTGCTGATCTGGTTCACGATGTGACGCGGCGTACCCGCCGGCGCAAGCATGACGTGGGATCCATCCCTCTTGTAGCCGGGCAGCAGCTCCGCAAGCGTGGGCACGTCGGGCAGCAGCGGTGAGCGCGTCGGCGTCACCATCGCCAACGAGACGAGCTTCCCTTCCTGGATGTACGGGAGCACGGTAATGAGGCCGGTAATGACATAGTGGACACGGCCCGCGATGACTTCCAGCGCGGCGTCCGCCGAGCCCTTGAACGCGACGTGCACGGCCTTGATGCCGGTGGCGAGCCTGAACCGCTCACCGTTGATGTGCGTCGAGCTGCCGGCGCCGCCGGAGCTGAAGAAGATCTTGCCCGGCCTCGCTCGCGCATACTCGATGAAGTCTTTCACCGACTTCACGCCGAGCGTCGGCGGCACGACGAGCGTGCTCTTGGAAAATCCGAGCTGGGTGACGCCGACGAAGTCCTTGAGCGGGTCGTAGGGAAGGTTCGGATGCAGCGCGGCGCTGATTGCGAAGCCCGGCGAGCTCACGAGGAGCGTGTGACCATCCGGGGTGGCCTTCGCCACGATGGCTGCGCCGATCGTGCCGCCCGCGCCGGTGCGGTTTTCGATGACGACCGACTGCCCCCAGGTCTCGCTCATCCTCTGCGCGATGATGCGCGCAAGCGTATCCGTGCCGCCGCCCGGCGAGAATGGCACCACGAGGCGAATCGGCTTGGTCGGAAACGCCTGTGCCGAGCCCGTCGAGGCGGCGCGTTCCGCCGCTTGTGCCTGCGACGGCCCCTGAATGACTGCGAGCGCAGCGAAGAGCATTGCCAGACCACGCCGTATGAGTGCGGGTTGCAGTGAACGGCGCGCGACACCGACGAGATCCGACATCTTTCAGAATCCTCCTCGTTATAGTCGATTCATTGCTGCGGAATGTTCGCGTCCCTGATCACTTTCCCCCAGCGCGCGATCTCGCCGCGAATGAACTGGTCGAACTCGTCGCGTGTAGTCTGGGGACCGATCATGACGAGCTCTTCCATCCGCTGCTGAATCTCCGGTATACGCAGTACCGAGTTGATGTCGGTGTTCAACCTGTCGAGCAGCGCCGTGGACGTCGCAGCTGGCGCACACACGCCCTGCCATGAATTCACATCGAACCCCGGGAATCCCATCTCCTGCACCGCTGGCACGTTCGGAAGCTGCGACACGCGAGTCGCGCTCGTGACTGCGAGAGGCCGCAAGCGGCCTGACTGAACCGGCGCGACGGATGCCGGGAAATTCGAGATGCCTACGGGAACCTGGCCGGCGATGTTATCGGTTATTCCCTGCGCACCAATTTTGTAAGGGATATTCACGACGTCGATCTTCGCCGTCAGTTTGATGAGCTCCATCGAGAGCTGCGGGGACGTGCCGACCTGTCCTGAAGAGTAGCTCAGCTTCCCGGGGTTTCGTCTGGCGTAGCCGATGAACTCGTTCATCGTCTTGAACGGCACGGACGGGTGCACGGTAATGATGTTCGGCGTGAGGCCGATGCGCGTGACCGGTGCGATATCGCGCAGCTGGTCGTACGGCATCTTCGCGAACAGCGATATGGCTATTCCGCTCGACGCGATGTTGCACTGGACGAGCGTATGTCCGTCGGGCGGTGATTTCGCGACGAATGCGGTGCCGAGCACGCCGGCCACGCCCGCCCGGTTCTCGACGATAACTTGCTGGCCCCACAGCCGCGTCAACCGATCGGCGATCAAGCGCGCGACGAGATCGGGAGAGCCGCCCGGGCCAAACGGCACGACGTACCGCACGGGTTTCGTCGGGAAAGCGGCCTGCCCCGAGGCTTCGACCGAGCAAAAGCACGCCACAACCGCGATAGCGAGCGTCGCTGCCCGATGTAATTCGATCACACAGCGCATCTCGTTCCTCCTCCGAAACGGTGCCGCTTTCGATCGATGGTCCGCACACGCGGCGGACCGGTGTGACGCCTACGTTACCAAAGCCGCACGGTCCCGTGTCAACCAAGGCGCCGATGGCGCATTGAAACCGGTTCCGCCCACTTGCGCCATTGGAGCGTGTCGATGCACGAGGTCTCGCAGCAGCAGAAGCAAACGTCGCCGAACCTGTTGCACGGCAGCGACAAGGAGCACATCGCCGCGCAACTCGAGAAGGCGCTGCAGGTCGAGCCCCAGGCTGCCAATCTATGGTGCCGGCTCGGCGAGCTCTACGATGCGCTTGCCCGCGAGGCATCCGATCGGCAAACGGCGAGCGCATATCGAGATAAAGCAATAGCCGCGTTGACGCAGGCGATCGGCCTGTCGCCCAGCCTCGGGAAAGCCCATTACGCGCTCGCGGGTGTTTACGAGGCGCAAGACAAGTGCCTTGCGCTCGTCGAGCTCGAAGCTGCGGCGAAGTGCGATCCGGAAGCGTACGCAGGCGCCCTCGCGCGCGCGCAAAAAGCTGTGAGGGATTGCACTTACCGGCTCGCGGATCTCAATGTCGTCGCCCTGGACTCAGCTCAGTCGAAGCCCGGCCCGGAGATTCTTCAGGCCGAGTTCTATTTCGAAGACCGGCCGGTTCGGTCCGCCGTCCTGCAATCATGCGTTTCCGACGGGTCGCGGCAATCCGCCAGATTCTGGTTGTTCGAATCCGCCGAACCGCATATCGGCGCGGACGCGCCCGTTGCGCAACTCGCAGTCAGCTCCACGGGCAACGTGTTTTTGTCCAAAGGTTCTCTCGCCAACTATCAGCCGAAGATGGCGATTCCGGTTTCAGTACCGCCTCACGCGCAAAGGGGCCGGTCGGTCGTGCTCCCCATCGCATTGATGATCGTTGTGTTCGGCGGCAGCCTGTTCGCATACCTCAGCCTGATCGCACCCGTCGCCGGCGTTTCGGACGAACCCGCGATGGCGGCGGCCGCGGCGCCGAAAGCCAATAGGGAATCCCGCGCGCCTGCCACGGACGAGGTCCCCGGCGATGCAGCTCCGCCGAGCGTTTCGTCTGCGCTGCCGCGGCTCGCGTCGACGGCACCTCCACAACCGGAAGCGCCTTCGCCGCCATCGATTACAAATTCGCAACCCGCCCGGCTGGCGATGCGGCCGGTCGAAGCGCCGGACGCTTTGAAGGCACAGCCGCGCGCAACTCCAGGGATCGCCAGGCGCGAAGCGCAAAAAGCTGAACCTCGGCGGCCAACTCAGCAGCCGGCTGCATCCACCGCGCGAGACACCCCCGCACGACTGCCCGTCGATCCGCCGGTGGGGTCGAGCGCAACACAGATTTCGACTGTAGAGCTGAAGCCCGTCATCAGGGAAGCGCCGCCAGTTGCGCCGGCACCGATGAAGGAACAACTCGCCAGCGCGCCGCCGACTCCGAGTGAACGGCTGGCCAGCGCACGCCCCGTGCTGAACGAGTCATCGGTCTCGCCTCCAGTGCCGAACGAGCGGCTGGCAATGTCACGCCCGGCGCCCGGGGAAGAACCGGGCGCCGCGTCGCTGCCAGCGAAACAGCCATCGACACCCGAGAATACCTGGGTCAGACGCATGCGCGCGGCGCTCGACGCGTGCGGCAGGCCGGGCTACTTGCGAAGCGACGTCTGCAGGGAGACCGTACGCTGGAACCACTGCCATCCGAACCGCTGGGGCACAGTCCGCGAATGCACGGTCGAGCGATTCGCGTCGTCCGGCGGACCGGAGTGATTAGAGTCTTCACGCCCATGCGCGCCGCGCATGCAGCCCATGCGTAAGTAGCGCTTGTCAGGCACCCCGGCGCCGCGATACTCCCGCCCTTTCGTTTTCGGGATTGCGTCGCGAATCGCGGCCGGCGGCAGCGCCCGCGCCCGCATGATTGCTGTGTCCTAAACCTCGCCGTAATGGATCCGCCGATACGGCATGGACGGAATGCGGTCGTCTACATGCAGATCCCACAGCTCCGTCTCTCCTGCCCGCTCATGGGCCGCGAAGAGGTCCTCGAATCGCCCGAGAGTGTTGACCTTCTCGCCGCGCAAACCGAATCCGCGCGCGATGGCCGCGATGTCGCCCCGGCCATGCTGTGATTCGGTGGGGTCGTAGCCCTGCGCGCGAAACTTGTGGACCTCGGCGCCGTAGCCACCGTCGTTCACCGCGCAGATCAGCATCCGGATGCCCTGGCGGCGAAGTGTTTCGAGCTCCTGGATGTGCATCATGAGGCTGCCGTCGCCTTCTATCAGCAGCACCTTGCCATCACCGCGCGCCGCCGCCATGCCGATCGCGATCGGAAATGCCGACCCGATCGCCCCGAAATCGTTCACGACGTGCATGTTCTCCGCGCGGCGCCCGTAAAAGTGCGTGGCCACGACACCCGCGAAATGCGCCCCGCCGCTCACGACCGTCCAGTCCTTCGGAATCGTGCGATCGAGCTCGAGTATGGCCGGCCGCGGATCGACCGTGCCGGGCTCGACGAGGAACTCCTTGGAATCGGGGCGCGCTGCCTGCGCCTGAATCTGCTTCGCGAGCATCGGCGTGCGCACACCGGTCGACGAAAAGTTACGCCCGGTGAGCTTCGCGAGCACGGCTTCGGCCGTCGCTTTCGCGTCCGCTCTGATGTGCAAGTCGGCAACGCGTATGCCCTGATACAGGCCGCGCGGATTCAGATCGATCTGCACCGTCTTCGCATTCGGATACAGGTAACCGGCTTCGGTTGTGTAGTGACCGAGTCCTGCGCCCACGCCGATCAGGAGATCGCACGCAGCGAACTCCTCACGCGCGAGCGGGCTTGCATAGGCGCCGGCGACACCGATGCCGAACCGGTTGTGATCGAAAAGGCCTTTCGCGAAAAGTGATGTCGCGAGCAACGCGCCGCAGCGCTCCGCCAGCGCTTCGAGCGCGGGCCCCGCACCGGAATGCACACAGCCGCGACCGCCCAGAATGATGGGGCGCTTGGCCTCCATGATCATCGAGACGAGCTGATCCACCAACGCAGGATCCGGCGCCGGACGCTGTGCAGTCGGCATGAGGTCGGTCGAGGGCGAGTACTCGGCGCCCCAGGGAAAAGGCGCTTTCTGCAAATCCATCGGCACGCCCAGCACGACGGGCTGTCGCTCCTGCCGCGCGATGTAGAACGCTTCGCGCACGCTATCGAGCATCCGATCGACGCTTTTCACCGCCACGTAGCGTGCGCCCGTCGCGAGCGCGAGTGGCGCAAGGTCGAGCTGCTGCACGTACCACGCGGATGACGTCGGTGAATCGCCGGCAAACACGACGAGCGGAATGCTGCCGCGCGAGGCGGTCGCAAGCGCGGTCATGATCTGCGTGAAGCCCGGCCCGCAGGTAACGCTCGCCACCCCGACCTTGCCGGTGTGCCGAGCGTAGCCGTCCGCCATCGCAACCGCGCAATGCTCGTGACGCGCGTGCACCACGCGCACGCCAAACTTCTGCGCCATCATCGCGCCCCAGTACATGTTCGCATCGCCCAGCAGCACGAACATCGTATCCACGCCTTCCGCGAGGAAGGCCTGCGACAATACTTCGTATCCCTTGATCTCGCTCATTTACTTCCCTTGCATTCGTCAGTCATTGCTCGTTACTTCCTTTCGTCACTTTTTCTCATCACTTTTTCGTGTGACAAGACCGCGCGCCCCGTCCAGCAATGCACGGCCGATGATTTTCGTGCCCGACGCGGCGGGCGCCTGCTCCAGCGCGGCGTCGCTGCCATGCACGCGGCGCTGCTCGATGACGTTCGAGATATTCGTCGCGAACTCTTTCATGAGCGCACGCGCGACGTGCACCCCGCCCGCCGAAGCGAACGTCTCCAGCGGCCCCGCGACCTCGAAATTGCCCGCCATCGTGACTTCGGTGGTATCGGTGCCGAGCGCTTCGAGCTCGAACCGCGCACGCGCTCGCGAGGCCCCCTTCTGGTCGATGCCGCGCGCTTCGATCAGGCAGCGCTTCACCGGGTGATCGTAAGTAAGCCTGGTCTCGCCACGGAACACCGCCACGGTCGGTCCGAACTTGAACGTGACTTTGCCGCGATGCGCGCCCTCCGGCGTCAATTCAGTGAGCTCCGCGCCCGGAATGCACGCGGCGACGACGGCCGGATCGGACATGAGTGGCCACACCTCGTCGGGCGGCGCGGCAATCGAAAACTTCTCCTTCAGTTCTATGACACTCTCCTCGGTCTCACTTACCCTTCAAGAACGGTACGATGGTCTTCACGAACAGCTCGGGCGTCTGCAGGTTCATGAAGTGGCCGGTGTCGGCTTCCACATACTTCGCACCGCGTATCGCATAGGCCACGCGCTTCGCCTTCTCGGGCGGGCGCAACTCATCGTGCTTCGCCCCGATGACGAGAGTCGGCGCCTTGATCTTCCCGTACTCCGGCGTGAGATCGACCGCGCTCATCATGTGGGCTGACGCCGTAAACGACGCCGGCGTGTTGCAGACCCAGCGCGACTGATACCGCCTGAAGCGATCGCGATCGAGCGCGCGCAGATTCTCGGGATACGAACGGTCGTGGCTTGCCTGCATGGTGGCGCGTACGCCTTCGCGCTCGGCGATCGCAGCACGCTCCAGGATGGGTCCGCTACGCCCCGCATTATCGCCGATGTTGGGGCTCGCGAGGACGAGCTTCGCGACTCGCTGCGGGTAGCGCGCAGCAAACCCGACCGCAAAATCGGCGCCCATCGCGCAGCCGGCGAGATGCACGGGCGCCGTGATCTTCAGCGCGTCGAGGAGCCCCGCCAGATCGTCGGCCACCATGTGGAACTTGAGCTCGCGTACTTTCTCCGAAAATCCGAAACCGCGCTGGTCGTAACGCAGCACACGGAATTCCTTTTCGAGCCCGGGCAGCGCATCTTCGTAGCTCTCGAGGCATCCTCCTGCTTCATGCATCAGCACGAGCGTTTCTTTTTCCGAGCCGCTCAGCTCGTAGCGCAAGCTCGCGCCATTGGCTTCGATCCAGGGCATGGCATGTCTCCTCTCATCTATTCACTCGATACGAGGGTAAGATTCAGATCGTGCCACGAAAGCTTAGACTGGACGAACCATGAGCGATAGGCAGCAACTCGCAATACTCAAATCCGGCGTCGACCAATGGAACGCGTGGCGCGCGCACAACAATGAAACGTCCATTGATCTCACTCATGCCGACCTCGCCCATGCCGATCTGAGAGGCATCGACCTGCGGGGCGCGAAGCTCAGTGGAGCAAACCTGCGGGGGGCGAACGTGCGCGACGCGTGTCTTTCCGGCGCGAACCTGGACAAGGCCGATCTCGGCGAGGCGAATCTGCGCCGGGCCGATCTCGCGGGCGCAGACCTGAGCCATTCGAACCTGAGCGGCGCGACAGCGAGCGAGGCGAAACTCGACGACGTGCGCCTCAACTTCGCAAACCTCGCCGAAGCCAATCT
>Ga0075431_100003450_pt1 | contig 15339 bp, 13 predicted proteins | sample RhiMetdeltSRZDD5_FD_75297 | JGI IMG/M metagenome (GOLD analysis project Ga0075431, IMG submission 75297) | Populus rhizosphere microbial communities from Tennessee, USA - Rhizosphere MetaG P. deltoides SRZDD5 | ecosystem: Host-associated > Plants > Roots > Rhizosphere > Soil | place: USA... | reverse complement strand
ATGGGCTGCGGGCTGAGGGCTTTCACCGCGTCGACGATCTTCTGATGCATCTGGCCATACATCGTGTCGACGAGAAAGACGCCATCGCTGCCGACTGACACGGCAATATTGCCTTGCGCGGGCCCGCCCATGAGCACGTACAAACCATCGGCGACCTTGACGGTCTGCAGTTCGAGCTTTGCAAAATCGATGTTTTGTTGCGCAAAGGCGTCCCAGATGCCGCAGGCAAGGATCAGGGCGAGCGTCAGTGCCAGTCGTCTTCCGGTGCGAGTCGGCATGCGTCCCTCCGGCAGCACAAGGCTACACGAAGTTGAAGTTGACGCTGATAGCCGACGCGCGTATGGTCTGGCCCATTGACCAACTCGGAGGCCATGATGACGGCACCAACGCGACTGGTTGCAGCGATGTGTTTTGGACTCTTGACGATCGTCGTGTCAGGAAACTGGCTCGATCGTGTTCAGGGGCAGCAACCACCACCAGGCACCGGATTCGCCGCGATCCCGGGACAGAAAGGCGGCCAGGACATCTTCGGTCCCTACGACGCGGTTCGCAACTGGCCCAGGCAGATGTCGGACAGCCTGCCGAATCACGAGAAGTTCACGTGGTCGACAACGATGGACGTGTTTGCCGAGAGCCCGAACCGTGTCTTCCTGGTTCAGAAGGGCGAGCTGGCACGCATCGACAAGCGGCCCGAGACGAAATGGATTCCAGAGTTCGGCCCTGGCCTGGTCTATCCAGTTTTTCGATTGCCATTGCGGCAGGCCGGTGCGGGCGCGGGCAGTAATCCGCTCGATCCACCGGCTGACGGCCAGCCTGGGGTCGACTGGCGATGGGAACACTGCATTGTCGTCGTCGATGCGGAAGGAAAGATCATCGAAGACTGGACCCAGTGGGACAAGCTCTTCACGCGCCCGCATGACGTCGAGATCAGTCCCTACGATCCTGAAAAGAACGTGTGGGTCGTGGACGCCGAGGGACACGCCGTCTACAAGTTCAGCAACGATGGAAAGAGGCTGCTCCTGACGCTGGGCACTCCGCGCCAGCGCGGCGAGGACGACACGCACTTCAACCGGCCGACGTTCCTCGTGTTCATGGATGCGAACACGATGTACCTGGCCGACGGGTACGACGGGACGCGCGTGATCAAGTACGACATGAACGGGAAGAAGTTGCTGCAGTGGGGTCAGAAGGGCACGCCACCGAACGAGAAACGTCCCGGCTACTTCAACAGCGTGCACGGCATCGCGGTCGATCCCACGACGCGGCGTGTGTTCGTCAACGACCGGACGAACGGCCGCGTGCAGGTGTTCGACGAGAACGGCAAGTATCTCGACGAGTGGAATTTTGGTCCGCGGCCGCCGATGGACATTCACAGCTTCATCGTCACGAGCGATCGAAAACTGTGGGCCGCCGATCAGGGCACACACAAGATCCTTGGCTACGACCTGAACGGGAACTTCCTGTACTCATGGGGCAGCTGGGGTGAGTATCCCGGCGGCATGTGGGGCGTGCACGGGATGTCAACCGACCAGGAGGGCAACTTCTACGTGGCCGAAGTCAACAACGGCCGAATTCAGAAGTACCGCCCTCGGCCGGGGGCGAACCCGGCGTTCCTGGTCGGCAAGCCGTGGAAAGGCGTGTGGTAAAGGCGCGAGCGTCGCTCGCCACGCGAGCGACGCTGCTCGCGCGCATCAACGCGTATGCAGATCGTCGATGACCTTGCTCACGCCTGCCGTTTCGTGTGCCAGTGCCATCGCACGATCGTGTTCGGCCTTTGAGCCCACGGTTCCACTCAGCGTGACCGTCGTGTCGTGCGTCGTGACGTTGATGTCACGCGCCTTCACGAGATCATCGAGCGCCATCTTGGCCTTGATCTTCGCGGTAAGGGCGGCCTCGTCGAGTGTCTCCTCGACCTTGGACGCTGCGACCGCGGCTTTCTCGCCAATCTCAGCACCGCGCGCACGAGCGCGATCTACCGTATCTGACGAGCTCGCGATGGTTGGACGGCTCAGCGTGTCGCTGGTACGAAGGCCGCCGACGTACCCCATCGCCAGAAAGATGCCGGCAACTACGACAAGCACAACAAGGAATAAGCGCAGGATCGACATCTCATCCTCCGCTCGTTGATTATTCAATCGTGCTGCCACTCCGCGAGTGGCAGCACCCTGTGGCAATTCCGTGACCATCGGGACGGAAGCCTATTGATGGGCAAACTGCACTTTTCGACCCGCAGGAGGCAACTAAAGCACCCAGCCGGTGCACTTTTCTCTGGTGTTTGCTGAGTGAGTCGCAGCTCCAACGTCTCCCTGACTGACGAACTGTTCGGCTTTCGCCCTCCGACTCAGCGGGACGCGCTAAGAGCGGGGGAACGCATGGGTCAGGATGCGAAATGCTCCGTGACCTCGATGTAGGTTCCCCACGGATCAGTGAGAAACGCAACCTTGGTCCGTGTGTTTGGAACCTGGCGCGGTGGACCTTCGAATTTCACGCCCTGCTCCAGTTCAGGTTTCGCCACGCAAAGTAGTTATCATCACTACATGAGGCTCGGCTTGCGCCAAGCAAACCAACAGTTCTCGCGCGCAATGAAGGCCGTCCGCGCGGGCAAGGAGGTCGTCCTCACCGATCGCGGGCGGCCGATCGCGGTGATCAAGCCAATCCGCCAGGCCGAAACGGAGGAAGCCGCGTTGCAGGCTATGGCGGCTGAAGGCTTGATCGTTCCGCCAGTCCGCAGGGGTATCACTCCGAGCGCACGCTGGCGGCCAGTCAAGGTAAAAGGCCGACCGCTGTCGCAGACGGTCATCGACGACCGCGAGGATCGCGCCTAGCGTGTCGTGGGCGTATTTCGATACCAGCGCGCTCGTCAAACGCTACGTCGAGGAAGCCGGGCGACGCGAGGTCCTTGGTCTCCTCCGCCGGCAACGAGTGCGTGACGTCTGTGTTGCTCCCGGTGGAGTTGCGAAGCGCCCTGCGTCGCCGCGTTTTTGACAACACGCTCGACGAAGATCGAGTCCCAGACATCATGACGCGATTCGCCAGCGACCGCGCGTTCTGGGCGCTCGTCGAAATCACGAGCGGGGTATTGAACGCCGCTGAGACGCTGGTCTCGTCACATCCGCTGCGGACGCTCGACGCCATTCACGTCGCCTCCGCACAGCTCTTCGCCAGTCGCATTGCGACCGCGCCGCTACTGTTCGTGAGCGCCGACGCGAAACAGACGATCGCCGCAGCCGCGCTCGGGATGGTTGTCAGGCATGTTGGATGATCACGGAGCGAGATGCTCGGTGACCTCGATGTAGGTTCCCCACGGATCAGTCAGAAACGCAACCTTGGTCTGCGTGTTTGGAACCTGCCGCGGTGGAGCTTCGAATTTCACGCCCTGCTCGATCAAACGCTTCTCGAATTCCTCGATGTTCTTCACGTCGAAACCGAGGTGGTCGAGCTCACGCCCCTTGGTCGCAGCAAGCTGCCCCTCACCGGCTGAGAAAGACATGTTGAAGCGATGAAAGTAAGCGCAGTCGGTGAGACCCGGCAGCGCGACGCGTTGGCGCTTTCCCGGAATGCCACCAAATACCCTCGCGTACCACCCCTGGATCACCGGGATGTCGGCTTGCGGCGGATAGAGATGAATGTGATCCATGCTGACCGGTCCCGGCAGCGACGGATCGCCAAAGACCTCCACGCGAATCGCGCTATCGGGAGCGTAGACATATCCCTGATTGGGATTCGTCTCACCGACGTCGAACTTCACACCCGCCGCCTTCCAGCGCGCACGCACGGCGGCCAGGTCCTTGTAGACGAATCCAAAGTGATTCGCGATCGATCCTGCGGACGGACCGGTCGCTTCGCCCTGGCGAAGCATGATGAAGATGCCGGGAAACTGAATCAGCGTCAGTGGTCCGTTCGACACCAACGTTCCACCAAGCATCGTCGTCCAGAACTCCTTCTGAGCATCGACGTTCTTCACCACGAGGTGGAGGTGTCCGAGCGCCACGCCAATGTCGTTCGGAGGCGCCAGTTGCGCCAGGGCCGGAGTCGACGAAAAAGCCAGGCACCCGACGAGGACGAGCAATCGCATGTTCATAGTGACCTCGCGTCCAGGTTGCGCGTCAACGGCTGGCGTAAGGCTACACGAAATGTGCATTTGACTCGATCGCTGCCGGAGCGCATTGCCGCCATATGGCGATCACGGCCAACTTGACCGAGTCAGCCGGCGTCTAACGACACGGATTTGATCGATGGCTGCGCTGATGCTCGAGGTGCGTTACGCGTGGCGGCGGTGGATTGCGCGCCCTGGCCTCGCGGTGACGGTCGTACTCACGCTTGGCCTCGGGATTGGTGCGAGAAGGGGAGACGTTCGAGTCAGTGGCCACGTGGCAGCGCGCTAGACCGGTCGCGCTTGCCGGCGCCACAGACGACGTGGCGCACGCCTTCAACGTGTCGTCGGATCGCTGCCACGACTCGCACATCATGACCCGCGGCCTTTGCCAGCGCGGCGATTCGAAACGCTTCAGTGCACGTCTCCAGAATCACTCGAGCGGCGGGTCGACCTCGGAGCAAGGCGACCAGTCGGCCCGTGCGCCAGCGCCACTCGCCCACGATCTCCCCATCAGTCGAGCGAATACAGACTTGACTCTCCTTGCTACCGAGGTCGATGCCGATGTGCTCCATTTGTCAGCCTCCATGCGGCCAGTATCAGCGACCGCGTGTAGAGGCCGGCCACTTCATCCTTTCTGATCAAGTCCACGGATCGACATCACAACTCCAACGGACGAAGAAACTAAGGACCAAGGACTAAGCACCAAGGCCGCGCGATACGGTGCTGACAGCGCGCTAGTTGCGCGCGTCCCCGTGTTCGATCAGAATGACGGGGCGTAGACCAGACTGGCAGCACCGCCCAACGGTGCGCGAGGTAACGAAATGCGTTCACTCCTCAAACCGATCTCCATCTGGGTTCTCGTGTCAGCCGTCACGCTTACAGTGAGCACCACGATGGCGGGGCAAGGCCAGGCGCCAGCGCCGGCAGCCGGCCAGGGACGAGGACGCGCCGCGGGCCCGCCGCCACCCCCGCCCGAGCCGCAGGCCGGTCACCCGTCAGGCAAGCTGGTCATCTGGGGCGACGTCGCAAGCTTCGATGTGCCAGCCTCTTTGCCGACGCACTGCATTCTCACCAGCCGCTTCAAGCGCGGTCAGCGCCTGGGTATCCGCATGACGGCCATCGATGGCGGCACCGGCGAAACCGAAAACACGGCGGTGCTCGTCGCGCACATCAAGTACGCGGGCCAAACGATCGACGTGCCGATGCGCTGGCGCGGCCAGGGTGGATTTCCGGCATCGGAATACCCACGACAGCCTTCGGAGATGTGGACAGGCGTCTGGGTCGTGCCAATGGACGCGCAACCCGCGACGTTGAGCTACACCGTCACCGCCACCGATCGCTTCGGCCGCACGGCTACTTTTTCGCCGTTCATCAACCTGGCCGCGCAGATCACGATCGTCGAATAGTCTCGCGATCTCCACGGCGGGTCTAAAGACTCGCCGCTGCACCGTTCGCAACGCTCGGCGTCGTTGCTGCCTCGCAAAGCAGCCGCAGCAGCCGGTCGGGATCGAGGCCACGCCAGCCAGTCTCGCGAAACACGCGTATCTTCAGCTCGCCCGCCGAGCGGTTTGGTGAGCCTGCCGAGAGGCGGGCCCTGGCCTCATCGAGCGTGCGCGTCAGAAATGCCTCATCCGTCCGTCGATCAATCACGATAGCGATTCGGTCCGACGGAACGACATTCAGCAACTCGCCGACTTCGTATGTACACCCCGCGTTCACGGGCGAGAAGCCGCGAAGATCCATGAGCACAACGTCGCTCGCCGCTGCCAGGCGGCCAAACACCGTGCGCCAGGCATGATCGCGACAGATGAAGTCGGTGATGCGATACCGGCCGTCATGATCCGGGTGGGTATCGAGCTGGCCCAACGCACGTTCAACGGTATCGCTGCTGTCGAGAAACCGGTCGCCGAGACGGCGCCTGAGGAAGTCGAGAAACTCGTGTGGCTCCACCGTTGACGATGCCAGGTCGGGACCGGCAATGAGCTGCACGCTGCCAATGTGCCGCCAGCGAGTCGTGAACCGATCGAATAGTCTGCGGCTTCTGCGACCGAGGGCGAAGACTCGCAGCACCAACAAGCGAGGGCCGCCTTCATCAACCGCGGCCCGGCGCCGGAGAAGCCAGAAGCCTGCAACAGTCAGCGCCGAGAACACCAGGAACGCGAACAGGCCGGCGGTGATCCAGCGGGAATCGCCGAATGCAAACGCCGCCGATTGGATGCCGGCAAATATGAGCCACAACGCCGACATCGCGATCGTCTGATCGCTGGTGCGCTTGCGCCCATACCACGAGGCGACGAGACGCAGCATGAACCATCCAGCCACCGGGCCGCCGGCACCGAGCAGAAAGACGCCTCCGAGAAACAGGAATGCCACTCCCGCATTGTCGAGGGATCGCGGACTGGGCGTGCCTGCGTTTTCAACCGTCGTTGACAAAGCGACAATAAACAGCAGCGCGAACCCGACAATCGTAAGCACGGCGCCAACGAGCGGTGCGACCGCGTGGATGCGACGGGCACGCACGACCAGGCCGACAAAGGTGGCGCCGACGTTTGCGAGGAAGATGCCGAGGAGAAACCATCGTGTGGACGGTACGGCGGTGCCGAACAGAAACACGGCAAAGTAGGCGAAGACAACCAATACCTGCCAACGCGGGCGACGTGGCGGATCAATCAGGAGAGCCGTCAGCACGGCAGGCCACGCGAAACCGACCGTGTAGGCTAACCACGACGCGGGCGAGAGCGTACGCGATTGCACGCCCATTGCCATCGCCATCAGGCCCGCGTAGACGAGACCTGCTGCGACGTAGACGACGACTGTTGCCTTCATGCCGCGACGGAAGCGCTCGTAAAGCACACCACCGACCGCCAGCGCTGCGTCCGTGTCTTGGTCCGCCGACCGGACAACAAGGGCGACTCCGCCCGGTGTCGTCGCTGATCGCGCCTCGGGGGCAGTCGATGGCGGCCGTGTGGATCGTTGTCCGCGCATCGCACCGACAACGGCCCGGCGATACAGCGCCAGCAGGACCTCGGAAATCGCCAGCGTCAGCCAGGGGATGAGCAGGACGCCGAGCAGCATCAGCGCCGTAATCCCCGACGCTTCTGGGCCCTGGGACTCGATCACGCCTTCACCAGCCGACCTTGCTCCCCTTGTTCTGCTCGTCCAGCCACGTCTTGAGCGGCGCGAAATAGTCCGTGATCGCCTTGGCGTCGAGTTGGCGTTCGCCCGTCAGCGCCTCCAGCGCTTCCGGCCACGGTTTCGATACACCCATGGCCAGGACGGTCTTCAGCCGCTTGCCGGCCTCGGTGCTGCCATAGATCGAGCAGCGATGAAGCGGGGTCGTGCAGCCGGCGACCTGCGAAAGCGCGCGATGAAACTGGAACTGCAGCACGTAGGACAAGAAGTAGCGCGCGTACGGAACGTTCGCGGGCACGTGGTATTTGGCGCCAGGATCGAAGAACTCCTCACCCCGCGCCGACGGCGCTCGTACTCCTTGATACCGCTCACGGAGCTCCCACCATGCGGCATTGTAGCGCTCGGGCGAAACCTGTCCGCTGAAGACCTGCCATCGCCACTGGTCGATAACGAGGCTGAACGGCAGGAAGGCAATCTTGTCGAGCGCCTGCCGCAGCAGCAGAGGGATGTCACCTGAAGCATCGGGCGCTTTATCGAGCAAGCCGATCTTGACGAGATATTCCGGCGTGACCGAGAGGCCGATGGTGTCGCCAACGGCTTCATGGAAGCCGTCATTGGCGCTGTCGCGGAAGATCATCGGCTGCGCGCGGTTGTACTCGCGCGCGTAAAAGTCGTGTCCGAGCTCGTGATGGATCACCGTGAAGTCTTCCGCCGTCTGGTCGATGCACATCTTGATGCGCACGTCTTCCATGTTGTCGACGTACCACGCGCTCGCATGACAGACCACCTCGCGATCGGTGGGTTTCACGAACAGCGATCGCTCCCAGAATGTCTTCGGCAACGGATCAAATCCAATCGAGGTGAAGAAGCGTTCCCCCGTGTGGACCATGTCGACCGGCGTGACTTTGCGCGCCTTCAGAATCGTGTCCAGCGAGTAGCCGTGCGTCCGGCCAGGAGGCGAGACGATGTCGAAGATGTTCGCCCAATCCTGGGCCCAGATATTGCCCAGCAGGTACGCCGGGATCGGCCCATCAGCCGGAACGACATCGCCGTACTTCTGGTGCAGTCTCGACCGCACGTAGGTGTGCAACGACAGATACAGCGGTTCCAGTTGCTCCCACAGCCGATCGAGCTCCTTGGCGAATTCGTCGGCTGGCATGTCATAGCGCGAGCGCCACATCGCTCCCGTATCGGCGAAGCCAAGCTCCTTCGCGCCTTTGTTCGACAACTCGACGAACTTCACGTAGTCCTTCTTGAACGGCGGCGAGATCGTGTGCCAGCCTTCCCACACCTCGCGCAGACGGGCGGGATTGCGATCCTTGGCGAGCAGCTCGGTGATCTCCTCGACATCCAGGCAGGTCTCGGTACTGCCTTCACCCGCCCGGCAATACTTGCCGCGACCGTAAGCCCCGTTCATCGACGTCACCAGCTTCGCCAGCTCCGCCGACTCATTCGGATCTGACGGCGACGCCATCGTGATCGAGTTCTTGAGCACCGTCAGTTGCCGCTGCTGCACCGGCGTCGCGCTTTGCGCGTTGAAGGTGGCGGCGCGCTTGGCAAAGCCGGTAATGGCGTTCATCAGCGATTCGCTGGCGCGAGCGGCGATCGCTTCCGTGTCGGGCGTGATGTAGGTCTCTTGCGTCCAGCCGGCTTGGTTGGCCTCATTGCTGAGACGAAGAAGCGTCGCATCCGCATCGTCAAGGAATGTCTTGAGATCGGTGCTCGGCGCACCGCCTGCCGGCTCGGCGGCGCGACACGCGATGACGGCAATCGACAGGAGCATCGTGAGCGCGAGACGTGAATAGATCAGCATGAGCGAAATGATATGGCGGCCGTGACTGCTTCTTTGCATCCGAAAAATTGCTGACACGCTCGAGTTCGATGCTGGTGAATCCGCGCGATACTTCGTCGTGTGAGAGCTCCCCGCAACCCGGTTCCAACAGGCTACTCCCATGATGTCGAACATTGCGAAGCTGATGCGTGGCAATTCCCGCATGACCGCGGGCGCCGCGGCCCTTGCACTGACCCTGGGCGCAGGCCTGGCGACGGTGCTTGGCCAGGAGGAGGAAGAACGCAACCTTCCGATTGAACAGACTCACAGCGTCAACGACGCACCAGCACCGGTACCGAATGCCGTCTTCGGCAGCGGTCCGGCCCTCCGACCCGGCGACCGCATCTGTACGACCGCGACGCAGTTTGCGAACAACGTCGATACCGATTGCGAGAAGAGTGGGCCCTCCAACGAAACCTCAATCGCCGTCAATCCCACCGACGAGAACAACATGATCGGCGGCGCCAACGATTACCAGCTGGCCATCAATCCTGGCGGCCGCGTCAGTCAAAGCATCCACTCGCGCGCGCATGTCACGTTTGACGGTGGTCGCACGTGGTCGGAATATCCAATCGCCTTCGGCGGAACGTATCAGGCGACCGGTGATCCGGCGGTCGCGTTCGATGCTGCCGGTCGCGCGTACTACGCAACGCTCGGCTTCAGGTTCGTTGGACCTACCAACGCATTGAACCCGGACATCCTCGTCGCAAATTCAGCGGACGGAGGTCAGACCTGGAGTTCTGTCCGCGTGGCGGCCGGAAGCGGAAATTTCGGCAGCGTTGGCGATCTGCTTGACAAGGAGTACATCGCCGCCTGGGGCAACGGCAATGCCATCGTCACGTACGGCAAGTTCCGGCTCGCGCAACATGGTGCGTTCAGTAGCGCGAGAATCTACAGCTCGGTGACGCACGACGGAGGCGCCACGTGGTCGACGCCGCAGGTGATTTCAGGCAATCTCGATCAGGCATTCGTCTCGGTTCCAACCGTCGCCGCAGATGGGCGGATCTATGTGGCCTTCCTCAACACGACGAACCTGCAGAACGGGCGTGACGACTACGAGGTCGTCGAGGTGAGCCCGGCGACCGGCGCTCGCGTGTTCGGTCCGGTGAAGGTCGCCACGGTGATCGACGGCTTCACCGACTATCCCCTCGCGTTCGGTAGCCAGACGTATCACGACAGCCTGTTCCGCTCGTGGGCGGCGGGCAACATCACGGCGGACCCGACGAACGCAGCGCATCTGGCAGTCGTCTGGTCCGACATGCGTAACAGCACGGTCCCGGCGCCCGCGAATCCGTACGCGGCGGTCACCAACTCCGATGTCATCGTGAGCCAGTCGTTCGACCGAGGGCGCACGTGGTCCGCTCCCGCGGCACTGACCCGAACGGGTGATCAGTTCCAGCCGTGGGGTGCGTATGACAGGACGGGGTCCCTGCGCATTGGTCTCTTCGACCGCTTCTACGACCCACTGAACCACCAGTACGGCTACAGTCTCGCCACTGAAACGGGCGTCGGCGCGCTCACGTTCACGACCACGCAGTTGACCACCGCGCTGTCCGAACCGACGAAAGATAACCGATGGTTTGCGGCGACGCTCAATCCCGCGTTTCCGTTCGCGACAGCGTTCATCGGCGATTACTCGAACATCGCAGCCAGGCCCTCGGGCGGAATCGTGGCGTACTGGACCGACCTGCGCCTGCAGGCCTGCTTCGGTACGCGTTGCGGACACGGACAGGACGCATTCTTTGCGACGGCGCCCTGAGTATCTGATGCTGAAATGGCTCAACTCCCAACATCCAACTTCCGACTCGCAAAAGCACCTGATGGACATTGGGAAATGGAATACAAGTTGCTCTTCAACAGCGCATGGGTATTCGAAAACAGTTGAGCCGATATGCGAATCGCCGGTTGACCCGCCGGCTCTACCGTACGATGCCGTGGATAGGCGGCGTGCTCGCGCTCGTCACGCTGGGTCAAGCCGTTCGTCGCAAGGGACTGCTCGGAGGCACGGTTGATACGGCGCTCGATTTCATCCCGTTTGTCAGTGGCGCGAAGAATCTGGCCGAGATGGGTCGCGGTCGAGACCTGATTCCGGACAAGGCGCGTCGGCCGTAAGATCTCGTGTCCGCCTTCCGGGACCCGTCATAACCGGCCGCGGTCGTGTGCAAACGATCTCTCTACTCGTCGGCTCTTGGACTAGAGTTGTGCGATGCGTGATTTGACTCGGGGAGAGCGTGACGAATCCGAGGTCAGGAACCGCTATCACGCGATCACGCTCACGCTCGCGCAAGAACGAGTGACCGAGGGTCGGCCACTTCGTGACGTCCTCATGAGGGTCACCGAGACCGTCGCCGAAGCGCTGCAGGTCCAGCGCGTCAGCGTGTGGTTCTTCCTCGACGAGCGGCGATCCATTCGCTGCGACTATCTGTACCAGCCCGACCGAGGGAACGTATACGAGGGCGCCATCCTTCACGCTCGTGATTTCCCTGAGTACTTCAAAGTGTTGACGAGTCGCCGTGTCGTGCGATTCGTTGATCGCACGGGCGACCCGATGTCCGAGGAGCTGCGCCACTCGTACCTGGGCCCGCTGGGCATCACGGCCATGCTCGACGCGCCGGTTTATCAAGGTGGTGAGGTCGTCGGCATCCTGTGCCATGAGTATCTCGTCCATCCTCGAGAGTGGACCGATCCGGAGTGCGAGTTCGCAGCGTCGGTCGGCGACATCGTCGCGCGTCTCTACGTCGAAGCCTCGCAGCTGCGCGCTGAAAGCCAACTCCGAATCCAGGAATCGCGTCTGACCGAACTGCAACAGCTCGCCGAACTGGGCCGTTTTGCCTCCGGAGTCGCTCACGACGTCAACAACGTGCTTGGCGCCGTCTTCTCTTATGTCGAACTCCTCACCAGCACCGCCGCCGACGATTCGGAAGTGAGCAAACTCGGGGAAGAGCTGACGGCCATCGTCGAGCGCGGACGAGACCTCACGCAGACCCTGCTGACACTCGGACGCGCGAACGCCGATCGCCCGAGCGTGATCAGCCCGGCGGATCTCCTCAACACATCGCTCGCGTTGCTTCGCGGGGCGGCGGGACCGCAGGTGCGTGTGCAGACGTCCGTCGGCGCCCACGTCAGTCGTGTCCTGATCGATCCGCTTCAACTCGAGCGCGCGGTTCTCAATCTGGTGGTCAACGCGCGCGATGCCATGCCGCGCGGCGGCGTGATCACGGTGGAACTTCGCGAAGAGACGATCGGCCTGAATCCCGAACACGGGAGCACGTTCGTCGTGCTCGAGGTGATCGATACCGGCACCGGAATGGACAAGACCACCCGCGATCACATGTTCGAGACGTACTTCACGACGAAGGGCTCCAAGGGCAAAGGACTGGGCCTCGCAATCGTCAACCAGGTCGTCACGCTGGCCGGCGGTTTCATCCAGGTGGACAGCGAACCAGGAGAGGGCACGCGAGTGCGGTTGTATCTGCCGAGGATCGCGGCCGACGAATACGCGGCGACCTGATCGGAACGCCGGTGAGGTCCGGCTCAAGCCGGACACCTCGTCGTCGCGTCAGGCGATTGACATATCCCCGACGTCGGGCACCCAGTGACCCGCGGCGCGCTTCTGTTGATAGCGTCGTACGAGGTCACCAGCGAGCGTCGCGCTGATCTCGCCATGCTCGAAGAACGATGCGTAGTGGTCCTCTGCTAACGCGCCTCGAGCCTCCTGGCTTGCGCGGTACGCCAACTGCCTGGCGGCCGTAAAACGCGTGGCGGGAAGCGCCGGCGCCGCCATCTCCGCAGTCTCTACCCAATTCCCGGGATTGGCGCCGAGCTCCGACGCCAGCAATGTCGTCAGCCTCGCCGCGCTCGAGTCGAAGTCCGTCTTGGGGAACGTCACTCTTCCTACCGTCACCTCGTGCCCACTCTCCCAGGCCTTCGTCAGATCCACCAGCGACGTGTCGTTCTCGTTGCGGAAGCGAATCCATCGCAGGTCGAATTCCAGCGCACCGGCGCTCTGACGCGCGCGCCAGTCATCGGTTAAATGAGTCGGTCCGCGCGTGGCGCCCGGTCGTGGCCGCACGTCCTCGGTCGGGACAAACGTGAACTTGCCAAGCACATCACGGGCTCGCACGATCCCGGTCCAGTACTGCTGATATGCGGTCGATGACCGTAGCGTGCGGAACGTCTGCGAGGTCACGTGCAGGGCAATGGTTGCGGCTCTGTGTCGCGCGTGTCTGACCAGGCCCGCCACCAGCTTGGCTTGAGAGCCGAGCTGATCCTCGGCGCTCGACGCGTCGGCAGTCGCCTTGAGGAGCGCGAGGAATTCTTCAGGCGTATCCGTTGGCGACGTTGGATCGTTGATCGTGACGAAATCGACTCGCCGTCCAGACGCCGTGCGAAACGCGACCATGAGCCCAAGGAAGTCCGCATTGGTTTCAGCGTGCGGACACCCAAGGCCGGTCGACATCCGGCCGATACCGATCCTCGGCGGCGACGAGCGCTGGAAGACACCGAGCCCGTCGAGTTCTGGCGGCAGGGACTCGGCAATGGTCAGCAGAACTTTCGAGCCCGCGAGTTGCTGCTGGTGCGCTCCCCGGTCGGGCATCGTCAGTTGCGGATGATTGCGCACCAGCCCGCGCTGCACATCGGGAATCTGACGCGCAATCGCCTCGAGCGCTCGTCGCTCCTCGGGCGTGGGATCAAAGAAAGTCGGCATGAAGATCGTCCTTTCTACCTCGACGCGCTGTGCCGTGCCGCGTCATGGCTCTCCGCCGATCACCAGCGAGATTGCGGTTCCCGGACGCTGTCGCGTGCCCGAGGCGGGATCTTGCGCAAGCACCAGATCCGTCTCCGGCCTGCTGGCCGGCCTCACGCTGACATCGCCGACGATGAAGCCACGCCGGACGATTCGATCGCGGGCCACTTCGCTCGAGAGCCCGATGAGCGGGGGCACCTCTGGATCCTGCGGAACCTTTGTCTCACTCCTGGGTTTCTGCGGCTGACGCACGATTTCCGGCTTGGCGACCGCGGCAGCTGCAACAACCAAATCGATCCGCGTTCCGAGACCCACGCGCTCGCCCGCGGCAGGACGCTGTGTCGTGATCGTCCCCACAGCATCACCTCCGGGCGTTTCCTTGACGTTGCCGATCACCAATCCCACTCGTTCGAGTTGCGCGCGTGCCTCGCCGAGTGTTTCGCCAACGAGCAGCGGCACGTAACGAGCGCCATCGCTTTCCGGCGCGGGGACGCTCGATTCCTGGGGCGCCGCAACCGGGGCTTTTTCGATTGGTGTCTGTTCGGTGCCGCCGGACTCCGCCGGCGACGCCGGCATGATCCGCCAAGCCAGTACTCCCGTGATCGCAGCCGCGATAATCGCGAGCGCAATCGTCCACACCGCGACGCGCCGGCGCTGCGGCATCGCTGATGGCCCCAGGAAAAGCGGCTCGCGCTCGAACGAATCGAGACTCGGCTCGACCACCTGTGGCGCCGCCACGGCCACCGGACTGGGGCCGCGCGTCCTCGGCTGCATGAGCATCGTGACTGACTGGAGGAACTGCTCGAACTTCGGATCGCCGACGCCGCCGTCCCACGCCGTCAGGTCCGTGGCCTGGATGCGTCTGAACTCGAGTGGAATGGTCACCTCCTCGAGGAACGCCTGGATGAGGATGCCTCGGAGCATGCCTTCGGCCGCCTCCGCGCGCACCCAATGAGAAGCGAGCGCCGCCTTCGACCACAAAACGACGACGCATGAGGCTTTCTCGAGTGCGTCCTCGATGACAAAAGTTTTGCCCGGGGGAATCGTCCGATCCCACCAGACCGTCCACCCCTGTCCAGTGAGTGCTCGTGCGATGAGCGCCGCTTTCGCATCGTCCTCGCGAGCGTAAGTGAGAAAAACGTTAGACATCGAGCTGCGGGTGTATCTCGCTTGGTAACACGGCAATCAGAATTCCAGCAAGCTCAACTGGCCATGAGGATCGTCCTTTCGCCGTCGACGTGCGGCACGTGCAGGATCAGGGTCCGCCCACGACGAGCGAGACGGGAGTACCTGGCGGTTGCCGCGTCCCCGCCGCGGGATCCTGCGCGATCACGAGATCGATTTCAGATTTGCTCGCCGGTTTCACGCTGACGCGGCCGACGCTCAGACCGCGACGCGCAATCCGATCGCGGGCCACGTCGACCGCGAGTCCGGTCAATGAAGGCACTTCTGGATTTTGCGGCACGCGTGTTTCGATCTTTGGTTTCGCCGGCGGGCGAACAGGCTCCGGCTTCGCCACAGGTGGAGAAGCGG
>Ga0075431_100003448_pt1 | contig 15342 bp, 17 predicted proteins | sample RhiMetdeltSRZDD5_FD_75297 | JGI IMG/M metagenome (GOLD analysis project Ga0075431, IMG submission 75297) | Populus rhizosphere microbial communities from Tennessee, USA - Rhizosphere MetaG P. deltoides SRZDD5 | ecosystem: Host-associated > Plants > Roots > Rhizosphere > Soil | place: USA... | reverse complement strand
CGCGACTGCCCCATCATCGATGTCCGTCCCGAAGATCTTGATATCGCTACCTTGCGCGCGAGGGCTGTCGGTCAGGCACTCGCCCAGAAGGATGGCAATAGAGTAGACCTCCTCCCCGGTTGTGCAGCCGGGCACCCAGATGCGGATCGGCTCGCCAACTGCCTTAGAGGAGGTCAAGGGCGCAAGCACGGTGCTCTTGAGCGCTTCGAACGCATCGGGATCGCGGAAGAACTGGGTCACGCCGATGAGGAGCTCGTGAAACAGTGCCTGCAGCTCAGCGCGATCCGTCTTGATGCGCTCAACGTACCCGGGGACATCGTCAATTCGCAGAACCTGCATGCGGCGCTGGATGCGCCGGGTCAGGGTGCCTTCCTTGTAGCCGCTGAAATCGTGGCCGGTGCCGGCGCGCAGTAGCCCTGCAATTGCCGCCAGGTGCTGCCCCATGTCCTTCCGGGCGCCATTGCCGTCTTTGTGTTCGGCAACCGCGCCCATGTGGCGTTGATAGTCGACGAGCAAGGCCGGCATGGCCTCGACCGGCACGACATGGTCAACCATGCCAGTGTCGGCCGCGCTCTGCGGCATGCCGCGCTGAGCTACATGGTCGAACTCGGCCTGAGCCAGGGTCAGGCCGCCATGCTCCTTGATTTTGCGCACGCCGAGCGCACCGTCACTGCCGACGCCCGACAAGACGATGCCGACGGCTTTGTCGCGGCAGTCCTCCGCAAGCGATGAGAAGAACGTGTCTATGGGGCGGCGAGACCCGCGCGGAGGGGCCGGACTGACCACTCTGAGGATGCCATCCTTGATCGTGAGCGTGGCATCAGGAGGGATGACGAAGACGCAGCCCTTGCGTACGGCGACGCCGTCTGCGGCCTCGACGACCGGAATCGGGGCACCGGCACCGAGCAACTCGACCAGCAGACTCTTGTGATGCGGATCGAGGTGCTGCACCAGCATGAAGGCCATGCCAGTATCGGCCGGCGTGTTGGCGAGGAACGTCTTAAAAGCGGCGAGCCCACCGGCCGAGGCGCCAACGCCGACGACAAGGCCGTCAGGCGAGAGATCGTTCGGGAGGGGCTCGGCGGACATGAGTGTTTGCATCCTTCGGCGAGCGAAATCCGACGGTCGGATACCTCAAAGGCACTGTGAGAGCTGGCCAGCCGGCTTGGCACATTGGGCGGGTGAGTGTCTACCGGCTAAGCCAGCATGAGTAGTTCTCCCGGAAGAGATCAGTAGTTGCGCGTGTTGCTAGGGCAACGCGAATGGTGCAACGCACGCATGCGGGGCCACATCTCTTGCTTGCTGTCTCCCCCGTCACCAGAGACGCGGCTAGCTGCAATTGGCTCCCTCCCAATCGCAGCGTACATACGGCCGCCGAATGTGGCCCTGCTACTTTTCCAGCGAACGCTTCGTCGCCGAGCGGGCGCTGAAGCCGATGCTGGCCTATTTCGAGCGCCTGAGTGGATGGCTAGAAGATCCCCTTTTGAGGGAGACATGATCGACCCTTCTTTTGGAACTCGAAAGCGTGGCGAACATCTCAACGCACCGCGCGAGATGCCTATTCTCGGCTGCACTCTTACTGCTCAACTTGGCGCGTGCTCATCCGACAGGGGCGCAATCGGCGGCGAACCTGGAGGGTTCGTGGAACGGCAGCGCCTCGGTGTCGTTTGCGTCGGGAGAGCGAGAAGCCGCGCGGTGTCGCGCCGTGTACAACCGCACGTCGACCACTACTTACGCCTTGAGGGCGACCTGCGCCACGGCTTCAGGCAGAACAAGCCAGACGCAACCTTGCGTCACGCCGGTGGAAACAGCTATCGGGGAAGCGTTGGCCGCCGGAAACCGCCCGCTCCAGCGCGAGCGCTCTCTCTTAGAAGCAGCGATCGGACGGACAGGCGCTCAATCAACCGGGCCAGCGATTGTGTGACTCGCGGGCGGTAGAAGGTCCGGCCGTCGTGGGCGCGCGTTTACACGGGGGCCGTAGAAAAGTCCGGCCGTAGTAGTACGCCGACGATCGATCGTACCAGCGGGTGGGTGCGGCCCGACCAACGCGGTCCTACTGTTTCTTCGCGTCCGGCAAGGACCGCACCTCTGAATCGGACAACAGCACCTTGATCCCTGGCAGCTGCTCGAATTTGTCGGCGGTGATGGTAACGACCTTGGTGCCAAGACCAAGCACACGGCCGATGTCGAGACGGCCGATCGACTTTTGCAACAAAATCTGCCAGGAGCTGTCGTGAGCATTCGCAGCAAGGCGGCTCGGCGACGCCGCTTACCGGTCCGTTTGAAATTCGGGCTTCTCCGTTTCGCCGTGATGCATGCGCAAAGGCTGGCCGTCGTTTCCAAGCCAGTCAACGGGTAGCTCTAGGCGGCACCGGACCCCTTCCGGAGCGGGCACAAGGTCAACCGTACCGCCCAACTCGTAGGGGATTAGGTCGCGAATTGTGCTTGTCCCATAGCTGGATGTGCCGAGAGCGACGACAGGGGGGCCGCCGATTTCCCGCCATTCGAACACCAGATGAGATCGCGGGTGCCCGTTCAGGTGCCGGTCCCACCGGATCGACACGCGGCCATTCTTAGTAGAGAGGGCGCCGTACTTGGCAGCGTTGGTGGCGAGTTCATGCAGCACCATGGCCATGGCCTGACCCGCCTCGGGCTTCAGTAAGATGTTTGGGCCGTTGATCTCGGTGTTGTCGCGGGTCGCATACGGTGCGAGCTCGCGCCGGACCAGCGCCGTCAGCGACACCCCTTGCCACCGATGGGAGCTCAACAGCTCGTGCGTCGTTGCCATCGACCGAATGCGTCCATCGAGCGCCGCTACGAAATCGGCGACCGATCTGCTGCCTTGCTGGGTGTGGGAGACGACCGCGCTAACGGTCGCGAGCGCGTTCTTGACGCGATGGTCGAGTTCGGCCAGCAGAATGCGTTGCTGCTCCTCCACCCGTTTGCGGTCGGTAATGTCCTGGATCACGGAGACGAAATAGTCGACGACGCCATCCGTCTTCCGCACGCAGCCCACGGTGAGACTTGCCCAGACGATGCTGCCATCCTTGCGAATATAGCGTTTCTCGATGCAGTAGCTGTCGGCCTCGCCGACGAGCGTCTTGTTGAGCACCGAAAGATTGCTTGCGAGATCCTCTGGGTGTGTGAGGTCCTGGAAGGTCCTCGTCTTGAGTTCTTCGACGGAATAACCAAGCATCCGGGCAAAGCTGTTGTTGGCGCGCAGAATCGAGCCGTCGGCACCCACCAACGCAACGCCCACCGCTGCATTTTCGAACGTTGCCCGGAACCGAGCCTCGCTATCGGCAAGCGCACGCCGCCCCTCAACCTGCCCCGTCCTGATCTCGACGAGCAAGAGCGCGCCGCCAATACTTCCATCAGCCTGGCGCCAGGGTACCATGGACCAACCTGTCCACTCGATGCGACCATCCTCACGCGTGAAGTGGTCCTCCTTATTCGAGAGCTCTTCACCCGCAAGCACCCGAGCGTGGATGTTGCGCCAACGCTGCGGAATTTCGGGAAACACCTCGTAATGCGACTTGCCAATGAGCTGTGCGTTAGGAGGGAGGCGGAAATCGAAAACGAATCTCCGCGAGACCGCGAGATAGCGCATCTCGCTGTCGAACATAGCAATCGCTGCCGGCGCGTGTTCGACGAACATCGCCAGCTGCGCCTGTCGTTCTGCGAGGTCCGCTTCAGCGCGCTTACGTTCGGTGATGTCGATGCAAGAGCCGATATAGCCCGCAAATTCTCCCGCCGGCTCCCAAAGCGGAATGCCGTTATCCAACACCCAGCGATACTCGCCGTCGTGCCGGCGCAGCCTGTATTCCATGGAGAAGGGCTGGCGCGCATCGAAGGCATCGACATACGTTTTCAGGCAACGGTCGAAGTCGTCGGCATGGACGTTTTCAGACCATCCGTTGCCGAGTTCTTGCTCCATTGTGCGACCGACGAAGTCCAGCCAGGGCGTGTTGAACCAAGTGCACAGCTTGTCGATGCCACTCATCCAGACCAGGACTGGCGCAGCATCGGCGGTGAGCCGGAAACGCCGTTCGCTCTCCTTGAGCGCCGCTTCATTGCGTCGCCTCGCAGCGAACAACGCGGTCAGTATGAGGGTGTAAAGTGTCACCACCATCATAGCCGCTTGAGCGCCCTTCACGCGCTCCGCGATTGCGACACCTGCGTCACCAAAGCGGCCTATCCCAAAGGTCGTCCCGAACAAGACCGCCGCGGACGCGACGAACGCACCAGTTATCGCGAAAGCCGGTCGGCAGCGGGCCGTCAGCCAAAGCAGGAACGGTAGCACAAGGGCACCCGGGCTAAACGAGATCCAGGAGCCGGCTGGGTGGTTCACGATGTAGAAGCTGGTCAAGGACAGAAAGGCGAGCGCACCTACGCCCTCGATCCACTCGTCTCGGGATGGTCGCTCGCGCCACAGCTGACCGAGCCCAATCACGAGGGGCCCGACCACCGCAATTCCGACCCCGTCCGACAAGAACCAAGCGCGCCAGACATCCCAAAAGGGCGCTGTGGTATGCAGCAGGGTCATGGTCGCGGCCCCTCCAAATGCGGAGGCTGCGACTCCGAGAGCGGCGGCGGCCACAAAGCCCAAGACGTGCCGCACGTCATCAAAGGCGAATGCGCGACCAAACCACCACTCGATCAACCAAGCCGTGAGAACAGCTTCGCCCGCATTGCAGAAGCCGTTGAGTACCGAAGTCCAAAAGCTTCGGTCGCCCATGAGGTTGGCAGCGATGGTAGCAGCGATCACGCCAACCACGACAGCCGCACGCGCGCGGCCGCCCAGCACGACAAGAATGCCAACAGCAATGCCTGAGGCAGGCCAGAAGACGGCCACATCCTCGGTGAGCAAGGCGAGCCCGAGCCGCGCCGCTAAATAGTAGGCGATCGCGACGCCGGTCGTGCAGCCGAGTGCGAGCAACCACGCTTGAGCCGCGCCAAAAGAGGGCAGGTACCAATTAGCTCCGAAAGGCGGTCGAGCACGTCTCAATGGCCCCCCCCCAACAAACGCAGAAGCATCATTCCGCCAGGGACGGAACCCGTCAACACGGGTGTTGTACGAAGTCGCCGCGGGTCCTCCCCGATTTGCAGTCTCCCGAGGCAACGGACCTACTATTTCCGGGCTATAAACCGCAAACTCGCTGCATGGTTACCCGACCGCGATCGCCGCATGGGCGTCCATGACCCGCGCGAGGCGGCCATAGAATGGGTCTTGTGTCGCCAGCATCCGGTGGTCCACGCGGCGCGCGTCGACCTATGCTAGCGCCGCCCTCAAGTGCAAGTTCACCGGCAAGCTCAACAAAACAATGGTGAAGCTAAGACTGGAGAGCGCAGGCGAGCGCTCCAGTAAGACTGGTGTTTGCAACCTCCATGGGGAGTCCGTTACGGGTCATCATTCCCCGATCCGGTAGCGGCCTCGGCGCGGTGAAAGTTACTCTGTTCGCTGACGTGCCGGGCCACTGCCCGACACGGGGCAAGTGTGCCAATTGCTGCCATTGGCCGCGCCACTTCTTCAATACAAAACCGACGCCGATGCTCATCAGTGATCCATTCGCGACATAGGCTCGTATCCACGCATAGGGGCCAGCCGTCGCCCGGGGGCGTCGGCACATCCGCACGTGTGGCTTGGAAGAGGGGCCGCCTGGGGACACAACACAGGATGGCACGATTGAACAGGCGCGAAGTGGTGGCAGGTGCGTCAGCGGCAATTCTGGCCGCGAGCGACGCGTCGCAGGCCGAACCAACCGGCGGCACAAGGCTGCGACGCTACCGGCGCATCGCATGCGAGGAAGGGTTTCTTTCACCCGGAGTACTGGAAGAGAATGCGCGCACCAAGGTTCCCGGTGTTCCCCTGATAACGGCTGACGGTCCTGCAGCGGGTTTGGCGCGAGCACTCGTGGATCTGGGGGATCATCGTCTCGCAGCGATGGATGCGGACGGTATCGACATGCAGTTGCTGCTGCTTTCCTCGCCGGGTGTGCAAGCATTTGACACGGCAAGCGCCGTCACATTAGCAGCCGAGGCAAATGACTATGCCGCCGAAGCCTGCCGACGCCATCCGACACGGTTTGCTGCGTTGGCAGCCTTTACACCGCAGGACCCCGCGGCCGCCGCCAAGGAACTCGAACGCGCGATACACCTCCTTGGTCTGAAGGGTGCAATCGTCAACTCGCACACCGGCAACGAATATCTGGACCTGCCAAAGTTCTGGCCGATCTTCGAAGCGATCGAGGCTCTGGACGTTCCACTCTACATTCATCCGCGTGAACCCGCTGCCGGGATGCGGGAGATCATGGCGGGCCCGGTGGCAGGTGGCGCAGCCTGGGCCTATGGCGTGGAGGTTGGAACGCATGTTCTGAAGTTGATCTCGGGTGGCGTGTTCGATCGCTTTCCCAAACTTCGGGTCGTCATCGGTCATATGGGAGAGAGCCTGCCTTTCTGGCTCCCTCGCATAGACAACCGCTACGTAGCGATGCGCGGGGCGATGTTCGGAGGAGCCACGCCGATGAAGCGCATGCCGTCCGAATACATCCGCGAGAACATCTGGGTGACGACTAGCGGCATGAACTACTGGGAGCCGCTCAGATTGACCCTGGACGTGCTGGGCGCCGACCGCGTGCTCTATGCAACGGATTTTCCATTTGAGAGACAGGGCGAAGCAGTGGCATTTGTCGAGGCGATGCCACTCACTTCCGCGCAAAAGAAGACATTGTTCGAAGACAATGCACGTCGTGTTTTCGGGCTCTGAACGTTGCGGATGGTTTCCAGGCGACCGTATTGGCCGCTTCCAGCCGCCTCCAACCAGATCTTGTTTCCCATCATGACCGTCCGCTCCAGTTGCGCGATGTCGATAGTCTTGTCTTCCGCTGTTTCCCCGGGGTCACAACGTCGCGCGGTTGAATGTAGTTGTTGCCACTTCGCAAGGGCGGATCGGGTCAACAGCACGCGTTCGATGCGCTCGCGGTCCTATCCTTGACCATTCACGGTCACGTCGAAGGGAGGAATCATGACCACTGATGACGAACGCTGGTGGGACCTTGTTGACCGCGCCCGCCGGGAGGCCGGAGCCGAGGAGCCGCGGGCGCGAGCTGCGCTGCTTGTCGACTGGCTGTCGCGGCTGGACGTCGACGAGATTGTGGCATTCGACAGGTTCTTTCTGGAGCGGGTCAATGGGGTGTACCGCACGGAGCTGTGGGAGATCGCCTACATAATGAACGGCGGCTGCTCCGACGACGGGTTCGATTACTTTCTGGGCTGGCTCATTAGCGAAGGTAAGCAGCGCTACCTTGCGGCGCTTGCCGACCCGCGGGCGGCTGCGGAGGAGGTCGACGCCGACGATGAGCCCTTCGAATGCGAGGAGATGTGGGGAGTTGCATCCCGCGCGTTCGTCGCGAAGACCGACCAGAGCCAAGAGACGTACTACGACCAGCACGCTCCGAATGTGCCGCGAAGCAATATCGCTGAGCCGTTCGACGAGGACACCGTGAAGGAGCGTCATCCGGAGGTGGCGGCGCGCTTCTCCTAGGGCGCCAACCGTTGTGTCAGATGTCAGATACGAGCGGAAGGGGAGTCATGAAAAATCGCGGCCAATTGGCCAACTGGCGCGGCCTCGCTCAAGGCGCTCTGCTCGACACATTTTGAGCGGCGCGCAGAGGACTGATATGTGCCACGTGCGGTCATGTTCCAATCTCCAAGGAGGGAGGTCCTGAGCGGCGGAATCCGAGTAGAGGATTGTACTGGCATGCTGACTTTGCCGTTCCACGATGGCTCGAAGAAACGCGTGACCGACGGTGCGCTCTTGCCCCTGTCGCCTCGTGGTGGTCTGGTGCCTGGCCGGGCGAACGAACGAGAAGTCCGATGAGCCTTCATCTAGACTTCCCCATCGTTGAGGGGAAGTATCGACTTACTCGCGAGTGGACGGTTGATCTTCCTGGAAAGTTCAACCGCCGGATCGATGATGACGACTTGGTCATTTGGAGGCCAGGGCTAACGTTCTGGATTGCCATTTGGGACCTGGAGGCCGGTAATAGTCCAGAAGAAACACTCGCGTGGATCCTCGAAGATGCGTCTCCGCATCGCACGGACGAGAAGATTGATCGCGATGGCGGGCTCCTTCGGCTGACTTATCGACTACGCGAACAGGATCCAGAAGATCCCTCTAGCTGCACAGCAATCTACGGGTACGTATTCTCCGCCTCTGATCACGTCCAAATCGCGGGCTACTGTGATGGTGCAGACGCCGAGGTTGCGGCCGAAGAGGTAATTCGATCACTCCGCTGTCTGCCGAACGCCCCGTAGTAGGGCAGCTCGAACTCGCGCCCACGACGGAGGCCCGTGTGGGCGTCCTGCGCGGTGAACAGCAGGGTCAGCTCAGTCATCCATTCTGGATCCAGCTGGATGATTGACTCCAGCGTGGAGCGCCCGAACGAGCGGACCCAGAGCCCGAGCGCGCACCGCATAAGCACGACCTCCCCGGAATCGAAGTAGATACCGCTCACAATCGGTCAGCACTCCGCGCGAACGAGGTCCTGAATGGATTGCATGGACCGCTCCAGATTGCCCTGATCGCCGCTCCGTGGAACGGCAAACATGGGTGGCTTCTCGATATATTGCCGGGGGTAAGGGGGCGGGGCGTTCCTCGGACGACCGCGCCACAAATCCACCCTGGTATAGCAGGCTATCTCGGTGATCCATCCATAGACAACCTCCGTACCTTAGGCTGTCAACCTACCAAGGAGGTAAAGACCCATGAGCATCCGCGCAACACGCCTACCGAGGCGGGCGCCGGTCGCACTCGCCGCCCTTGCGGCGGTGGCGCTGATGGCCACCTCGGCGGCTCCGGCCTCGGCCCAAGGAGCTGGATCTCCTGGTATTGGATCTATCCTGGATGGGTGGGGCAACCGAGACATGGATATTGGTGCGTTCTCGTCATCGAGATCTCGTCGCTCCACGTGCTGCGGACGTTCATCGAGGTGGGTAACACCGGCCATCCGGGCGCCCCATACACTGAGACGGCCGGGCAGACGGTGATCCATCTCACCTTCATCTTGTCCGCCATCGCCATCGCCTTCGTCGACCGGCTGGGGCAGTTCGCGCTCGCTAGGACGCAGCCATCCGGAGCCGGTCGAGTAGCGCCGCGGAATGGGAGGCAAGCGCGTGCGGGCGGCGCCTTTCCGCCCGCTCGGGGTTTGGCCTGAACCCTTGTTGGGTTTGTGCCGATCGGGGAGTAGTGAGGCGCAAGCTCCGTGTGCACCCACGACAAATCCAGAGCTGCATCGATCTGGCGCACGAGATGACCGGCCGGAACAACGTCATCGAGATGGAACTCATAAAACAGCTGGCTTTAATCGCCCTGCAGCCGCCCCATCATCGCAAGCCCCCGCCGCTCAGCATGGTGCGAGGACGCAATCATTGGCAACCGACTTCTGCAACAGAATCTGCCAACAGCTGTCGTTTTGCTACAGCCCCGCATCGTTGGGTCGACTGATGTTCACCCAGTTCCTTCGCTGACATTGGTTTGGCGTGTTCAAGCCCCCAACTTCCTTCCCGATAGACGGTGATGGCGCGCTGGGATTCATCCATCGTTGTCGTGGCAACCAGCGACGGCGATTCTAATCGCATCGAAAATTATGAAACCGTAGCTCTCAAAAAGGGCCACCTCAGGGGTCAGCTTTCAGTAGGACGGCAATGGGGTTAAAGCCGGTTTCATCATCGAGCAGATTGGTAGACCCGAGCCGAAGGCTGACCCGTCCAAGAGGGGCGAAAGAGACAGAATACACCTGCTCGTTGCTGTCATAATCAACACCCACAAATTCCGGACAATATTCGCTCTATGACAAACTCGAACGGCAAAACGTGTGGCTGCATCGTGCCCTCCCTGGCAATCTGCTTGTGATAACCTTCCACCGCTGACTTCAGCAGTGCAACAGGTCTGACGCCCCGCGAAGCAACCGGTGCGTGTGTGTGAAGGCCGTTCGCGACATAACGAGCTGGTCCGTGCTCGTCAGCTTCCTCGCTTTACAGGGAAGACGCCTGGGTCGCCACAGAGCGGCGGCCGAGAAGCATGAGTTCTAAGCCTATCGCTATAGGCGCTGCCAGCACAAAGCCGATGGCCTGCTCGCTTGCACAGGCCGCCCAGAGGACACCGGCAGCATAGGCTACAAGCACATGTCGCCAATGAGCAAACCGAACCCCCGCCGCCAACCTGAACACATTGACGACTAGCAGCAATCCTATCGTTGCTGCAAAAATCATCGCAACCAAATGCAGTGTCACATCCGGCATCGCCTTTGTCCCCTGGTTCGGAAGGGCACCATAGTGTCGCTCTGGGAACTTGCCTGAGGCGTAACGCTAGCCCAAATCGGCGAGAGGTGAACATCCACTTTGGCCTTTTCCTTGGCTAAGGCACCTCTGCGGCACCGGCTTGGACCACGGGAGTTCCAGCTCGCGGCCAATGGGATAAGAGGCTGTAGCTTCGCCTCCAACGTGCTGCGATACGGGCTCGGGCCGAGGTCCGCATCGGGTCACGAGCGGTAAGGCGTGCGCCGGGAGACCGGCAAGGAGTAGGTGGTGCAAGTCCACTGCGATGAAGGAGTAGCGATCCACATCGGCCCCGAGCCGTGCGCAGGCTCCCGCGAGGGCGTCGGCGAAGCGTCGGTAGGGGAGAGCATAGGCCAGCCATTGAGCCGCGAAAGGTTATCTCGGGTGCCGACACGGTGTCTTACGTGGAAGGCAACACGGACAGGCGCGCTACTTGCGAGTGCCTGGACGACCCGGCGTGGTCATAGACCCTGGCATGTGCAGACGCTCCTTGTACGGGAACCGGGAGATCTCGCGTCCGACCGTTCGGCAGCAGCCGCCGGTCCGCATCGGGAAGGCGAGGAGCCGTAGCCGATGATGCACGGGCGCGAGAAGTCAGACCCCGCCATAGTAGCTGGGAAGCCGGCGAACAAGGTGGCTTCGGCCACTGCGGAGTCGGTGGAGCCAAGGGCGGGGGCCGAGAGGAACGCGGGCCAGCAAAGCACGCACCGGACACAGGGACGGGAACGCGTGTCACAGGCGCTGGAGCGCGTACGGCAAGCCGCAAGGCAAAGGAAGAAGGAGAAGTTCACATCGCTCCTGCACCACGTCAACGCCGATCTTCTCCAAGAGGCGTTCTTCGCGCTCGAGCGCAAAGCCGCTGCCGGGGTAGACGGTCTGACATGGCAGGCCTACGCAGCAGACCTTGACCGAAACCTCACTGATCTGCATGCAAGGGTTCATCGCGGGGCGTACCGGGCTCTGCCATCGCGCCGGACGTACATCCCGAAGGCGGATGGAAAACAGCGCCCACTGGCGGTGGCGGCGCTGGAGGACAAGATCGTCCAGAAAGCGATCGTGGCCGTGTTGAACTGCATCTACGAGGAGGAGTTCCTCGGGTTCAGCTACGGTTTCCGCCCCAAGCGTGGCCAGCACAATGCGCTGGACGCCTTGGTCGTTGGGATCACCTCCCAGCGTGTGAACTACATTTTAGACGCGGACGTCCGATCCTTTTTCGACGAAGTCAGTCAGAGTTGGCTAGTCCGCTTCGTCGAGCATCGGATCGGCGACCCACGCATGATCCGCCTGATCCAGAAGTGGTTGAAGGCGGGCGTCCTGGAGGACGGGGTCGTCACGGTCAGTGAAAAGGGAACGGGGCAGGGCTCGGTGATTTCACCGCTGCTTGCCAACGTCTACTTGCACTACGTGTTCGATCTCTGGGCCGAACGCTGGAGACGGCGCGAGGCCACGGGCGACATGATTCTCATGCGCTATGCTGACGACATCGTCGTCGGCTTCGAGCACGAGGCTGATGCCCGCCGCTTCTGGGACGACATGCGCAAGCGGTTGGAGGAGTTCTCGCTGTCGCTGCATCCGGACAAGACCCGTCTGATCGAGTTTGGCCGCTTCGCGGCGGACAGGCGCGCCAGACGCGGGCTTGGCAAGCCGGAGACCTTCAACTTCTTGGGCTTTACGTTCATCTGCGAACGCAACAGTGCGGGCAAGTTTTTCATCAAGAGAAAGACCCGTCGCGATCGCATGCGGACCAAGCTCCGGGCCGTCAAGGAGGAGTTGCGACGGCGCATGCACCAGCCGATCCCCGAACAGGGGGCCTGGCTCAAGCAGGTCGTGAGAGGGTTTTTCGCCTATCATGCCGTCCCCACCAATGGGGACGCGCTGAAAGCGTTCCTGTATCACGTCGAGCGCCTCTGGCTGCGCACGCTGTGGCGGCGCGGTCAGAAGCATTCCCTCGCGTGGGAACGAATGCGGCGGCTCTCGAACGATTGGCTCCCGAGACCGAGAATCCTTCATCCTTGGCCAGACCAGCGTTTCGCCGTCAGAAACTCAAGGTGGGAGCCGCGTGCGGGAATGCCGCTCGCGCGGATCTGTGCGGGGGGCGATCAGCAATGATCGTCCCTACCGCGATTCGGGTAGAGCATATTGTGTCCGAACTGCCCCCGATCTTTGCCGAACACGGGGGTCTTGCTCTCGAAAATCCGTCTCGCGAACGGGCTCGCCGCTCGGAAGGGCTCAGGTCTGGTGAGGGTCGTCATCCAGCTTCGCGACCAGAAGCGCCTGCGTACCCGCCGGCACGGTGCAGCGCGCGACAACGTGCGGCCATACCTCGATGGGCGGAGCGCCGACGAGCGCGGGGCTCAGGGTCACGATCTGGAGATCGTCGTTGAGGTGCTGGCGCAGGCCGCAACTGAGCGCCCGGCAGGCCACGCGCCGCCAGCACTCGCGGTAGTGGCAGATGCGGCCCAGGTAGCGTCCCGTCGCGTCGGCGAGGAAGATGTCGGCCCCCAGGTTGATGGTCTGCGCCGTCCCCTGGAGGCGGCGACCGAGGCGGGCAAGAGGAGCAAGGTCCATGGCGGGATCGATGGTGACCAGCACATCGGCATCCTTCGGCACCGGCTTGTCGGTGGCGAGCGAGCCGAGCAGGGCGATGCGGAGAACGCCGGGCGTCGACCGCGCCGAACGCACGAACGCGAGCACGGCGTCGAGCGCCTGGGCGATGGTCTACGCTGTTGTGGCGATCGGAGCGCTTTCGTATGGACCAGTACGCTCGCGTCTTGCCCTTGGGGTTCCAGCGCCTTCGCGTCCTTGACTGCCTGGGTGCGGTTCGCCCTGGGCACCGGGCTACTTCGACCCGCCTGCCGATACCGATATCTTCAAGGCGTTTGCCGACCACGTTGCAGAATTGTCCCAGCTGTGGGGTACTGAGGCAGACCCTCTCACCGCTTCCCTGCTGGCGGCCGCGCGGCTGCTCACCGGTGACCTAGCCGCGGCTGACACAATCGTGGACAACCTTCCGGCCGAGCCCTTCAAGTTAGAATATGGGGCCCGCTTCTGTCCGCTAGCGCCGCTCCGCGCCTTGGGCGCCGTTCTCCCCCTGCCCGCCAATCTAGGGGACACCCGTCGCTGGGTTGAAGGCTCGGCCGAACAGACAGCGCTACGCACTTGGCTGGCCGAGCACCGCGGCAAGCTGCGATGGGTTGAAGCTGATGGAGTCTATCTTCCGCGTACCGAGACATAGGTTTCTGGTGAGGCAACGATCAGATCCTGTGAAGATAGTGGAAAGGCGCCGGCACGCGCAGGTTGCGAGACACCGTGGCGGATCACGCAGTGTTCATCAGGCCTGCGTTGCACGCGTGCGAGAAAGGGTAGGCCAAAAAACGCAACTTCCAGGGAGGACAAGCATGAAGAGAACGGGCATCTTCTGCGCCGCGGCGCTCGTCGCCGGCGTGGCGCTGACGGCAGTGGTGCGCGCCGGCGGCGACCTGGTCGTGTTTCCGGAGAACTACGCCAAGGGTGTGCTGTACACGACCGTCGATCGGGCCGACAACAAACAGTACCGTGAGTTCTACTCCACGCCCGAGGCGATCGAGGCGGTGAAAGCCGCCAAACCGATCCCGAGCGGCACGGTGCTGACCCTGGTGCAGTACAAGGCCAAGCTCGATGCCGCCGGGCAACCAGAAAAGGACGCCAACGGACGCTTCATCAAGGGCGATCTGATCGGCTACACCGTGATGGAGAAGCGCACCGGCTGGGGCGGCGAGTATACCGACGACGGCGAGTGGGAGTACCAGGCTTTCAAGGCGGACAAGACGGTCAACGACAAGGCGGTGCTGAAGAACTGCTTCACCTGCCACAGGCCGCTCGACAAGCAGGACTTCGTGTTCTCCTTCGACAAGATGAAGACCTCGAAGTAACGGCTGAACCGGACTCCTCCGGATCCGGTAATCCCCGTTGGAGCCACGGTATCAGGCGGTGCCGGCATCACGGCCGCGGCTGAGCGGCCCTGCTCAGCCAGGACGGCCTCTGCATCCTCGCGGCGGATCATCGCTCGACCTCATTTTGAGGCCCGCTGACGTTCGAGCGTTGTCGCGAGCCGCGGACGGAGCTTGCCGAGATGTTCGCGACCCACACTCAGGAGGAGCTGCAGGCCGTCATCGACCGTATCGAGGCCGCGGGACGCGGGCTGACGGTTGGTGAGCGTTTCTTGCGGGTGCGCACGGGCGCGATGACGAGAACGGCCGTGCCAACCATTCGCCTGAAGCGCCTCGCGATTCGCATACTTCGCGACGAGCACGCGACGTTGACGACGGTCTTTCCGCAGGCCGCCTCCGGCGCTAAATGGTTGACATGCCGTTTGCGAGAGCCCGCCGCGCCGAACCCTCCAACGTCAATAGCTGAAGCCACCTTGGGACATTGCGCGGGGCTTCCAAAGCTTCGGCAAGTTTAGGCCAGAAAATCTTCCTTCTTCACCTTCCCGCCTTTGGTCGCTGCCACCATCCAACGGGGCATCCGCCCGCGACCGGTCCAGGTATTTTCAGGGTTCTGCGGGTCGCGGTACTTGACCGCTACATTGCCTTTGCGACCTTTGCCGAAAAGGTCCTGGATCTCAAAACCGTGCTCCTTGACCATCGCAAGAATACGCTGCCGCAATGCGCTGCGCTCCGCATTCTGCTTCTCGATCTTCAGGCGCTCGATGCGCGCCTGCATTTGCGCCAATTCGGCATACGACATGCTGTCGATGCCGTTGCTCGTTCTCGCCATTTCAACCTCCAACCGTTTGCTGCGATAACGTCTAATGCTTTGATTTACAAAGAATTGCAATCACCATAAACGGCAAAGGGAGGTTTCCAACCTTGCAACGTCCCCAACACAGCCGGCGGTAGCCAACCGCAGCTTTCTCGAGCGGCCATATGGTTCTGCTAGGTCTTCCCTATTTTCTCACGCGCGGCCCTGAGCAGCTTCCCAGCTACCCGTCCGAGCCGATACCCCGCGTTCGTCACCGCCTCA
>Ga0075431_100003444_pt1 | contig 15352 bp, 14 predicted proteins | sample RhiMetdeltSRZDD5_FD_75297 | JGI IMG/M metagenome (GOLD analysis project Ga0075431, IMG submission 75297) | Populus rhizosphere microbial communities from Tennessee, USA - Rhizosphere MetaG P. deltoides SRZDD5 | ecosystem: Host-associated > Plants > Roots > Rhizosphere > Soil | place: USA... | reverse complement strand
AACCGACAACTGCAAGAAATCTCCGGCCCGTCGTTCTACCTAGGAACGGACACCGGGGATGGTCAGATCCACCTTCACACTGTTCCGGCCGATTACGCGCGACCCGCGCCATTACCAGATCGTCACGCTGGCCTCGCTGCTCGCCTATGGGATTGTCGGGCTCGACTTCGAGATTGGTGCGGGTCGCGCGGCAGCCATCCTGTCGACAGCGCTACTGACCCAGTACGTCTGCACCAGAGTCTCGCGCCTGCCGTCTTTCGATCCACGCAGTGCGCTTATCTCCGGTCTCTCGCTGTGCCTGCTGCTTCGCACGAATTACGTCGCCCTGGCGATTGTCGCCGCGGTCGTGGCGGTTGCGAGCAAGTTCCTGATCAAGGTGAACGGAAAGCATCTCTTCAATCCAACGAACATCGCCATCGTCGCACTGATGGCAGCCACCGGAAGTGTGTGGGTCTCACCGGGTCAGTGGGGCAACGTCGCATTCTTCGCATTCCTGATGGCGTGTCTCGGCGGGCTCGTCGTCAATCGCGCGAGTCGAAGCGATGTGACCTACGCATTCATCGTGTTCTACATGGCGCTTGTCTTCGGTCGATCGATCTGGCTGGGCGAGCCACTGACGATCCCGCTCCATCGCCTCGAAAACGGCGCGCTCCTGCTCTTCACGTTCTTCATGATCTCGGATCCGAGGACGACCCCGAACTCGCGGATGGGCAGGATCGTCTTTGCCTGGCTGGTGGCCTGCGGAGCTTGGTACATCCAGTTCCGCCTGTTCCGAACCAATGGCGCGCTGTGGTCGCTGGCGATCTGTTCGTTCACGGTTCCGCTGATTGATTGGCTTCTTCCGGCGGAGCGTTATGAGTGGGGGCAATACAAATCAGCGGCTCAAGCTGCCCCTCACTTCCGCCTAAAGGCGGAAGCCACAAAGGCATGAACTCCACAAAGGCATGAAGTCAGGAACAGCATGAGGGTGTTTTTATGAAACGAGTCGCATTGATTGTCGCGATCTTGATCGCAGGGGCGGCGTGGAATGGCGCAGCAGTCCTCGCATTCTGCGGGTTCTACTGCGCCAAGGCGGACACGAAGCTCTTCAACAAGGCGTCGCAGGTTGTCTTGGTTCGCCAAGGCGATCGAACCGTGTTGACGATGGCGAGCGATTTCAAGGGAGATCCGAAAGAGTTCGCGGTCGTGATTCCGGTTCCGACCGTGCTGCAGAAGGGCCAGATTCACATCGGAGAGAAGGGGATTCTCGATCACCTCGATGCGTACTCGGCGCCGCGGCTCGTCGAGTACTTCGATGAGGATCCCTGCCGGCAATATGCCATGGAGCGTATGGCGCCAATGGCCGCAGCAGGCGGAGTGGCCGGAGGCGTGGCGGACAGCGTCGCGAGACGTGCTCAGAGCCTGGGTGTCAAGATCGAGGCGCAGTATACCGTTGGCGAGTACGACATCCTGATTCTGTCGGCCCAGCAAAGCAGCGGGCTCGAAACATGGCTGCGTGAGAGCGGCTATCGGATTCCTGCTGGCGCCGGTGATGTGCTCACCAGCTACATTCGGCAGAATCTGAAATTCTTTGTTGCCAGGGTCAATCTCAAGGAGCAGGCGAAGCTCGGCTTCACAATGCTCCGGCCCATCCAGGTGGCCTACGAGTCACCGAAGTTCATGCTTCCGATCCGCTTGGGCATGGTCAATGCCGATGGTCCACAGGAACTGTTCGTCTACGCCTTGACGAGCAAGGGTCGCGTCGAAACCACGAATTATCGAACCGTAAAGCTCCCGACCGGCATGGAGCTGCCGGTCTACGTCAAATCGCGCTTCCCCGATTTCTACAAGGCGATGTTCTCGCGTGCGGCAACGAAGGAGAACATGAGTGCGATCTTCACGGAGTACGCGTGGGACATGAACTGGTGCGACCCGTGTGCTGCCGATCCGCTGACGAACCAGGAACTCCGACAACTCGGCGTATTCTGGTTACCCGACAGCGGATCCGGAGGCCGACTCGGCCCACGAATCCCGCTACCCGTGCCATCAGGCGGACAAGGTGTATTCGTGACCAGGCTGCATGTCCGCTACGACGCCGCACATTTTCCGGAAGATCTCGTCTTTCAGGAAACCGCAGATCGTACGAACTTTCAAGGGCGATACGTCCTTCGCCACGCGTGGACGGGCGACAGCACGTGCGACGCTGCCCAACGATATCGTGCGGAGCTGACGCAGCGTCGCGAGCGCGAGGCACAGACGCTCGCGATGTTGACCGGGTGGAACATCGCCGACATCCGTCGATCGATGAACGCGAGTGCGCCCCCGGACCCCGCCGCGTGGTGGCAGCGTATATGGAAGTAGGTGGCGTATGATCGCGTTCATCGGATGACCAACGCGATCGACTCGCTGCCTCGAACGATGTCTCATGGGGCGGGCGCACCAGGGATGGCTGCGCCCGCATCCACGACCACAGTCCCGCCAACAACTCGAGTCAGGATCGACTCGGTCGATCTGCTCCGCGGCCTCATCATGGTGATCATGATGCTGGATCACACGCGGGACTTCGTCCACCGCGATGCGTTTTCGTTCGACCCGACGGATGTGTCGCGCACTTTTCCCGCTCTCTTCTTCACCCGCTGGATCACGCATTTCTGCGCCCCCTTGTTCGTGTTCCTCGCCGGCACCGCGGTGTCCTTTCAGGAGATGCGTGGCCGTTCGAAACCTCAGCTCTCGAGGTTTCTGGTGACACGAGGACTGTGGCTGATCGCACTGGAACTGGTGGTCTTGCGGCCGTTGGTCTTCTTCAACTTCAACTACGCCGAGCTGCTGTTCTTCATGCAAGTCATCTGGGTGACGGGCTGGAGCATGATCGTGCTGGCTGCCGCCATCCATCTTCCATGGCGCTGGGCGGTCGCGCTGAGCCTTTCCGTGATCGCCCTGCATAACCTTTTCGATGGCGTTCAAGTCACGACGTTCAAGGGTCCGGGCACACCGGTGCCGGGATTCTGGGAATCGATTTGGTATGTGGTGCACCGCCAGGGACCCATCTTCCCGCTTGGGTTTCCCGGTCCAGTCGTATTCGTGATCTATCCGCTGATTCCGTGGCCCGCGGTCATGCTCGCTGGCTATGCGTTCGGAAACTTGTACCGCAAGGAGGAGAGCCACAGACGCCGCGCATTGCTCCTGCTCGGCGGCTCGATCGTAGCGGGCTTTGTCGCCATCCGCTTGATCAACATGTATGGCGATCCTGTTTCCTGGACGATGCGATTCGGGGCAGCCAAAGCTGTTCTGTCGTTTTTGGCACTCACCAAATATCCGCCGTCGTTGCTCTACCTGATGATGACGATCGGTCCCGGGATTCTCTTTCTTGCGTTTGCCGAGCGTCACACCTCCAGCGCACTCGCGCGCGCGTTCATCACGTTCGGTCGGGTACCGCTATTTTTCTATCTACTGCAGTGGATCGTGTCCCACGTGCTCGCAATCGCCGCGACATGGATGGCGAGCAAGCCGGTTGGGTATCTCTTCAGCAACGTCGGTTTTGCAGGACCGCCTCCAACGGACGTGGGATTCGGTCTTCCTGTCGTCTACGCGCTGTGGATTCTCGGCGTGATTCTGTTGTATCCGCTCTGCGCGTCGTTCGCGAGCGTCAAGGCCAGACGCGGGGATTGGTGGCTTAGTTACGTCTAGGCGGCTCGGAAATTCGATACAAATGCGTCGCCGTCCGAATGAAGAAGGACTGCGACGCAACCGCGATTGACGCGAGCGTCGCCCCATCCAGCGCATTCACCGCGACCGCCTCGAACGTCGGGCCTGGCATAACGACCGTCGTCTTCCCCTCTTCGTCCAGGAAATAGATACGTCCATCAACCGATACAGGCGAGGCCGAAACCGGGCCGCTCAGTCGATGCTGCCAGCGGACCGCACCCGTTCGCGCATCAACGTTCGACGCGATACCAGTATCGGTAACGATATAGAGAGCGTCGCCGACGAGCAGTGGAGACGGCGTCAGGGGCGCGCCGCGACTCAAGGTCCACGCGACGTGACTGCGCGTGACGTTCCCCTTGCCGTCCGGCCGAACCGCAAGAATCGAGGGCTGCTGGAACCCGGTCGTGATGAACACGAGCCCGGCTCCATAGACCGGACGCGGCACATTCGAGAATCCTTCCGGGTAATCGACCCGCCACGCCTCTTTGCCGTTTTGTGGATCGTAGGCCATCGCGTGAAACGCGCCGACGCTGATCACCAGGTCACGATCGGCCACGCGGATGACGAGCGGCGTCGAATACGCCTGCGACCAGGGTTCTGGACGGAACGTCCGCCATCGTGTCTTGCCGGTTCGCTTGTCGAGCGCAACGACGAACGCTTCGTCGAATCCATCGCAATTGAGGATCAACAGATCACCAGCCAGTACCGGCGAGCCGCCGTTGCCATGCTGCGACTCGTACTGCAGCCGGACTTTCCAGATGACCTCGCCGGTGGTCGAAACCGCTGCCGTGCCTTCCGCGCCGAAGTGGACGTACACGCGGTCGCCCTCGACTATCGGGGTCGGCGACGCGTGGCTGTTCTTCTGATTCAGGAGGGCGGAATTGCGCAGACGAAAGACTTCAACATCCAGCGTCGTGCGGCCAGACGAGGCGTCGAACGACATCAGTCGCAGCGAGCTTTCGCGTCCGGAGGCTATCGCAGTCGTGAGCCACACGCGACCATCGACGACAACCGGAGACGACCAGCCGCGACCGGGAACAGGAACCTTCCACGCGATGTTCTGTGTCTCACTCCAGCGGATGGGGACATCGCGCTCGCTCGAGTGTCCCTGGCCGTCCGGGCCGCGAAACTGCGGCCAGTCTTGAGCGAGAAGAACGGTCGCACACGAGCCGACGAGCCAGGCACCTGCCACGGGTAACAAAAATCGCTGCACGTGGATTAGCGTACCTCAGAGCCGCTCGCAGCGGTCGGCACCCGGCCCACAATGCTTTATCCTTTGCCTGTGAAAAAGGAGGTCCTGGTCTACGGTGTTGCGGGAGCCTTGCTGATCGTTGCCCTTCGGCTGGTCGAATACCGGTTCCTCGTCTTGGAACACTCAGTTCAGATCTACGCGGCGCTGATTGCTTCCATGTTCGCCGGCCTCGGCATCTGGCTCGGCGTGACGCTCAAAAAAAGGGGGCCAGCCCGATCGGTTGACCTTCAGCCGCCTGTCGATCGACCCTTCGCCGCCAATTCAGAAAAGATCCAGAGTCTGGGTATAACGCCGCGTGAGCTGGAAATCCTGCAGTTGATCGCTGATGGTATGAGCACCCGCGAAATTGCTTCAGCGCTCTTCGTCAGCGAGAACACCGTCAAGACCCACGCCAGTCGCCTCTTTGGAAAGCTGGACGTCAATCGCAGGACGAAGGCGGTCCAGGTTGCCAAGACGATGGGGCTGATCCCCTAGGTTGCTTCACCCCAAAGCATGATTTCTCGGCCTCAAGGGCAAAATCACCCAAACGTATGACGACTCGCAGTGTGCCCGACGGCTAATCTCCTGGCCTAATGAATCGATTGGCCCACTGATTCGTGCCCAGGAGCTGACAGACATGTCCATGAAGCGAACCGTCCTCAAGTTCGGACTCATTTCTGCCGCGCTGTCGTCCGCCATGATGCTGGCGACTCTTCCCTTTGTCGACCGAATCGGCTTCGACAACGGCTTAATCTTCGGATACACGGCGATTGTTTTGTCGCTTCTGCTGGTTTTTTTTGGCGTGCGGTCTTACCGGGAATCCAACGGCGGCCGCCTCTCGTTTGGCCGAGGCTTTCTCGTCGGCCTTCTTATCACGCTGATTTCGTGTGCCGGCTACGTGATCACGTGGGAGTTCCTCTACTTCAACGTGATGCCTGATTTCGCCGACAAGTACGCGGCGTATTCGATCGAACACGTGAAAGCCTCAGGAGCGGATCAGGCTACCGTCGCTGCCCACACCCGGCAGATGGAAGACATGAAGCGCATGCTGGATAACCCGCTGATGAACGCGGCGATGACGTTTACCGAGCCGTTTCCAGTTGGATTGTTGGTGACCGTGATTTCAGCGGCGGTGCTCAGGAAGAAGTAGACACTACACCTTCGGCAGCGATTTGAGGAGTGCTCGAGTTTTTCGAAACCACGGCCGCTCGCGTCGCCGAATGTAATCCGGCATGGTGGCCTTTTTGCGGATGATCCGCTCGGCCCATTCGCGCGCTTCGCCAGCGCGCCCGGTTTCGGCGAGAAACGAGGCGTAGTTGTACTGGGTTTCCGTGAGCGTCGACGTCTGGGTCACGTCTGCGAACAACGTGCTCGCGCGGTCGCGCTCACCGATCTTCCCGAGCGCGTGCGCGAGAAGCCCCGCCCCCCGCTGGTAGTCGTACTTCGCGTCGAGAGCGGTTACTTTCTGCAAATCGGCAACCGCCGCGGCGTAATCGTTGAGCGCCAGCGCGGTCAGCCCACGCCGATACAACGGGTCGATCGACTCTTCGCGCGCCAGCACCTTGTCGAAACACTCGCGGGCTTTGACGAACTGACCATCGTCCAGGTACAGGTCGCCGAGCTCTTCGTAGTTTCCGATCGACGGGTTGTCGACAATCATGCCTTCGAGAGCCCTGATGCGCTTGCGCCTCGGAAAGACCTGGAAAGAAGAGCGCAGCAGGCCGAAATCCGGGATGACCTCGATGAGGATGTACGCGAGCGCGCCAAAACCGGGGAACATGAGAATGATCCAGAGCCAATACGTGTCTGGACGGCGGCGGATGAAATGAATGATCGCGAGGACCTGGAGGAGGATGCCGTAAGGGAATAAGCCGAACATTCGCCGCGGCGACTATAGCACGCGAGGCACGCAGAGATTAACGAGCCCCTTCGTTTTTCATCTTTCGTACCTGTTCGATGGCGCGTTTGAGCGAACGCTTTCGTTTCTTCATCTCTGCCCACACGTCACCGACGGATTCAATCCGTGACGCCATGGTTCGCAAGGTAAAGCTTTGCGGGCCGATGTCGCCGCGCTGCAGTTCGTCCCAGGAGCAGGGGGCCGATACGGGCGCGCCCGGTTTTGCGCGCACCGCGTACGCTGCGGCGAACGTCGCGCTATAACCGTTTCTCCCCGTGTCGACCAGAATCCGGCGGCCGCGATCGACCTTGTGGAATTCCTGAGTGAGGTTGGCGGGATCGCGCGTCACGAGCATGCTTCCAACCATGTGGGCAAAGCCCGCGACTTCACCCATGTTCGACTTGCCATCGAGCGCGACGACAATGTGAAATCCCTTCGAGCCGGACGTTTTCAACCAGCTCGGAAGACCGAGTTCAGCGAGGAAGTCGCGAAGTTGAAACGTCGCCGTCCTCAGTTGCTCGGGATTGTCCTGCGATGGATCCAGGTCGAACACGCAGATGTCGGGGTAAAACAACGCCGGCGCGCGAGACGTCCATACATGTGGCGTGATGCAGTTCTGATTCGCGAGCCACAGGAGCGACCGGGCATCGGTGACGATCGGATGATGGACCGTGCCTCCCTTTTTCGGCACTTCGACACGTTGCAGCCACTCGGGAAAACCCTTCGACACGTCCTTTTGGAAGAATCCCGGCGCGCCAATGCCACGGTGATATCGCTCCATGGTGACCGGTCTTGCGCGCATGTGCGGCACCATGAAGGGCGCGATCATCTCGTAGTACGCCGCCAACTCCCCTTTCGTGATTCCGCTGTCCGGGAACAGAATCTTGTCGGGATGCGTGATCGTGATCACGCGTCCTCCCGCACAACGTCGCGTGGGTTCTTGTCATATCTGACGCCGAGCAATCGCGGGTGACGCAGCTTTCCATGCACCGTCCATTCGATGAACGCGACCTGCACGACGATCTCTGGACGGACCCAATGCGCGCGAAGTCGCGGCAGGCCTTTCGCTTTCGTGAATGGTGTGGTCGCAATTTCGAGGGCGTCAAGTCGCGAACGCAATTCGAGGAGAAGTTTTGTGTCGAAGCCGGTGCCGATCTTGCCCGCGAACACGAGGTCGTCATTTTCGAAGTATCCAACCAGCAGCGCACCCAGGCCGACCCGGGTCCCTTGCGGATCCGTGAAGCCGCCGACGACGAACTCCTGTGACGCTTCGCACTTCATCTTGAGCCAGTGCGGCGACCGGCGGTGCTCGTAGCGCGAGTCGCGCCGCTTGGCGATCACCCCTTCCCATCCCTCGCGCTCGGCGCGCTCCCACGGATTGGGATCCTGCAACGCCGGAACGCGTTGGAGCGGCGGCCGAAAGGGCAATTGACTCAACAGCTCGCGACGCTCCTCCAGCGGCAGCGATCGGACGTCGCGATTCCCGAGCCAGACGACGTCGAATACGTGATACGCGCCAGATCGATCCCAGGTAATTTCGCCATCGAGGATCAGGTTCTCGACAGGCAGGTCCGCGATAGCGCGAGCGATGGATGGAATGTTCTGCGGCAGGCGATTTCGTGAGAAGAGCTGGACGTCGGACCCGTGTTTAAACGCAATCAGCCGGATGCCGTCGAACTTGCGCTCGAAGATCCATTCGGGACCGGTGAACCGCTCCTGCGTGAGGGTCGCGGCCATCGGTTCAATCCAGTCAGGAAATGACGCGCCCACCCCGCAAATCTATCAGGGGTCAGGGCGGGGTCAAACCGGGGTCAAACCGGGGTCAGACCGGGGTCAGACCCCAAGCGCGGCCGCAGGGTCGCAAGATCGGGCGTTCGCGGACTATAGACCGCGCGGCAGTCATCACCGCTCTTCCATGACGGATCGTTGACCTCGTCAATGCTGTCCTGCGCGTTTCCTTGCGCGTCGAAATACGCGAATCGTATCTTCCAGCGCGCCTCGTCACCGTACTGCACGCGCTCCACCGACGTGACGACGCCGTCAACCTCGATGTATTTCTGACGGCGGAACAACGTGAACTGGCCGCTGAAGAAACCCGCAAGCACCAGTAGGGCACACGAGAGTGCGACCTTGACCAGGGCCAGTCCTCGCTGCGGATTCTCGTCGAGACGCGCCGTTCGTTTCTCGTCACTGGATTGGCGGACATTGATCGATTGTCCGATTTGGAGGCGCGACCAGAGATCGTGCGTCACGTATTCCCGATTGCGGCAGAGTCCTGTCGCACCGTTGCAGACATATCGGTAGTCGACGACCCACTCGTCAAGAGAGAGCGTCAGAAGAGAGCGGCAAATTCCTTCATACGTACTGAGCTCACTCGCCTGCAGGCGCGATCCCCTCCAAGCCGTGCCGTCCGAACTCCGCAGATCGTCGACCACACCGGCAACCACACGGCCATATCGCGTGCGCGATTCCTCGAGGACGCCAAGACGAAACCCGTCAACGAATACGAGGGCACCGGCCACGCCCAGCACGAAGGCCAGCATGGAGCTGTAACTGGAGCGCTGGGGACGAGTAAAGAGCCAGGTGGTGATGGCCGCGAAGCCGATGATCTGCAGCAGTACCTGGACGAGCGGACCGGCCACGCCGAGTGCGAAGCAATTCACACGCCCGTGCGGTGGCCTCCCGCCTTCGCTAAAGCTCCGGCGGGCAGGCTTCAATTCTGTCTTTCACATACTGAATTTGTCGTCCGCTAGATATACCGCATCCACGCCTGCGGGCTGTGCGCCTTTCTTTGTGCGTACCATCGACACAGCACATAAAGGATGGCGACCGCAATCAGCCACACCAGATACAGGAGGGCCAACGACCATCGCTGATCCGGTGGTATCGACACGTACGGTGCCGTCGCGTAGCGTTCGCCGTGTGTCGCTCGGACGCGAAGGAAATTGACGACGAGCGCGAGAGCGTGAATGAGCGGTATGTGCAACAGGTAATAGAACAACGGAACCCGCCCGAACATCGTCAGCGTATCCGCCACCCATCCTCGCGCGCGCTCGGCAAACGGTAGCAGCGCGATCATCGGACCAAGCGTCATCATCAAAAAGAGTGCGGACGCTGGATACTTTTGCTGATTCAGCAGCCGTACATACGCGGGAGGGCCAGCGGCCTCTCCGCCGCGGGCGACCTGCGCGCCGGCAATCAGCACGAACAACACCGTTGCCGTCAAACCAATTCGAATACACCATCGCCGTCGCTCGTCGTCGGACATCGTCATGATCGATCCGAACGCATACCCGGCGCACATCACGCCGATCCACGGCACGATTGTGTAAAGCACGGTGACGGTTGGACCGTTTTGTCCGAGCCGCAATTCCGCACCGACGGGATAGATGAATTCCCACAGCGGATGAAGCGACTGCGGCAACGCGCCGCCGGCGGCGCCGAATGCGTTCTGCGCAAGGATGATGAGCAGTCCGACCGCGCCCAGTGCGCGCACCGGCAGGTAAATGAAAGCGGCGAGAAGCACCATGCACCAGCCAAGCATCCAGATGACACCGGCCAGGAGGAACTGCGAATAGTCGACGTTGAATGTCCAGGATGCCTTGATGACCGTCAGTTCGAGAACGATGAGCATCAAACCGCGCGTGACCAGGTACCGCGCGAGATCGGTCCGCGCGATTTTGCGCCCCTGCAAGAACGCTGCGGTCCCGGCAAAGAACACGAATCCCGGTGCACAGAAATGAGTGATCCAGCGTGTGAAGAAGATGCCAGGCGTCGGTCCACCAGCGGGCACGCCTGAATAGACACGCACGTGGTCGATCGCCATCAGGACCATGATCGCGCCGCGAACGAGATCGAGTGAACCGATTCGTTGAAGCGGTGCGACCAGGGTCGCGGGGCGTGAATCGCGAACCCGCCTGACGTCTCCGCGAACAGTCGCTGTGGCCATGACGACGCCTCCTGCGGGGGACATTCTGCCATCAATTCGCGCGATGGCAGGGGGTCCCAATTCGCCAATCCACCAATTGGTATGATGCAGACCATGTCGATCGTGGTTCAAAAGTATGGCGGCAGCAGTGTTGCCGATGTCACACGCATCCGCAAGGTTGCCGAGCGCATCATGCGGACCAAGGCGGAAGGGCACGACGTTGCCGTCGTCGTGTCGGCCATGGGCGACACCACTGATGAGCTGCTCACCCTTGCCCGGCAGGTTTCGCCGAACCCAGACCGTCGCGAGCTCGATATGTTGTTGTCAGCTGGCGAACGCATCTCGATGGCGCTCTTGTCGATGGCGATCCGTGAGCTCGGCGGCGACGCCATCAGCTTTACCGGCAGCCAGTCAGGAATCATCACCAACGATCGTCACGTGGACGCCCGGATCATCGAGGTGCGTCCCTTCAGAGTTCAGGACGAACTCTCGCGTGGACGCGTCGTCGTCATTGCCGGTTATCAGGGCGTTTCATATCGTCGCGAGGTGACAACGTTAGGGCGCGGTGGTAGCGACACGACCGCCGTCGCCATGGCCGCAGCGCTGGGCGCGGAGTGGTGCGAAATCTGCTCCGATGTCGATGGCGTCTATACGGCAGACCCGCGCGTTGTGCCGGGCGCACGTCGAATCGGCGCGCTGACCTACGAAGAAACGCAGGAACTTGCGGAGGCAGGAGCGAAGGTACTCAACGCACAGGCAGTCGAGTTCGCGAAGGAAAAAGGAATCGCAATTTACGCGCGCGCGACGTCTTCTCCCCTCCCGGGACCTGATCCCTCATCCGATGGCACGGTCGTCCGGCGGCATGCGCCACGGATGCCGGGCACCGTGGCGGGCGTCGCCAGCGAGCGGGACATCCTGCTGCTGCAGTCAACCGAGAACGCGATGCGACTCGTCGAGGTGATGGATGAGTGCGGTGTCAGCGGCAAGCAACTGCACGTGTCCGCGCTGGGCGTGCCGGGTGATGGCGCTACCGTCGTCATCTCCCGCGAGAATCTTCATAACGAGGATCGATTCAGAAAGCAGCTCGATGCCGCGTTCGGTACGAGCGTTCGTCTTTCGGATGGACTGGGAGCGCTGAGCGTCATCGGCGCGGGCATTAACGCGACGTACGCCAACGTCCGTCGCGGGTCGGAGTGCCTGGGCTCACGTGGGATCACATCACACGGTGTGTCGACGTCGTCTTTTCGCGCGACGTGGCTGGTGGAACGAACCGTCCTGGATGACGCAGTGCGAGTGCTGCACGAAACCTTCATCGAGCACAGCGCACCACGAGTACCGTAGAGCTACTCCAACAAGTGCTTTAACTGCCAATCGGGATCACTAGCCAGCGCGCCGTATTCTTCTGGCGTGATCGAACGGTTGGCATACTGGCACGACAGCACGAACAAGCCGAGGCCCTCGTTCCAGTCGGCGCGGACGACGCGAGCCTGGAGCATCTTTCCTGAGCTCGTTGCAAGATCGAGCATCTCGTCTGCCTTCGGAATCTTCGGAACTTCAATAACCTTTCGAAAGCGCATGGACGCGTGATCGATTGGGTAGCCGTTCTCGTCCAGCGCGCGGACCTTCATATTGGGCACCCGCAGGCGCACTTCCACTGGCATCGACATATCCTTCTATTTATAACTGGGCGGCGCCATTGACGTCGAGAGGATCATCGATCGTTGAAAGTATCGCCGAGTCAGTACGCGGGACAAACGCAAGTAGAATCTTGACGTGCGTTGCCCTGGCTGCGGCACCGAGACGCCAGACACTGCCCGGTTCTGTCCCTCGTGTGGACGTCCGGCGCAGGCGGACGTCACCGTCTCGGGGACCGAGCAGGTGACCGTTCTCGGCCCGGCTGGCTCAGGGTTGCGGACGCCGCAGGACGCACGCCGCCCACCATCCAGCGGATGGCTGTCGTCATCCGATTCGATCAATCATGGCCGCTTTGCGCCTGGCGCCATTCTCAGCGAGCGGTATCGAATCATCGGTCTCCTGGGCCGCGGAGGGATGGGCGAGGTTTATCGAGCAGATGATCTCCGGCTCGGGCAACCGGTCGCGCTGAAATTCCTTCCCGGAGACCTGCAGCGGGATCCAGCGCGCCTCGCTCAGTTCCATAACGAGGTTCGCATCGCGCGGCAGGTTTCGCACCCGAACGTCTGCCGCGTCTACGACATCGGTGAAGTCGCGGGCCTCCTCTACCTTTCGATGGAGTACGTCGGCGGCGAGGATCTCGCGACGTCTCTTCGCCGGATCGGACGTTTTCCCGAAGACAAGGCAACCGACATCGCGCGTCAGCTGTGCGCCGGCCTTGCGGCGGCACACCAGCGCGGCGTGATTCACCGCGACCTCAAGCCGGCCAATGTGATGCTCGACGGCGACGGACGAGTTCGTGTCATGGACTTTGGACTTGCGGTTGTCGGTGGCGCCGATGACGTACGCGCGGGAACGCCGGCGTACATGGCGCCGGAACAGCTGCTTGGAAAGGAAGTCACAACGCGAAGCGACATCTTCGCGCTTGGCCTCGTGTTGTATGAGCTGTTCACCGGACGACGAGCGTTCACCGCGACGACGATCGCAGAACTGCAAATGCAGCATCAGGACCGATCGACGCCGCCACCGTCGACGATCGTGAGCGCGATGGATCCGGCAATCGAACGGGCGATTCTTCGCTGCCTCGAACCGGATCCTGAACGACGCGCGGCGTCGGCACTGTCTGTGTCGGCGGCGCTACCGGGCGGCGATCCATTGGCCGCCGCGCTGGCGGCGGGTGAAACACCGTCGCCAGAAATGGTCGCGGCCGCCGGCGAAGGAATCGGGCTGCGCCCGAGCGTGGCATGGCCGGTGTTTGCCGCGATCCTGATCGGGACGGTTGCGGCGTTCGCGATGGCTCTGCGAACCAGCCCGCTCGATCGGATGCGGCCGGAGTACAGCAGCGAGGTCCTCGCGCAGAAGGCGAGAGACATCGTGACTCAGCTCGGCTTGTCTTCGCGAGGACACGATCAGGCGTACGAGTTTACGTGGAACGAGGATCTGACGAAGTACATCCAAGAGACCGACAAGCCGTCGCCAAAGTGGAACGAAGTCCTCTCGCAATCACCGTCGCCGCTGAATTTCTGGTATCGACAGAGCCCTTTTCCGTTGACGGCATTGGCGTTCCATACCGATCTCCTGATCCCCGGCATCGTCGATCGCGACGATCCGCCGCCACTTTTGTCGGGCATGACGCAGGTCGAACTCGATCATCGAGGACGTCTGACGTTTTTCGAGACGATTCCGCCGCAACGCGAGAACGTGCCAACGCATGCGGCGCCGGTCGATTGGAAACCGCTGTTTGGATCGGCCGGGCTCGATCTCTCCAAGTTTCAAGCGACGGAACCGCTGTGGAACTGGCTCGCCGGTTCAGACACGCGCATGGCATGGACGGGTCAGTGGCCGGACAGTGGCCGGCCGCTGCGCGTCGAGGCGGCGGCGCTTGGCGGACGACCCGTGGCGTTCATGCTCGTGGGTCCGTGGGCGAAACCGGGACGGATGCCGCCGCCGTCGCCGGCACGCGTCAACGCAACCGTCGTCGCACTGTTCGTGCTGGCGATTTCGATTCTTGCTGGCGCCGGACTGCTGGCATTCAGAAACCTCCGATCCGGCCGTGGCGACCGGAACGGCGCCGCACGCCTCGCGATCTGCATGTCGACCGTGCTGCTCGCGTTATGGGTGTGTCAGGTGCATCTGGCGGCATCGCTCGGCCTGCTCGGCATGTTGCTGATCGCCGTGTGCACGTCGGTATTCAACGGCGTGCTTTTGTGGACGATCTATCTGGCGCTCGAACCGTTCGTCCGTCGACATTGGCCGCAGGTTCTGGTGTCGTGGACGACTGTGTTGACCGGCCGCCTGCGTGACCCCGTGGTGGGACGAGACGTGCTGTTCGGCGTGGCGCTGGGCGTCGCCTGGGCGATCATGATTCGTGGACTCGATCTGGCAAGTGGCGGCCAGTCGCTCGGGGATTTTCCGGGAGCGCTTGAACCTCTCTCGGGTCTGCGGAGCACGCTTGGCGTGGCATTGCAGCAGGCTCCTTACGCGATCCGCAACGTGCTGCTTTACTTCTTCCTCCTTTTTGTCCTTCGTGTGCTGCTGCGCAATCAATGGGCGGCCGCGCTCGCGTTCGTTGGGATGTTCACATTACTGAACGCGGTCAGCCATGAAGAATCCGCCTGGCTTGGCGCCATGATGGGGCTCTCGTATTTCGGCAGCGGCGCCATCGTCGTCCTGCGATGGGGTCTCCTCTCATTCGCCACTGCCCACTTCATCACCGCCATTGTGCTGATCCTGCCGCCAAGCCTCGATACCTCGGCCTGGTATTTCGGCAACCTTCTCTTGCTCGTCGCAATCGTCGTCGTTTTTGGCGCGTGGGGGTTCTATACGTCGCTTGGTGGCAAACTCTGGAACACGGATCTCATCGAGCGATCAGCGCGATCAGCATGACGCAGACGACCGATGCGGAGAACCAGAGAACATGGCGCCAGATTCGGATTGATGACCGATCGCCGGTTCGGTGATTTGTGTGCGCAAATGCGAC
>Ga0075431_100003443_pt1 | contig 15352 bp, 14 predicted proteins | sample RhiMetdeltSRZDD5_FD_75297 | JGI IMG/M metagenome (GOLD analysis project Ga0075431, IMG submission 75297) | Populus rhizosphere microbial communities from Tennessee, USA - Rhizosphere MetaG P. deltoides SRZDD5 | ecosystem: Host-associated > Plants > Roots > Rhizosphere > Soil | place: USA... | reverse complement strand
GCCTCGCCGATCTCCCAGATCAGCCAGCGCGCCCAATCGCGCGCTTCGCCGGTGGAGAACACCGCCTCGCGCACCAGCGCGTCCATCTTCGGTGACGCGAGATCCGCTTCGCGCACGACGGTCACGCGCTCATTCTCGACTCGAATCGCATCGCCGAGCGGCGACGTTCTCGTGCTCAATTGCTCCAACATGTGCCGCCTCTTTGAGGAAAGGCTCTTCGGTCTAGTCGTTCACTCGGAAGCTGATCGGGGCCCCGAGCCTCTGCAACCCCGACAAACTCAGGATTCGTCGATGCGAATCGTGAGCCCATCGAACGCCGGTGCGATCCCGCGCGGAAGCTCGGCCTCGAGATCAGCGTGGAAGTTGTCGTGCGTGAGATGGGTGAGATACGTCCGATCAGCACCAATGTCGCGCGCGACACGCACGGCCTCCGGAATGCTCAGGTGGGTCGGGTGCTCCGTCCGGAAGAGCGCGTTGATCACCAACACCTTGACCCCTTGCAGATGCGCGAGCGCGTTGGGCGGAATGGTCTTGGCGTCGGTGATGTATCCGAGCGGTCCGATGCGGTAGCCGTACACCGTCATCGTGCCGTGAGGAACCGGCACGGCCGTCACATCGACGTCCCCGATCGTCACCGTCTCGTCGCCCGCGAGCGGCCTGGCGTGCCCCTCGGGTTTCGATGTGCCGGCAACCGGGCGGATGCTGTCGTCGAAGATGTAGGGAAACCGCTTCGCGAGGTTCTGAAGCGTCTCCGGCGGCCCGTACATCGGCAGCGGCGCGTCGCGTCGAACGGTGATGGCGCGGATGTCGTCCACCCCATGGGTGTGATCCGCGTGATCGTGTGTGAATAGCACGGCGTCGACCCGATCGATCCCGTTGGTCACGAGCTGCAGGCGCAGCTCGGGGGGCGTGTCGATCAGCAGTCGCGTGCCGCGCTCGGTCTCGACGACGGCGCCCACTCGGCTACGTCGGTCGCGCGGATCCGTGGACCGGCACACTGCGCAATGACACCCGATCTGCGGGATGCCAAAGCTCGTGCCGGTGCCGAGGAACGTGAGCTTCACACGCGCTCGACGCGCAGCACGTTCGTCGTTCCCGGGACGTCGAACGGCACGCCGGCCGTGACCAGGACGCGATCACCTTCCTTCGCCAACCCACGCGACAGAACCACGTCGCGCGCGCGTCCAACCATCGCCTCGTACGTCGCGCAGTGCGGCACGATCGCCGGGATCACGCCCCACACGAGCGCGAGCTGGTTGTAGGTGCGCGGCTCGTCGGTGAGAGCGAGAATCGGAACGGCGGGCCGATGCGCTGACACGATCCGCGCACTGGACCCGCTCTTCGTAAACACGATGATGATCGGCGCACCGAGCATGCGCTGCGCCGTGTCGGTCGCGGCGGCAATGGTCTCTTCCGTCGTGGCGATGATCTCCGGACCACGCTGGCCGTCGCGCGCGCGCTGGACCGGGTGCTGTTCGATCTCCGAGATGATCCGACGCATTGCCTGCACCGCGAGTCGCGGAAACGCTCCGGCCGCCGTCTCCGCCGACAGCATGACCGCGTCCGTCCCATCGATGATCGCGTTCGCGACGTCGCTCGCCTCGGCTCGTGTCGGACGAGGATGCTCGATCATTGACTCGAGCATCTGCGTGGCGGTGATCACGGGCCGGCCGATCAGGTTCGCCAGCTTGATGATGCGCTTCTGGGCGATGGGGACTTCCTCGAACGGCAACTCGACCCCCAGGTCACCACGGGCCACCATGACGCCGTCGACCGCCCGGAGGATGCTGTCGATGTTCTCCAGCGCCGAGTCCTTCTCGATCTTCGCGATGATGAGCAAGGATTTCGGCACGAGGCTGCGCAGTTCGGCGATATCGGCCGCGCGACGCACGAAGCTGAGGGCGAGGTAGTCGAGCCCCTGGTCCACGGCGAATGCCGCGTCCGAGCGATCCTTCTCGGTGATCGACGGTGCCGAGACGTTGACGCCGGGCAGGTTGATCCCTTTGTGGCTCTTCACCTCCCCGCCGTGGAGCACCCGGGCGACGACGCGTGGCGGCCTCACTTCGAGCGTCACGAGCTCGATCAGCCCGTCGTCGACGAGGATGCGGTCACCCACGTGTACGTCGTCCGCCAGGGCCTCGTACGTGACAGGCATCTCGCCGGGGCGCGCGTCGCCCTCGGGGCACAAGACGACATCGGCCCCCGGTTCGAGCTTCCGCGGTGTGTCGAGCTCGCCGATGCGAATGCGCGGGCCCTGCAGGTCACCGAGGATGGCGACCGGTCGCTGTCGCTTCGCGGCGAGGTCGCGAACGATGCGGATCGTTCGCGTATGCTGGTCGTGTGTGCCGTGGGAGAAGTTGATGCGGGCGACATCGAGCCCGGCGTCCATCAGTGCGCCGATGGCCTCGGCGGTCGCGGTCGCAGGGCCCAATGTGCACACGATCTTCGTGCGCGGATGATAGTTCGGAGACACGGAGTCTTGAGAGGTCAATTGAGGGGAGCCGAGGGCCGCTCACGCGGTGGCGCGCAGCAGAGCGCGGCCGGGGACCGCATGACGGCGACCCACGGACCGCGCGACAAGCTCGCGGCGCCTAACGTCCGGCGCCGACCGGTCGGCCGAGTGTCTTCGTTTTACGCTCGAGGCCAGCGATCAGGGAGTCGAACGACTTCTGGAAGCTGGCGAGGCCATCGACGAGCAGCTTGTCGGTCACGTCGCGGAAATCGATGCCTAGTTCCGCCAGCTGGGTCATGACGCGCTCGGCCTCGCGCACGTTCTGATCGAGCGTTCGGGCCACCACGCCGTGATCGCTGAACGCGTCAATGGTGGCCGGGGGCATCGTATTGACGGTATCGGGCCCGAGGAGCTCCTCGACATACACGACATCACGATACGCCGGGTTCTTCGTGCTCGTGCTCGCCCACAACGGGCGCTGCACCCGGGCACCACGCGCTGCGAGGGCCGCCCAACGGTCTGTCGCGAACTGCTCGCGGAAGAGTTGGAACGCGAGCTTCGCGTTCGCGATGGCCGCACGACCCTTGAGGGCCATCGCCCGGTCCTTCGTGGCCGCATCACCGCCGGCTGCGATCGCGTCGAGCCGCTTGTCGACCTCCGTGTCGACGCGGCTGACGAAGAAGCTCGCCACGGACGCAATGCCGGAAATGTCGTGACCGGCGGCCAATCGGTCTTCGAGGCCGCCCATGTAGGCGTCGATCACTCGCCGGTGCGCGTCGATCGAGAAGAGCAGCGTGATGTTGACGTTCACTCCGTCGGCGATGAGCGCCCGGACCGCCCGCGCCCCTTCCACGGTGCCGGGGATCTTGACCATCACGTTAGGCCGCCCGACCGTCGTCCACAGACGCTTCGCTTCGGCGATTGACGCGTCGGCGTCGTTCGACACGCCGGGCGACACCTCGATCGAGACGAAGCCGTCCCCGCCTCGCTCGGCGCGGTACGTCTCGGCGAAAATGTCGCACGCGGTCCGGACGTCTGTCGTCTCGACGAGCTCGAACAGGTCCCAGGCCGTCAGCCCGGGTGGCGCAGAGCGGATCTGCTCATCGTACTCGGTCCCTTCGGCCAGCGCTTTCTCGAAGATGGTCGGGTTCGACGTCATCCCTGTCACCGCATCTTCCCGGATCATGCGGGCGAGCTCGCCATTGCGCAGGATCTTCCGGTCGATGAAGTCCAGCCAGATCGACTGGCCGAGGGCGTGTAGCGCATGGAGGCGATTGGTCGTCATTCCAGGTGTGCTCTCGAAGTGGTGTGTCTGACCAGGGTCAGCCCCGCCGGGATGCCTGGAACCCACGCCGAAACATATCATCGGCTGGCGAACGTCGGCGACGCTGGGGCGGTCGGTACCGTGGCGGCCGCGAGGCCGGTGCGGCCTCTGGCGTGGCCCCACGGCGCTAGGGAACGCGCGTGAAAGTCCTGCTCGCCGGGATGCGGCGCGCGCTCGCCCTGTGGCGGTCATTGTCGCTTGCCGCTCAGCTCGTTCTCACGAACGTCGGCGTCATGGCGCTCTGGGCAGCCACGACCCACCAGATCGTCGCCGATCAGCATCGGCAGCGCGACGCGGCGGAGAGTGCGGCGGTACGCGCGGGGTCGGCGGTGCTCGTCAGCGCGCAGATCGCGCCGGCACTCATCAACCTCGAAAGCGGCGAGCGCGGCTTCACGCTGACACGCGACTCCGCGTTCCTCGACGCCTACCGGCTCGGCCGTCATCAACTCGAGACAGCACTCGACACGCTCTCCAAGCTCGCTGCTGGCAACGCCGAATTGCGGCGTGTCACGGCTCGCCTCGATGAGGTGACACGGCTTTGGACCGCGGCGGCGACCGCGCACATGGCGGCCCGCGTCGCTCGCAGCGATGCTGCCGACGCGGCCCCACGAGCGTTGGCGCAGCGGACCGACGCGCTCATGGACACACTGCGTACGGCCTCACTCGCCATCGATCGCGTCACGCGCGTTCAATCCGAGTTACGAGCGTCCGAGGCGGCGGTTCAACTCGGGCTGGATGCTCGGGAGGCCGTTCTGGTTCGTCTTCTGTTGCTCGCGATGATCGTGCTCGCCACGGTCGTCAGCCTTCGTCGCGTCACCGGCACGCTCGACGCAATCGTGTTCGATGCCCGCGCGCTTGCTGCCGGCGACCATCGCGCTGCCACCCGCTCGATCGCAGGGGGGAGTCGGGAGCTCAGCCAGCTCGGCGGCGCGTTCGGGACGCTTGCCATGGCTGTGGCGGAACGCGAGCACGAGTTACGCGATGACATTCGCCACCTGAAGGAAGTCGAGCGACTCAAGACCGACTTCGTCTCCACCGTCAGCCACGAGCTGCGTACGCCCCTCACGGCCATTCGTGGCGCACTCGGTCTCGTGCTCGCAGGGACGACTGGGTCGGTCGCGCCGAAAACACGCGACCTGCTGCAGATCGGGCTGCAGAACACCGAGCGGCTCATCCGGCTCATCAACGACATTCTCGACATCGAGCGCATCGAGGCCGGCCATCTCATCGTGCGCCGGGAACCCTGCGAGCTGGCTACGATTCTCCGCACGACCGTGGACTCGCTGCGCACCGTCGCGATGGAAGCACAGGTCACGCTCGCACTCGAAGGCAACGACAGCGCGGTCGTCACGGGGGATCCCGATCGCCTCGTCCAGGTCTTCACGAACCTGATCTCGAACGCCGTTCGGTTCTCGCCGCCCGGCGAGACCGTGACCGTGGCGCTTCGCACGACACCGACCAGCGTGGTGGTGTTCGTGTCTGACCGCGGCCCTGGGATCCCGCTGGAGTTCCGCCGCCGGATCTTCGGCAAGTTTCAGCAGGCCGACCCTGCCGGATCCGCTGGCGGCGCGGGCCTCGGACTCGCGATCGTGCGCGCGATCGTCGAGCGGCACGGCGGATCCATCCGCTTCGATAGCGCGCCGGGCCACGGTACGACGTTCATCACCGAGCTGCCGTACACCGCGCCAACGGCGATGCCCGTGGTCGGGCAATCGGAGCACAGGCTGCTCGTCCTCGACGACGACCGTGACATGCTCAGCGTGCTCAGATCGCTGTGCGAGCCGCTTGGGGCCGTCACGGCCGTGGGCTCACCTAACGAGGCGTGGCAGGCGCTTACGACGGCGTCGTACGATGCGATCGTACTGGATCCGTCCGCGCCGGATTCGGCGGGGATTCGCCTCGTGCGTCGGCTTCGCGAGCTGCCCGGCTATGGCGACGTGCCGGTCCTGGTGTTCTCCGCCCGCGAGTTTTCGGACACGGAGCTGTCGGGCGTGACCCTCGCGACGTCGCACGCCTTCGTCAAGTCGCGCGACCGCGAGCAGGACCTGCTGCTTCGGCTGAAAGCGGTGCTCGCGGTTCGACGGCCGCGCCGGCCGGTCGCTGTCCCGGCCTAGCGCCCGTTCGCGCTCAGCGCGCCGCCGCGCGCTCTCGCCAGAGCGCGATCTTCCCCGCCAGAGTTCGGAAGTTCACCGGCTTCGCGACGTAGTCCAGCGCCCCCGCGCGAAGCGCGCGAATCTGGTCGCCATCGCCCGCGTGGCCGGTGATGAACACGAAGCCGTAGGCATCCGGGCGCTCGGCTCGCAGGCGCTCGTGGACGGAGTGTCCGTCCATCCCGGGCAGATCGACGTCGAGGAGCACGAGGGGACGGCGGCCGTCCGACCGGAATCCGAGTAACGCCTCGAGGGCCGTCGCGCCGTTGCTGTACGCGCGGAACGCGAGACCCGCCGCTCGGAGCACGTACTGCACCATGTCGGAGAGCGCCGCGTCGTCTTCGATCAGAATGATGTCGGGCGCGAGTCCCGCTTCGTCCTGCCGCCACCGCCTAACGAGCGATGTCCGATCCTGGTGCGCGATCTCGATCGCCTCATCGGCCCCGCGACGCAGGGCGCCGAGGTCGGTGCCCACCTCGGCCGAATCGACGATACCACATCGCCACGCCGGGGCTCCCTCGGCGCGACCGAACACCAGCGCCTCGAAGAGCGATTCCGCGAGCTCCGCGTCGCCATCGAGGACGGTCATGAGCGACACGCCGTCGTGGTAGCCCACAACACTGGCCGAGCTCGCGACCGCGTTGGCGATGCGCTGCGTCTCGCGAAGCCAGCCCATCGCCGTGTCGCCGGCGAGGTCGTCCGCGTCGGGGCGAATGATCGCCATCGCGATGCTGCGCCGCTCCGCCGCCGCGGTCGCGACGAACGCCGCGATGTCCGTCGCCGTGCGCGGTGGGAGCGCGAGTCCGGTTCCGGGGTGTCGGCCTTCGCTGAGTCGCAGGACGCGCTGTCGCTCGAGGTGCCGCGCAATGCACGCCCGCAAGTCGGGCGCCGCGATGGGCTTCGCGAGAAAGTCGTCCACGCCCGCGCGCCGTGCCTGCTCCTGCGTGCGCTCCTCGGTGTCGGCGGAGATGAGCACGATCGGCAGGTCGCGGTAGGCAGGCAGTGTCCGCAGCTCCCGCGCGAGCTCGATGCCCGACACCTCGCCCATGCGAACGTCCATCACGAGCAGCGACGGCGCCGTCGCCGCGAGCTGCTCATGGAGCGCTCGCGGGTGCTCGCATGTCATGATGCGAACGCCCTCGCTCTCGAGAAGGAACTGCACGATCGTCAGGATGGACGGGTCGTCGTCGAGCACGAGGATTGTGGCGCCGGCGGTGGAGCTGCCGAGGGCGAGCCGATCGGCGAGGTCGAAGAGGGTTCCGAGCTCGGCTCCCGTGTGAACGGTCGCGAGGCTCGCCGCCGGCTCCGTGGCGTCGCCTTGCGCGAGCGCAATGAGCGGTACGTTCGCGGCGGTGCTCAGCTCCTGGAACTCGGCGATCTGTTCGATCGCGACGACGACCACGTGCGGAGCGATCTCCCGCAGCGTCGCGGCGGTGAGGTCAGTCGCCCTGCCCGACGTGAGCTGATACCCACGCAGCGCCGCCTCTGAGCGGAGCGCGCGCGCATACGACGGCGCGACGTCGACGAGGAGCATCCGCCGGCGCGAGGCCGGCGCATGGCCCAGTGCCGCTTCGGCGGACATGGCCAGTCGCAGCGCGCTGACGAAGTTGCCGATGATCGTCGACCGCTGCGTCCGCTCGAGCGCGGCGTCATCCTCCCAGCCGGCTACTCGCTGCTCGAGCTTCCCGGCCAGACGACTCGCCTCGAGGAACCCGTAGCTGCCGGCCGTCCCGTGGACGCGATGCAGCTCGCGGCGCAACGCCGCGATCGCCTCCGAGCCGGCCGGCTCGGCAGCGAGCTGACGCGCCAGCTCCTCGAGTAGGGTAATTGTCCCGGCGCTCGTTTCGCGAAAGCGCTCGCGCAACGTCCGGAGCGCATCGCTCGCCCGCGCGACGGTTTGGGCGCTCGCCATCAAACGGTCATGAAAACGGAAGAGCGGACGCCAACGAGGTGAGCTCCGTCGAGAGCCAGGCCCGGGACGCCGTGACGTGTACACGATACAGACGTCCGACTGCTGAAGCCGGTCACGACTCGGGCCCTCTCGTTCCCTCCTCGACCGCGGATGAAGCTGCTGTGCGCCGATGACGAGCCGGATCTGCGGACGATCCTCGAGCTCGCGCTCTCGATCGATCCCGGATTCGAGGTGGAGATCGTGTCGTCAGGCACGGAACTCCTGGCACGTGCGTCTCAACGCCGGTACGACGCGTTCGTCCTCGACGGCATGATGCCCGGGCTCGACGGCTACGAGACGTGCCGCCGACTGAAGAACGATCCGGCCACCGCCGCCATTCCGGTGGTGTTCCTGACGGCGAAAACGCAGCAGGAGGAAATGCGGCGCGCCCTGGCCCTCGGTGCGACGGCGTGTCTGGTGAAGCCGTTCGATCCGCTGACGCTGGCCATGGAGCTTCGCGCCGCGCTCGAGCCCGGCCTGTAGGCGGAGACGCCTAACGCACGGCCGCCGCGCCGGGCAGCTCGCCCATACCCGGCTCGCCGGGCGCAAGCCGCACCGGGAGCCGGACGGTGAAGGTCGTGCCCACTCCGTAGCTGCTGGCGACCTGGACCCCGCCGCCCAGTCGCTCGAGCAGCTTGCGCGTGATGCTCAGACCGAGTCCCGTTCCGCCGAACTCGCGCGTCCGCGACTGGTCGATCTGTCGGAAATCCTCCCAGATCGCGTCGAGGTGCTCGCTCTTGATCCCGATCCCGCTGTCGCTCACGGCGATCGATACGGACTCGTCCGTCCGAGTCGCCGTTAGGCGCACCCACCCGACGTGCGTGAACTTGACGGCGTTGGACAAGAGGTTGAGCAGGATCTGTTTGAGCTTCGTGCGGTCCGAGTAGACCGTCAGTCCCTCGTCCGCCACCTTGTACGTGGCCTCGAGCCGCTTCTTGCGCACCATGGGCTCGAGCTGCTGTGCGACCTCGGTGATAACCTCGACCAGTCGGATCTCCTCGAGGTGGAGCGGCATCTTCCCTGCCTCGATCTTGGCCAGGTCCAGGATGTCATCGATCAGCGCCTGGAGATGCTGGCCGGCGGCCCGGATGCGCTCGAGGCTGTCGATCTGCTGCGTCGTCACCTCGCCGAACAATCGGTCCAGCAAAAGCGATGTATGTCCGAGCACCGCATTGAGCGGCGTGCGCAACTCGTGGGACATGCTCGCCAGAAACTCGGACTTGAGCCGGTTCGCGCGGGCAAGCTCCTGCGACTGCCATTGGAGCTTGAGGTTCTGGGCCTCGAGGTCGCCGGTTGCGGCCCGAATTCGCTCCTCGAGCTGGGCCGAGAATTTCTTGAGCTCCTCGTACAACCGCTCGTTCTCGACCTGCTTCGTGAGGTCGTGCACGACGGATACGATCACGCTCGGCTCGCCGTGCTCGTTGATGATCTTGCCCGAGACCACTTCGACCGGGAGCTCGCGTCCGCTCGACGGATCGGTGAGCGTCATGCGCGACCGGCGCGAAATCGCGGTGCCGAGGGTGAACTCGGAGATGAACGACGTGAACTTCGTGTCGTTGCCGCGAATCGCCTGGATGGCCCCGTAGTTCCGCTTCCCGCCCTCGCGCACCTGGAACAGCCGCTCCGCCTCGTCGTTCATCATGATGATGTTCGACTGGTCGTCCGTGACGAGGATGGGGTCGGCGACGTTCTCGAGGATCAGGTTGAGGCGGTCGCGTTCGCGCGTCGCCTCGAACTCCGCCAGCCGAACGCGTTGCATCTGACGTTCGAGCTCGTGCCCGGCGCGGCGAAGGTCCGTGACGTCTCGAAGCACGGAGAGCACGGCGCCCGCGCCTTCAGCCTCACCGCCAAGCGGGTGCGCAAGCACCTCGAACAGCAGGTCGGTTCCCTCTCCTGGATCGACGAGGTTGAGCTCGCGGGGCCCGCTCTGGAGTCCACCCGTCATCACGGCGCGAGCGAGGTACGAGGTGAAGAGCAGATTGTTGACCTCGACGGCGCGCCGCCGACCTTCATTGTCCGATTCGCGCGTGTTCAGAAGCCGCTCGGCCCGCGCGTTCTGGACGATGATGTCGTTAGCGGCGTTCGTGATGACGATCGGATCGGGCAGCGCGTCGACGATGCTCGTTAGGCGATCACGCTCCTTCGCCGCACGGTCGGCCGCCTGGCGTACCGCCGACGCCATCCCCATCCGCGCGAGGATCGGCCCGGCAAACATCGCGATGCGCGCCAGCTCCGTGATCACGTCCGGGGACGCGCTCCCCTCGAGCACGGCGACGCCCGCAGGAGATTGGCCGAACCATTCGACTGACCGGGTCGGGCGCGGGCCAACGCTCAGCCGCCACGCGCTCACGATGTCGGCCGCGCGTGCCGTCGGCAGCACCGCCGGGCCCGTGCGGTCGTCCCCCCGCGGAAGCGGCAGCGCGATCCATCGCCGGAAGGGAATCCGCGGATCGTCTACGGTGTGGGCATCAGCGATGATCGGATGCAGCGATAACGCCGCCACCACGACCGGGTGGGACAAGTCGCTCACCGAGAGCACCGGGATGGTCGCGCCGTCGAGCCCGACCATCGCGACGACGTTCAGCGACTCCAATGATGGATCGAGGAGTCGAACGAACCCCCGACTGGACCCGAGCAACTCGCCGAGGCGCGACAACAGGAACGCCGCCGACGACGCGAGATCTGGCGCCTCGGCGAGGGTGGCGAGGAGCTCGTCGAGATCCGTCGCCATACGCGTTGGCGACTCGGACACCCTCAGGTCATGCGCCGGCTTGCTCAAGGCGACGCCGCAGCTCCGCATTTTCGCGCATCACGCGCTCGAGCTCCGACTCCGTGTCGGCCACCAGCTCACGCGGACGCGATACCGGTGCCGTGATGCCGACCGCCTCGGAGTACTTGAGGTACGTATCGATGGATGCGACGACGACGCGCGCTTCGACCGTGACGAGGTCGATGCCGACGAGTGAGACCCGAACCCACGCGTCGATGACGATCCCTTTGTCGAGGACGCGATCCAGAACATCAATGAGGGAACTCCCGCTGGGGGAGCGTTCTACGGCCATTAGAGCCTACTCCGCAGATGAGGGGGTCTTACTTCGTTCGGCGCGTGGATCGTTGCGATTGAGCCGTGAGTTGCTCGAGACCGCGTTCAATGCGCTCCAACCGCCGTTCGAGATCGCCCGCAAGAAGCGGACTCGGCGGTACGGCGGTCAGGCGCGGGTCATGGCGCCACCAGTTCAACCCGATCTGCTCCGCTTTGTCGATGGAGCAGACGAGCAGCCGCACCTGGATGGTGAGCAGCTCCACGTTCGCGAGGTTGATCTTGATGTCACCGGCGATCACCAAGCCCTTGTCCAGCACGCGGTCGAGGATCTCGACCAACCCGTGCCCGCGTGATGGAGTAACGAGATCCGCCAAGCAGGATCACTCCGACGGCTACTCCGCAGCCGTTGTTAGCGTAAGCGACCTAACGGGCCCAAATCGATCTGCAGGTCTTCGTCTGAAAGCCCGAAGACCTCTTTCAGTTGCCCCATGCGTTCGTCCAGCTTGAGCAGCGCGAGCCCTAGCCGCTCGATCTCCTGGTCGCTCAAGCCGCCCCCGTCCATACGCCTGACGGCCTGATGCTCCAAGACCTTACGCACCACCTCGATCACGGTCAAGACGAGACGTGCGAGTCCTTGCTCGACGCGCTCCGGGTCCGCGTTAATACGGTCGGGTAAGGCACGCGCCACCTCGATGAGGCGTGCTTCGAGCTCGTGGCGCGCCGCCTCAGTGCCCTCGTCGGGCGGTCCGCCATGTCCGTCAGACATCGCCGGTGAACGAATAGGGAGGGAACGGGCCAAGCAGTGCCGCCTCGATCCCTTCGGACGGCAAGCTCGCGGCAATTGCCGCGCGGCTGGCGCCGAGCTGAGACCGCCTCACGAGCACCGGGAAGTACGCCACGCCCCGCGCGGCTTCACAGCGCTGCTGCTCGACAATGTACGCTGCGGCGCCGTGGCGCACGGCATGGCGGATCTCCTCGCAGCCCACCTCGCGGGCGAGGTCGGCTCGTCCCTGGCGAGCCAGGCGGCGCAGGAACGCCGTGCCGCGTCCAGGCCTGGCCTCCAGGTCACCGGCACCTTCGTCCTGCGACACCACGCCTCCGCGCTCGCGGACCTCGCGGCCGCGCGTGACGACGATGCGCAGTTCCACGCACCCCGCGAGCCGTCCGAGCCGTTCTCGGATAGTCGGTCGCCGCGAAGCGATCGCATCGGCCGCCGCCGCGTCGTCCGGGAAGGTCTGGCCGAACCGCACGGGAAGCGGTGTTTCGCCTTGCTCCAGCGCGGCGGCACAGACGGCATCGTGTGCTTTCATCCGTTCGAGCGTGGGCGTGACGGGGACTTCGGCAACATGGCTGACCCAGGCTGCGAGCCCGGTGGCGTGAAGCGCCCGGACGGGCACTCCGTCGATCCCGGGCAGCGTAGGCGGGGCGGTGTTGAGATCGTTACCAATGCAATACAGGTACGTCGCCATCACCAGTCTCCGTCACTCCGCCGCCTCGAGCGCGCGGCGCCGCCGCTCGCTGGCCCGGGCGGTTTCGATCGCGGTCAGGACGATCGTTAGGTCCAACTGGATCAGGTCGATGTCGGCAACCGAGATGGTGATGCTTCCGGCGATGACGGCTCCCTTGTCGAGCACCCGGTTGATGAGGTCGGACAGCTCGACCGGATCGTTGTCGATCGACTCACCGCTCATGACGTCACCTGTGCGTGGCGAAAGGCCCCGGACGCGCCACTCCGCGTGAAGTGATAGGGCGGCCACGGCCCAGTGAACTCGATGCGAACGCCGCGCTCTCCGTAGTCGCGCACGAGCTGCGTTACGACGGCACGAAAGTCGTCGAGCGTTTCGTGAGCCACGAGGAACGACGCATTCAGAATCGCAACACCCGCGTGCTCGCCACTCGGCGTCGGAAGGGACTCCTCGACAGCCGCCACCGAACGCGCGGCGAGCCGATCGAACGCGAGAGCGGCAATGTCTCGCGATACGCGCTGCAGCTCATCTTTCCGCGCTGCGTCGAGCTTTCGACCGAGGAGGTACGCCTGACCGGGCGACGTGGCTGCCGCAACCTCGCTCTCGACCTGAGCGATTGCTGGACTGAACCCCGCGAGTGCATCGCGGAGCTCGGCGTCCACGCGAAACACCCGCACGCCGTACTCGCGGCCCTGTGCCACGTACTCGAGCACTGCCGCGAGATCGACACTCCGCTCGCGGAGGGTGCGCCGCACCGCTTCGTCCGAACGAAACAGCGAGAGGAGTGGCAACGGGACGACCGGCCCCCTATCACTCGCCCAAGTCAGCACGGCGTCATGGGCAGTGGCCCGAGGCCCCAGCCACGCGACGTTCGCCAACCGGTCGTCCAGCCCCTCGGCGTATGACGCATCGACGTGGCTCGCCAAGGCGGCCACGTCGCCCTCGCCGACCAGCGTGAGCGACGCGCCGTCGACGCCGGGCGGCGCACCGCCCAAGTGTGCGGTACGCGGCACGACTGCGTAGACGTACAGGAGGTCAGACATTTCGCGGGAGTACCGTCCAACAGTCGAGCCACTCGAGCAGGCGCGCCGGACCCACCGGCGGCGGTGCGACCTCGGGCGCCACAAACTGCCGGACGGGCGCGCTTACAGGAAGAGGGGACGGGGCGCCGGCGACTCGATTCCACACGATCGCAGGCACGTCGTGCCCGAGTGCGCGAACACGGTCCACGACACGGGTCGACTCGCGCCGCACGATGTCCTCGTCGAGGGCAACTACGACCACGCCCGCGCGCGATGGATCGCGGAGCAATTCGCCGACCGTCCGTGTGCGGCGAGCGAACGTCAGCAACTCGGCCGACGTTTCCCCGCCGCCGGCCAGCTCGCGGTACTTGAGCATGAGGCGGAGGAGCCGATGCGCCCAATCCAGCGCGAGCGCCGGCATCTCCAGCAGCCGGATGAGATGCCCCGTCGGGGCGGGGTCGATGATCAGCCGCTCGTACGTCCCGTCAGCCACCATGTCGCCGAGCCAGACGAGAGCGTAGAGCTCATCGATCCCGGGCGGGGCGAGCGCGAGCAGATCGCGCGCGACTGCCCTGTCATGCTGCGCATCGAGCCCGGGACCGAGGAGCGCATCGAACGCCGCGTCGACGCGGGTCTGGTACTCGGTGCGCCACCGCGCGAACGCGGCGGTCGCGTCCACCTGACGGGCAACGAGCCCGAATCCGTCGGCAACCACATGATCCGTGTCACTGACGGGCTGGGAGAGCGCATCGGCGATCGATGGCGCCGGGTCCGTCGAGACGAGAAACGTTCGCGCGCCGGAACGCGCGCGGTCGAGCGCGAGTGCGCACGAAACCGAGGTCTTTCCGACGCCTCCCTTCCCGCCGATGATGAGCACGGGCGGAAGCTCTCGCACCAGCGCACGAGCGGGCGACAGTGATGCGAGCGGTGGCGTCGTCGCCCGCTTCACCGCGCGTCGAGACGCCGCACCGGGGCTCGCAGTCGGTTCTCCCGTGCCGCGCAGCAGCCTAACGCCGGTCGCCCAGCGCTCGGAAGCGTCGATCCCGCCATCGAGTGAAGGCAGTCGAGAAACGACGAAGACCTTCGACGTCGGCACGATGCGGCGGATGGTGTCAGCGGCGTGCACCGCCGCGGCGCGTGCTCCCGAGCCGACCGCATTCACCACGACCGCACGCACTGCCATCCCGCGTTCCCCCAGCGCAGCCGCATACCGCGCCGTCTCGGCCACCACCAGTGGCTCGGGGCGTGTGACGAGCGCGACACCCGTGCGCTCGGAATCAGTCAGCAGGTCCGTCAACCGCGTGAGCTTGCGCCGCAATCCCTCGAGAAAGACGTCGGCCTCGTCCGATCGGTACCGCCGCAGGAGCGCCATCACCATGAAGCGGTGTTTGCCCTGCATCGTGTCGAGGAGGTCGACGATGGCGCGAAACGTGTCGGGCAACGCCAGGAGCCGAAGGGTGTGGCCCGTGGGCGCCGTATCGAGGACCACGCGATCCCACGCGCCCTGGTCGGCGAGGTCGGCGAGCGCCAGAAGCGCCATGGTCTCGTCCACGCCCGGCATCGCGGCCGTAACGAGGCCATCGATGTCTTCGCGATCGAGGTACGTGCCGCGGTCGATGATGGTGCCGAGCACGTCGCCGGACTCCGCCAGGAACGCGGCGCGAGCAGCGGTGGCGTCGAGCTGACTGGCGAAGAGTGCGGGGCTGGAGTCCACCGGCCGCGGCTCGCCGGTGAGTCGCGCTCCCAATACATCGCTCAGGGCGCCGGCGGGATCCGTCGACAGCACCAGCGTTCGTGCTCCGTGCCGCGCGCTCTGCAGGGCGAGGGCGGCCGCGCACGTGGTCTTGCCGACCCCGCCCTTGCCACCGACGAGCGTCCAGGGCGGGAGCGACGCGAGGAGCGCGTCGATCCCGCTCATTCGTCGTCGTCGGCCTCCCGGGCCAC
>Ga0075431_100003442_pt1 | contig 15353 bp, 14 predicted proteins | sample RhiMetdeltSRZDD5_FD_75297 | JGI IMG/M metagenome (GOLD analysis project Ga0075431, IMG submission 75297) | Populus rhizosphere microbial communities from Tennessee, USA - Rhizosphere MetaG P. deltoides SRZDD5 | ecosystem: Host-associated > Plants > Roots > Rhizosphere > Soil | place: USA... | reverse complement strand
CTGGGCTATCACCAACTCGGAGGCTATGAGGCCACAACCAAAGCGGTGTGCGAATACAGTCCTTCCGAAAAGATGGGCCGGTGTGTGGTGGTGGGACAGGCGTTGCAGGTAGTGGAGTACTATGCGCTCACGGGCGTGCCGCCCGACTCCTGGTGGCACGCCGTTCCGGCCAGCATCGGTACTCATGTGTGGAGTCTGGCGTTTCTCGAACGCTGTCTGGCTGCCGGGGTTCAACTACCCTATCACCCCGCGCCGCATCACGGTATGGCTGACGTCTCTGGGCCGTTGCGGAAAGTCGAGCAGTTTGTGTTCGATCTTCTCCCTTACGCCGCCGCGGGTTTAATGATCACTGAGCGGGCGGATGAATATGCGCCTGTCAAAAGTATGATTGGCGAGGATTCGCTGGAAGCCGGACAACGATCTCTCGCTCGGATGTACTGTAAGTGGCTTGATCAGGCGGGCGCTCAGCCGGAGTCGGCGACAGGAGCCGATTGCCGTGTGGAGATTAGTCCGCACTACGCGCTTGGCGCCGCTGACTTGGCCGGGCGACTGCCGCGTGACTTTCGCTACCGCGATGGATTGGTGCTGGTTTAGCGGGAAGTAGCGACGCCACAACACCCCATGAAAATTGAGAGGAAAGCGAATGGGGCTGCGCAGGAAATTTCGGCCCGGAGGTTGACAAGCTATGACGAAACGAATCTTTCTCAGTTACGGTCGTGACGAATACCTCGCCCTGGCTGTCCGCTTGAAGAAGGACCTCGAGGCTGATGGGCATGAGGTGTGGTTTGACCAAAATCGCCTTGATCCAGGGAGCGATTGGGAGCGAGAAATTGAGCAAGGGTTGGGCTGGGCGGCGCAAACGCCGGGTCAAGGGTGTTTTGTCCTTTTGATGACGCCGCACTCCGTCCGGCGCCCTGATGGTTATTGTCTGAATGAGATCGCTCGCGCGTTGCAACTGGGGATGCGGATCATCCCGGTTATGGCGGCGGCGTGTGAGCTACCGCTCTCAATCTGCCGTATACAATGGTTGGAGATGCGCGATTGCGTGGCGCCGCAGGGAGGGCTCCTGCAAGTACTAGAGGAGCGTTACCAGGCTAAATTGGCGCGCTTGGTTGCCGCAATCGAGCAGAACCGGTTGGACTCCGAGGGTCTTCAACCAAGATTGCTGCGCCTGCTTGAACCTCTGCCCTTCGAGGCTGATATTGTACAGCAAGGGCGCCGCCTGACAGGGCGCCAGTGGGTGTTCGACCAAATCCAAGACTGGCTCGGCAATCCTTCTGCGGCTCGTGTCTTCTGGCTCACCGGTAGTCCTGGTATGGGCAAAACGACAATTGCCTGCTGGCTTTGCCAGCAGCGCCGTGAGGTGGTGGCATTCCACCTTTGCCGCTTCGGACACAGTCAAAAATCCGATCCACGGCGATGTGTCCTCTCGCTGGCCTATCAACTCAGCACCCAACTCCCGGAATATCAGGAATTGCTGGGCGCCATCAACCTGGAGAATGTCATTCCAGAATCGAATGCCAAGACATTGTTCGATGACCTAATCGTGCAGCCGCTATCGAGCTATCGAGCTGAATCTACAGGGCCGGTGCTTGTACTCATTGACGCGCTGGACGAAGCGACCCTGGGTGGCAAGAATGAATTGGCGGCGTTCATTGCCTCCGAATTTGAAAAGACGCCGCACTGGCTGCGGCTTCTCATTACCAGCAGGCCGGAGCCTGAAGTGAGGTATTACTTACAGGGGTTTGAGTCTTACCTTTTGGACACGGCGCCGGAGAATGTGGCTGACATTCGCGCGTATTTGTCTCATGAGTTTACGCGTTATGCCCTGACAGGTGATGTGTCGGTTTCGGCGATTGACTCTATCGCCGAGCGCAGCGGCGGGAGTTTTCTATACGTTGAATATATTGGCCAGGAACTGGCGCTAGGCCGCCTCACGCTTGACCGAGTGGAGCGCTTCCCGCAAGGCTTAGGCGGCGTTTATGCCCGGATGTGGGAAAGGCAGTTTCCGGACTTGAATGCCTATGAGGGTGATGTGCTCCCGACTTTGGAGGCGATTGCAGCGGCAGAGGAGCCGCCGGAAACCGCCCTGCTTGCCGCATTATTCGGATGGAAAGAACGTGAGCAAGTCCGGTTCCTGCACTCCGTCGGTTCACTGTTCAGTCTGACAGACGATCGCATTCAGCCATTCCACAACTCTCTGATGGAGTGGCTCAGCCATGAGCGCAGCGCAGGCCGCTATTTCGTTAGCGTGCAGGAAGGCCGCCGCCGCCTGGCCGATTTCGGCTGGCGTGAATACCAAAGCGGAGCCGCCGATCTCTCGCGCTACACGCTGGCGCACCTTCCCATACATTTGAGCCAGACGAAGCGGTGGGATGAGTTGGCCGCCATCCTTGCCGACCCGCGGTTTCTTGCGCTTCAGCGGTCGGAAAGTTTCTGGTTACGGCTGCGCGGCGAGTTGCAGCAGTCGTTCCGCAACTATAACAACTGGCCCGCCCAGCTGCGCGATTGCCTGGAGGCGAGCGAGCATTCCGCCCTCATGCTTTTTCTCGGCGAATCACACGACATGGAAAACCGCTTCGCACAGGCTGAGCGAATCTTCCGGCGAATGTTATCGTTGACAGACCCTAGTAACGCTGCGGCCTACTCCACAGCGCTGGTGCGATTGGCGACTGTACTGGATCACCAGAATAATCTGGACGAAGCGTTACAGGTTCTCGAACCTATTACAACACCTGATGCGGCGCAGCGGTATGGCTATAATTATTGGTGGGCCCAATATCATAGGGGGATCTTTATGCGTCGGTTACGCCGTTACACCGATGCTCAGGGAGTGTTGGATTGTCTCCGCCGCGAACAAGCGGGGAAGTCCATGGCAATCGCGGCAACGCACCAGCTTGCGGTCATAGACCTGGAAAGTGGTCATTTCCCTGAAGCGGAAGAGAAGTTGAGCCTTTGCATCAAGGAGCGCAGCAAAAATGAATGGAACCATCGGTTGGCGCACGATTACCGCCGCCGCGGACAGGTTTACGCCTTTACTGACCGCATTACAAAAGCCCAGAAAGATTTCGACCAAGCAAAAGCTATCGCAACCCGGTGGGGTGATAAGCGATACATAGACCTAATCCAGGCCGACATATCTAAATTGTTAGTAGCCCCATGGTTACGAAAAGAGCGTCCCGAGAAGGTCTCATTGCCGGATCTCGCTGGCCGCTTCGGTATTGATCAGGACTCTCTCGGCTTGGCCTTCAATCTCTTGCAGGAAGCTGGGGAAGGTTATGTGGTTGAGGTCTTTGATAGCGAACCCGTGCAACCAACCGGACAGGCCGTTCGCTGGGAAGTGGCTCACCGCGATGGGACTTGGCATGCCTCTGTCAGTGTGCTTGTAGCGGATCACAGTGGGCGTATTGCTCTCCAACAACGCGGTGAGCAAGACTCTCATGGGCGCTGGGACGTTTCAGTCGCGGGTCATCAGGATGTAGGCGAGGACGACATTTCAGCCGCGGCCAGAGAGACTGCCGAAGAACTTGGAATAATAGTTAGCTCGGAAAGACTAACGCGCATCGGCCGACCTTACGAATTTCGCAAAATCGGCACACCCTCCATCGCGGCTGACAGCCACGAAAACCCGACTTCGTATCGATACCGCACTAACAAAATGAACCAAGAGCGCACCAGCGTCTTCATCATTAAAGTATCCGAGGAAGAAAAGAAGCTGGTCGTGACAGGTCAGAGGAATGGCGCTATGGCGGTAAGATGGGATTTACCTTCGGAAGTGGCTAGGGAGATTGCTACCGACCGCGAGCTATTTGCAAGTTCTTTGAAGCAGTTGTTTGACCAAGCAGACGTTCTTGACCGAATTCAACGTGAATTAAGGCGTCTCATACATAGCGCTGATTAGCCCCAGGATCTCCCCAAACGCTTCCCTGAGCCGAAGCAAGCAAACACCGCGATATTTATCGCGCCGCGATATTTATCGCGCCGCGATATTTATCGCGCCGCGATATTTATCGCGCCGCAGCCGCTGTCTTTCGCAAAAATTCCGATCTTCAGCAAACATCTGGCTTCCCTCTTGACCCATCATCAAGCGTGATTTCCGAAGAAGTAGGAAAGAAGCGGGATTATAGTGGCATTCAAGGCTATTTCAGGATGCCTGGCGGATTTCGGGCGAATCGTAACATGGGCCCTAGTCAGTATGCAGCCTCACGAGCTGCGCTGACTGCGCTAAGCGGGAACGATTTTGAGGTTGGCGAAATCTCCGCCCACAGCGCCGCCGCCAAAGAGGCCGACCGACCCTTTCTTGCGGTCGCTCAACTGAGTGACGACTAAACAGGGTTGATTCGAGTCATTGATGAAGACACTGACTTTCGGACTCTCGACCACGACGCGAACATGAAACCAATCGGCGGGGGCTGGGGCGGGGTCGACAGCCTGCTCGTATTTGCCCGGATGTTCGTCGCGCAACTTCTGCGAGGTATAAGTTGGATAAGCGACGTATTGGACGGCGCGCATCCGTCGGGCCGCATCTTCCGTTTTGAAGTTGAAAGGGCGAAAGTAGATTGCATCATAAGTCTTGTCATCTACCCCGTGAAAAACCACACCTATGAAGCTTTGCTGCTCTACGTCCTTACCGCGAATCTCTACTTCAATTGCGCCATTGCTGAACTCAACTCCTGTTAGGTAGGCGACGCAATCGTCGCTCAGCCGCACCCCGTTCTTTGCCCCGTCCTTGAAACCGCTCAGGCAACAGTTATAAACCCTCAAGACTTTCCCATCGGCCAGCGCGGTGAGATCAGGCTCAATAGTTTTCTGCTGACCAATTACGTCAGGAGCAAGAAAGAGTCCGGAGAGAGAGACAAACGTCAAATTGACAAAATTACGTCGATGCATAGTTTTCCTTTCAGTTGGATTATAGAGCCTTAGATTCCAGGGTGTAACTTTTCAGATTAAATGCCGTCGCCACACGAAGTCGCAATACGGCTCATGGAAAATTCTGACATCACGATTGTCCTGATTGACGAATCCGCTTTTTACCTGTTCCTCTTCCATTTGGGGCGCCGGATCGGAGGCAAGTTGTTGATCGTCTCAGCCATATTCCAAGGCTACAAGAGTCAGATCGAGAGACGGTTCGCAATGTCAGGAAAGACAAACACCTGGCGCGCCAAGTCGGAGCGCAACGTTTCAGCGCTGTAATAGATTCTCAGAATATTGTTTTTCCAATCCAGTAGGTCAGCATTGGCGGCGGCGAACTCTTCCCAGCTTTGCCCGGCTCCTGCGCGCATCATCCGTTCATGAATCAGGAAGACGTAGGCCCAGGTAATGGTCTCGTGGTAGAGATTCGCTTTGCCATGCACGGCGGCAAAATGTTTCAGACCTGTAGTGAAGCGTCGGAGCGTGTCGAGCACGGGGTAGCGTCGCAAATATAACCAGACCACATGGACGTGCTCGCGATGGTGAAAGCGCTCGTTCGGGATGGCGCCCGCCTCAAATCGCTCGATCAACTCTGAGTCGTGCATGGTAATTACCTCGACGAGACAACCGTCTCGCGCGACTTGGGCTGCGTTACTTGATGGACTAACACCACCAGGACAGCCATGCTATCAACCAGCAGTCCGCCAATCTCCAGCGAACCAATGGCAAGATGCAGCAGGATGGCGCAAGTGAGCGCCACCAGCAGACACCACGCGCCCAATCTCAGGGTCGGTGGGATCAGGAATAGCAATGCCGCTACGATTTCGCCCCACGCCAGGACGAGACGCGCCGCCGGCGGCAATCCGGCGCCAGCAAAAGCGCTGATCGCCCGCTCGTGCAACAACAGCGCGGCTGCCTGTCCGGCCAAGACCAATCCTAGCGCCCAGCGCAAAGCAGCGAGAGCCAGTTCCTGTTTCGCTTGTTTCACCTCTTATGCCTCTTTCTTGGCGCCGCCGCGCTTGCTGCGCGCGCCGCATTCTTCTCGACGAGCCGATGGCTGGCGCTGGCATCCAAATCCAGTCCATAGATTCGCTTGAGGTCAGCCACATGGCGCATGGTCTCTTCACTAAAAGGCGGCTGGCCGGCGAAAGCGTGCAGCACAATGCCTTCCAACAGATCGCCGAGCGTCATATCGTGATATTCCGCCAGCCCCTTAAGCACTTTCAGCAAGCGCTTTTCCAGCCGCACACCGGTCTGGACACGTTCGACGACGAGTTCTACGCCATCTGGCGGAGCAACCGAGTCAGTTTTTGTCGGCGTTTTTTTCATGGCGCAATCCTACTTGTTGCTGTTCGGGTACATTGGTACATAAATACCTAGATGTGTCAAGATAATAATCAAAGACCTCGCGGCTAGGCGCTGTGCACTGTGAGTCTTCGGTAAACCGGATACTGTTGTTGAAATCAGTCTCAGCCGCATAAGATCTTTGTTTGGAGCGTTCGCCAACAGTATCCGACCCGCCGAAAGCACACGGTTCTTCTGGATCTGAAGGTCGCCATGGCGATAGGAAGTGTGATCCCATGAGCAGCACGTTCAACATTGGAGAGTAGGCAATGATCTCAAAAGCGCAATGTATGGAGTTGATACTTTCAAGAGCGCCCGAGTTTGGTCGAGCATGGGAAGAGCATAGGAACTATTGGAAAGGAGAAGAAGCTGGGCTATGCAATGACGTTTCAGCTTTTGCATTCTTTGTTGCAGATCAAATTAATCAGGGGAAACGAGATAATTTGAAAACAATCTTTGACCTAATTGAAGAATTGCTTATAAAAAACTTTACAGCCCTGATTTTGTTCCATTCTTGGGGGCTAACTCCAGGGCGTACTGTGAGGCTCGGGATAGCTTCACTGGTGTGAAGACTGAAGGTTTGTGACGCCACATCAAAACGCCTTGAAAGATAACGCGATCAAGTCCGCTAGACGCGCCGCCTCGCGGGTGAAGCGTGGGGATTGGCATTCGGCGACGAGTTCCTGATAGGTCGCCAAATGCTCCGCGGCCAGACCGCGTTTTGTCGCAGCATCATCGGGGGCGCCTTCCGCCTCCGCACGTAAGCCTGCGGCGAGTAGCGCTTCAATGAAGAGCGGGCCCAGCCACAGGCGGCTCAAGCGTGACTCAGTTCCAGAGACCAGCTCTGAAGCCGCCGCACACAGCCGTTCGGCCTCACCAAACTCGCCACGACGAAAACGCACTGCGGCGAGACAACGGCGCCCTTCGAAACGCGAATAAACCAAGTCCGAGGTCTCGCCGGTCTGAAAATTATCGAGCGCAGTTTGCAGCGCCTCGTCGAGCAATCGCTGAGGGTCCACGCGGTCTATGCCACTTCCGGTTGGCGCCGGCGCGTCGTATCCGTGGCTAACGCCCCCGGCTCTACAGTCGCTTGCCTGATCGGCTCGTAACACTGCGACGCTCCCCTTCAGCAACGTCGCCAGGCGGAGCTCGCCGATAGATTCCGCTAAAGTGATGCCCTCTACAAATTCCCATTCCGCCCGCGCCGGATCGCCGCTGTAAAACGCGCATTGCGCAGCGATGTAGTGGGTCCATCCGCGGCGCTCGCGGGACTGAAGCGTCGCGGCAATCTCCCGCTCGCGTTCGGCGTATTCGATTCCCGCGACAAAGTCGCCCGCGTGGACGGCATTTTCTCCGAGATACTCCAGGCCTAACGCCTGGGCGAATAGAACGTTGTGTTTAACGCCAAAGTCCACTGCCCGTTGGGCCCAGCGGTCGGCGTCGAGGAGAAGCCCGTAGTGCTGGTAAGCTCCGGCGAGGTAGCCGTAAATTCGCGGGATGATGGAAGCGGCAAACTGCGTTACAGAATCCTGCTCCGCTATGGGAGCGACCAGGCCGGCGGCCCGCTCGAGCAAGTCAATGGCCTTCTTGTGCCGACCGGCGAGGTGATGAAATCGCCCTTCAATGGAAATCGCGTTTGCGGTTCCCAGCGGGTTGATCTTTGGATCGAGCACGGCGAGCGCCTCGCGCAGATGATCCAGCCCGCGCTGATCGCCGGTCGTGACCAGCGAAGCGGCCGCCAGGGAATGTAAGTGAGCGCGTACTTGAGGGTCTTGCGCGAGTCCCAACGCGCGTTCGAAATGTTCACCCGCGGCGATCATCTCGCCATGCAGCACGTACGTCCTGCCGATCGCTTTTTCTTGGGCCATCTGTTCGTCTATCAGTCCTAACGCTTCCGCGCAGTCGCGCGCGTGACCGTATGCCGCGATAGCTTCGTCGAAAGCGAACACTCGTTCGGCTTCGGCGGCCGCCTGCTTTGCGTAAACGAGTCCGTGTTCGTAATCGCCCGCCTGAATGTAATGATAGGCTAGTTTTTCCGCCGGATACTGAGGCGCGGCCCCCACGCTTCTCCGCCGTTCGAAGCCTTCTGCGGCGAGTCGATGATAGCGGCGGCGGCGGACCGGGTTTAGCTCTTCATAGAGCACCTCGCGAATTTTGTCGTGCGTAAAAGTGAACGAGTCTCCGCCCTCGGCCGTGATCAATTGCGCTCCTGCCGCTTCGTCCAGGGCGTCGAGCGTCGCGTCTTCCTGTCTGTCGCGGGTGATCGCCACCAGTTCGTCGAAGGTAAAAGTTTTACCGAGCACGGCTGCGGCGCGCAGCGTCTCGTTCGATTCCCGGCTGACGCGGTCCAGCCGGTTGCCAATCGCCTCTTTCATGCTCTGTGGGATAACGAGCTCGCCGACCTCGCGCCGCTTCCACCGCCCGCTTTCGCGGCGCACCGCCCCTTGCTCTACCAGCGCTTTCAATACTTCCTCGACAAAGAAAGGATTGCCCTCGGTCTGACGGTGCACGGCGTCGCCGAAATCAGCGCTGACGTTTTCGCCGAGCAGCGCGCTCAGTTGCGCAGAAGTCTCCGCCGCGTCGAAACGTCGCAGGGCGATGCGGGTGGCCAGCCGTTCGCGGTTCCATTCGACCAACTCCTTGGCGAGCGGGTGGGCGCGATTGAGCTCTGTGTCGCGATAAGCGCCGACGATGAGCGCACGCCCTTTGCGCAATTGCCGCAGCAGGTGTCCGAGAAGCCAGAGGGCGCCGCGGTCGGCCCAGTGCAAGTCATCCGCGTAGAAGAGCAGTCCCCTATCGCCGGCGAGACGCTCAAACACCCGCGCGACGGCGTCGAAGAAAAGCAGCCGTTCCTCATGCGGCTCCAACTCGGGATGTTCCGGAAAGGGGCCGAGACGAGAATCAATCTCGGGCGCAAGCTTGGCAATCTGCGCAGCCGCATCGCCGAGTACGGCGCGCAACGCCGAGTCATCCTTCTGCTCTCGCACCCATCTGCGAAAAGCTTCAACAAAAGGCAAGTAGGGAGTAGTCGCCTCGTACTCGTAACAACCACCCGTCAGAACTACGGCGCCGTCGACAGCCGCCTGAATCATGATCTCACGCGCCAGCCGCGTCTTGCCGGCGCCGGGCTCACCACTCAAAAGCACGGCATGGCCGCGCCCCTCGCGGGCGCGGCGCCAAAAATCGAGCGCTTCGGAGAGCTCGGCGGCGCGCCCGACCAAACGCCCGCGAGAAAGAGCGTCGAGAATCGCGACTGCCGCCACAGTGTCGGCGTCTCCCGCCGTCTCTGTCGCCGCGAGCGATTCACGAAGCGCAGCCGCCGTAGCGACCGCCGTAGCGAATCGCTGGGCAGGATTCTTTTCCAGGAGACACAGGATTACGGCTTCGAGCGCGCGCGGGAGATCCGGGCGCAACACGCGCGGCGGCACGACAGACGCGTGGACATGTTGCGAAACGATGGTTAAAGGGTCATCGCCTGTAAAAGGCAACCGACCGGTCGTCAGCTCATAAATTAGGACCCCGAGGGAGTACAGATCCGTGCGACCATCAACCTGCTGTCCCAGGGCTTGCTCGGGCGCCATGTATGCTGCGGTGCCCAGAATCAGTCCTGCGCAGGATATACGCTCGCCGTAGCCCGGCAGCGCCAGACCAAGATCTGCGAGCTTCACTCTTCCCTGTTGACCAGCCGCAGACAAAAGCACGTTGTCCGGTTTCAGATCCCTGTGCACAATGCCGTTGGCGTGCGCGTGATCGAGAGCGGCGCAGATCTGACAAGCTATTTCGACAATGCGTGGCAAGTCGGACGGACGAGCTTTCGCTAAATTCGGGCCGTCGACCAGCTCCATGACGAAGAAAGGTATGCCCTGCTCCTCTCCGAAGTCATGAACCGAAATAATGTGCGGGTGATTGAGAGCGGCGGCGGCGCGGGCTTCCCGAATTAGACGTTGGCGGGCTTCGGTTGAAGCCGCCTCCGACACTACTTTGACGGCGACTTCGCGCATCAGTTCGAGATCGGTGGCGCGATAAACGACGCCCATTCCGCCCCGACCGATTTCGCCGTCGAGCCGATAGCGCCGGCGCAGCACGGCCCCTGGCGCCATCGCGATGTAACTGGCGTCATCCCAATTCATGCTACGAGTCGTTTGTGTATCGTCCGACATCGACAAAAGCATATCACGCTGAAGGACTTAATGTGGCGCCAATTGTCGTCAACCGACTGTGGGAGTCGTCGGCCAGTGCGTGGAGCGCCTAATCGAGCGCGATTAAATCCTCATCGCGCGGTTGGCCAATCACCAGGGCATCATCAAGTGAAACCTGATGGCAATGAAACCTGATGGGCGCCGCCGCGTTTTTGATACCCGCGAGAGGGGGCGAAATCCACCAGGATTTGTCGCATCAGAAGAGACGCGACGGCAAAGAAGTAAGCGAGATTTTCCAGTCAACTCGCGAGCCCTATCTGGCTGCGCCATTTCCGCTTCGGGCCGACGGAATGGGTCTGGCGTTCGCTGACCTACTGGCGGAATCAGCCGATGAAGATCGCGATTTAACAGCTCATTGGGGCGCCGCAAATATTGGTACGGTACGGGGAGCGGTAGCGACCTGGCGCCCTCCTGAGACGCTCCCATCAATAGGACCAGGTCGCTACCGCTCCCTGTACCGTACCGGTGATTTCGGGCGCCGTCGAACCCCTCACAACCCCATCAATACGCAACACTCCCGCGGTCAGGATCTAGATGCGATGCGCGGCCAGATTAGTGGCGTGTTCAAGCTCGCTTACAACTGCGCTGTCCACCGATTCACAGAATCTCACGACAAGCTGAGTTTGCCCCCCTCTCCGCTTAGAGCTGCAGCCCGATCCGGCCTTCGTGTCGGAAATGCGCCTCGGTGATTTTCATGTGGCGATCCTGCTATGAGGTTGCGCTGAACTCGCGCTCCTCCGGGCGCCCGCGAACGCCGCTTTTCCCTGATTCCGGCGGGGTTTGGCGCGCCTCGACTTCATCGCCGACATGTGGCGCCGGCCTTGCCCTATCGAGCGCTCGAAGTGCGAGTGATCGAGTCGTTCAGAAGTGACGTTTGAGTTTGTGGAGGAAAACTTCGATGGGCGCGGCATCGGAAGAAACGTTCGCCTATCCGTTCGACGCTTCTACCGGCGGGACTGAAGTGGAGCAGGCGGAGATCGAACGGCGCGCCGATGGCGCAGTGGCGCGGCTGCAACGCGTGGCGCTCGTCCCACTCGTAGCGTTGATTACGTTCGCAAGCGGCGTGGCCAATCTCTATTTCGCGCTGAACCCGCTGCGGCCCGTGCGACGGCGGGCGCTCGGCGCAGTCTTGCCGCTGGAGTTCTTTCGATTTCCGCGCTCGTTCATTTTGCTGATCGGGTTTGCGCTGGTCATCTCCGCGATCAACGTCTGCAAGCGTAAACGACGCGCCTTCCAATTCGCGCTAGCGCTTTCGACGCTGTCGGTCGTTACGCATCTGCTGAAGAGGCACGACACCCAACATGCGCTCTTCTCGCTAGCTCTCGCGCTCATCTTATGGTGGACGCGGCGCAATTTCACGGTTCGCAGCAGCCTGCCTGATTGGCGTTCGATTGCGCTGCGCATCGGCGTGGCGGTGTTCGCGGCGTGCGGGTACGGCGCGGCGGGCTTCTGGCTGCTCGATAAGCGGGAGTTCGGAATCAATTTCAACTGGCGCGCCTCGATCCGCCAAACCATGCTTTATCTCAGTTGGGTCGGCGACGCGGCTCTTGCGCCGCACACGCGCTACGCCGCGTGGTTTCTCGATTCGCTTTATGTGATCTCGGCGACGCTGATTGCTTACGTCGGGTTCGCGCTCTTTCGCCCGATCATTTATCGCTACGGTACGCTGCCTCACGAACGCGCGACGGCGAAAAAGATTCTCTCCCGGTATGGGCGCACGTCGCTCGATTACTTCAAACTCTGGCCGGACAAGGCTTACTTCTTCAGCGCGTCAGGCAAGAGTTTCGTCGCATACTGCGTCGGCGCGAATTTCGCCGTCGCGCTCGCCGACCCGATCGGCCCGCCGGAAGAGATGGTTGAAACGATCGGCCAATTCAAACGATATTGCGAGGACAACGGGTGGGGCGTAGCCTTTCATCAAACGCTGCCGGACCTCCTGCCCGTCTATCATAAATCGGGTTTTAAGAGACTTAAGATTGGCGACGACGCGATCGTGGATTTGACGAACTTCACACTCGACGGAAAGGGTTTCAAGAAACTCCGCTCGCGCAACAACCAGCTTGAAAAATCCGGCGTCCGCGCGCGCTTTTACGACGCCCCGATACCGGACGATTTGATCCGGCGGTTGAAAGAGGTGTCCGATGAATGGCTGCGACTGCCCGGACGTCGCGAACGGGCCTTCACGCTTGGCAAATTCGACCCCGACTACCTGCGTTCGACTCCAATCGCGACAGCTGAGGACGCCGAAGGCAGTGTCCTGGCCTTTGCCAACATTCTTCATTCGTATCATTCGGGCGAAACGACGATTGACCTGATGCGACATCGGACCGACGCGCCGAACGGAGTGATGGATCTGCTTTTCTCGAAGATGATGATGCGAAAGAAGGCCGAAGGCTTCACGCGATTCAATCTAGGTATGGCGCCGATGTCTGGTTTTAAGGAACGTGAAGAAGCGACCGCCACGGAAAGGGCCGTTCATCTGTTTATGCAGCGTCTGCCGTTTCTTTTCAGCTTCGGCGGCCTCAAAGCGTGGAAGGCCAAGTTTGCGAGCGATTGGGAGCCCCGTTATCTAATCTATCGCCACGCGCTCGATTTGCCTAAGGTCGGCGTCGCCCTGGGCAAGGTTTCCGAACTGAATGAGTAAGATAAATCAAAAGGAGAAGGATTATGAAGAACATTCGACAACGATTAACCGGAATGCGTTTCATCGCGCCGGCGCTGGCCGCGGCGCTGGCGGCCACGTTCGCCATCGGCGGCGCGATCGGCTTCACATCTCATCGTCAACCTCAATCGCTGATTCCGGCGGCCAGCGCAAGTAACGGCATGAATGGAATGGCCGCCTTGACCACGAGCTTCGCGCCCATCGTCAAGAACGCGCAGCCCGCGGTCGTCAGCATCGCGTCCACCAAAGTCGTCAAGATAAGCAGCGGCGACGAAGGATTGTCACCGCTTTTCGACGATCCGATGTTTCGCCAATTCTTCGGCGACGGGCCGCAAAACCGTTTCGGCAAACCGCGCGAACAGCGCGAGCAGGGGCTGGGCTCCGGCGTCATCGTCGCCCCCGACGGCTACATCCTGACCAACAATCACGTAATCAATGACGCAAACGAGATCAGGGTTTACACGTCCGACAAGCGCGAGTTGAAGGCGCGCATCATCGGCGCCGACCCCAAAACAGACATCGCCGTCGTGAAAGTCGATGCGAAGAACCTGCCCACGCTCCCCTTCGCCGATTCATCGCAAGCGCAGGTAGGCGACATCGTCCTTGCCATCGGCAACCCCTTCGGCGTCGGCCAGACGGTGACGATGGGCATCATCAGCGCGACGGGCCGCGGCAACCTGGGCATTGAAGACTACGAAGACTTCATCCAGACCGACGCCGCGATCAACCCCGGCAATTCTGGGGGCGCGCTCATCAACGCGAGCGGCCAACTGATCGGCATAAACACGGCGATCCTTTCGCGCGCGGGCGGCAATCAGGGCGTGGGCTTTGCCGTGCCGGCCAACCTGGCGCGCACGGTGATGAATCAATTGCTCAAGGACGGTAAGGTCGTGCGCGGTTATCTGGGCGTAATGATCCAGCCGGTAACGCCGGAAATCGCCAAAGCCTTCAACTTGCCCGACGCGCGCGGCGCGCTTGTCGGAGAAGTCACGCCCGACGGCCCGGCGGCGAGAGCAGGTCTCGCGCAAGGCGATGTCATCATCGAACTCAACGGCGTGCGCGTGGACGACAACCGCGAGCTTAGACTTAAGATCGGACAGCTTGCGCCCGGTTCGGCGATCAGGCTGAAGCTCCTTCGTGACGGCAATCCGCGCGAAGTCAACATCACGCTCGGCGAGTTGCCGAACGAGAAAGAGGTCGCGAACGACGGGAAGCCGGAAAGCGATTCGCCCGATGGTTTGTCGGTCGAGAACCTGACGCCGCAGATCGCGCGCCAACTTGAACTGCAATCGAACGCAAGCGGCGTGGTTGTGACCGGCGTACAGGACGGAAGTCGCGCGGATGACGCGGGTCTGCGTCGCGGCGACGTGATTCAGCAAGTCAATCGCCAACCGATCAATAATGTGGCGGAGTTCGAGCGGGCGATGAAGCAGGCAGGCGACAAGTCAACCTTGCTGCTCGTCAATCGCAACGGGCATACGAGCTTTGTCGCGCTCGCGGCGCAGTAGAAATGAAATCTCTATCAACAGCTCAAAGGAGAAACATCACAATGTTTGAAGGGCTCTTCCAGCCAATGCATTTGATTATCGTGTTAGGCATCGTTCTTCTCGTCTTCGGGCCGAAGAAGCTGCCTGAGCTGGGCAAAGGCTTGGGCGAGGCGATTCGTGGATTCAAAAAGGCGTTTAATGAAGAGCCTAAGAATCCGGAGAAGTCCGAGACCACGACCCAATCGAAGACCGAAGAGTGATTACCTTCAAATGCGCCGGCCTTCGCCACGTGAACAACGACGAGGCGCCTAACAGCCGGCTGAAATTTGAATCACCGCCAGGGGATATCCCGCAACGGCGCGTGACTTCCTACGCCGCTGGGGGATATCCCACAACGGCGTAGGAAATCACTCTTGGGATTGATCTGACACAAGCCTTCCTTCCCTACAACCCGCCGAAGCGCAACGAGCGCGCCACACAGTTGCCGCCTTGTCTTTACACACATTTTGACGCGTTCTTAGCCCGCGGATGCGGGCGGCAGAATAGAGCCTGGGGTGGAGCGTCAGCGGAACCCCAGGAATATGGCGTAAGTACGCATCAAGCCCGCGGAGCGGGCGGCAGCTTTTTGTCATGCGCCATTTCATCATCATCGACGTTGGGCCAATAGCTGTCGCCCGCTCCGCGGGCTTGTGCGATAAATCCTGATCGTACCTGGGGTTCCGCTACGCTCCACCCCAGGCTTTATGCTGC
>Ga0075431_100003441_pt1 | contig 15353 bp, 11 predicted proteins | sample RhiMetdeltSRZDD5_FD_75297 | JGI IMG/M metagenome (GOLD analysis project Ga0075431, IMG submission 75297) | Populus rhizosphere microbial communities from Tennessee, USA - Rhizosphere MetaG P. deltoides SRZDD5 | ecosystem: Host-associated > Plants > Roots > Rhizosphere > Soil | place: USA... | reverse complement strand
ATCCCGATGGTCGTCGGCGAAGCTGGCGAGAAAGACATTCGCACTGAACACGTTCGACACGACGAGCACGAGGACCAGTGCAACCGGCGCTCGGCCCGGCGCCGCGACGCAGAGCATTGTGCCGAACAGCAGGAACGCCGAGAGCACGCGGTGCTCCGCCCAATTCGTCAGCGTGTACAGCAGCAGCATCAGCGCCAACGCCCCGGACATCACGAAGGCACTCACCAGCAGATGAGGGGACGCGTCGTCGGAACGCGTTCGTCTCTTGCGATACGCAGCGGCGGCGAGTGCCGTGATGGCGGCAAAGAAGCACCAGTACTGGACGCGATGCAGAATCTCGAGCGCCTGGTACTCGTCGAGCATCACCGTGCGCTGAAGATTGAACGTCACGTTCTCGACAATGGCGCCCCACGCGCTCGACAGGTTCAGTGCCCGCAGGAAGAAAAACCCGGTCGCAAACGGTGCCGTGGTCCTCGAATACGCGGCGACGATGAGCGCCGCGACGATGATCGAGCCGAGGACAGTCGCGACGACCACCGCGGGTCTCGCTCGGCGCGACGCCACCCACGCCCATGCCGGAAGGACGACGACCCAGGACGGTCGAACGAACGACAACACGCCGATCATGATCCAGCCGGCGATTGTCACGGCCCGCGATGCCGTGCCGTTGAGCGCTGACGCGAAGAGTGCGGCGAGCGCGATCGCGCCGGCGTGATGCAGAGATTCCTGCATGCCCGTTGGCGCCCAGAAGAGCACGTGCCAGAACGTGACGAGGGCCAGGCCGCCAACCAGCAGCCGCGCGGTGCTGGCGCGCGCAAGCGCGGTCCACACCCAGGCGGCCGCGGCGATGACGAGAAGATTCAGCAGAACCGTGCTGTGGCGATGCCAGCCGAACACGGCGCCGAATGCTCCATACAGCACGGCGAAGCCGGGTCCGTGCGGCCCGAACGGTGTGAAGCCGGAGGGATTGGTGGCCTCGGCGAGCGTGTAGTATCCACCGCGGAAACCGGCGTGAGCGAAGGTCGATGCCTGATGCCAGTAGGCCACCTCGTCATTGAGTACCGGCCGGAACGCCGAGAGCGGTACGCCGTAGAGCGCATGTATCAGGATGAGGGTCAGCGCAGGTACGCCCGCGGCACAGACAAGGACCGCGCACGATCGCGTGAGGGTGTGTCGGAGCGATCCGCCGATCATGTCTCGGATGGCGGTGATGGATGAGGTGCGACAAGCGCAACTCGCACGGAGCCCTACGCTATCACGACTGCTGCGGGCATCGACCCGAGCCGGGGACGTGATTCGTGTGGGCGCTGATACAATGATTTGCCTTTGACCAGCTGTCGAGCTGCGTCCACCTCAACCGAATGATTGATTGCATCGCTGGCTATCACCTCAACCCCTGGACCTGCGGAATCGCGAAATTCAATACGATTCTCGCCAAACACCTTGGGGTTCCCGTGGTGGGCCTCAAGGCCGTCGAGCTCGGCACGCACCGGCGGCCTCTGCTGTCGCTGAAGCTGTCGGAGTTCAGCTCCGACGACGCCGCGGATCTCGACCTCTGGGCCAGCGCGAAGTCGGGTCAGTTCGAGCTCTTTCTCCATGCCTTCGACGGCACCGAGATCGAGCAGCGGCTCGTCGCGGCCGCCGCCAGGGTCTATTGCGGTAACAGCGAGCTCTTCGCCGAGCTGTGCACGATGCGGCCCGACATTCAAGAGCTCTTCTGTCCCGGCACGATCCTCAACCCGTCGCGCTTTCAGCGGACCGAGCTGTCGGTGTTCACCTTCGGTATGGCGCACAAGATCCGCGTGCCGCTCTATCGCCGGCTGCACGACCTGCTCGAGGCCACTGGCCAGAGCTATTCCGTGTACGTCTCGACCGCCCTTCACGAGAACACCAGTTTCGACGGGTCGTTCGTCGTCCGCTTCGAGGAGCTGCAGTCGATCTTCAACGGGCAGGTCTACTTCATGGGCTACCTGTCCGATACCGCCGTGTTCAACCACTTGATGGACTGCACGTTCCTCGCCGCCTTCTTCGAAAAGGGACTGCGTGCGAACAACACCACCGTCAACGCGGCGATGGAAGTCGGCTGCGCGGTGATCACCAACCTCGATGAGCACTCGCCGGTCGGCCTGACGCACATGCAGAACGTGATCGACATCAACCGGTGCGAGCGTCTGCCCGACGCCGAGCAGACGCAGCGCATCGGCCGCGCCGCGCGCGAGATCGCGCACGGCCAGTACGGATGGGACCGGCTCGTCGCGCAGCTCAGGCCGGTGGTTCGAACCTGAACGAGATCATGTCGTTCTCGGTTCGCTGTTCCCGGTGCCCGGTTCGTGTTCATGTTCATGTTCGGTTCGATGGTCCGGGTTCGTTGTTCGCGCTTCGCGCCGAACGGCGCACTCGAACCATGAACCGAACCGTGAACCGAACCGTGAACCGAACCGTGAACCGAACCGTGAACATGAACACGAACTGAGCAGCGAGAACCGAGAAGAGCGAACGACGTGTAATTCGAGGGACCCGAGACTATGGCAGCCACACTGAAGATCGGCGCGCGCGAGATTGGCGATCACACGCCCTGTTACGTGATCGCCGAGATCGGACACAACCATCAAGGCAGCCTCGACAAGGCCCGCGAGCTGTTTCGCGAGGCCAAGCTGGCTGGCGCGCACGCCGTCAAGCTGCAGAAGCGCCACAATCGCGGGCTCTATACCCGCGCCGCCTACGAGAAGCCGTACGACAACGAGAACAGCTTCGGCGCCACCTACGGCGAGCACCGCGAGTTTCTCGAGTTCGGCCGCGATGAATACGCCGCGCTTCAGGCCTATGCCAAAGAGCTGGGCGTGGACTTCTTCGCCACGGCGTTCGACCTGGCCAGCGCGGATTTTCTCGAGTCGTTGAACGTGCCCGCCTACAAGATCGCGTCGGGCGATCTGAAAAGCCTGCCGCTGCTCAGGCACGTCGCCTCGTTTGGCAAGCCGATGATCGTCTCGACCGGCGGTGCGCTGCTCGAAGACGTGAGACGCGCCTACGACGCCATCCTGCCGATCAACCCGAAGCTTGCCATCCTGCAGTGCACGGCCGGATATCCTGCGGCGTTCGAGGAGCTGGACCTGCGCGTCATCGCCACCTTCCGCGCGCACTTTCCCGAAGCCGTGATCGGCTTCTCGAGTCACGACAACGGCATCGCGATGCCGGTGGCGGCCTACATGCTCGGCGCGCGGATCGTCGAGAAGCACTTCACGCTGAACCGTGCGATGAAGGGCACCGACCATGCCTTCTCGCTCGAGCCGGTCGGTCTGCGCAAGCTGGTGCGTGACCTGGATCGCACGTTCAAGGCGATGGGCGACGGCACCAAGAAGCTGTACGAGAGCGAGCGCGCGCCGATCGTCAAGATGGGCAAGAGCCTCGTCGTGGCGAGGAGTCTGCCAAGTGGCCATGTGCTCGGTCCGAAAGACGTGGTCATGAAATCACCGGGCGGCGGTATTCCCCCCTACGAGCTCGACAAGGTGATCGGCTGCACCACGCTCAAGCCGCTGCACGAGGACGACTTCCTGTCGTTCGACGTGCTGAGCAAGCCCGACGCCGAGTTCGCGCGTTCGTGACGCAGCCACTCGCCGGGCGCTTTTCGCTCGACACGCGCGTCGCCGTCGTCACCGGCGCGGGCGGTAAGCTGGGCGCCGTATGGGCCGAGGGGCTCATCGAAGCGGGTGCACGCGTCGCCGCGCTCGATCTCGGCAGCGCGGCCCCCACGATCAGATTCGAAGAGCTGACCCGGCGCGCCGGCGGCGCCATCCAGTGCTTCGACTGCGACATCACGAGACGCGAGTCGATCGAGGCCGCCGCTGCTCTCGTCGCCGAGCGCCTGGGCGAGCCGTCGATTCTCGTCAACAACGCCGGCATCGATCAGCCTCCGGACAGCCCGGGCGGCCGGCATCATCTGCACCAGCTGCCGATCGACGAGTTCCGCCGCATGGTGGAGGTCAACCTGCTGGGCACGTTTCAGGTGACGCAGGTCTTCGGCGAACGAATGGCCACGAGCGGCGGCGGCTCGATCATCAACATCGGCTCGCTCTATGCCTCGGTGTCACCCGACGCGAACTTCTACGCCCACCTCGCCGGCAATGCGCCGTTCATCAAGTCGCCCGCCTACGGCGCGTCGAAAGCCGGCGTCGTCAACCTGACGAAGTTCTTCGCCACACACTGGGCGGGGCGCGGCATTCGTGTGAACACGCTCTCGCCGGGCGGCGTTCTTGCCGGCCAGGACGAGCAGTTCAAGGCCAAGTACGGCGCGCGCGTACCGCTTGCCCGCATGGCCGAGCCCGACGATCTCAAAGGTCCGCTCGTCTTCCTCGCCTCCTCTGCATCGTCGTATGTCACCGGCCACGAGCTGCGCGTGGACGGGGGCTTCACGGCCTGGTAACCGCGTGAGCATCAATCTCTCGATTCCGCCGATCGTTCCGAATCAGATGGGCGGCCACGACCGTGGTGCCGCTGACAACCGTACGTTCTCGAAGATGGATCCGGCGACCGGCCGTGAGTGCTGCCGTGTGGCGCGCTCGAGCGCCGCCGATGTGAGCTCCGCCGTCGAGTGCGCGAAGAAGGCGCAGCCGGCGTGGGCGGCGACGACCGTCGTCAAGCGCGGCGAGATCCTGCGCCGCATCGCCATCCTGATGCAGGAGCATCGCGGCGCCATTGCCGACCTCGTCGCGCGCGAGACCGGGAAGTCGCGCAAGGACGCACTGGGCGAGACCGATGCGGCGATCGAGATGGGATTCTTCGTCGCCGGCGAAGGTCGTCGTTTCTACGGGCAGACGACGACCAGCGCGGTGCCGAACAAGAGCGCCATGATCGTTCGCCAGCCGCTCGGTGTCGCCGGTCTGATCATCGCCGCCAACACGCCGATCGCGAACGTCGCCTGGAAGGCCTTCCCGGCGCTGCTCTGCGGCAACGCCGCGATTCTCAAAGCCGCCGAAGACACGCCGCTTTCGGCGTGGGCGTTTGGTGTGCTCGCGCGCGAAGCGGGCATTCCCGAGGGCGTATACACCACGTTGCACGGCTTCGGCGAGGAAGCCGGCGCGCCGCTCGTCGAGCATCCCGACGTGGCCATCGTCAGCTTCACGGGTTCGTGCGAGGTGGGCCGGTGGATTGCCGAGACCGCCGGCCGGCGGCTGGCCAAGACGTGTCTGGAACTTGGCGGAAAGAATCCGCTGATCGTCTGCGACGATGCGGATTTGCACAATGCCGTGACGTGGACGCTGGGATCGGCATTCAGCAATGCCGGGCAGCGCTGCGCGGCCGGCAGCCGGATCATTGTCTTCGACCAGGTATACGATCGTTTCAAGGCGATGCTCGTCGAGGCGACGGGCAAGCTGAAGGTCGGCACCGCCGATACCGACGACTTCGGGCCGGTCATCAACGAAGGTCAGATGACGAACATGCTCGCCGCGGTGTCCAGGGCGAAGGCGGTGGGTGCATCGGTGATCGCCGGTGGCGATCGATTGAGCGGTCCGGCGTACGGCGATGGGTATTTCGTTGCCCCGACGATCATCGAGAACGTCGGCCCGAGCGACGAGATCACGCGCAGCGAGCTCTTCGGGCCAATCACGTGCCTGTATCGGGTCTCGAGCTTCGAGGAGGCGATCACGCTGGCCAACGATTCGCCGTTCGGACTGACCGCCTCGATTCACACGCAGAACATCAACCGGGCGATGACGTTCCTGAACCGGATCCAGTCCGGCGTCGCGGTGGTGAACGGCGGCACCTACGGCAGCGAGCCGCATCTGCCGTTCGGCGGTCTGCGTCAATCGGGCAACGGCTGGCGCGAAGCCGGGACGCAGGCGATCGACGTGTATTCAGATCTGAAGACGATCTACATCATTCACAATCCGAACAACGTCTGATGCCATCTGCGGTCGCTTTCATTCCGGCGCGCGTCGGGTCGAAACGGGTTCCCGGCAAGAATGTGCGTGTGCTCGGCGGCCACCCGATGATCGCGTACACGATCGGACCGGCGCTCGAGAGCAAAGTCTTCGACGCGGTGATCGTGTCAACCGACTCGGAAGAGATCGCCGAGATCGCGCGGCATTACGGCGCCGAGGTACCGTTCCTGCGTCCGGCGGCGCTGGCGACCGATACGTCGCCCGATATCGAGTGGCTCGAGTACACGCTCGATGAGCTGCGTGCGCGCGGGCGCAGGTGGGACTGCTTCAGCCTGCTGCGTCCGACGAGCCCGTTTCGAACGGCTGCGACGATTCGCCGCGCCTGGGACTCGTTCACGTCGCAGCAGGGGGTCGATTCGCTGCGGGCGGTCGAGCTGTGTGCACAACATCCGGGCAAGATGTGGATCGTGCGCGGCCAGCGGATGTATCCGTTGTTGCCGTTCTCAGGGCCGCCTAAAGGCGGCCCCCACGACAAAGGTGGCCCCCACGACAAAGGCGGCCCCCACGACAAAGGCGGCCCCCACGACAAAGGCGGCCCCTACGACGAAGGCGGCCCCTACGATCTCGAGCAGCCATGGCACAGCACGCCCTACCAGGCGCTGCCGCGGGTCTACGTCCAGAACGCCTCGCTCGAGATCGCCTGGACGCGCGTCGTCTCGGAGCGGCGGACGATTGCCGGCGACGTGCTGGTGCCGTTTCTCACCGAAGGCTACGAAGGCTTCGACATCAACGACGCCTTCGACTGGATGGTGGCGGAGCGGCTGCTCGCCGAAGGAAAAGTGACCCTGCCACGGTTGACGCAGGAACCGTTCGCAGCAGTGAGAACATAGGAGGCGGGTCCCGGAGGACCGGCCCTACCGTAGACCGGAGTCCGTAGACCGTAGACCTAAGACATGGGTGACATACAGACAGACCACGGCGAATCGCTCGAGCTGCAGTTCGTACCTGTAGACGAGTTCAATCGCGTCCTCGACGCGCGCGTCTCGGACGTCGAGCGGGCGCGTGCGTTCGCGGCGCTGGCCCGCATCAACACGCTTTACATGATTGCCGGCGCGTGGTCGGGCCACATCGGCACGAGCTTCAGTTCCCTCGAGATCATGAGCTGGGTGTTCCTCAACGAGATGCGCGATCTCGCGAAGGGCCCGCAGCACGCCGACATCTTCTTCTCGTCGAAGGGCCACGACGCTCCTGCGCTCTACAACGTGCTGATCGGCCTTGGTCTGCTGCCGGAGGACAAGCTCCATCAGCTCCGCCGCCTGCATGGACTGCCTGGCCATCCCCACGTCGAGACGCCCTACATCCAGGCCAACACCGGCTCGCTGGGTATGGGGATCTCGAAGGCGAAAGGCATCGTCGTCGCCAATCGTCTGGCCGGCATCGAGCGCCGTGTGTTCGTCCTCACCGGCGACGGCGAGCTGCAGGAAGGGCAGTTCTGGGAATCGCTGTCGTCGGCCGCGAATCGCGGTCTCGGCGAGATCGTCGCGATCGTCGATCACAACAAGATTCAGTCGGACACCTGGGTCCGGAACGTCAGCAATCTCGGCGACGTCGAAGCCAAGTTCCGCGCCTTCGGCTGGCACGTGTCGCGCTGCGACGGCCACGACCTGGCTGCGCTGGAGAGGACATTCCGCGCGCTCGACAATGTGGAGAGTCTGCCGAAGGTCATCATCGCCGACACGGTGAAGGGCAAAGGCGTGTCCTTCATGGAAGGTCCGGCGATGGCCGAGGGAGAGTTGTACGGCTATCACTCCGGTGCGCCGGGTGAGGAGCAATACATCGATGGCCTCGCCGAGCTGCTGGCGACGGCCAACGGCGTGTTCGCGGAGCTCGGACTCGGCGAGGTCCGGACGGAGACGCGGCTTCGCAATCAGCGGCGCGAGCCGCGCAAGACCGACAACCTGATTGCCGCCTACGAACAGGCGCTGCTGTGGCAGGGAGAGCGCCACCGCAACCTTGTTGCGCTCGATGCCGATCTCGTCAAGGACTGCGGCCTCGTGCAGTTCTCGAGGCGGTATCCCGATCGCTTCGTCGAATGTGGCATCGCCGAGCAGGACATGGTGTCGATGGCGAGCGGCATGGCCCGTCGCGGCGTGCTGCCGGTCGTGCACTCGTTCGCGTGCTTCCTGTCGGCGCGGCCCAACGAGCAGATCTACAACCAGTGCACCGAAGGCACGAAGGTCATCTATGTGGGCTCGCTCGCCGGTCTCATTCCCGGCGGTCCCGGACACTCGCATCAGTCGGTGCGAGACATCTCGGCGCTGAGAGGCGTTCCCAATCTGTCGCTCCTCGAGCCCTGCATGGAGGCGGAGGTCGGCGCGCTCGTCGAGTACGCGGTCAACACCGCGGTGGACAGCGTCTATCTCCGGCTGGTGTCAGTAAAGTGGCCGATTCCCTTCGGCTACCCCTCGCATCACAAGGTCGAGATCGGCAAGGGCTGGATGGTGCGCGATGGCGACGATGCGATCTGTTTCGGGTACGGTCCGTGGCTCATGGCCAGCGCGTTCGAAGCGGTCGAGGAGATCGAGAAGAGCACCGGTGCGACCATTCGTCTCGTCAACCTGCCCTGGCTGAATCGCATCGATCTGCGCTGGCTGCGCGAGGTGGTCGGCGGCCGCCGATCGATCGTCACGCTCGACAATCACTATCTGAAAGGCGGCCAGGGTGAGATGGTCGCCACGGCGATCGCCGAGCTCGGCCTCGAGCCGGCCTCGAGAGTCTGGCGCGTCGGGGTCATGGCGCTTCCCCAGTGCGGCACCAACGACGAAGTGCTGGCGCATCACAAGCTGGACGTCGCGAGTCTGGTGTCGAGCTTCAGGCGGGCGGTTCCTCAGATCGCATGATCGTTCTGTTCTGGGATATCGACGGCACGCTGTTGACGACAGGCAAGGCAGGCGTTCCGGCATGGGAACAGGCGGTTCGCGAGATCGTGCAGCGCGACTTTGAGCTGTCGTCGTTCCGCGTCGCAGGACTGACCGACTATCAGATCGCCGTCCGCACGTTCGAGATGCTCGACGTTCCCGTCGACGAGGCAACCATTCGCCGCATGGTCGGACGCTACGAAGCCTTGCTGCCGCAGGAGCTGCCCAAGAAGCAGGGACGAGTGCTGCCGAACGTACGCGAGATTCTCGAGCACATGAGCGCCCGGCCTGACGTCCGCTCGTACCTGCTCACCGGCAACACGCGCGGCGGCGCGCGTGCCAAGCTCACGCACTACAAGCTGTTTCACTACTTCGCGGATGGCGCGTTCGCCGAAGACGCCGGCGCGCGCTCGACGATCGCGGCGCGGGCGCTGCAGCTGGCCCGCGACGCAGGTCCCGTCGCCGACAACGGCGTGTTCGTGGTGGGCGATACACCGCACGATATCGAATGCGCCAACGCGATCGGTGCACGAACCATAGCCGTCGCGACTGGCGGCTATACGCGCGAGGAGCTCGAGTCGCATCGCCCGTGGCGCGCCTTCGACGAGCTGCCGGCCGCCGATGAATTTGCCCGTCTCATAGACGAGGGGTGCGAGGGTGCGAGGGTGCGAGGGCCGGTGTGAAGCACGGCATCCGACGCTTGCCGCAGCTGTGGCGCGCGACGCGGCTGGTGCGCCGCTGGTACCACGCTCGCGCGGGCGCCTATCCCGACTGGCGTCAACTGCTCGCCGCCGATGCCGAGCGCTGGACGTCCGCGCGGGCAGCGGCCGCCGGCGGCCCGCGTGTCCTCTTCGCGACCGCCATCGGCTCGTATGCGCACGCGGTGACGCTCGAAAGTGCCCTCGCGGCGGCGCTGACCTTCCGCGGCGCCGACGTGCACGTCCTGCTCTGTGACGGCGTGATGACTGCGTGCGCCGAATGCGAGGCGTCGCTCTATCCCAACGTGGCGCGCTTCGTCGAACGGGGACCGTCGCGCGATCTCTGCCGCGATTGTCAGTGGCCCGCCGAACGGGTCTACGCCGCGCTCGGACTCAAAGTGCATCGCTACGGCGAGTGGCTGACCGACGCCGATCGCGCCGACGCCAGACGCATCGCGACGACGACGCCGCGCGATCAGATCGTGTCGTTCACGCTCGACGATGTCGCCGTCGGCGAGCACGCGCATGCCGGCGCGCTGCGATTCTTCGCCACAGGATCGCTGGACGAGGAGCCGCACGGCGAAGCGGTACTCAGACGGTATCTCGAGTCCGCACTGCTGACGACGTTCGCGACACGGCGGCTGATCCGATCGATCGGGTTCACGTCCACGGTCTTCACGCACGGCATCTACGTCCCCTGGGGGCTGATCGGCGAAGTGGCGCGGCAGGAGCGCGTCAAGGTGTCGACGTGGAACGTCGCGTATCGCAAGCGGCGCTTCATCTTCAGCCACGACGATACCTATCACCACACGCTCATGAACGAGCCGTTGTCGCAGTGGGAGGACAACGAGCTCACGCCTGCGCATGAGCGCGATCTCATGGAGTACCTCGCCAGCCGGCGCGAGGGCATGTTCGATTGGATCGTCTTTCATCGTCCGACGTCGCAGAACAGCGACGACCTCGCGGTGAAGATCGGCCTCGATCGCCATCGTCCCGTGATCGGTTTGCTGACCAACGTGTCGTGGGATGCACAGCTGCACTATCCGGCGAACGCGTTTGCCAACATGCTCGACTGGCTCGTCCAGACGTGCCGCTACTTCGCGACCCGGCCCGACCTGCAACTGCTGATTCGCGTGCACCCGGCCGAGATCAGCGGGTTCCCGCCGTCGCGGCAGCCGATTCTTGGAGAGCTGCGGAAGCATGTTCCGGTGCTGCCGCCAAACGTCTTCGTCGTGCCGCCGGAGAGCGGAATGAGCACGTACGCACTGATGTCTCTGTGCAACAGCGCCATCATCTACGGGACGAAGATGGGCGTGGAGCTGACCAGCGTGGGGCTGCCGGTGATCGTCGCCGGCGAGGCCTGGATCCGCAACAAGGGGCTGACTCACGACGCGACGACGCCCGCGGAATACTTCAAAATCCTCGAACGTCTGCCGTTTCCGGAGCGCCTCGGCCCGGCCCAGCTCTCCCGGGCCCGGCGCTACGCCTACCACTTCTTCTTCAACCGGATGATTCCGCTGCCGTTCATTCAGCCGAAGGCGGGCTATCCGATCTATCGCCTCAAGCTCGAGGCGGTGAGGCACTTGTTGCCCGGGGAATCCGAGGGACTGGATACAATCTGCGACGGCATTCTCGGCAGGGGGCCCTTCGTGCTTCGCGACAAGGCCGCCCGCACGCCGCAGCTTGTAAATTCGTGATCCATCGACCCGCGCAGTGATCGTCATCCTCAGCTTCGTGATCGCGACCGCGACAGCGTTGGCGATGGGGGCGGCCCTCCGCCGTGTTGCACCGGTGGTTGGCGCAGTCGTGCCGCCGCGGCCGGATCGCTGGAGCAGTGCGCCGACGCCGACAATGGGCGGCATCGCCATCGCGCTGGGCACGATTGCCGGGTTCATCGTCGTCGGCCTGATGAGTCCGGCGAGCGCATCGGCGACCTCGGCGTGGGCATGGGTGCTCCTTGCCGCGCTGGCCATGTTCGTCGTCGGGTTCTATGACGATCGTCTGCAGCTGTCGCCGATCGCCAAGCTCGTCGCCTCGCTGGTGATTGGCGCGTTCCTCGTGTTCGCGCTCGCCGGCGCCGAGCCGGCTGGTGCGCTGCCGCCGGCCTACACCCTGATCGGCACGATCTGGTTTGCCGGGCTGTGCCACGCGCTGAACCTCCTGGACAACATGGACGGCCTGGCGACGGGCGTGGCGATCGTCGCGACGGCGTTTCTCGCCGCGCTGCTCAGCCCGCTGCTCGGCCCGATGCTGGTTACGCTGCTGGTGTCGCTGGCCGGTGCGCTGGTTGGATTCCTCTACTGGAACCGTCCACGTGCGCGCCTGTTCATGGGCGACTGCGGCAGCCTGTTCATCGGCGCGATGCTGGCCGGTTCGTCGCTCGTTCCGATCTTCAACGCGCGCGTCGCCTTCGTGAGCCCGGCGGTGCTCGTGGTGCTCATTCTCGTCGTGCCGCTGTTCGATACGGCGTTCGTGCTCGTGCTCAGACGATTGGCGGGGCGCAAGGCGAGCAAGGGCGGAACGGATCACGTATCGCACCGGCTGGCGTCGCTCGGTTTCTCCGAACGGAGCGCGGTCCGTATTCTCTACCTGTTCGGGCTGGTCGGCGGGCTGACGGCGTGGGGCATTCAGAAGTGGAGCGCCGTCGAGCCGATGCTGCCGTTCGTGGCGCTCTTCGGCGTGGTGGTGATCCTGATCGGGGTGTACCTGGCGCGCGTTCCCGCGTACAACGCGCAGGACTTCATCGCGCTGCAGAAGTCGTCGTTCGCGCCGTTCCTGAAAGACCTGGCGTTCCGCTGGCACGCCGGGCAGGTGATGCTCGACCTGGTCCTCATCACCATGTGCTACTACGTCGCCTACCGGCTGCGCTTCGAGGGCTCGAGCCTCGATCCGTTCCTGCAGTACTTCCTGTCGACACTTCCGGTCGTGCTGGGATGCAAGCTCGCCGCGCTGCTCGGGTCCGGCCTGTATCAGCGTTCCTGGGAGACGTTTGGCCTGCGCGATCTCACCACGGTCGTTCGCGGCGTGGGCATTGGCTCACTGCTGACCGTGGCGGCGGTGTACTACCTGTATCGAGGCGAAGGCTCGTCGCGCGTGGTGTTCGTGCTCGATGCGCTGCTCTTGAGCGCCGCCATCATCGCGACGCGCGTCTCGTTCCGTGCGATGAACCTGGTGGCCTCGTCGAGGAACAAGAAGAGCCGGCGCGTGCTCGTGTACGGAGCCGGCGGATACGGCCGGCTGCTGGTGCGCGAGATGCGCGCCAACTCGGCGTGGCGCATGAACCCCGTCGGTTTCATCGACGACGACCCGCTCAAGGCGCATCGCTGGATCGTCGGCGTGCCCGTGCACGGCGCGCTCGATCAGCTCGAGCAGGTGATGCTCGCCTACCGCGTGGACGAAGTGCTGCTCAGCAGCCCGGCAATCAACGGCAACGTCGAAGTCAGGATTCGCGAGGTCTGCGCGTCGCTGGAGAGGCCGGTGAGGCGGTTGAGAATGGAAATCAACTAGCTGCATACCTCTTTCGCCCGCTTCACGTGACTTCGCATGAACTACGACACACCGAGGCGCTGAGGGCACCGAGGTACAACATCAAACAACGTCTGCACGGGCAGTCATTGCGGGAAAGAAGTACCTCATTGCCTCATTGCCTCAGTGTGCCGTAGGCACGTGAAGTCATGCGCAGTCATGGTGAGGAGCACGTGCCCTCTGGCAGTCTCCGCGTCGGCATAGACGGCCGCAGTTTCGGTTCCCCCGCAGCCGGAGTCCGTCGATACGTTTCAGCGCTCGTGCCCGCGCTGATCGCCGCTGAGCCGACGCTCCAGCTCGTGGCTCTGGGCGGCGAGCGCGACCTCGTGCCCACAGGTGTCGGGCACGTCGAGGAGCCCTGGCATCCGCCGACCAATCTTGGCTGGAGCGCAGTGGGCCTGCCGCGTGCGGCGTCGCGTGCCGGAGTGGATGTCATTCACGCGCCGGCCTACACGGCGCCGCTGTGGTCGAGCGTGCCCGTGGTGCTGACGATCCACGACGTCAGCTACGAGCGTCATCCCGAGTGGTATCCGTACCAGCGGGACAGGATGCGGCGGATGTTCTATCGCCGCAGCGCGCGGGCGGCGGCGCGCGTGTTGACCGATTCGGAGTTCTCAGCTGCCGAGATCGTGGCGGCGTATCAGATACCACGCGAGCGGATCATCGTGGCGCCGCTTGGCGTGTCGGATCACTTCGCGCCCGTCGATCGTCCGCACGAGACGCTCCTTGCTGACAGACTGCCTGCCGACACGCTGCCCGCGGGCATCACCGCGCCATTTCTGCTCCATGTCGGCGACCTGCACGAGCGGCGCAATCTGCCGCTGGTCGTGCATGCCATGCTCGAGGCGCAGCGCCGTCCCGGAATGCCGCCGCTGACAATGGTGCTTGCAGGCGTGGATCGAGGCATTGGTGACAGACTGCGGGGATACGCGCGCGAGGCGGACTCGCCGGAATCGGTCGTCTGTCTTGGTCCGGTGACTGAGACGCAACTGCTGGTGCTCTATCGCGGCGCCGCCGCGCTCGTCTATCCGTCTCGATACGAAGGCTTCGGTCTGCCGGTGCTCGAGGCCATGGCGTGCGGAACGCCGGTGATCGCATCGCATGCGGCGTCGATCCCGGAGGTGCTCGGCGACGCCGGCGTGCTGCTCGATCCCGACGATGAGCCAGGATGGGCGGAGGCGATTGCACGAGTGATCAGCGACGAATGGGAACGTGGACGGATGCGGAAAGCGGGTTTGACGCGCGCCAGGAGTTTCACGTGGGAGCGCACCGCCTCGCTGACACTCGACGCGTATCGTCAGGTCGCGCTTCCTCGACCAGGACGATGAGCAGCGCGCCGATCGTCTCGGTCGTCGTCGTCAGCTGGAATGGCCGGCAGTTCATCGAACCATGCCTGAATGCCGTGGCGGCGCAGCGCGACGTCGAGGCGGAGACGATCCTCGTCGACAACGGATCGACGGACGGCACTGCCGCCTTCGTTCGCGAGCGCTTTCCGTGGGTGAAGCTGATTGCATTGGGCGAGAACCGTGGCTTCGCGGGCGGCAACAATGCCGCCGCGCGCGAAGCGCGCGGGCGCTTCATCGTGCTGCTGAACAACGACACCGTCCCCGAGCCCGGATGGCTGGGCGCGCTGCTGCGCGGCCGGGAAGCTGGAGGCCCTCATGCGCTCGCCTCGTCCAGGATTGTGTACATGCACGATCCGCGCGTGATCGACAGTGCCGGCGACGGACTGCTGCGCTGGGGCGGCGCATTCAAGCGGCATCACGGCGCGGCGATCGAAGCCGCGGCCGAGTCGCGCGAGGTGTTCGGGGTGTGCGGCGCCGCGTGCGTGATCCCGCGCGCGGTGTTCGACGAGCTCGGAGGATTCGACGAGGACTTCTTTGCCTCGCACGAAGATGTAGACCTGTCGTATCGAGCGAGGCTGCTCGGATATCCGTGTCTGTATGTCGCGGACGCGGTGGTGCGCCACCACGGCAGCGCGACGGTCGGACGCATCAGTGCGTTTGCCGTGTATCACGGCCAGCGCAATCTCGAGTGGATGTATTTCAAGAACACGCCCGGCTGGCTGCTCGTGCGAACGCTGCCGGGTCATCTGATCTACACCGCGGCGGCCGCCGTTCACTTCACGCGCGCCGGACTGCTCGGGCCGTTCCTCCGGGCCAAGTGGTCGGCGCTCGCGGGGTTGCCTCGTCTGCTGCGCAAGCGCGCTCACGTCCAGCGGACGCGGCGGGTCGGCGCCGAGGCGATCTGGCCGCTCCTCGAGCCGAAGTGGCTCGCCACCAAGCGGCGCGAAAAGCAGTTCGATCTGGGTCTGGCCGGAGACAAAAGGTGAC
>Ga0075431_100003440_pt1 | contig 15354 bp, 13 predicted proteins | sample RhiMetdeltSRZDD5_FD_75297 | JGI IMG/M metagenome (GOLD analysis project Ga0075431, IMG submission 75297) | Populus rhizosphere microbial communities from Tennessee, USA - Rhizosphere MetaG P. deltoides SRZDD5 | ecosystem: Host-associated > Plants > Roots > Rhizosphere > Soil | place: USA... | reverse complement strand
CGCCGCCATGCCGTCGAGGCGCGGCGCCAGGTGCCGGAGCTGGGCCAGCCGCGCCGCGAAGAAGGTGCCCAGCCGGCCGCGGAAGGCGCAGGCGTGCGCATGCGGCACCACCAGGCCGAGATTGGCGAGCCCGGGCGCCACCGGATTGAGGATCGCGTAGTCCGGGGGGTCCACGTAGATCTCGCCGAGATCGCCGAGCCCTTCGAGGCCCCGCACATGCTGGATGAGCGCCATGCGGCGCAGGCGGTGCGGGCGGAGGAGACCGAGCGTGTGCGCGACCACCGAGGCGCGCCCGTCGGCGCCCACCACCAAGCGGCTCGCCACCTCGCGGGCCGCGCTCGCAGACCCCTCGACCTGGACTCCCGCGACCGCGCCCGCCTCCATGCGAAGCCCGGTGACGCGGTGGCGCTCGCGCGCGTCCAGCGGGAGCTGCCGCGCCCGCTCGAAGAGGATGTGGTCGAGCCGCTCCCGCGGGATGGCGAGGCCGTGCCCCCGGTAGCCGCCCCATGGTGCGCCCGTCGGATACCGGCCCTCGAGCCGCGTGCCGTCAGGCGCCACGATGCGCATGCCCGCGATGGGCTGGGCCACGGCATCCACCGCTTTGAGCGCGCCGAGGCGATCAAGGAGACGCGCGGACTCGGGCGAGAGCAGCTCGCCGCAGACCTTGGGTCGCGGGAAGGACGCCTTGTCGAGCAGGAGCACGGACCACCCGCGCTCGGCGAGGAAGATGGCGGTAGCGCTTCCCGCGGGGCCGGCGCCCACCACGACGACGTCGTAGCGTGACATCATGCCTCGCTCCGCTCGGCACCCATTTTCGTATGCGCTCGGCTCGCCTTCGGCTGCACCTCGCCAATCTCGCTCCGCTCAGCACCCACTTTGGTATGTTCTCGGCTCGCCTTCCGCGGCGCCTCGCCGAGCACGAGGCAGAAGCGCAGCAGGGGGTCGTAGCGGGTGACCTCGACGGCGCCCATGCCCGCGAAGGCGCAGAGGGCGCGCGCCTCCTCGGCCGTGTACGCCCGCAGGATGGACAGCGGGCCGTCGTGGCGCGACATCCGGCCGCAGGCGAGCAGGCGCGTGACGAGCCACACGAGCGCCCAGCCCCAGCGGCTGCGCGCCAGGTCGTTGACAACCACACCCACCCGCGCCACCCGGTCCATGGCCGCGAGGTAGGCGACGGCGGCGGGCGGCTCCAGGTGATGCAGCGTGAGGGCGGAGATGGCAATGTCCACGGCCCCGGACGCGAACGGCAAGGCAAGAGCATCGGCCCGAAGCAGCACGATCTCCGGATAGCCGGCCACCGTTCGCCGCGCCACCGCGAGGGTGCCGGGCTCCTGGTCGAGCGCGATCACTCGGATGGGCCGGCCGGCGCGGCGCGCCCAGCGGACGAGCGCCCGCGGCACGTCGGCGCTGCCGGTCCCGAGGTCGAGCACGGTGACGGGTCGCCCCGCGGGGAGCCGCGCTACCAGGCGACGGACGTGGCGGAGCGTGACGAGCCGGCCGCCGAAGACCCCGTTGAGGCGCGCGATCTCGGCCAGGTTCCGCGCCCGCTCCGCAAGGGGCGCGGGGCCGTCACCCAGCTCACGCGCTCCCGCCGCACGCGCGAGCGGCGTGAGGAGGCGCATCTACCAGCGCAGCAGGGCGCCCTCGGCGGCGAAACCGGGCCCAAGCGCGATCATCAGGCCCCAGTCGCCCGGCGCCGGCTCTCCCGATCGGAGAGCCTCCTCGAGGACGAAGAGGATGGTGGCGGACGACATGTTGCCGAAGGCGCGCAGCACGTGCCGCGAGTGGGCGATCTCCGCATCGCGGAGATCGAGGAGGGCGCGCGCCTGCTCGATCACCCGGCGGCCCGCCGAGTGCAGGACGAAGTGTCGGACGTCGTCCTTCTTGAGCCCGTGGGAGGTCATGAGGAGCTCGGCCATCTCCTTCATCATCCCGCCGCCGATGCGGCGCACTTCCTTGGACAGGATCACGCGCGGTCGCCCGCCGGGATACTCGAAGCCCATGGCATCCAGATGCTCGGGCCGGAACAGGGTCTTGTGCTCCACGATGGCGGGCCCGGCGCCGTCGCCGGACAGGGCTACCGCGCCCGCGCCGTCGGCGAAGATGGCGTGGGCAACCGCGCTCTCCAGCCGGTCGTCGAGATAGTAGGCGGCCGAACAGAGCTCGACGGCCATCACCACCGCGCGGTGGCGCGGGAAGGCGCGAAGGTGATTCCACGCCTGCTGGAGCGCGACCATCGCGGAGGCGCAGCCCGTGTCGCCCACGTGCACGCGCTGCACGTCGGGGCGCATCCCCAGGCCGTTCACCAGATGCGCGTCGAGGCTGGGGCAGAGCCGGCCCGTGCACGTGGTGGTGGCGAGGAAGTCCACGTCCGTGAGCTCCCAGCCCGCGCGCTCGACCACCGTGCGCACCGCCGCCGAGGACAGCTCGATGGCGCCACGGCGGAAGCGGTCGGCCAGCTGGTCGACGGTCTCCCGGGGGGTCTCATCGGGCTTGAACGTGGCGGGGTCGAAGTAGAGGTACCGGCCCTCGATCTGGCTGTTGGCGAAGAAGCCCGAGCGCTGGGCGTCGCCGTAGCCGGCCATGCGCAGCACAGCGGCCTGATCATACCAATAGGGAGGTGTCGCGGTGGCAACCGCCGCGATCTTCGGGGTCGTCATCTTGGCGGAAGCGTACGCCCCGCCAGTTGCCATGTCCAGCGACCGGATGCTAGCGTGGCGGGCGAAAGGAGCCTCCATGCCGCTCTTCTCGTTCGAGGGAAAGTCCCCGAAGATCCATCCCACCGCCTTCATCGCGCCCACCGCCAGCATCATCGGCGACGTGACCGTGGAGGAGAACGCCTCCGTGTGGTACGGCACCGTGCTCCGCGCGGACTTCTCCCCCATCGTGATCCGCCGGGGCGCGAACGTGCAGGACGGCTCGGTGATCCACGTGACGCCGGCGGGAGGCGCCGAGGTGGGCCCGGGCGCCACCATCGGGCACGTCTGCATGATCCATGCAGCCACCATTGGCGAGGAGGCCCTGGTGGGGAACTCCTCGACCGTGCTCGATGGGGCCAAGATCGGCGCGCGGTCAATGATCGGGGCGGGCTCACTGGTCACGCCCGGCACCGACATCCCGGAGGGCGTGCTCGCCCTGGGTGCGCCCTGCAAGGTGAAGGGGCCCCTCGCGGGCACGCCCGCCGAGCGCTGGGTGCAGATGAATCCCGCCGGCTATCAGGCCCTCGCCCAGCGCCACCGCGCCGGCGCGCGCCCCATCTAGGCGATGGCGGACGGCCACGTCCTCGTCACGGGATTCGAGCCCTTCGGCGGGGACACCGCCAACCCTTCCCAGGAGGTGGCCAAGGCGCTCGACGGGCGCCGGGTCGGGGACGCGGTCATCCGCGGGTTGATCTTGCCCGTGCAGCACGAGGAGGCACGCGCGACGCTGGAGCCCGCGCTCGCCGCGGCCGAGCTGCGGGCGGTGGTGCTGCTCGGGCTGGCGGGCGGGCGCATGCGCGTGGCGCTCGAGCGCGCGGCCCTGAACGTCATGGAGTATCCCCAGCCCGACAATCGCGGCGACGTGGTGCGCGGCGCCCCCTGTGCTCCGGACGGTCCCGCCGCCTACTGGAGCACGCTGCCGTTGCCCACCATTCTGGAGGCCTTCACCGCCGAGGGCATTCCCGCCTACGTGTCCAACACGGCGGGGACCTTCCTCTGCAACTACACGCTCTACGCCGCGCTCCACGCCCTCGGCGCGCGTGCCCGGCGCGTTCCCACCGGCTTCATCCACTTCCCGTACCTGCCGTCCATGGTGGCCTCGCACGCGGCCGACGAGCCCAGCATGGACCTGCCGCTCCTGGTGCGCGCCGCCGAGATCGCTGCGACGGTGGCGCTCGCGCCCTAGCGTGGTGTTCTGCGCGACATGCGGGGTCACTGCGAGGCCGCGGAGGGCGTCGACGAAGTCGCGCGTGTCATAGCTCTTGTCCGCGCCCAGCGTGGCGCGGGCCGGCAACCGTGTGGCCATGGCGAGCGCTTGGTCCCGCTCCGCGAACCCCGTGGCGGGCGTCCGGGTGCCGTCCACGGCCAGCCCTGGCGGTTGTCCATCAGGACGTGCCCTTGATAGTAGAGCTTGGCTTGGTGGGCGTTGCCCTTGCGAAAGAGCCGCGCCTAGGGATCCGTGGTGGAGGCATAGGTGGCATTGCTCCGGCGCTCGCCGTGGAAGTTCACGGTCGGATTGCCGGGGTCATCGGCCGGCGGCGGCGGGTCCCGGTCAGCTTGAAGCTCTTCAGGCTCGCCCAGGCCTCGACCAAGGTGCCGTCGACGGTGAAATGCTCATCCGAGAGCAGCCCGCGCTGCTGCGCCTGGGCCACGATTCGGTCGAAGAAAGCCCGCGCGGTGCCTCATTGCTCACGTCTCCGCCGCTCCAGCCTCTCTGAGCTCGAGCTGGCCGGTTGGTTGATCACGGCGGCGAGCCGCTCCGGCGACACAGGTTTCGTGAGATGGACATCGAAGCCAGCGGCGAGCGCTTTGCGGCGATCCTCTGCCTGCCCGTAACCGGTCAGGGCGACGAGGAGAACGGATTTGCCAGCATCAGAGGCCCGGACGCGGCGTGCGATCTCGTAGCCATCCATGCCGGGCAGGCCGATGTCGACGAGCACAATGTCCGGGCAGTGAGTCGTGACGAGACCGAGGGCCGTCTGGCCGTCGGCCGCCTCGCGCACTTCGTGACCGGCGAGAGCCAACTGCGTCCGCAGCATCTCACGCGCATCGGCGTTGTCCTCCACGACGAGGATCCGGCGGCTGCGCATGTCCGCGGGTGCCGTCGAGACGACCGTGCGCGTGTGGACAGGCGTCGGAACGCGGGGCAAGCGGACGGTGAAGGCAGCGCCCTTGCCGGGTCCGGGGCTGGACGCCTCGACCGTCCCGCCGTGCCTCTCGACGAGCACCCTGACAAGCGTCAGGCCAAGGCCGAGCCCGCCCTGAGCGCGGTCGAGCGTGGACTCACCCTGCACGAAGAGGTCGAAGACCCGATCAACGAGGGCCGGTGGTATTCCAATCCCGGTGTCGGCCACCTGCAGGACCGCTGTGCCCGCCTCGGCGCCGACGCGGATGCTGATGGTGCCTCCGGCGGGGGTGTATTTCAGCGCGTTGCCCAGGAGGTTTCCGAACACTTGCTCGAGCCGCGTCTCGTCAGCTTCGACCCAGACGGGCGAGGCGTCCACGGAGACGTGATGGCGATCGAACCGTCCCGACGACCGCCAGCCCGCCAGCGCATCCGTCACGAGGGCCGCGAGGTCGATGGGCTGCGGGAGCAGGACAATCTTGCCGGCCGTGACGCGACTGACGTCGAGCAGGTCGTCGACGAGGCGGGAGAGGTGCTGCACTTGTCGGGCGATGACGCTGCGCGCGCGCTCCGCGGTCGGCCCCGACGCGCCGGTGCCGGTGAGGAGACCGGCGGCGCTGACGATGGCGCCAAGAGGATTCCGCAATTCGTGGCCGAGCATCGCCAGAAACTCGTCCTTGGCCCGGTTGGCTGCCCTGAGCGCCACTTCGGCCTGCTTAAGACGTGTCACATCCACGTGGGCTCCGATGGCGCCGCGCACGTGTCCCAGGGCGTCGAACAGCGGGGCCGCGCTCACGATCAAGTGAATCAATTCCCCGCTCGCGAGCTGTACGTCGAACTCGACGTCCCGGACTTCCTTGCCGGTCCGCGAGGCGACCTGCATCGGAAGTTCTTCCCCGGGGATCTCCTTCCCGTCGCGCAGGCACCGGTAGGGGAGCCGGTTGCCGGATCCGGTCGCCGACGCGTTCTGCCCAGGCTGCAGCCCGAGGATGCGCTCAAAGTGGGAGTTCACGCTGATTCGATCGCCCCGTGCGTCGTGAGAAATCCCGAGCCCGACCGGCACGATATCGAGCATCGTCTGCAGCTCAGCGGTTCGCTGCTCGAGGCGCTCCTCGCTCAGCCGCAGCGCGTTGCGCTCCTGCTCCAGGAGTCGCTGGCGTTCGCGAACGTGATCCCATCCGAGACGGAGCGCCTGGTGGAAGTGGACGATCTCTTCGATCTTCCCCGAGTCCTGGAGCACGAGGTCGGAACCCGGCTCGATGTCTCGGGTCGCGGCAGCCAGCGCGCCGATCGGCCCGGCAATCCGCGTCGACATTGACCAGGCGAGCCACCCGGCGATGGCGAGAGCCGCGGCGAGCCCGGCGGACAGCATCGCGGCCAGGCGGATCACTCCAGCGTTGATGATGCTCTGGGGGACCGCGATCCCCAGCACCCAGCCACTGGAGGCGGACGTCACGTATGGCGTATAGGTCGGCACGCCTTCCACGATCTGGCCCCGGAAGAACCCGTCGGGCGCGCGATCCAGCGCCGCGCGGAAGCTGTCCGAAATCGGGTCGCCGGGCGGCCGGGGTGGGATTCTGGCGATGAAGCGCCGGTTCCGATCGACGAGCACGATCACCCATTCGGCTGGCACCTTCTGTGCGCGCAAAATCTCGGTGAAGAGTTCCAGCTTGAGAGGAACGGACAGAACGTAGCGCACGGCCCCATCTCGAATGATCGGCATCTGTATGCGCACGGACGGCACAGTGATCGCGGGGCCTGTGGCGACGTTTCCGATCGCTAGCTTTCCCGTCCGAATGACCTCGTCGAGGGTCCCCTGATCAGCCGCGTTTGGCGCCGGGCTTCCGAATGGCAGGATGGCGTTGAACAGCTGGGTCTTTGTGGCGGAGACGAGGCCCACGTTTAACCAGTACGGCTGGCTGGCGAGCACCCGCCGCGCCTCCTCGTGAAACGCGCGAAGGTCCCCGGCCTGCAAGTGCTTGGACGAGACCAGGATGTTCATGCTCGAGATGGCGCCGCGCAGCTCGGCGTCGACCGCCGTCATCGTCGCTCGCGCCCGGCCTATCGCGTCACGCTCGATCGTGTCGCGCTCGTGCCGTACCAGCACGATGCCTGCCGCCGCGGCGGCGATGACCAGGGGGGTCATCGCTCCTAGCACCGTCAGAGTCAGATGAGAGCGTAGTCTCATCGGTTCTTCACCGTCGCTCGTGAAGGCGGCCGACGAGGTCTGTGGCGACGATCGCAAGCTCCACGATCGTGGGACGATCCCCGATCCCGGCTAGCAGCCTCAGGGCCTGGTCGTCGCGCCTCACGCGTCGGTATCTCCTGGAGCGGCTCTTCTCCCCGGCCAAGTGCACTACCGAGCCGCATCACAACAGCGGTCGGATGATACAACATACATAAGCCTGTTTTCATCACTGCGGGCCTCTGTCCGGGCCGAGGTGGGAAATGTTTTCCCATGCCGGACGAGGTAACATCGGCGCGTCACTGGCGTGGACCCTGTCGCGCTGGCTGAAGGTTCTTCTCTAGGAGGAGACGCCGCGCGATTCGAATAACGGCTCTCTGTCGCGTCTCCTATCCGCGGGAGAGCGGACTCAGGGAAGGCACTCGGCAGTGTTCACGCCGCGGATCGCACGCGCGCGGATCCGACCGCAGGGCGGGATGGGAACAAGCAGCTTTGAACAATACAAAGCCACCGTTGCGGAGCGACGCGCCGCGATCCGCGAAGAAGAGCGGAGGTCTTCCATATCGGCATCAGTGCCGTCCACGGACAAGGTTTGCCACGACGGCGATGAGTTCGGCGGGTTCGACCGGGTTCGGTACATGCAGGGCAAAACCAGCCGAGAGCGCGCGGATGCGATCTTCCACGCGCCCGTCTGTGGTGAGCGCGACGACGGGCAGCCGACTTGCGTCATGGCCTGCTTCACGGATGCGGCGCGGAGAGAATATCCGTCCTCGCCCGGCATCTCGATGTCGGGACGACGATGTCGACTGGCCGGCGCGCGAGCATATCGAGCGCCTCCTTCGGGGACTCCGCGGTCAGCACCGTGTGCCGGCACGTTCCAACACCGTCCGCACGAGACCGATCGAATCGACGTCGTCATCGACGAGCAGGACGTCGACGCCGCGCAGTTGAACCGGCATCACCGGCAGCTGAACGCCGGCGCCGGCGGTGGGATGCCAGCGAACAGCTTCGGTTGGCTCGACGCGCGCGATCGGCAGCGGTAGCTTCACCACGAATGTCGCCCCGGCGCCCCGCTGCCAGGGACGAAGTGCCTATGGAGTAAGGTCGACTCAGAACGTGTCCGGTTGCGTGTAGCATTCTGGATACATCCAGCCCCCGCAACCATGAAGGGAAGGGGCTAGCCGAGCGCGCTCGCCGGGACGGGGGTGAAGTCGGCGAGCGCGTCGAGCCATTCGATCTCGCGCGCCCCGAAGGGCGCGGCGCCGGCCTCGCGGGATACGACCCAGCGCCGGAGATAGAGGGCGCCGGAGAGCAGGCGATGCGCGTCGCCCGTCCGCTCGAGGACGGCCTGGCCCTCGGCGAGCAGGAGCGCAGCGGCGAGCAGATGGTAGAGCGCGTCCGCGACAGGCCGCGCCTCGAGCTCCCGCTCGTCCCGAGCGAGCGCCGCCCAGCCCGCCACGCGGCGCCGCGCGGTGTCCGCGGCCTCGCGCGCCACGTCGACCCAGGGCTTGGCCGCCGCCTCCGTGACGCGCCCGAGGCGCTCCGCCACGAACGCGAGCAGGGGCTCGTGCGCCGACTCGCGCTGGATGGCGCGTTGCACGTCCAGCGCCACGACGTTGCTCGCGCCCTCCCAGATCGCGCCCAGATAGCTGTCGCGCACGAGGCGCGCGTTCACCCACTCCTCGATGTAGCCGTTCCCGCCGCGAACGTTCATCGCCTCGGCGGTGACGAGGCGCGCGTGCTGGGTGATCCAGTACTTCGCCAGCGGCGTGGTGATGCGGAAGAGGGCGCGCGCCTCCGGCGCGCCGGCATCCCAGCGGTCCAGCGTGGTGGCCCCGTGCAGCACCACCGCCGCGGCCGCCTCGGAGTCCACCACCATCTGCAGGAGCTGCGCGCGGAGCAGCGGCAGCTCGGCCAGGGGCCGTCCGAACGCCACCCGCGCGCGGGCGTGGGTGAGCGCCTCGAGGACGGCGCGGCGGATGAGGGCGGCCGACCGCAGCGCGTTGGACAGCCGCGAGACGTTCACCATCTCCATCATCTGCTTGAAGCCGCGGTCGAGATCGCCCACGGAATAGGCCACCGCGCCCGCGTAGGTCACCTCGGCGCTGGCCATGGAGCGCGAGCCGAACTTGTCCTTGAGGCGGTTCAGCGTGAGGTCGTTCCGCCGGCCGTCGGGCAGCACCTTGGGCACGAGGAACATGGCAAGGCCGCGGGTGCCCACCGGGGCGCCCTCGGGCCGGGCCAGCGTGAACGCCAGGTCGGCGTTGGCGTTGGAGCAGAACCACTTGTCGCCCCAGAGACGCCACACGCCGTCCGCGCTCCGGCGCGCCACCGTGGTCGTCGCGCCCACGTCGGAGCCGCCGGTCTTCTCCGTCATCCACTGGGTGCCCTGGCGGAGCGCGCGCATGTCGGTGGCGGTGAGCCCGGGGAGATAGCGCGCCTGGAGCTCGGCGCTCCCGTAGTGCCGCAGCATGCGCGCGCCGGAGTCGGTCATGTTGACGGGGCAGAGGAGGCCGAACTCCGACTGGCCGAAGAGATAGGTGAGGGCGTACTTGACCACGTGAGGCACGGGGCCCGGCCAGCCCATCACGTCAGGCCGGTGAGACATGGCGGCCAGGCCGAAGCGGCCGAAGGCCAGCTCCTCCATGCGCCGATAGGAAGGGTGGAAGACGACCTCGTCCACCCGCTGCCCGCGCTCGTCCCAGCCGCGCAGGACGGGCGGGTGCTTGTCGGCGTCGTGCGCGAGGGCGTCCAGCTCGCCGCCTGCCGCCTCCCCCATCGCCACCAGGTGCGGGTGGGCCCGCGCGTACGTCTCCGCGCCCATTACCGACTCGCAGAGCCGCTGGAAGCCGACGTCCACCAGGAAGTAGTTCATCCCCCGGGTGGTCGGCATCGCGTCCTGGGCCGCGGGCGGAGTCATGGCCCGGCGTCGATCAGCGCCCCGTGAACTGGGGCGGGCGCTTGTCCTTGAAGGCCTGCACGCCTTCCTTGTGGTCGGCCGTCTCGCGCACCACCGCCATGTGGGAGGACACGAGGTCCAGATGGGTGCGGAGGTCGAGCCGCATGCTCTGGTAGACCAGCCGCTTGATCATCCTGATCGGAACCTGCGGGCCGTTGGCGACCTGGGCGGCGAAGGCATAGGTCGCCTCCCGCAGCTCGGCCGCCGGCACCACGCGATTCACGATGCCGAGCTTGAGCGCCTCGGGCGCCTCGACGAAGTCCGCCGTCCACAGCAGCTCCAGCGCCTTCGCGGTGCCGACGAGCCGCGGCAGGAAATACGTGTCGCCGTCGCCGGGAACCAGCCCCACTCGCACATACCCGGTTGAAAAACGTGCGGAATCGGCGGCGATACGCATGTCGCACATCAGGCTCATGCCCATCCCCGCCCCGACCGCCACGCCGTTGACCATGGCGATGACGGGCTTGTCCATGGCCTCCAGCGCCTTGGGCACCCGATGGATGGCCTCCCAGAGCCCGTTCTTGTGATCGAGGGGGCTCGGACGGCTATCGCCCATGCGGCCCACGTCGCCCCCAGAGCAGAACGCCTTGCCCGACCCGGTGACCACCACCACGTTGACCTCGGGATCGCGCTGAGCCTCGGCGAGCGAGTTCGCCCACGCGTCGATCATCGGGCCCGTGAAGGCGTTCATCTTGTCGGGCCGGTTGAGGGTGATGGTGGCGACCTTGTCCTTCACCTCATAGATGAGCTCGTCGACGCCGCTAGGCATGGGGGTATCCTCCGGGGCGCTAGTATACGTTCGCGCGGAGGCCGACACCACGCGCTTGACGCCCCCTCCCGCCTTTGGGTACTATCCCCTCAGCAACGTTGCAGAGCCCCTCTCCACCGGAGGTGAGCGACATGATCTGGGAAGCGCCGGACTTCATCGAAGTGAAGATGGACGCCGAGATCAACTCCTACCAGGACGACTTCGACCGCCAGGACGACGACCGCTTCTAGGCGGCGACGCCGCGGCAAGACCCTTCAGCCCCCTCTCGGCCTTGAGCCGAGCCCGGGGGCTGTCGCGTCTTTGGGAGACCTATCGTGCGTATCCGGGTGCTGGGCTCGGCGGCCGGGGGCGGCTTTCCGCAGTGGAACTGCGGCTGCCCCAATTGCCGCGGCGTCCGCGACGGCACCCTGCGGGCCACCCCGCGCAGCCAGGAATCGGTGGCGGTCAGCGCCGACGGCGCCGACTGGGTGCTCCTGAACGTCTCTCCGGAAGTGCGGGCGCAGATCGAGAGCTTCGAGGGCCTGCATCCGCGCGGGCCCCGGCACTCTCCCATCGCCGCCATCGTCCTCACCAACGGCGATCTCGACCACGTGCTGGGCCTCCTGTCCCTGCGCGAATCGCACCCGCTGGTGATCTACGCGACCGAGCGCATGCGCGCGGGCTTCACGGACGGCAATGTGCTCTATCGGACGCTCGAGCGCTTCCCCGAGCAGGTGACGTGGCGGCCGCTCAAGCTCGGCCGTGAGGAGACATTGGCGGGCGCCGACGGCAAGCCCTGTGGACTGCTCGTCGAGGCGGTGGCGGTGCCCGGCAAGCCGCCCATCCATCTGGAGAACCGCCCCGGGGCGCGGACATCGCCCGATCCCGAGGACAATATCGGCCTGCGCGTCCGTGACGCCGCCACCGGGCGCCGCCTCGCCTATTTCCCCGCGGCCGGCGGCATCCCCCCCGCTGTGGCGGACGCGCTCGCGGACGCCGACTGCGTGTTCTTCGACGGGACGTTCTGGTCGAGCGACGAGCTGCCCGCCCAGGGCCTCGGCGCCAAGCGCGCCGCCGACATGGCGCATCTGCCCATCGGGGGGCGCGAGGGCAGCCTCGCCGCCCTGCGGGGGCGCCTGCCGTCCGCCCGCCGCGTGTACATTCACGTCAACAACACCAATCCCGTCCTGCGCGAGGACTCGCCCGAGCGGAAGGAAGCGGAGGCGGCCGGCTGGACCATCGCCTGGGACGGCATGGAGGTGACGCTGTGACCTCGCCCGCGCTCCGGCCCCCGCTGCCCCGCGAGGAGTTCATCGCCTGGGTGCGCAAGGAAGGTGAGGCGCGCTATCACGATCACCACCGCTACCACGTGCTGATGCACGAGGGGCGCCTCACCCGCGTGCAGCTGCAGCAGTGGGTGCTGAACCGCTTCTACTACCAGACCCGCATCCCGATCAAGGACGCCATCATCCTGTCGAAGTCGGAGGATCCCGCATTCCGCCGCATGTGGATCCGGCGCATCCGCGACCATGACGGCGACGAGGGCGGCGAGGCGGGGCTCGAGCTCTGGCTGCGCCTCGCCGACGGGGTGGGACTCGACCGCGACGAGGTGGCGAGCTGCCGCTCGGTGCTGCCGGGCGTCCGCTTCGCCTGCGACGCCTACGTGGAGCTCGTGCGCGAGCGAACCCTGGTGGAGGCGGTCGCCTCGTCCCTCACCGAGTTCTTCGCCCCCGACCTGATGTCCCGGCGCGTGCTCGCGTGGGAGAAGCACTACCCGTGGGTGAGCCCGGAGATGCTCGCCTACTTCCGCTCCCGCGTGCCGCGCGCCCGGCGCGATTCCCTGGAGGCCATCGACTTCGTCATCCAGCACGCCCCGAGCTACGAGATGCAGGAGCGCTGCGTGGCCGCGCTCATCCGGAAGACGGAGATCCTCTGGCATCTCCTGGACTCCACGTATGCCGCCTACGTCGAGCCGGGATGGGGGCCACAGGGAGCGCGGGGCACGTGATCTCCGCGGAGACGCGCTTCCGCCTCGCCGCCAAGACCCGCCTCCGCTTCGACCGGAAGTCGTCGCGCTACATGCTGCTCTACCCCGAGCGCGGCCTCCTGCTGAACCCGACCGCCGCTGACGTCCTGCAGCGGTGCGACGGCGAGCGCACGGTGGGATCCATCGTGGCGGAGCTGGCCCGGCAGTACGGCCACGACGTCCCCAAGGTGGAGCGCGAGGTGCTCGATTTCCTCCAGACCATGGCCGATCGCGGCCTCGTGCAGGCGACGGAGTGAGCGGAGGCGAGCGCCCGTACACGCTGGTGGCGGAGCTGACGTATCGCTGCCCCCTGCGCTGCGTCTACTGCTCGAACCCCCTCGACTACGCGCGGCAGGGGGAGGAGCTGGACACGGCGACCTGGATTCGCGTGCTCGGCGAGGCCGAGGACCTCGGTGTCGTCCAGCTGAACCTGACCGGCGGCGAGCCCTTGGTCCGCGACGATCTCGAGGCCATCGTCGCGGAGGCGCGGCGCCTCGACCTCTACACCAACCTGATCACGAGCGGCGTGCCGCTTCGCCGGGAGCGGCTCGCCCGGCTTCGCGCGCTCGGCCTCGACAATGTCCAGATCTCCATACAGGACACCGAAGCCGGGCCCTCCGACCGCATCGCGGGGCGCCGCTCCTTCGACCGCAAGCTCGTCGTCGCGGGCTGGGTGAAGGAGCTGGGCTTTCCTCTGACCCTCAATACCGTCCTCCACCGCGAGAACCTCGACCACGTGGAAGCGGTGATCGCCCTCGCCGAGCGCCTCGGCGCCGACCGCTTGGAGCTGGCCAACGCGCAGTACCTCGGCTGGGCGCTGCCCAACCGCGCCGCCCTCCTGCCCTCGCGCGCCCAGCTGGCCCGCGCGCGCGAGGTCGCGGCGGCGGCGCGGCAGCGGCTACGGGGACAGATGGAGGTCCTGTTCGTCACGCCCGACTACTACACGGATCTGCCCAAGGCCTGCATGGACGGGTGGGGGCGCCGCTTCATCGTGCTGAGTCCGTCGGGGCTGGCTCTTCCCTGCCACGCCGCGCACACGCTTCCCGGCCTCCGCTTCGACTCCGTGCGGGACCGGCCGCTCGCGGACATCTGGCGCGACTCCGCCGGCTTCGGCGCCTTCCGGGGCGAGGACTGGATGCCCGAGCCCTGCCGCAGCTGCGAGCGCCGGTCCATCGACTTCGGCGGCTGCCGCTGCCAGGCCTATCACCTCACCGGTAACGCCGCCGTCACCGACCCCACGTGCCAGTACGCCCCCGATCACGCGCTGATCGAAGCCGCCCGCCGAGAAGCGGAGGAGCCGCAGCCAGCGAGCCTGATCTACCGAAGCGCGCGTGAGTCCGAGCGGTGGGGGGGCATGGGGGTGGAGCGGCGCTCGCTCCCCCCCATCTCCAAGTGAAACGCCGCCGGCGCATGGACGCGAGCTTCTTCATCCTGTTGGGCCTCACCGTTGCGGTGCTTGGCATCGCGCTGGTCAAGGACCCGACCTTGGCCGTGCGCGGCGTTCAGTCGAGCGGGCGGCTGTTCAGCTCGGTGTGGATGGAGCTGGCGCTGGGCTTTGTGCTGGCCGGACTTCTCGACGTCCTGATCCCCGCGCCCGTGCTCTCGCGCTGGATGGGTGAGGAGAATCTCGGCCGCGGCATCCTCGTAGGGTGGGGCGCGGGCCTGGTGATGCCCGGCGGCCCGTATCTCGTCTTCCCCGTCGTGGCGAATCTGCTCCGCAGCGGCGCCGCGCCGGGCCCGCTCATCGCGCTCCTCACTGCCAAGACCCTGGTCAGCCCGGTGCGCATGCTCACCTACGAGGCGCCGCTCCTCGGCTGGCCCATGACGCTGGCGCGCCTGATCCCGGGTATGTTTCTCCCACCCGCGCTCGGCTGGGTGGGGCACTGGCTCTTCATGCTTTTCGCCCGGCGCTGATGCACGCCGGCCGCGTTGACAGGGCCGGGTCGAACCCGTAACGTCTTCTTCATCTCCATCGACGTAGACCTCAACGGGGAGGGCACCATGCGCCGCATGATCCTCACATCCCTCGCGACGGCCGTCGTTCTCGGACTGATCCTGGCGCCGCTCGCCGACGCCCAGGCGCCGCCCCCGTGGAAGCAGGGGCAGCCCTCGAGCATGGCGACCTCGCCGCTGGCGCCGATCCCCCAGCCGCCCGCGCCGAAGGCGGCCGGCGAGATCCCCGTGGACAAGATCAAGGTCCCGCCCGGCTTCAAAGTCTCGCTCTGGGCGCACGGGCTCAGCAATGCGCGCGTGATGACCTGGGGAGACAAGGGCACGCTCTTCGTCAGCAGCCGCACCGCGGGCAACCTCTACGCGGTGGTGGACAAGGGCGGCCAGCGTGAGGTGAAGACCATCGCCAAGGGGCTCAACCTTCCGAACGGCGTCGCCTTCAAGGACGGCACCCTCTACGTCGCCGAGATCCACCGCATCACCAAGATGGTGGGCATCGAGGACAAGCTCGACAATCCGCCCGCCATGGAGGTGGTCTACGACACGCTCCCCAAGGACGTGCCGCACGGATGGAAGTACCTGGCCTTCGGCCCCGACGGCAAGCTCTACTTCAACATCGGCGCACCCTGTAACATCTGCATCCCGCCCGATACCCACGCCAA
>Ga0075431_100003438_pt1 | contig 15361 bp, 10 predicted proteins | sample RhiMetdeltSRZDD5_FD_75297 | JGI IMG/M metagenome (GOLD analysis project Ga0075431, IMG submission 75297) | Populus rhizosphere microbial communities from Tennessee, USA - Rhizosphere MetaG P. deltoides SRZDD5 | ecosystem: Host-associated > Plants > Roots > Rhizosphere > Soil | place: USA... | reverse complement strand
GCCATCGCGCGAAGCGGCGGCGCTGATCGTGTCGTTGCTGATTCGAAAGTTCTCCGATCCGTACGAGGACGACAGCGGGATCTTCGACATCCCCGATGTGTTGTACACGCGCTGGGTGGGCACGCCAACGTAGGGCGTGGCTTCAGCCCGCCTCTCTCGGTTGCACGTGCGCACGAAGGGGCGGGCTGAAGCCACGCCCTACGTTGGCAGCCGGATGACGTTGACGGAACGATCCGACCCGGAGTACCTTGCAAAACGGTCGATCCATCAATGAATTCTTGAGTTTCGCGAGGAGTCCCGCGATGCAGCAGGACTCCGACACGGGAGGATTTCGGATGCGCATTGCAGTCCTCGGTGGCGGCGTCGGCTCCATGACCGCGGCCTACTGGCTCACGAATCCCGGCCCGGACGGCGTGGTGCCGGACCACGACATCACGGTCTATCAACTGGGGTGGCGCCTGGGCGGCAAAGGTGCCAGCGGCCGCAACGCCGCGATGGGCAATCGCATCGAAGAGCACGGCCTGCACATCTGGATGGGTTTCTATGCGAACGCCTTCCGGATGATGCGCGCCGTTTACGGTGAGCTGAACCGGCCCGCCGACGTCCCGCTGGCGACGTGGAAAGACGCGTTCAAACCGCAGACCGTCATCACCATGATGGAGAAGGACGCGAGCGGACAGTGGATGGAGAACGAATGGGTCGTCGCCACGCCGATCATGCCGGGCGAGCCCGGCGATCAGACCGGCTTCGGCGATCCGTGCGACTACCACTTCAACCTGATCAATTGGGTCAAAGAGCGCATCGAGGCGTTCTTCGACGGCCGTGAACATCACGGCAGTCAGCACACGCATCTCGACGCGCACGTGCTGCACCTCAAGACCCTTCATGCCGCTCTTCACGAAGCGACCGTGCATGCCGGTGAACCGCACGAGCGCGGCAAGCGCAAGCCGAAGACGGAACACCATCACCTCCTGCTCCGCATCGCGATGGAAGGTGTGCAGGAGTTGATCGGCCTCGGCTTCCGTCTCACCGGAAAGTGCGTCGAGTTGCAGCGCGTGCTCTTCCTTGCCGACATCGCGGTCGCGACGATCATCGGATCCATCAAGGACCTCTGCGGCAAACCATTCGACGCCATCGACGATCAGGAATGGCGGAGCTGGTTGCTGCAACACGGTATGCACCAGGAGAGCGCGTGGTGCTCCGTGATCCGGGCGATGTACGACATCGTCTTTGCGTATCGCGAGGGTGACGCCGTTCCGAAGAATGCCGATCTCGCTGCGGGTACGACGACCCAGACGATGCTCCGCATCTATTTCGACTACTACGAGTCCATCTTCATGAAGATGCAGGCGGGCATGGGCGACACGATCTTCGCGCCGATCTACGAGGTGCTGAAGAAGCGCGGCGTGAAGTTCAAGTTCTTCCACCGCCTCCGCGAAGTCGTCCCCTCGGACGACGGCACGGTCATCGACGCGCTCCGCATCGGCGTGCAGGCCACGGTCAAGACGGGCGATTACGAGCCTCTCGTCACCATCAAGAAGTTGCCGTGCTGGCCGTCGCAGCCCATCCTCGAGCAACTCGTGCAGGGCGACGAGCTCCGCGCGAAGAACATCGACCTCGAGGACTACGACGCCGACTGGAGCGACGTCGACGAACTGGTGCTGAAGCGTGGCACGGACTTCGATCACGTCGTCTTCGGTCTCTCGATCGGTGCCGTTCCGTATGTCTGCCCCAGTCTGCTGAAGCAAAAGGAAAGCTGGCGGACGATGGTCGAGCGCGTGAAGGTCGTGCGCACGCAGGCCTCGCAGCTCTGGTTCAATCGCAACGTCGCCGACCTCGGATGGACCTCCGCGCTGAACGGCCGCTGCTTCGGCGAGCGTGCGGTCTTCGGGACGTTCATCGAGCCGATGGACACGTGGGCCGACATGAGTCAGCTCCTCCCGCTCGAGACGTGGTCCGTGCCGGTCGGCAATGTCGCGTACTTCTGCGGCGCGATGAAGGACAGCGATCCCGCGACCACCGACGTCCCGCGCGAAAACCTGCGCAATGTTCTCGAGAACTCGATGTATCTCGCCTGGACCTATGCCGCGAAACCGGGCAAGTTCCACTACGACTGGCTCATTGTCGATGAACCGGGCCGCGTCGTATCGGACGAAGAGCGTTTCCGCAGCCAGTACTTCCGCGTCAACACACAGCCGACCGAGCTGTACGTGCTGTCCGTTTCCGGAAGCACGAAACATCGGCTCGACCCCGCGAACAACGGGTATTCGAATCTCTCGCTCGCCGGCGACTGGGTCTATAACGGTTTCGCCATCGGCTGCGTCGAAGCGGCAGTGCTGGGTGGGATGAAGGGTGTGCAGCGCTTCTGTCCGGGGATGGAAATCGTCGAGTGACTTCATGACTGCATTCGCGCCCACCGAATCCCCGATCCCGCGCCGCATCGGCGAGTACCAGGTGTTGTACGAGATCGGGCGCGGCGGGATGGGCGTCGTCTACCGCGCGGTGCGCACGGACGGCGGGCCGCAGATTGCGCTCAAGATGCCGTCGGAGGACATGTCGGATCTCTTCGGCTGCATGCGCCGCGAGATCCACGCGCTCAGCCGCCTCCGCCATCCCGGCGTGGTGCGCATCATCGAAGAAGGCGTGGAGAAGGGCGTGCCGTGGTACGCGATGGAGCTCCTCGAGTCGCGCTCCCTCGACGCGCTGTTGAACATCTCCGAGGATCATTGGGATGCGACCGACGTCCTGCCGTTCGAGTCGTACGGCGAGACGCTCGCTGTGCGGCGAAGCAAGGGCGAGCGGACGCCGGTTCGCAACGATCTGCAGCGCGCGCTCACGCTCATGTATCGCATGGCGCGCGTGCTCGCGTACGTGCACGCGCACGGCATCGTCCATCGCGATCTCAAGCCGCAGAACGTGCTCGTTCGCGCGGGCGATCGTCCCGTGCTCGTCGACTTCGGTTTGATGGGGGAGTTCCGCGCGCAGAGCGGACGCGAGGTGCTCGAGGTCGGCGGTCTGATGATGGGCACGGCCATCTACACCGCGCCCGAGCAAGCCAGCGGAGAGCTCGTCGACGCGCGCGCCGATCTCTACTCCTTCGGCGCGATGCTCTACGAGATCGTCACCAATCAGCCGCCGTTCACGGGGCGCTCCGTGCAGAGCGTCTTGATGCAGCACCTCTCGATGCCGCCCGTTCCGCCGTCGGCGCTCGTCGACGGCGTGCCGCCGGTGCTCGAGCAACTGATCCTGAATCTCCTCGCGAAGCGCCGCTCCGCGCGCCTCGGCTACGCCGAAGACGTCGCCGAGCTGCTCGTCGAAGCGGGTGCGGAGCCCGATCCGGATTTCAAGGTCGAGACGGCCGCGTATCTCTATCGCCCCGAGATCGTCGGCCGCAAGGCGACGATCGATTCACTACGCGAGCGTCTCCCGGACGTCCGTCTTGGCGGGGGCGCGCTGGTGATGCTCGGCGGCGAGAGCGGCATCGGCAAGACGTCGGTCGCTGCCGCGTTCGCGCGCGAGGCGACACTCGGCGGGTTCGAAGTCGTGACCGCCGAATGTGATCCCGTCGGCGGACAGCCGTTGCATCCGTTTCGCCCACTCCTGCGCGCGGTCGCCGATCACTGCCGCGGCCGTGAGGAGGTCATCGCGCGCGTACTCGGAACGCGGCTGCAGAGTCTGCGCGAGCAGGAGTCTTCGTTCTCTGGGCTTTACGATGCCGCGGCTCCGCGCCTCTCGCCGGAGATCGCCGCGCGCCGTCTCTTCACCGACCTCTCCGAGACGCTGGCCGCGTTCGCGCGCGAACGTCCGGTGCTGCTGATCCTCGACGATTTGCAGTGGGCGGATGAAATCACGCTTCGTTTTCTCGCATCCCTCGGCGCGGAGTATTTCGAAGGACTCCCGCTGATGATCGTCGGCACGTATCGAGTCGACGAGGCCGGCCCGGAATTGCGCGCGCTCATCGCGAACGCGCACGTGAACAACATCGTGTTGAGCCGCCTCGACGACGCGAACGTCGGGGACATCGTGCGCTCCATGCTCGCCGCGCCCGACGCGCCGTCGAGCTTTCTGCAGTTCCTCGCTTCACAGACCGAGGGCAATCCGTTCTTCGTTGCTGAATACCTGCGCGCCGCCGTCGACGAGCGTCTGCTCTTTCGGGAGAAGGGACGCTGGCTCGTCGCGGCCGCCGACGATCATTACGCGAGCCTCGGACTCCCCGGCACGCTTCGCGATCTCGTCGCGCGACGCCTCGACGCGCTTTCGGCGCTCGCGCAACGCATCGCCGAGACGGCGGCCGTGCTGGGACGCGAAGTTCCGGAGTCGCTGCTCATCGCGGCCTGCGGCGAGAGCGAGAACGACGCCCTCGAGGCGATCGCGGAGCTCATCGAGCGCGCCGTGTTCGAATCGATGGGCGAGGGCGTCCGCTTCGCGCACGACAAGCTCCGCGAGGGCGCGTACGCGCGCATTCCGGAAGAACGCCGCCGGCTGCTGCACACGCGTGCCGCGGACATGATCGAGAAGGGCTGCAGGTCCGAGGAGCAGTTGACGCGGCATTCCGCCGAGCTCGCGCATCACTGCGACATCGCGGGACTCGAGGAGAAGGCGATCGGTTACTACGCGCGAGCGGCGGAATCGGCGGTCGGCTCGGGCGCTTGCCGCGAAGCGGTCGATCTGATGAATCGTGCGCTCGTGCTCGACGAGCCGCGCGCGGCGAAGGAGTCCGCGAAACAACGTGGGTTCCGCCACGCGCGCTGGCATCGCGTGCTCAGCTTCGCGCACTTCGGCCTCGGCGATCTCCTCACGTCGGCGGAGCACGCGCGCAGGAGCCTCGGCTCGGTCGGTGTTCGGTTGCCGAGCACTCCGGCCGGTTGGCGCATGCGTCTCGCGGGCGAGGCGCTGCGCCAGGCGATGCACTTCGTCATGCCGCGACGCATGTTCCGTCCGTCGGGCGAGAAGCGCGCGGTGTTCCGTGAGATCACGATGGCGGCGCAGAAGTTTTCCGAGGGGCGGTACTACACCGACGAACAGACGGTCATGCTCGCGTCCGGACTGTTCGCCGTGAACTCAGCGGAGCGTCTCAGCGACCCGGCACCGCTCATTCACACCTACGCGAATTTCGGCGCGGTGACGAGCGGCGTAGGGCTGAATCGACTCGCCGATCACTACTACAAGGAAGCGCGGCGTCTCGCGGTCGCGACCAACGATCTCCACGGCATCGGCCACATCGGCTACACGTCGTCGGTCCTCTACATCACCACGTGCGACTGGAAGAGCTGCGCGCGCTATTTCGACGCCGCGGTCTCCGCCGCGAAACAGGTCGGCGATCCGCAGGTCATCGAGATGAACGAGACCGCGCGGGGCTTCTACGAGTACTACATCGGTAAGCTCGAGGTGTCGGCCGAGACGTTTGCCTCCGTGCGCGATCGCGCGCACAAGCGCATGAATCAGCAGCACGAGGCGTTTGGCCATTACTGCGGCGCCGGAAGTCTGATCCTGATGGATCACCTCGATGAGGCGCAGGAGTCGCTGGCCCTCGCGCTGAAGCTGCTCCCCGCGAGCCCGAAGGTGACTCTCGTTCCGAACGCCCACCGCTGTCACGCGCTCCTGCATCAGGGAAAGCTCGACGCCGCGCTCGAGGCTGCGGACGTCACCGCGGCGGCCGTGGCGAAAATCGGATCGATCATCTGGGAGAAGTACCGCGGCCTCTCCGCGCCCGCGGAGGTGTATCTCGAGGCGTGGCTGCGCGTGCGGAATACGGATCCGGCCGAGATCGAGCCGCTCCGGCAGGCGGTCAACGTGTTGTTGCGTCGCCTCGAAGTAGTCTCGCGACGCATGCCCCTCGCGCTGCCGGTCGCACAGCGGCTGATGGGCGTGCAGGAGTGTCTGGAAGGAAACGTTCGCCGCGGCGAGAAGCTGCTGCGGAAATCGATCGCGTCGGCGGCTCGGCTCTCCCTCCCGATCGAAGAGGGGATCGGCGAGTACGAGCTCGCGCGTCACGCGAAACTGGATCCTGCCGAGAAAAAAGCGCACCGCGAGCGTGCGCGCGCGATCTTCGAATCCATCGGCTGCAATCTCTATCTGCGCAAACTGAGCGAAGGAGCATGAACATGGCATTGCCGCCTTTCATCGAGCTTCCAGGTTCCTCGACATACCAACAACCGTACTACCTCCAGGGGATGAACTCGCAGGTGTATGTCCTGCACGCCGACTTCAACCAGCTGGTGAAGACGACGGACAAGTGGCTCAACACCATGCCCGGAAGTGAGTACCGCTATGTGCCGCTGCTGCCGTTCGTGTTCTGCAATCCGGTCTGGATCGACCGCATCACCTGGTCGCCCGGAGGCACCGGCTGGATGCGCGAGTCGGACTACAACTTCGGCTACTACATGGCCTGTTTCAAGGGTCTCGAGTTCCATCACATCGCGGTCGCGCAGGCGTATCTCATCGTCGACAACCCGCTGACCGTGAGCGCGGGACGCGAGGTCTTCGGCTACCGCAAGGCGTTCGGATCGATGGAGTATCTCTCCGGCACGTATCAGCCCTCGGCTGTTTCGACGTGGGTCTCGAATTACGGACCGGACGAGCAAGTGCAGTTGACGGAGGTCTCCCACATCAACTTTCCTCCGGGATGGGGAGCGGCGACGCGCATGGCGAAGTTCGAGGACCTGCTGAAGCTCGCCGAGCTCGCGATCGGCGACCTCGTGCTCGACGCGATCACCGGAGTCACGCGGCTCATCGAGCACTTCAAGTCCGGGAATCTGCCGGTCGCGTATCTGCTGCAACTCCGCGACGTCGAGTTCCCGACGTCGGCCGGCTATCAGGCCCTCGTCGAGTCGATCATGCAGATCACGAGACTGAATTCGGCGTGGTTCCTGCCGTCGGGCTTCACGATCCAGCTCACCGACTACGCGAGCTATCCGCTGATCAGCGACCTCGGGATCAAAGTCGACGCCAACGGCGTCGCCGAATCGGTGATGTCGTTCCAGACGAACTGGGATTGCACGCTCCTGCCGGGGACCGTGCTGGCGCTGGCGGGACGCACGACGGCGTCGTAGCTGTCGGTATGGAGTGCGGAGGCAGCGCCTCCGCTTTCCAATCCGCGCGCGAATACGAAAGCGGAGGCGTTGCCTCCGCACTCCAAAACTCACGTGACCTCGGTCACCTCTCCTTGTAAGAAACCTCTCGTTGCACCGGTGACGCGCACGACCGCGTCTCCGTGCGCCCACGCTTACCCTCACGGCAGACTCCGTATTGCATCGAGGAGCGTGTAATGACCGATACCATCGCTGAACATCTGCAACGTTGTGGTGTGAGCCGACGGGAGTTCGTCGGCTTCTGCGGCAAGCTGATGGTCGCTGCGCCTTTCGGGCTCGCGATCACCAACTTTCTCGATGTCGAAGCGGTCGCTGCCGAGATCGGGTCGGCAAAGCGTCCGAGCGTCATCTGGCTGCAGATGCAGGACTGTACGGGATGCACAGAGACTCTCTTGCGCCCCTCCCAGCCCGATCTCGCCACGCTCATCTTCGACGTCATCTCGCTCGACTATCACGAGACGGTGATGGCCCCCTCGGGCAAGGACGCCGAGCTCGCCCTCGAAGAGGCCATGAAGGCCAACGAAGGCAAATACGTGCTCGTCGTCGAGGGCTCGATTCCCACCAAGGACAACGGCAAGTACCTCAAGATCGCCGGTAGGTGGGGCACCGACTTCCTCAACGACGTCGCGTCGAAAGCGGCGGCCGTCATTGCCATCGGCTCTTGTGCGTCGTGGGGCGGCATCCCGTCCTCGGGTCCGAATCCGACCGGCGCCGTCGGCGTGGATTCGCTCATCAAGAGCAAGCCGGTGGTCAACATCCCGGGCTGCCCTCCAAACCCGTACATCCTCCTCGGAACCGTTCTCCAGTTCGCAAAGACCGGCACACTGCCGGAGCTCGACGACAAGAAGCGGCCGAAATTCGCATATGACCGCGTCATTCACGAGCATTGCCCCCGCCGTCCGCATTTCGACGCCGGCCGCTTCGCCAAACAGTTCGGCGACGAGGGACACCGCTCGGGATATTGCCTCTATCGACTCGGCTGCAAAGGCCCGGTGACACATGCGTCTTGTTCTACGCGACACTTCAATGAAGTCGTCGACGCCTGGCCAATTGGCGTAGGCGCGCCGTGCTTCGGCTGCGCCGAGCAGTTCGTCGGCTACACCATCCCGGCTTTCCAGACCGTTCCGATCTCGAATGCCACGCCTCCCGCGACGTATCCCGACGTCGAGGGGACGCGCGACAAAGGCTACGTCACCGCGACGGCCACCGGTCTCGCCGGTCTGGCCGGCGGGGTGATCCTCGGCGCGGGCTACGTTGCGGCGAGAAAGTTCTCCAACAAACCGGGCGATGAATCCGTCCCGGGCGACGAAGGAGATCAAAAGTGACAGTCTCACGCCGCGACGTCTTCAAGTCCATCGGGACAGGAGCCGCCGTCGCCGCTGTCAGTGCGACGCCGCTTCAGGCGTCGTCACGCAACCCGCAGGCCCCCTCGGACGCGGTGGGAATGCTTTACGACGCCACCGTCTGCATCGGCTGTAAAGCCTGTGTAGCGGCCTGCACGACGGCGAACAACCTGATCCCGGACACCACGATGTCCGGAGGCATCTGGCAGATGCCCGAGGACCTCAACGCTCAGACTAAGAACATCATCCTCCTCGCGAAGGACGGAGAGCGTTCATCGTTCGTCAAGAAGCAGTGCATGCACTGCATCGATCCCGCCTGTGTGTCCGGTTGCCCGTTCAAGTCATTGAAGAAGGGCAAATACGGCATCGTGGAATGGGATCCGTACAAATGCATCGGCTGCCGCTATTGTGAGATCAGCTGCCCCTTCGACGTGCCGCGCTTCGAGTGGACGAAATTCAATCCGAAGATCGTCAAGTGCGAGCTCTGTAACTTCCGCCTTGCGGATGGAAAAGAGCCTGCCTGCACCGAGGTGTGTCCCGTCGGCGCCGTGAAATTCGGCACGCGCGCCAATCTTCTCGCCGAGGCCAAACAGCGCATCGAAGCGAATCCTGACAAGTACTACCAGAACCGCGTCTATGGCGAGGGCGATCTCGGCGGCATGCAGGTGCTCTATCTGTCGCACCTGCCGTTCGACAAGCTCGGACTTCCCGACGTGGGCACCGAGTCGCGTGCGCATTACGGCAGCAAAGTTCATGGCGTCATCTACAAAGGGATGGCCATTCCCATCGCCGTCTATGCCGTGCTCGTCGCCGCGATCAAGCGGCGCTACAAAGTGATGGAGGAGGAGGCTCGGCTGGAAGCGGAAAAGACCGGTCGGCCGGAGCAGCTATGAGCGCAGAAACCCATCACTGGCACCGCAACGTACAGGTCTTCCATTCGAAGCTGCTCACGGCGCCATACCTCTTCTGGGCCACGCTTGCCGTGATCGGACTGACTCTCTCTCTCGGCCGGTTCTTCACCGGTCTGTGGTTCACAGGAATGAACGACGACTACGCGTGGGGCGTCTGGAAGACGTTCAACGTCATGACCCTCACCGCGCTCGGCTCGGGCGGTCTCGCCGTCGCGTTCTTCTGTTATGTCCTCGGCAAGAAACAATCGCACTCGGTGATGCGCGCGGCCGTTGCCTCGAGTTTCCTCTTCTACGCGACCGGTATGCTGGCGCTCTCCATCGACGTCGGCCGTCCGTGGAACCTTTACAACATGGCCTTGCCGTGGACGTGGAATCTCCGCTCCTCGCTGTTCGAGGTCGCATTGTGCATGACCGCGTACGTCGTGATCTTCCTGCTGTTCGAGAACACGACCTACCTCGTCGACCAGGCCATCCTCGAGAGTGAGGGAACCTGGCGCGGGCGGCTGCGCAAGTGGGTTCCGTTCATGAAGAAGCTCTACCCCTGGATGGTCGGCGGTGCGCTCCTTCTGCCGGCCATGCATCAGTCGTCGCTGGGCGCCCTCATGGTGATCGCCGGTCACAAGGTGCATCCACTGTGGCAGACGCAGATGCTGCCGGCCTTCTATCTCATTCAGGCCGTCATCTGCGGCTTTGCGGCGGTGCTCTTCATCCTCATGTCCGCGAGTCTGGCCTGGCGTCGCAATCTCGACGTTCCGGTCCTGTCCGCGATGGGCAAGTACATGGCGTGGACCTCGCTCGTATTTGTGGTCGCGCGGTATGTCGACGTGCTCGTCCGCGGAGTCGTGGGTCAGGCCTTCCAGGCCAACTGGTACGCCGCGCTCTTCCACGTCGAGAACTTCCTCGTGCTCCTCCCGGCGCTCGCGTTGTTCAATGCGCGTCTCCGGTCCATTCCGCGCGTCCTCTTCGTCACCTCGATCCTTACGGGAGCCGGCGGAGTTCTCTACCGCTTCACCCCGACCACTCTGGCCTACCGGGCCGGACATCCGTCGGTGTATTTCCCGAAGATCGCCGAGCTCCTGATGTGCCTCGGCTACATCGGCCTGGCAGTCATCCTGTTCATCTGGGCCGCCAAGCGGTTCGCCATTCTCCCGGCCACCACGTCCGAGTGGGACAAGTACGTGACGTTCCTGAAGTCCAAAAATCCAAGTCTAAGGATCAACGAACATGGCGCAGCGACTGACAATTGATCCAATCACCCGAATCGAAGGCCACCTGCGGATCGACGTCGAGATCGACAACGGTGCGGTGCAGAAGGCCTGGGCCTCGTCCACAATGTGGCGCGGCATCGAGAAGATCCTTCTCGGCCGCGACCCGCGCGAGGCGTGGCTCTTCACGCAGCGGTTCTGCGGCGTCTGCACCACCGTGCACGCGCTGGCATCGGTCCGCGCCGTGGAAAACGCGCTGAAGCTCGAGGTTCCGCTCAATGCACAGTACATCCGGAATCTGATCGTCATCGCCCACGCACTGCACGACCACATCGTGCACTTCTACCAGCTCTCCGCGCTGGATTGGGTGGACGTGACGCAGGTCCTCAAGGCCGATCCGGCCAAGGCCTCGTCCCTCGGCGAGAGTCTCTCGCCCTGGACAGGCAACTCGAAGAACCAGATGCTCGCCGTGCAGAACCGGGTAAAGGGTCTCGTCGAGAGCGGCCAGCTCGGTCCGTTTGCACACGGATATTGGGGCCATCCGGCCATGAAGCTTCCGCCGGACGTCAACCTGCTGGCGACGTCACACTATCTGCAGGCGCTCGAGTATCAGCGTTACGCATTGCAGGCCGTGGCCATCCTGGGCGGTAAGACGCCGCACATCCAGAACATGGCCGTCGGCGGCGTGAGCAACGCCATCAACCTCAATAGCGAGGCCACTCTCAATCTCGACCGCCTCTATCAGCTCAAGGCGCTGATGGACAAAGTCCTGCCGTTCGTTCGCGACGTCTACTTCAATGATGTCTGCGCCGTTGCTGCGTTCTATCCTGAGTGGTTCGGCTACGGCGCCGGCGTGACGAATTATCTTTCCGCTCCCGATCTGTTCCTCGACACGAAGAGCACCGAGTTCGATTTCCCGGGCGGCGTGATCATGAACGCCGACTTCTCGACGTACAAGCCGATCGCCGGCCAGCACGACGAGTTCTTCCGCAAGGCGGTCACGGAGCACAACAAGCACGCCTATTACAAGAACGACGAAGCCGGTCTGCATCCATGGAAAGGGGAGACCGAGCCCGAGTTCACCGATTGGGAAGCGGACGCGAAGTATTCGTGGGTCAAGGCGCCGCGGTTCAATGGTCAACCGATGCAGGTCGGTCCGCTGGCCAATGTCCTCTGCGCGCTTGCGTCGGGCAATCCGCTGGCGAAGAAGTGGGCCACGCGCGCGCTCGACACCGTAGGTGCGATCGCGAAGATCAAGGCTGGACCGGAAGTGCTGCACTCGACGCTTGGACGTCACGCCGCGCGCGCGATCCGCGCCGCGATGCTGGCGGACCTGTTCGAGAAGCACTGGCAGCTGCTGGTCGACAACATCCTCGAGGGCGACGTCGCCACCTACAATCCGCCGTCGTTCCCGAAGGGCGAAGTCGAAGGCGTCGGCACCCACGAGGCGCCGCGCGGTCTTCTGTCACACTGGGTGGTCATCGAGAACGGCACGCTCAAAAATTACCAGGCCGTCGTTCCGACCACCTGGAATGCCAGTCCGCGCGACGAGAAGAACGTGCCTGGCCCGTACGAGTCGTCGCTCCTGCGCAACCCCGTTGCCCAGGCCGACCATCCGCTCGAGGTCGTCCGCACGATCCACTCGTTCGATCCCTGCATGGCCTGCGCAGTCCACACATTCGACCCCGAGGGCAATGAACAGGCAGCGGTGAAAGTCCTGTAATGAAAAAGATCGCGATCTTCGGCATCGGCAACGTGCTCATCGGCGATGATGCCGTCGGTCCGACGATCATTCGCTACCTCGAGTCGCATTACGAATTTCCGTCCGACGTTTTCATCGAAGACCTGGGAACGCCATCACTCGATATGGCCGCCCGCATGGGCGGCCATGACGTCGTGATCTTCGTCGACGCCGTATCCGCGAAGGGCGAGCCGGGCGAGCTGCGCGAATACGACCGCGCTCAGATCATCAAGAACCCGCCGTCGATCCGCATGTCCCCGCACGATCCGTCGCTCAAAGAGACGTGCATGATGGTGGATCTGCTCCCCGATGGCCCGTCATCGATCAAGCTGATCGGCGTGATCCCAGAGTCCCTCGACCAGTTCGGCCTCTCCGCGTCGGCGCGCGCCGCCGTGCCTCTCGTCGTCGCCCGCGTTCTGTCCGAGCTCGCCGCGCTCGGCGTGATTCCCACGCCTCGCGAGCACGTCGATGAGAGCGTTGCGTTCTGGGACGCGGCGTAGACGCTCACCGCATGTGCGACATCACATAGAACGACAGTGAGCACGATGTCAGCAGCACGAGCTAGCGTGCTGCCGCGGGCGCGCCGAGCAGAACGATCGCGCTCAACACATAGAGATCGCTGAGCACGCGCATGAAGGAGACCTGCTCTCCCCAGACATCGCGTCCGAGGACCGACGCCAGGCCGAGGAAGGCCAGCCATGCCACGCGCCACTGCACGGCAGTGGACGTGCGGACGATTCCAAGAGTCACGGCGAGAACGACGACGGCCCAGTACACGCACTCCGCGAAATGGACTCGCATCAGCACCGTGCGGCGTGCGGTGGATTCGATGAAGAGACGTGCGTACTCCGAAAACGGCACCGTCGCCTCGAGTGCTCCGGCTTCCAGGCCGCTGGTTCCCCACCACGTCCGCAGAACGAGCTGCCATCCCGCGTAGACCGCCAGCGGAAGTAAAAACGCGATCGCCGGGAACGAGCGTTGTCGGCGCGACATCAATTGCCATGCGTAAGCTGCAGCCATCGCTGCCGCGAGGATGAGCGTCGTTTCACGCGAGAGGACTGCGGCACACAACAGGGCCGTCGCAGAACCCCACTGCCGCACGCCGAACGCGCGAATCGCCAGAATCGCGAACGCCCACGCCACGATCTCGGACGTGTCGCGTGAGAACGCGAGGAAGAAGCCGGGATAGATCGGAACGAGCACGCCCCAGAGCGGACTCAGACCGTACTGCGCCGCAATCGTTGCGGCGCCCGCCGTCAGGCAAACGACGGCGATCAGGTTCACGATCACGAGCAGTGTCGGAACCCACTCGACTCGCCCGAGCGAGAGAACATGCACGATGAGCGGATACAGAATGCGTTGCTGCCTGTACGGAGGCGTGTCCAGCGTGATGCCGAAGTCCGTCGCCTTTCGCGTGAAGGGATCGAGCGCGAGGCGGTAGAAGGAGAGGCCGTCGTAACCCTCGACGCCCGGAATGATCGAGAGCCCGGCCGGAATCCGCGCAGGATCGACTCCCGACCCGCCGGCGACGACGAACCACGAGATGTCCTGCTGCCGTTGGCGCATGAGCGCCATGAACGCCACGCCATATGCCGCGAGAACGACGAGGACCGCGGCCATCACGAGTTGGTTGTTCGAAGGGGAGCGCACGCGGGCGGGAGTATGAGCGACTCGAAGGCCGTAGTGAAGCGCATTTCGCGGCGTAAGGCACGCCTTTGTTATGCTCGCGATTCATGCGAAAGCGCCGGCGCGCAATCGTTCTTTCGATCGCACTCACACTTGCGGCCGTCGCCTGGGTTCGCACGACTGGCGACCCGTTGCTTCGCCATCCAATCATTGCGCTTCGACTCATCCGAAGCGATGCTCCGGCCACTCTGCCGGTACCCGTTCGCGGTGTCAGGCGCTCCGACCTTCGAAACTCCTGGGGTGCGCCTCGTTCCGGAGGGCGGAACCACCAGGGCATCGACATCCTTGCTCCTCGGGGCCGAGAGATCGCCAGCGCCACGCCCGGTATTGTGGTCACGGTTGGACATAGTGAATTGGGCGGTCGCATCGTGCGTGTCCTGGGACCTGGCGGCTACTGGCACTATTACGCCCATCTGGAGCGTTTCGCCCGCATTCGGCCCGGCGATGTCATCGCGGAAGGAACGGTTGTGGGGTATGTCGGCAACTCGGGGAACGCGAAGGGGACGCCACCGCATCTGCACTACGGGATCTATCGCTTCCAAGGAGGAGCGGTGAATCCCTACGTGTTCCTCCGCGGCGGGCGAAAGCCTTAATGCGCGAAGGCATGATCCAGGATCTCGACGAGCAGGCGCGCGCCGTCACCACTCGGATCGAGCGCGGGATTGTAGATTGCGACGCTGAAGCCGATCATGCGGCCGCTGTTTCCCGCTCTTCTCAACAGCTCCGTCAATTCCGCGGGCGTCATGCCGCCGTCCTGCCGGTAGTCGACGGCGGGCATTACGGCGTCATCGAGAACGTCGGCGTCGAGGTGACACCAGAAGCCCGGGAGATCATCGCGCGCGACGACCTTCAGCGCGTCGTCCGCGACCGCGGTGATACCTCGTTGTCGAATCGCCGGTAATTCGAGCAGCGTGATTTGCGTCGCGCGGATGTCCTGACTGTCGGCCTTCTCCCGTTCACTCGCGTCGCGAGCGCCGATTGCCACTACGTCTTCATCGCGCACGAGTGGCGCGTCGGCAGCGAGCTCCGTGAGAATCGACGGGCCGCGTCCCGTTGCGATCGCGAGATCCATGTCCGCGACCTCTCCTGTCGGCGACGCCTCGGGTTGATAGAAATCCACGTGGCCATCGATGAAGAGCAGAGCCACGCGAGAATGCGCCGCGATTCTCGAGGCGAGCAAACCGCCGAGGATGACGCTGCAGTCACCGGCGAGGACGATGGGAACTTCATCGCGTTCGATGACGCGCGCCACGGCTTGCGCGAGTGAATGAGCGGCCTCGCGAAGAGCGGGCCCGTTCAGCACGCCGGTCTCAGCGGAGCGCTGCGGATCGTAATCTGCCTGCGGAGAGACGCTGCCGGCGTCGCGTGCGCGGAGACGAGAGAG
>Ga0075431_100003437_pt1 | contig 15361 bp, 16 predicted proteins | sample RhiMetdeltSRZDD5_FD_75297 | JGI IMG/M metagenome (GOLD analysis project Ga0075431, IMG submission 75297) | Populus rhizosphere microbial communities from Tennessee, USA - Rhizosphere MetaG P. deltoides SRZDD5 | ecosystem: Host-associated > Plants > Roots > Rhizosphere > Soil | place: USA... | reverse complement strand
GTCAGGGTCACGTTGACGGCGAACGGCCGAGTCACGACAGCCGCGTAGCTGACCGCCAATATAAAAAGGACGCGAACGAGTATGAACCAGACCATCGAACGCTCCGGGTATGAAACTGTGTCTATGATACTGCGGGGGTGCGATACGAGGGAGGAAACTGAGGGGCGAGGAAACGGCGGGCTCACCAATCAATCAAGGCATCAAGCGCTTCCGAGACATTCCGAACGGCCACGATCTCGCAGGCGTCGGGCGTGTCTTCCGGCGCGCAGTTGCCGTGGGCCACGACGCATCGCGTAAATCCCATCTGCGCCGCTTCCCGCACTCGCAATGCAGCCTGACTCACGCCGCGCACTTCGCCCGCGAGGCCGATCTCGCCGAAGACCGCGGTCGACGCCTTGACCGGTCGATTGCGAACGCTCGACGCAACGGCGGCGACAACTCCAAGATCCGCGGCAGGTTCATCGACGGCTATACCTCCCGCAACATTCACGAACACATCGTCTGCCGCCAGGTTCAAGCCTGCCCGCTTCTCGAGCACCGCCAGCAGAAGCGAGAGTCGATTCTGGTCGATTCCACTGGCCATCCGTCTCGCATTACCGTAGGTACTCGTACTGACGAGCGCCTGGATCTCGACCAGCATCGGTCGCGACCCTTCAACGCAGCATAAAACAGCTGAACCCGATGCGCTGGCCGGCCTCTCGGCAAGAAAGAGCTTCGAGGGGTTCGGCACTGCTTTCAGACCTCTGCCAGTCATTTCGAAGACGCCAACCTCGCTGACCGCGCCAAATCGATTCTTCACCGCGCGGACGACGCGATGCGCGTGATGTTTCTCTCCCTCGAAGTACAAAACGGTGTCGACGATGTGCTCGAGCGCCTTCGGACCGGCGATGTTGCCGTCCTTCGTGACGTGGCCGACGAGGAACGTCGGGATGTTCTGGCCCTTTGCGGCAAACAGCAGCTGCGTTGCCGCTTCGCGAACCTGACCGATGCTGCCAGGGGCCGATTGGAATCGAAGCGAAAACACGGTCTGAATCGAATCAACGATGATGAAGCTCGGTTTGAGGCGGGCGATCTCTTCGAGAATGCGTTCGAGACACGTTTCCGCAAGGATGTAGAGCGGCGCGTGCTCGATTCCCAACCGCTCGCCGCGCGATTTGATCTGGTGTTCCGATTCCTCGCCGGAGCTGTACAACACCGGCCCGAATGACTTCGCAAAGTGAGCGGCGGCCTGCAGCAGCAGTGTTGACTTTCCAATTCCGGGTTCGCCACCGATGAGCACGAGCGATCCGGGAACAACGCCTCCGCCCAGCACGCGATCGAATTCGTCGATCCCCGTTGTCAGCCGCTCGGCGACGACGGTATCGATGTCGGCATACAACTGCGGTCCGGCCCCTCCCGCGAGGGTGTACCGCTTCGCCGCTTCAGACGTCGTGGCCACAGAGACTTCTGCCGCGCGCTCCTCGACGAGCGAGTTCCAGGCGCCGCACTCAGCGCAGCGGCCGAGCCATTTTTGCGACTGGGCGCCGCATTCCTGGCAAGCAAAAACTGTCTTGGTTTTCATTGAGTTGTTGTTAGTTGCCAGTTGCTAGTTGCTAGTTGCTAGTTGCCAGTTGCTAGTTCCTAGAAAGTTCAACGTGATGGTCTGCTCGATGCGGCGATTTCTGCGCTGTCCGACTGGAAACTGGAAACTTCACTTGTACACGCGTTCAATCCGCGCTCCGACGCGGCACAGTAACTCATAAGGAATCGTTCCGATCGATAGGGCGATTTCGCGCACGTCGAGCGACTCGGTTCCCTGCTGGCCGATGATGACGACCTCGTCACCGGGTGCAACCTCGGTGCCGGTCACGTCGATCATTGTCATGTCCATGCAGACGGAGCCAACGATCGGCGCACGCCGGCCGCGCACGAGCATGTGGCCGCGACCTGCCAGGCGTCGGTCAAGGCCGTCGGCATAACCTGCCGGGACGACGGCGATCGTCCGCGGCGTCTCCGCCACCGAGTGCAGCCCGTAGCCAGTTCCTTCACCCGGCCGCAACCCTTTCACATGCACGATATGGCTCTGGAGTGACAGGGCAGGTCGCAGCGATAGCGTGGCGGCGAGCGGAGGCGGAACGATCCCGTAGAGCAGCAGCCCGGGCCGGACGAAGTCATACCAGACTCGCTCGTCGCGCAGGATCGCGGCGCTGTTCGCCGCATGCCGCAGGCGCGAGCCGATGCCGATGTCGTTCAGCTTCCGCCATGCCCCTTCGAAGCGCTCACGCTGCTGATTGAAGGCTGCGCTCTCCGGCTCGTCGGCGGTCGCGAAGTGCGTGTAAACCGCATCGATCGACAGGTTGCGGCTGGCGGCGACTTCAGGCAGTGTCCGGCTGATATTGTCGTGACGGAAACCAAGCCGGTTCATACCGGTATCGATCTTCAGATGGCACTTCAGAATGGCTGCATGCTTCGCCGCCGCGGCCTGCAGCGCTCGTGCGGCCGATGGTGTGGAGATGGTCGGCGTCAGATAATGCTGAAAGACGCCATGAAGGTCGCTGATTCCGAGTGCGCCAAAGACGAGGATTGGTATCCGCACGCCCGCGCGTCGAAGGACGATCCCTTCTTCGATATCAGCGCAGGCCAGCATCGCCGCACCCGCCTGCTCGAGTGCGGGCCCGACTTCCGCCGCGCCGTGACCGTAGGCGTTCGCTTTGACGACCGCGATGATCTTGGGAACAGGGCTGTGAGTGGAGCTTGCGAGAAAGTCGGAGATCGCGCGAAGGTTCGAGCGAATCGCGTCAAGGTCAACGCGAGCGACGGTCGGCCGAGTGCTCACGGAGCTCCATGGGCAAGATTCTCAAACCGCGTGTGCTCCTTGATAAACGCGAGCTTGGTCGTGCCGACCGGGCCGTTGCGCTGCTTGCCGATGATGATCTCGGCGACGCCTTCAGCATCTTGATTCGGGGCGCCGTCGGCATCGCGGTACTGTTCTTCGCGGTAAATGAACATCACGACGTCGGCATCCTGCTCGAGCGCGCCCGACTCGCGGAGGTCGGACAACTGCGGTCGATGATCCGATCGCGTTTCCGGCGCGCGCGACAACTGCGACAGCGCGATGATCGGCACGTGGAGTTCCTTCGCCAGGCCTTTGAGCGATCGTGAAATCGACGCCAGCTCCACCTGACGGCTCTCGAACCGTCCGCGCCCCTGCATCAACTGAATGTAATCAATGATCAGCAGGTGCAGCCCATGCTCCGCTTTCAGGCGCCGCGCTTTGGCGCGCATTTCGAGCACGCCGAGCGAGGCCGTGTCGTCGATGAACACACGCGCTTCCGCGAGCGTGCCAAGCGCATGCGACAGGCGGCCGTAATCTTTCTCGCTGAGATACCCGCTGCGGAACCGGTGGGCATCGATGCGCGCCTCGGACGTCAGCATGCGCATGAACAGCTGCTCCTTCGACATCTCGAGGCTGAAGAATCCCACTGTCATGTCCGTCGACGTTCCCACATGCTGGGCGACGTTGAGGACGAAGCTCGTCTTTCCCATCGACGGACGCGCGGCCACCAGGATCAGGTCCGACGGCTGCAACCCAGACGTCATCTCATCGAGATCGACGAAGCCGGTCGGCACACCGGTGACCAGACCCTTGTGCTGCTGCAGCTTTTCAATCGTGGTAAAGCTGGTCTGCACGAGGTCGCGGAGCGGCACGAAGCCGGTGCGGATGCGATCCTCGGCAATCGCGAAGATCGCCCGTTCGGCACTGTCGAGCAGGAGATCTGGCTCGTCCTCCGCCTCGTACGCGTCGGCAAGAATCTTGTTCGCCGAATGAATAAGGTTGCGAAGGGTCGACTTCTCTTTGACGATCTTCGCGTAATACTCGACGTTGGCGGATCGCGGAACGCCGTCAGCGAGCGCGGCGATGTACGCCGGGCCGCCGACCTCGTCGAGATCGCCGCGGCGCGACAACTCCTCTTTGAGCGTGATGAAATCAATCGCGTCGCCGCGCTCGTTGAGCGCGACCATGCGATCGAAGATCCGCCGGTGCGCGTCGCGGAAGAAATCTCCCGCGTCGATCACCTCGGCGGCAGCGTTGAAGGCGTCGTTGTGAATGAGGATCGCGCCGAGCACGGACTTTTCCGCGTCGAGGCTATGGGGAAGCGTCCGCGTCGGAGTAGCGAGGTCAGCCAAGAGGCGTCGTGAAAATAAAAAAAGGGGCGCCGCGACGATCTTCGCGGCGCCCCGCAGTGTAACAGAAATTTTTCTTCCGCCTGTAGGCGGAAGCCACAAGATTTCCTGAAAAGAAAAATTTTTATTTGCTCTCCGGAACCACGCTGACTTTGACCTGCGCTGTCACGTCTCTGTGGATCTTGATCGGCACGGTCACTTGACCAAGACCCTTCAGCGGTTCGGCGAGCACGATCTTGCGCCGATCGACTTCGAAGCCCTTCGCCGCGAGCGCCGACGCGATATCGACGGTGGTGACCGATCCGTAGAGCGTGTCGTTCTCGCCAACTCGCCGCGGGATCGCGATTTCGAGCTCCGCCAGTCGCGCGGCAAATGCTTCGGCCTGCGTCTTCTCTTCGAGTTCGCGCGCCTCGGCGTTCTTGCGTTCGCGTTCGATCTGGCGTTTGTTGCCCTCGTTGACCGCCAGCGCGAGCTTACGCGGCAACAGATAGTTGCGAGCGTATCCTTCGGCGACCTTGACAATGTCGCCGCGGCGCCCCAGATGTTCGACGTGTTCTCTCAGAATGACTTCCATGATGTCGTCCTAATCGGTCACGTACGGAATCAGCGCCAGCTGACGCGCGCGCTTGATCGCGACCTGCAATTTGCGCTGATGCAAAGCGCATGTGCCGGAAATCCGCCGCGGCTGGATCTTGCCGCGCTCCGGCAGAAACGGCGCCAGCAGCCGCACATCCTTGTAATTGATGTAGTCGATTTTTTCCGCGCAGAACTTGCAGACGCGTCGACGCCGGAAGAATCCACGGCGCGGCGAATCGGCGCCGCCGCCTCCCTTTCCGTCCTTCTTGTCTCCCCCGCGCCCGCCGCGGCCCCCTCGCTCTTCCCTCATCGCTGGACCTCCAAGCCTTCCATGTCGTCCTGAGAATCGGCATCGCCGCGGCCTTCACCAGGCTGGCGCTCGGGCGGCAGGCCACGGGCAACGCGGCGGCGCGCCGAGAACTTCTTGCGCGCTTCGCTCGTCCGCTGCGCAACCCGCAGTTCCTCGTCGACACGGACGATGAGATGACGGATGACCTGGTCGATCACGCGCAGGCGCCGATCGATTTCCTTCATCAGCTCTCCCGAGCCGCTGATCGTTTCGACGACGTAGGTGCCCTCGCGGTGATGCCCAATGTCGTAGGCGAGCCGCTTGCGTCCCCAATTTTCAGTCTTGTCGAGCGTGCCGTTGAAGCGCTGGACGATCTGCTCGATCTGCGTGTGCAGATCGGCAACCTCCTGTTCGCTCGCCTCAGGCGTGATGATGTAGACGAGCTCGTACTGTCGTGTGGTGCTCATGTGTCTCCTTATGGTCTGTGCGGCTACCTGTCAGTTCCCAGTTACCAGTTGCCAGTTCCCAGTAAGAACTCACTGGAAACTGGAGACTGGAAACTGGCTACTTTTTCGTAGCAAGGAGAAGCCAGGTTGTAGACTGTCTAGTCCCCGTCTTCTTTCCTGTTGAACCTGTTCATCACCGGCACGATGCCCTCGGTGACGAACAGTTCGGCGGCGTCCGCGGCGCGGGCCGTCGCCTCGACGATTTCGTCCCGCTCCTCCGGTTCGAACTTCGCCAGCACGTGATCGGCAAATCCGCCCGGGCGATCTCCGCGCCCGACCCCGACCCGCAGCCGTGCAAATTCTTCGGTTCCGAGCGCGCTGATGATCGACTTCAGGCCATTATGGCCGCCGGCCGATCCGGAAGGCCGCGCTCTGAGCCTTCCGAGTTCCAGATAAATGTCGTCGACGATGACAAACAGATCCGGAAGGTCGATCTTGTAGAACCGCAGCAGCTCGCCGATGGCGATGCCGCTGAGATTCATGAAGGTCAGCGGCTTCGCGACGATGGCTGATTGCGCCCGCCACCGCGCCTGCAATCCTTCGGTCGGCGACGACTCCCACTCGAGTCGATGCCGCTCGGCAACCAGGTCGACGACAGCGAAGCCGACGTTGTGCCGGGTGCCGGCGTACTTGCGGCCAGGATTGCCGAGGCCGACGACGAGCTTCAAATCTGCTACTTCTTCTCTTTGGCGGCGGCAGCCTCTTCTTCCGGCTTCTCGACCTTGCCCTTCTTGATCACCTCGGGCTCGGCCGGTGCAGCGGTCGCAGCCGCAGCAGCCGCATCCGCCGGCGCCGGCTCTTCTTCGACGCGCAGCGTCACGACATGGACGATCATCATGTCGGCATCGCTCGTCGCCTTCCACTTCGACCGGTCTGTCTGCAGATCGCGCACGCGAACGCCTTCGTGCAGCATCAATTCGCTGATATCCACGGTGATGTTCTCCGGGATATCGCCTGGCAGCACTTCGATCTCGATCTCGCGATTGACGAAGTCGACGATGCCGCCCTGTTGCTTGACGCCCTTTGCTTCCCCCTTCAGGACGATCGGGACAGTGACGGTGATCGTCTTGTCCATCGCCACCTGGTAGAAGTCGGCGTGAAGCAGCTTGTGATCGATGGGATCGACCTGATACTCCTTCACCAGCACGCGCGTGTTGCCGCCGTCGAGCTGCAGCCCGATGAGCGTGTTCACGCCCGACTCGGAGTGCAGGATCCGCATCAGCGTTTTTGGATCGACGGCGATCTCCACCGCCTTGCCCTTGTCGGCGCCATACACAACGGCTGGAATTCGGCCACTTGCGCGCAGCCGCCGCGCCTCGTTCTTGCCGCGTCCTTCACGTTTCTCTGCTTGTAATGTTGCGTCCATCTCAGTTACCAGTTTCCAGTTACCAGTTTCCAGTTGTTTGATCGGCCAATTTCCGACTGGAAACTGGAGACTGGGAACTGGAAACTTTCATTCACACAAACAACGAACTAACCGATGTCTCCTCATGAATGCTCCGGATCGCCTGGCCCAAAAGCCTCGCGACCGAGAGCACCTTGATCTTGCTGCACCGCGCACGTTCACCGCTGAGGGGAATCGTGTTGGTGATAATCACCTGATCGATCGGCGCCGCTTCGAGGCGCGCGATAGCAGGACCTGAGAGGACTCCGTGCACGGCACAGGCGAGCACCCGCTGCGCGCCGTTGTCCTTCAGCGCTTGCGCCGCCTTCACGATCGTGCCGGCCGTATCGATGATGTCGTCCTGGATGATGCACGTCTGGCCAGTGACATCACCGATCACGTTCATCACTTCCGCCGTCCCGCCCTCGCTGCGTCGTTTGTCGATGATCGCCAAGTCGGCATCGAGGCGCTTCGCATACGCTCGAGCACGTTCGGCGCCGCCCGCATCCGGCGACACAATCGTCAGGTTCGGGAACGCCAGCCGCGAACAGTAATCGATGATCACCGGCGCCGCGAACAGGTGATCGACCGGGATGTCAAAGAACCCCTGGATCTGCGCCTTGTGCAGATCCATCGTCAACACGCGATTCGTTCCGGCCGCGCTCAGCAGGTTTGCCACGAGCTTGGCCGAGATCGGCACGCGTGGCTTGTCCTTGCGATCCTGCCGCGCGTAGCCGTAGTACGGAATCACCGCTGTGATGCGCGACGCCGACGACCGGCGAAACGCATCGATCATCACGCACAGCTCCATGATGCTGCGGTCGACGTCGATGCTGCGGTCGACGTCGGCGCACGTGGGCTGCACGACGAACACATCCGTGCCACGGATGTTCTCGTCGATCTGGAACGAGCACTCCGTGTCGGGAAACCGCTGGAGCCGCGCGTGCCCCATCGACACCCCGAGAAACTCCGCAATCTCGTGGGCGAGCGCCGGGTGCGCGCTTCCCGAGAATAGTTTGAGCTGGCCGCCGTTCATCGGAGAAGCATCTCAGCCATCATCATCGATGTGGTTGGGGCGGGAGGATTCGAACCTCCGAATACGGGATCCAAAGTCCCGCGCCTTACCGCTTGGCCACGCCCCAGCGCGGCTCGTGGCGCGGACCCCATATCCTGCGCCTCCGACATGCCCGCGCCCGGGACTCTACGCCGAACGATGGAAGCGCGGCCTCAAGGCGCGGCCCGCAGGCTTGTCCGCAAGAGGTTAAGTGTAGCCGGTTTCACGGCTTTTTGGCAACGGGACGGGCGCGTCGCTCGTACTCCCCGCGCGTAATCGTACGCGTCAGCAACGCACGATTGCCCCCCTTGGATAAAGGTTTGACGAGGCGTGCCGCCGCGGCTCGACTGCGAAACAGGCCGAAAACCGCCGACCCGCTGCCGGACATCGCTGCCGCGACCGCACCGGCGTCGCGCAATGCCGCCTTGAGTCCGGTGATTTCAGGATGACGCCGCACGACCGGCGGCTCGAGATCGTTGATCATCTGCGCCGCCCGGGTTGGCCAAGGTACGGGCAGCAGCTGAAGTTCGCGCGGTTCCTTCAATCCCGCGGCACGGTCGTCGTCGTACCACGAGTACGCTTCGGCGGTCGAGACACCAAACGGAGGACGAACAATGACGATCCAATGTGCCGGCAAGTCGACGAGCGGGTAAATCTCCTCGCCGAGCCCAAGTCCCAGAGCGGTTCCGCCCGACAGGAAGAACGAGACATCCGCCCCGATTGAGGTCCCCACTTCGCGCAACAGCGTCATCGGCACGCCGCCCCAGAGACGCGCGAGCGCCAGCAGTGCGGCAGCGGCGTCGGCACTGCCGCCACCCAGGCCGGCCTGCAGCGGAATGCGCTTGTCGATCTTCACCACAATATCGCGTGGCTCTCCGGTTCGTCCCAGCGCTTTCCACAATCGAGAGGCCGCCTGCGACACGAGATTGGTACCGTCGAGCGGAACGCCTGCCATCCGACACTTCACGGTGAACGGGCCCGTCCGCTGCATCCACGTCAGCGTGTCGTGCAACTCGATGGCTTGGAACACGGTCCTCAGTTCGTGAAAGCCGTCGGGGCGCGTGCCAAGGACTCGGAGATCGAGATTGACCTTCGCATGCGCGCGCGTGACAAGCGTGCGGCGAGCTCGAATCACTCTCGCTTCGCCTCCTCGCCTAGTGGTCCTGCCCTGCGGAGTTCCTCGAGGGTGAGAGGTCGGGCGCCCTCAGGGATTGCGAGCTTGAACACCGCTGGATCGAGCGGCTTGCCCAGCTCGAGCTGCGAGACGCGGAGGGTGATGTCTGCACCCGCGCCGTCTGGCGGCTTCATCACGAGCCGCAGCCGCTGCGGCCGCCCCTCGGCAAAATCGTCGTAGTAGATCGTGAGCGGACCGCGCTCGGCGGCGACCTCGCGCCAGCTGCCGTCGATCATCCGCAGCCAGACCGTCGCGGCGCCGGCATCGACAGCCGCCCACCCGTTCGCGAATGTGCGTCCGTCACTCACGGAGCCGACATAAAACGCGCACCCACCGAGGGCGATCATCAGTTCGTTCGGCGCGATCCGGATCCCGGTGAGTGCCTCGATGATCTCGGCGGGCGCAGCCCCGCGCAGATAGCGGCCGTCACGAGGCAGCACCAGCGTGGAAGCACCGTCCGCAGCCGTTAGTACGAAAAATGGCTTGCCGAAGGGGGCCACACCTTCGAGCGCGATTCGATCCGGCTGCGCAAGTCCTGCATCAATGCGTCCGCGAAGATTCTGCCGTCCTGCTCGACCGCTCATCGACAGCACGGCCGTCAGACTAACGAGGTTGTGGCACGGTTCGGTGGCTTGGCCGTAGGCGTCCGCGAATTGAGGAAATGGAGAACCGGTGCCAGACGGCAGCTTCACGTCCGGGGTGCGGCCGCACGCGATCGTGAGGAGCGACGCGATCCAAACGGCGATACCGATGCAGGTCGGGGCCTTCGTGCCCCGACGGTTACCGCTTGACGCGGGCACGCGCGTCACGCACCTTCTTTTCTACCTTGGCGCGATCGATGGATTCGCCATCACCGGCGAGCGAACGCTCGAACGCCGCGAGTGCGTCTTGGTATCGCTCCTGCTTGAATCGCAGGTCGCCGAGATGTTCGTTGACCGTGGAGCTCGTGGGCAGCCGTTCGGCGGCCTGCGTCAACGGCGCGTCGGCCAGGTCCAGCTTGCCCTGGCGGAAATAGGCCCAGCCGAGACTGTCGAGGAAGGACGGATTGGCGGGCTCGATCTTGAGCGCGCGCTGCACGAGATCGACCGCCTCGTCGAGCCGCTGCCCATGATCGGCAAGCATGTAGCCGAGTGAATTGAGCGCGTTCGCATCTTCAGGATCTTTGGAGAGGACGCCGCGAAGAGCGCGTTCCGCATCCGCGAGACGGCCGGCACGCTCGAGCAGGCTGGCGTATTCGTAGACCAGCGAACCATCTCGCGACGCGCGATTCATCACCAGCTCGAAGGCAGTAATGGCCTGCTCGAACTGACCGCGATCCCGGAGGACCAGCGCGTCGAGATATCCGCCACGCGCGTCGCTCGGATAGGTGCTCTTCAGCTTCTGCACGGTCGCCGTCGCGCCATCGAAATCCTTGAGCGCGCGTTGCGCCTGGCCGAGCATGTAGAGCGTCACGGCATCCGGCGAGGCCGACTTCTTGATTGAGGTTTGCAGAATGTCACGAGCCTCGGCCGCCTTACCGGCGTTGATGAGCGCTGCCGCGCGCTGGGTCGCGACATCGATGCGGCTGTTGACGGCGGCCGCCCGAGCATAGGCGTCAGCCGCTTCGGGGTATCGCCGCTCCCGTTCATACAGTTCTGCCAGCCGAAGCGCAGCGCGATAGAACGTCGGGTTATACTCGAGCGTCCTTTCGAGCGTTTGAATCTGATCATCCTTTTGACCCGCCGCATCCAGGGCGGCGGCCAGGAGCATCGCCGCTTCAGGGTATTCGGGCTGATCCTCGACGACCTTCCGCAGGCTGGACACGGCTTTGGAATAATCACGCGCGCCGAGGTACAGCCGCCCCAGCGTCAGTTCGAGATTCACATCGAAACCGGTGTCACGGCGGCTCTTCTCGAGAGCTGAAATCGCGCGGGCGGCGTATCGCGAAGGGTCGTCCCCCGGCCGAAGTGGCCGACGCTGCTCACTCAAAGCGCCGTAGATGGTTCCGATAATCTTGTTGGCTTCGCGGTTGGAAGGGTCGCGTTCCAGTGCGAGTTCGGCTGTATCGAGCGCCTCACGCAGGCGATCCTGTCTCGCATAGAGGGCGGCGAGTTCCGCCCGAATCTCAGCCGACTGAGGCGCAAGCGCGATTGCCTTCTGGTGTGACGCGATGGCGTCGTCAATTTTGTCGAGTTCCTCGAGATGCCGGCCCATCATGAAGTAATAGGCAGCCGACGGCTCTGATGACGGCGAAGACGGCCGTTGCGCCGGCGAGGCCGCGGCGCTCCCGACTATCAGGAGCGAGATGACGAGGATGAAAAACGGCCGCATCTGACTGATTATAATGGCCTCGATATCGGTCAATGTTCAATGCTCAATGATCAATGGTCAATGGTCAATGCTCAGATCAATGGTCAATGCTCAGTTAAAGTATCGAACGTTCGGAATTTGGGCATTAAACATCGGACATTGAACATTGATCATTGAACATTGGAGCGGAGCGAATGCCCGTCGATCCTGAGTTGCTTGAAATCCTGGCCTGCCCGAACTGCAAGACGAAGGTCGACCTTATCAAGAACGGCACGGCGCTGAAGTGCAGCACATGCAAGCGCGTGTATCCGATCAAAGACGACATCCCCGTCATGTTGATCGACGAGGCGACAGTGGAGCCGTGAATCGCGGTTAAGTGAAAATCCTTTTGATCCGTCTTCGCCTGATCGGCGATGTGGTTTTTACCACGCCGCTCATCCGGGCGCTGAAGCGCACGTTTCCAGACGCGCATCTTACGTATCTCGTCGAACCGCAGGCGCTGCCGGTAGTTCGCGGGAACCCGCACCTGGGCGACGTCATCGTCGCGCCGCGCCGAACCGGGCTGTGGCGAATCGCGGATGATCTTCGTCTAGCCGGCCGGTTGCGGCGCGAACGATACGATATCGTCATCGATCTGCACGGTGGACCGCGGAGCGCGTGGCTGGCATGGCTGTCGCGAGCGCCCATGCGAATCGGATACGAAATCCCCGGGCGCACCTGGATGTATACCCGGGCGGTGGCGCGACCCCGCGCGCTGCGGCAGCGGCACTCGGTCGTCAATCAATGGGACCTGCTCGAGGCCATCGAGGGCTGGCGTGAAGGTGCACCCTCCCCGGCGCGCGATGCCGTGGAGATGGCGATCGACGCTGATGCCGAGGCGACGGTCGCTCAACGGCTCGAAGCGGCCGGCATCAGCGCCGCGCACGAACTCGTAGTGATTCACGTCAGCGCCGGGAACCCGTTCAGGCGCTGGCCCGAGGCGGCGTTCACAACGCTGATCTCCGGACTGGCGGCAGGCTCGGCGGCGAGGCGAATCGTGTTGAGCTCGGGCCCGTCGGATCGGGACGCGGCGGCGCGAATTGGCGCGGCGGCACGGCAATCGTTGGGACCGGCGGCCGATCGGGTCCTGGATATCGGAGAGTTCGACCTCGCGGAGCTGCGGGCGCTTATCGTGCGCAGCCGGCTGTTCATTGGCGGCGATTCGGGGCCACTACATATTGCGGCCACCACAACGACGCCAATAGTGGGAATATATGGACCAACGGAACCTGCACGGTCGGCCCCGTGGCGGGACCCACGGTTCCCGACCGAATCGGTCGATGTCGCGGGGCTGCCGTGCCGGCCGTGCGATCAGCGTGTCTGTGAGCCTGGCGATTTTCGATGTCTAACTACGTTGAAGCCCGAGGACGTCCTTTCGGCGGCGATGCGCGCAATGAACGCACGGGTCTGACGTTCGCCGGCAATGCCGGGCTCGAACGCGCGGCGTACTACGCGCTCCTCGCATTCGTGGCGCTGCTGCCGTTCTCGATTGCTGCGTCGCAGGTGCTGCTCACGTGTAGCGGCGTTCTGTGGTTTGTTCTCGTCATTCGTGGTCACGAGCGTTTCGACGCGCCGGCGATGTTCTGGCCGCTCGCGGCGTACGCCGGCGCGACGCTGGTGGCATCGCTCTTTTCGGTCGATCCAGAGACCAGCTTCATCGACTGCAAGCAGTTGCTCCTCTTCTCGATCGTTCCCATCGCCTTTCGTCTCTTACCCGGACGCCGCGCGCTCACCGCGGTCGACGTCATCATTACCGTCGGCGCGATCAGTGCGGTCATCGGGGTCGTGCAGTTCGGCATCCTCGAGTTCGACTCGCTCGGACAGCGTCCGCGTGGTTTGCTCGGGATGTACATGACCTACTCCGGCCAGTTGATGCTGGTCGCGTGCCTTGCGGCGGCGAGGATCCTGTTCCGCAAAGACGACCGCTTGTGGACCGCCCTGGTCATGCCGGCGCTGATTGCGGCGCTCGCGGCGACGCTCAGCCGCAATGCGTGGGTTGGCGCGTGCGTGGGCATTGGTCTCCTATTCGTCATTCGCGACTTCCGGCTGTTCGCCCTGTTGCCCGTCGCCATCGCGACATTCATCGCCTTGGCGCCGTCACAGATGACCGATCGCCTCTATTCGTCATTTCGAGTCAAACATCTGCGACACGACACGGCGGCAACCGAGGCGAGCCTGCTGTCAAATCGCGATCGGCTGGCGATGATTCGATCCGGCTTCCGAATCATCAAGAAGGATCCACTGACCGGCGTCGGCCCTGACATGGTCGTGAGTGTCTACGCGTCGTACCGCGATCCCAATGCGGTGCAACAGCTCAACTCGCATCTCCACAACGTCCCACTGCAGATCGCCGCCGAACGCGGCCTTCCGGCGCTCGCCATCTGGCTGTGGTTCATCGTCATGCTCATTCGCGATTTCGTGAAGAATCGAATGCAGGCCGATCCGTCGCTTGCGTACGGGGCGCTTTCCGTCACGGTCGCGATGGTCGCGGCCGGCATGTTCGAATACAACTTTGGCGATTCTGAAGTCCTGATGCTGTTCCTGGTGCTGGTGACGCTTCCCTATGCTGCCACTCGCAGCACACCCGCGTCGCCGCCGGCATGACGGCCGCTTCGGATCTTCTCTCGCGCCTTCAGGGCCGAACCCTCCTCGTCGTTGGCGACCTGATGCTCGACCATTTCGTCGTCGGCGCCGTCGATCGCATTTCGCCGGAAGCGCCAGTGCCGGTCGTGCGCTTCGACCATGACAGCTTCCGCCTCGGCGGCGCCGCCAACGTCGCCCACAACGCCGCCGCACTGGGCGCGCGGGTTCAGCTCGTGGGGGTCGCAGGAGAGGATGAGACGGGTGGATTAATCCGAGCCGAGCTCGCGAAGCTCGGAATTGATTCGTCGGGGGTTGTTTCCGATCCGGAACGGCGCACGACGCGCAAGCTCCGCGTGGTGACATCCCGCAACCAGCAGGTGGCGCGGATTGATTACGAGGACGATCGCGAGGTTCACGGCAAGGTCGAAGCGGCGATTGTCTCTCGCATCGAGCAGGTGTCGGCGTCAGCCGACGCGATCCTACTCTCCGATTATTTGAAAGGGGTAATCTCGCGCGGCGTCGCGGCTGGCGCGATCGAGGCGGCGAAACGGCGTGACATTCCGCTGCTGGTCGATCCCAAGGTTCCCCATATCGACTACTACGCCGGCGCGGCCGTGATCACACCGAATCATCACGAGGCGGAGGCTGTCACGCACATGCGGATTCGGACGAGCGAGGAGGCGATCGCCGCCGCGCGCCGCTTTCGGGAACGCGTGCAGTGCGATTGCGTCCTCATCACGCGGGGCGAGCATGGGATGACGCTGCTCGGGTCGGATGTCGAGGCACAATTAAACGCCGAAGCTCGTGAGGTTGCCGATGTGACGGGCGCCGGCGACACCGTCGTCGCGACAATGGCGCTCGCGCTCGCCGCGGGTGCGTCGGTACTCGATGCCGCCCGTCTCGCGAATCGCGCGGCCAGTGTCGTGGTAGGAAAGTTCGGCCCGGCGACAGTGTCGATCGGGGAGTTGTCGGACCAGTAGGGCTAAATCAGCGATTTTCAATGTCGCGCTGCGATCACGTCTTAAGAGATAGAAAAGGAGAAAAGAGAAAGGAGCTCCGTTCTCCTTTCTCCCTTCTCCTTTCCTATCTCTTAATCAGTGAAGGCTGCTCGACTGGGAACACCGGTTCGTTATGAGCAGGACCTCCGGTAGAGGATCCCGTGCCAGCACCGCTTTGAGTTTGATATTCACCGTCGGTCGACGATCCAGGACGCATGTAGGAACGCCTGCATCGCGCGCCACCTCCTCGTAATCACCGGCCGACAACACCGCGAATACTCGTTTCTCTCCTTTCAGCAGCGTCA
>Ga0075431_100003433_pt1 | contig 15370 bp, 14 predicted proteins | sample RhiMetdeltSRZDD5_FD_75297 | JGI IMG/M metagenome (GOLD analysis project Ga0075431, IMG submission 75297) | Populus rhizosphere microbial communities from Tennessee, USA - Rhizosphere MetaG P. deltoides SRZDD5 | ecosystem: Host-associated > Plants > Roots > Rhizosphere > Soil | place: USA... | reverse complement strand
GGTCACGATGGCGATGCCGATCCAGGTGGCGAGGTCGGGCAGCTCCCCCCACACCACGAAGCCGGCGGCCACCGCCCACAGGATGACGGAATAGCGGAACGGCGCAACGGTGGCGATGTCGCCCCAGCGCATGGCCACCACGATCCAGTAGTTGCCGCCGAGCAGGCCGAGCCCGGCGCAGAGGAGCATCAGGAGGGCCGCCGGCGAGGGCCAGGTCCACGCCTCCCACAGCGCCAGCAGCAGGCTTCCCGCGGTCACCGCCGCCGCGGACACGGTGGCGACGACGATGGTGGGCACATCCGAGCCGAGCCCGCGCGTGAGGAGGTCGCGCGCGGCGACGAACGCGATGGCCACCAGCGCCAGCGCGGCATAGGGGTTGAACCCCTGCCCGCCCGGCCGGACGATGACGAGCACGCCGGCGAGCCCGACCAGGGTGGCGAGCCAGCGCCGCCAGCCCACAGGTGCCCCGAGGAACAGCGCGGCGCCGGCGGTGATGGCGAGTGGCGTGAACTGCAGGAGGGCCGTGGCGTCGGCAATCGGCATGCGCGTGAGCGCCATCAGATAGAGGATGGTGGCGACGACATCGGCGCCGGCGCGCAGCGGCATGCGCGGCCTGCCGGCGAGCCGCAGGCTGGAGAGGCCGATGGTCGCCGCGATCAGCCCGGCGCCGAGCAGCGTGGTGAAGACGCCGCGCAGGAAGATGGTCTCGCCGGTCGGCAACCCGGCGGCCGCCAGCTTGACGAAGCAGTCGTTGACGATGAGCGACCCCATGGCGGCCAGCATGGCAAGGATGCCGCGCAGGTTGTCGGAACGGGCGGGGGCGGAGACGGCTAGGCTCATGGCTGGCGTGGTGCCTTACCGCCACGCCCGGCGTCCGGCAACCCCGCGCGCTGCATGGCAGCTCCACCCCCTCTTCCCGGATGCCCGAGGGGGCGAGGCTACAAAGAAGCTGACGGTCGAAATTGGGCGAGAGGCGCGCCACAGCGTACCCTCCCCCTTGCGGGCCCTTGCGGGGAGGGTGGCACGTCGTGCCGAAGGCGAGCCTTCGGTGCGACGTGCCGGGTGGGGGTCCGCCGGAGGGGTCGGACAACCCGAACGACCCCCACCCCTAACCCCTCCCCGCAAGGGGAGGGGAACGCAGGTCATTGCTGTTCGATCTTGGCGAGCCGCACGTACTCGCCCCATTCCTTGATGGCGATCTCGAACATCCGCTGTGCCTCCTCCGGCGAGCGGATCAGCGGGTCGGCGCCGGCATCGTTGAGGAACTTCTTGGTCTCCGGCGTACTGACGATCTCGGTGAACCACTTGTTGATCTTGGCGACGACGGGATCGGGCGTGGCCGCCGGCACCAGCACGCCCCACCACAGGTCGAGCTTCATCGGCACACCCGATTCGGTCATGGTCGGAATGTCGGGCGCGGCGCCCAGGCGCTCGGCGCTGCTCACCGCGAGGATGCGCACCCGCCCCTGGCGTGCCTGTGCCATTGCGAACACCCCATCGTGCAGGCCGTAGTCGATCCTGCCGCTCTGAATCTCGCTGAGCGACTCCGGCGCCGAGCGATAGAGCACCTCGGTGGCCTCGAGGCCGGCCTTGTCCTTGTAGATGGCGCCCATGATGCGGCCCGGGTTGGCGGCCACCGCGTAGTTGGCGTCCTTGCCCTTTTTCTTCACCGCCTCCGTCAGCTCGGCCACGGTCTTGTAGGGGCTCTTGGCGTCGACCACGAGCATGAAGGCGAGGTTGCTGGTGGTCGCCGCCACGCGCAGCTCCTTGCCGACGTCGACCGGGGGCTTCTTGAAGAGATGCATGCTGGCGGCGACGGTGGTGCCGGCGAACGGATAGAGCGTGTGGCCGTCCGGCTTCGACCTGGCGACGAACTGGGTCGCGATGTTGCTCGCCGCCCCGACCTTGTTCTCGACGATGACGGTGCGCCCCGACACCGGCCGCAGCTTGTCCGCGAAATAGCGCACGAAGATGTCGGCGCCGCTGCCGGCCGGGAACCCGCAGATGAGGCGGATGTCCTGGTTGGGATACTCCTGCGCGCGCACACTCGTCACCGCGCAAGACACAGCGGCGAGCGCGAGTGCCCAGACCGCAAGCCGCATCATTCCGATGATCTTCATTCCCTTCCTCCCTTCACCGCGCCGCCGCCCACTGCAGCGGCGGCGCACCTTCTCTATTGTCCCGCAGCCGCTGTCAGCCCATGGGCTCGATCTTGGCCATCCGGATATAGTCGCTCCATTCCTTGATGGCGGTCTCGAACATCTCCTGCGCCTTCTCGGGCGTGTTGATGAACGGGTCGCCGCCATTGTTGTTGAGGAACGTCTTGGTCTCGTCGGTGGAGACGATGTCGACGAACCACTTGTGGATGGTGTCGATCACGGGCTTCGGCGTCCCGGTGGGCACGATGGCCGCCCACCACCCCGTGAGGTCCATGGGCACGCCCGCCTCGGTCATGGTGGGCAGCTCGGGACTCGCCTGGATGCGCTCGCCCGTGCTGACCGCGAGGATGCGAATGCGGCCCGCGCGCTGCTGCGCCAGCGACAGGACCGGGTCGAGAGCGGCGAAGTCGAGCCTGCCGCTCGCAAGCTCGTTGAGCGACTCGCCGCCGGACTTGTAGAGCACCTCGACCGCCTGGAAGCCGGCCTTGATCTTGTACAGCTCGGCCAGGATGCGCCCGTTGGGAGCGGCGGTCCCATAGGTGACCTTGTCGCCCTTGAGCTTCATGGCGGCGGTGAGCTCGGCGACCGTCCTGTACGGGCTCTTGGCGTCGACCACCAGCATGAAGGGCTGCCGGTTGATGGTGGCGGCGATGCGCAGGGCCTTGGCCACGTCTACCGGCGGCTTCCGGAACAGGCTCTGGTTCGCGGCCACCGCGGTGCCGGCGTGGACGTAGATGGTGTGGCCGTCGGGCTTCGCCTTGGCGACGTACTCGGTCGCGATGTTGCCCTGCGCGCCGATCTTGTTCTCCACGATCACCGTGCGCTTGGCGATCGGACGCAGCTTCTCGGCGAAATAGCGCACCAGCACGTCGGCGCCGCTGCCGGCGGGAAAGGCGCAGACGACGCGGATGTCCTGGCTGGGATACTGCTGGGCGCCGGCTGGCATGACTGCAAATCCGGCAGCCAGGCCGAGGGCCAGCCCCGCCTGCAACCGCCATCGCGATCTCGGTTTCATGTTTCCTCCTCCGTTATCCACCCGTCATCCCGGAAGCTGAGGGCGCAGCCCGAAGCTATCCGGGACCTCGTGAAGCGAGTCGGAGCTTGCCTCGCGAGGTCCCGGATAGCCTCGCCTGCGGCTCCCCCGGACTTGATCCGGGGTTCCGGATGACGGGTTGGTCATTCCCGGAAAGCCTCCTTGCGTGTACGGCGGAGCTGCGGCAGCACGATGAGGGCGAGCACGAGCACGACGGTCGTCGCCAGCAGCGCGGCGGAGATGGGCCGCTCGATGAACACCCACGGGCTGCCGCGGGAGATGACGAGCGACCGGCGCAGGTTCTCCTCCATGAGCGGGCCCAAGATGAAGCCCAGGACCAGCGGCGCAGGCTCGCACCCGAACCGCAGGAGGATGTAGCCGAACACGGCGAACACCGCGCAGATCGCGAGCTCGGTCGCGTTGGTGTTGACGCTGTAGATGCCGATCACGCAGAACAGCAGGATGGCCGGATAGAGCAGGCGGTAGGGCACGGACAGCAGGCGAACCCACACGCCGATCAGGGGCAGGTTGATCACCAGAAGCATCAGGTTGCCGATCCACATGCTGGCGACCATGCCCCAGAACAGCTCCGGGCGTGCGGTCATCACCGCTGCGCCCGGCTGGATGCCCTGGATGATCATCGCGCCCATCATGAGGGCCATGATGGCGTTGGACGGCAGGCCCAGCGTCAGCAGCGGAATGAAGGAGGTCTGCGCGGCGGCGTTGTTGGCGGACTCCGGGCCCGCCACGCCCTCGATAGCGCCTTTTCCGAACCGGCTCGGGTCCTTGGCGACCTTCTTTTCCAGCGTGTAGCTGGCAAACGAGGCGAGCACGGCGCCGCCGCCCGGCAGGATGCCGAGGACGGAGCCCAGTCCGGTACCGCGCAGGACCGCGCCCCAGGCGTCGCGGAAGTCCTGCCCCCTGGGCCACAGCTCGCGCATCCGCGTACTGAGTTGCGGGCGCGGCAGACTGGTCTGCTCCAGGTTGCGGATGATCTCGGTGATGCCGAACATGCCGATCACGAGCGGCACGAAGTCGATCCTGTCCCAGATCTCGGGGATGCCGAAGGTGTAGCGCGTGAGCCCGCTGTTCACGTCGGTGCCGACGAGCCCGAGCAGCAGGCCGACCAGCACCATGCCGACTGCCTTGATGAGCGAGCCGTGCGCCAGGATCACCGCGGTGACGAGTCCGAGCACCATCAGCGAGAAGTTGTCCGGCGAGTTGAACTCCTGGGCCAGGGCGGCGAGCGGCGGCCCGAACCCGGCGATGAAGACGGTGCCGACGGTGCCGGCGAAAAACGAGCCGAGTGCCGCCACGCCGAGCGCCGTCCCCGCGCGGCCCTGCTTGGCCATCTCGTGGCCGTCGATGCAGGTGACGATGGAGGCGGCCTCCCCCGGGATGTTGACCAGGATCGACGTGGTGGAGCCGCCGTACTGCGCGCCGTAAAAGATGCCGGCCAGCATGACGAGCGACGACAAGGGATCGAGGCCGAAGGTGATCGGCAGCAGCATGGCGATGGTGGGAATCGGCCCGATGCCCGGCAGCACGCCGATCAGGGTGCCGAGCAGGCAGCCCAGGAACGCAAAGCCGAGGTTCTCGAGCGACGCCGCGGCGGAAAAGCCGGTCGCCAGGTTCTGGATCAGGTTGAAGTCCATCTACCGGCCCCACCAGGCGGGAAACGGCTGGGACAGCGCGTAGACGAAGAGGCCGACGCTGAAGAGCGCGAGAGCGGCGGCGAGGAGGATCGTCTCCAGCGCATTTATCTCGCGCCATCGGCGGGCGAAGGCGGCAAGGACGGTGAGCAGCGCCGCGGTGAGCGCCAGGCCGATGGTGTCGACCACGTAGCCGAAGACCAGGATCGCCGCGACGATGACCAGGAGCGGGCGCAGCTGGAAAGGCTCGACGCGCGGCCCTTCGACGGTCACCGCCTTGATGCCGACGATGACGCCGATGGCGACGACGATCCAGCTCAGGATGACAGGGAAGAAGCCGGGCCCCATGTTGCCGGCGGTGCCGAGGCGGAGCTCGCTCCCGAAGTAGGCGCCGGCGACGCCGACCGCCAGGAATACGACGGCCGCCCCGAGGTCCTGGGGGCTCTTGATCTGGAACACGCTATTCCTCCCCTGGGCGAAGTGTCCTGCTCTCGAAGCGCAGGAATTGCGGCGTTGCTGCCGGCCTTTGCCACGACGGTAATGGACGAACGCCCGAGCGTCCATGCCCGCCCGCCGCCGTCGCGCCGCATGGAGTGGGAGCAGGCCCATGACGCGCTGCCGTGCGAGGCGGGTCGAGACGGGGTCAGACCCCTCGCTACCAGCGGCTGCTTTCTGCACCAGCGATCGGCGAGGGGTCTGACCCCCCCCCGGTAGCTAAGGTATTCACACAGGTCGGCCAGGATGCCCAAGACGCGGCAAACCATGTCATTGCGGGGCTTGTCCCCGCAATCCAGCCAACCCCATGCTCCAGAGCCTGCCTGGCGCTGGATCGCGGCAACACCGGCCTTCGCCGGTGCAGGCAAGTGCCGCGATGACAGGTCGAGGATGCGGCGCCGGGAGCGGCCCATCAAGTCCATGTCTTCCCAACGCAGGATGTGTGAATGCCGTAGCCCCGGTAGCTTGACCCCGCCGCCATTGACACCCGCCGGGAGGAACAGGAAAGTTGCACGCGCAGGCCGGCCCGGGGTGCACCTGGGGCAGGCGAGGGGGCGCAGAATGAGATTCTCCTTCTTCCACCTGATGCCCTGGACGGAGCTGAAAGAGGCGCCGCCGCAATGGCCGGTGAGCAACAGCGCCTTCGACCCCGAGCGCGGCAAGCAGCTCTACGACGCCTACATCGACACGATGGCGTTCGCCGAGGAGTGCGGCTTCGACTGGGTCGGCTGCAACGAGCACCATTTCAGCCCGTACGGCCTGATGGCCAACTGCAACCTGATCGGCGCGGTGCTGGCGCAGCGCACCAGGTCCATCCGCCTCGCCATGCTGGGCAACCTCATTCCGCTCCTGAACCCGATCCGGGTGGCCGAGGAGTACGCCATGCTCGACGTGATGAGCGGCGGACGCCTCGTTGCCGGCATGATCCGCGGCGTGCCGCACGAGTACATCGCCTACAACGTCGATCCCGACGAGTCGCGCGGGCGCCTGCGCGAGGCTGCGGCGCTGATCGTCAAGGCGTGGACCGAGCCCGAGCCGTTCGGCTGGGAGGGCGAGTTCTACCAGTTTCCCTCCGTCTCGATCTGGCCGAAGCCGCTGCAGCGGCCGCATCCGCCCATCCTGATGTCGGCGAGCAACGAGGAATCGGCCGAGTTCGCGGGCCGGCATCGGGCCATGATGGGCATGACGCTGATCGCGGACCTCGAGATCGCGAAGAGGTGCATCGGCGTCTATCGCGAGGCGGCGCGCGCCCACGGCCTGGAGCCGACGCCCGGCCACGTCCTGCTCGGCTACAGCACCTGCATCGCGGAGACCGACGCGGACGCGCGCGCCTACCTCGCCGACGGCCTGCGCTACTTCCACCGCGTGCTGATGCACTCGATCCGCGATGCGCAGCGGCTGGTGATCCAGAAATCGCGCTTCTTCGAGAAGGAGCACGGCGAGCGCTTCGTGAGCCGGCTGGTGACCCTGAAGGAGCGCTCCATCGAGGAGATGATCGAGGCAGGGTCGGTGCTGTGCGGCAGCCCGCAGAGCGTGGTGGCCCAGATGCGGCGCATCCGCGACGTGCTCGGCAACGGCCACTTCAACCTGAACTTCAAGATCGGCGACATCCCCGACGCCGTGGTGCGGCGCGGCATGGAGCTGTTCCGCGACCGCGTGCTGCCGCAGGCGAGGGAGCTGTGATGCCACCCGTCATCCCGGAAGCCGAGCCCCGCAGGGGCGAGGCTATCCGGGACCTCGTCGAACTATGTGAGCCTCGCAAGATCCCGGTTCGGAGCGTTGCTCGCCCTCGGCTCCCCCGGACTTGATCCGGGGTCCGACCGGGATGACGGGTGGATAAGAAAGATGGAATTCGCCCCATGAGTGATATCGCCTTCGAGGAGCACCACGTCGATCTCGACACCGGGCGGCTGCTCTACCTGAAGGGCGGCGAAGGCCGGCCACTCCTGCACCTGCATCCTGCAGGCGGCCGGCGCGTGACACCGGCAATCGCGGCGCTGGCGCGCAGCCACACCATCTACATGCCGACGACGCCGGGATACGACGGCACGCCGGAGCATGCGGCGGTGGCCTCCATGCCGGACCTCGCCGATCTCGCTGCGAAGCTGGTGCGCGGCGTCATCGGCGGCCCCTGCGATGTGATGGCCGAATCCTTCGGCGGCTGGACCGCCCTGTGGCTCGCGGTGCGCCATCCCGACCTCGTCGAGCAGCTCGTGGTGGAGGCGCCGGCGGGGCTGCGCACGACCGGCGGCCTGCCCGCGGACCCTGCCGAGCGGCTCCGCAAGCTCTACGCCCTGCCCGAGCGGGCGCCGAAGGAGACGCGCTCCGCCGAGGTCCTGGCACAGAACCGGCGGCTCTACGACCGCTACACGGGCGGCATCACGCTCGATACGGCCCTGGAGCAGGCGCTCCCGCGCATCGAGGCGCGCACGCTGCTGGTGCTCGGCACCCTGGACGAGGTGTGCCCCATCGAGACCGCGCGGCGCCTGAAGGCCGGCATCGCGCAGTCGCACCTCACCTACATCGACGGCGCCGCGCACGTCCCGGAGTACGACCAGCCGGAGCGGGTAGTGCGGCTGGTTGGCGCCTTCCTGGAGCGCGGCGAGGCCTTCCTGGTCCGCCGCCCCGGTGCGGCGTAGGGCACCGGTCGAATCTGCAGCATCCGCAACTGCGCTGGCCTAACTAACTAGCCCGTTGCGCTTGAGCGATCGGTCGGGGATTGCACCGGCAAGAGCACCGCACTCGCAAAGGCACTAAGCATGCTGACCAGCCAAAGCCAATAGCCCGCCCCTCGGCTCAAGATCGGGACGGGAACACCCCCCGCGTTATCCACGATGCCTACCGGCAACAGAAAGCTGGCAGCGATGACCAGAGCCAGTCCACTCACCAAAACCGCTGCCACCTTCGATCCATCATTGAGAAGCGAGTCTGCAATCAGGAACCATGCAAACAACACTGCCAGATTAGCAAACCAGATGAGGTGCGAGGGGTGCGCCACCGCCATTCCCATCCATCCGTAAACGAGCACCCTCCATGAGGGCCAGAAATCGCATTCCCTCGCTCGTAGACAAAAGGCAACCAAGGGGAGGCAAGCGGCGTAGGCGAGGAGGCTGAACAGAAGCAAACGACGGCACCAAGAGTCGCTTCTAGTAAACCGCATGCGTTGTTGCCTTCAGGGACAAAAGCATCGCCGGTTGGCGCCCAGCGGTGGCCTAGCCCCCCGTCACGCTCATGTGCCGCGCCACGGCGGGCGCCTTGGTGCGCCGGTCGATGACGAAGTCGTGGCCCTTGGGCTTGCGCGCGATCGCCTCGTCGATGGCGGCCATGAGGAGCGCATCGTCGACGCTGGCGCGCAGCGGCGCGCGCAGGTCGGCCGCGTCGTTCTGGCCGAGGCACATGTAGAGCGTGCCGGTGCAGGTGAGCCGCACGCGGTTGCAGCTCTCGCAGAAATTGTGCGTCAGCGGCGTGATGAAGCCGAGGCGGCCGCCCGTCTCCTTGATGCGCACGTAGCGCGCGGGACCGCCGGTGCGGAACGGGATGTCCTCCAGCGTCCAGCGCTGCATCAGCCGCGCGCGCACGAGCGACAGCGGCAGGTACTGGTCGGTGCGGTCGGCGTCGATCTCGCCCATCGGCATGGTCTCGATCAGCGTCAGGTCGAAGCCGCGGCCGTGGGCGAAGCGAATGAGGTCGTCGAACTCGTCCTCGTTGACGCCCTTGAGCGCCACGGCGTTGAGCTTGATCGCGAGCCCCGCCTTCTCCGCCGCGTCGATGCCCGCCATGACCTGGGCGAGATCGCCCCAGCGCGTGATGGCGCGGAAGCGGTCCGCCATCAGCGTGTCGAGCGAGACATTGATGCGGCGCACGCCGGCATCCTTCAGCTCGGCGGCGAACCTGGCGAGCTGACTGCCGTTGGTGGTCAAGGTCAGCTCGTCGAGCGCGCCAGAACCCAGGTGGCGCGACAGCGCCCGGAACAGCCACAGGATATTCTTGCGCACCAGGGGCTCGCCGCCGGTGATGCGGAGCTTGCGCACGCCCCTTGCCACGAAGACCGAGCACAGGCGGTCGAGCTCTTCCAGCGTGAGCAGGTCCTTCTTCGGCAGGAAGGTCATGTGCTCCGACATGCAGTAGTTGCAGCGGAAGTCACAGCGGTCGGTGACGGAGACGCGCAGATAGCTGACGTGCCGGCCGAACGGATCGACCAGCACGGGTGCCGAAGAGGACGATGCCGGGGCGAAAGCTCTAGCGTGCTCGCTCATGGGGCTCTTGGTCTTTCGTCAGCGGATGCTTCGCTCGGGGCCGGGCATCTCTCTGGCGGCGACAGGAGGTGTCCGGCGCCCGAAGGCGCGCCGCTCACCCCCTTTTCCTCGTTTGCGTGCAATATGGCACGAACCGGCGGCGATCTCCAGCGGGCCCGGCCGTGCCGGTTTGCATCGCAATATGGATGGGCACTTCACTACACCTGCGCAGCCGGATCGCACGATCCAGCCTGGAGGGCTATCTTGCGGGTCCGACACGCCGTGGACAGGAGAGCTGCGATGGACGAGGAGAAGCTCAACATATCGATGCGCCGGTTCCTGAAGCGGGTGGGCATCACCTCGCAGCGCGAGATCGAGCGCATCGTGCGCGATCAGCCGCTCGAGAGAGGCAAGCTCAAGGTCAGGATGGTGCTCACTGCCGAAGGCACGGATCTCGAGCACGTGATCGAGGACGAGATCGACCTCGGCTGAGAGGCCGGTAAGGCTCAGGAGGACAACACCAGCGAGGAAAGGGCCCGCGGGGAGGGATCGCGGGCCCTTTCGCCTGCCGTCGGGGGTTACGGCAGGTTGAGCTTCTGTTGCTCGAAGAATGTCTGCGGGTCGAAGGCGCTGGCTTGGCTGGCGACGCCGACGAGCATTGCGAGCGCGAGCAGCGCGGATGCGATGGACCTCATGATCTTTCTCCTCTCGAAGCGCTCATTGTCGTTCTTGTCGGGCTTGGCGCGCACTATGCGTTGCAAGCACTTGCGATATGGCGCTGTAAAAACGCATGAAAAGCCCATCTCACCCGGGCGTGACGAACAGTGATGGTGGGGAACGCCCGCGTGACTGCGCGCGATCCGCCGGAGAGGTGCCCTGCCTAGTCGGCCAGCGGTGCGGCGGCCCCTCGTGGGGTTGCGCCCAGCGCCGCGATCACGAAATCGGCGATGCCGGCGGCGTCATCGAGGGCGAACACGGGCAGGCCGCGGCCCTCCACGGGATGGTCGGCAGCGATGGCGATGACGCTGGGGTCTGTCTCTGCCAGAGGTGCTGCGGATGCGGCAGCGCGCCGGCGCGCCTCGATCTTGGGGATCGGTTCAGCCTTGTAGCCCTCGACGATCACGAGATCGCAGGCATCGAGCCGGGCGACGACCTCCGCCAGCGACGGTTCCGGCGCCCCGGAGAGCTCGGAGACGAGCGCCCAGCGGCGGGGCGAGACGATGGCCACCTGGCGGGCGCCGGCGCGGCGGTGGCGCGCGCTGTCGGTCTCGCCCTCGTCGATCTGGAAGGCGTGATGGGCGTGCTTGACGCTGGCGATCCTGAAGCCGCGGCCGGTGAGCTCGGCGATCAGGCGCGTCGCCAGCGTGGTCTTGCCGGAGTTCTTCCAACCGGCGATGCCGATGACCGGGGGTGCGGTGTCCAGCGGTCTCATGACGCGGCCCGTGCCAGGATGCTGCGCAGGTCCTCCAGCTCCTGCGGCGTGTTGGCGTTGAAGAACGGATCGATCTCGGTCCCGGCCAGCTGCAGCATGGCGAAGGGCACCGCAACCGTCCCGTGCCTGTCGGTCCAGGCGAGCACCTTGCGCACGCCGGCGCGGAGCTGCGCCTCCAGGTCGTCGGCGAGCGCCACCGGCCACAGGCCGATCACCGGATGCAGCTCGCCCGCCGACTGGGCGAGCGCGATGCTTCCCGGGCGCTCCTGAACGGCCTCCAGGCAGCGCGCTACCAGGTCGCCGGGCAGCAGCGGGGCATCGCCCGGCGCCGTGGCGATCCAGCGCGCCTGCGGGGCATTGGCGCGGGACCAGCGCATGCCGGCGAGCACGCCCGCCAGCGGGCCGGGGAAATCCGCAAGGGTATCCGCCACGACCGGCAGGCCGAAGGCGGCGAGCCGGGCCGGGTCGCCGTTGGCGTTGATGGCCATGCGGCCAACCTGTGGGACGAGGCGCGCCACCACATGGGCCAGCATCGGCCTGCCGCCGAGGTCGAGCAGACCCTTGTCGCCGCCGCCCATGCGGCGCGACTGCCCGCCGGCCAGGATCACCCCGGTCGCCGTCTCGGCGTTGTGGCTAGGATCTTGGATCATCGGTCGAGCATGGTAGAGGACCGCCAGCCCTTGTCATACCGGGGCTTGTCCCCGGTATCCAGCGCGGCCACGAGTGCCCGGCCGTGCTGTCGGAAGTCAACTGAACCCGAGGCCTCTGCTGCCCGCTGGATCGCGGGCACAAGGCCCGCGATGACAGGGCGTGTGTGGGGTCACACCCACCGATCAGACTGCCGGCGTATTGCCCTCCAGGACGGTCCGCAGCACGTCGGTGTCCATGTTGCCGCCGCTGCAGATCAAGCCGACCCGCTTGCCCTGCATCCGATGGCGCTCCTGCATGAGGGCGGCGAGGGCCGCGGCGCCGGCGCCCTCGGCGACGTTGTGGGTGGCGGCCCAGAAGAGGCGGATGGCGGCGGCGATCTCGTCCTCCGTCACGCGCACGATGCGGGCTGCTCCCCTGGCGACGACCGCCAGCGCCTCGGGATGCGGGTCGCGGCAGGCGAGGCCGTCGGCGAAGGTGGCGGCCGAGTTGGTCGGGACAGGATGGCCGGCCTCGATGGAGAGGGCGACGGCCGGAGCCGCCGCGGCGACGACGCCGACGATCTGCGTGCCGAGCCCCAGGAGGTCGCGCACGGCGATCAGGCCGCAGATGCCGGAGCCCATGCCGATCGGTACGTAGACCGTGTGGAGGCCGGGGACGGCGCGGAAGAATTCCAGCGCGTAGGTTGCAACGCCCTTCACCAGCAGCGGATCGAACGAGGGCGCGTAGGTGAGCCCCCTCTCGCCGGCCAGCTGCATGGCGCGCTCCTTGGCCTCGTCGAAGTCGCGGCCGTGCACGATGAGCTCGGCGCCGAAGCCAGCCATGGCGGCGTTCTTCTCGGCACTGTTACCGCGCGGAATGATGATCGTCACCGGCACGCCGGCGCGCTTACCGGCGAGCGCGATCGACTGGCCGTGGTTGCCGCGCGTGGCCGTGACGACGCCGCTGACCCCGGTGCCCGATCTCTTGAGCAAGTCCATGTAGACGATGCCGCCGCGCACCTTGAAGGCGCCGATGGGCGTATGGTTCTCGTGCTTCACCCACACCTCGGCGCCGGTACGCTCGGCCAGCAGCGGCCAGGCATACTGCGGCGTCGCGGGCACGACGCTGCGCACGAGGGCCGCGGCGTCTTCCAGATCGGCGAGGGAGAAGGGCATCGCGGTGCGTGTCATGGAACGCTCGACCTCACTCCAGCTCGGCCAGCGCCGGGATCGCCTTGCCGGCCATGGCGTAGTAGGCCGGGTCCAGCTCGATGCCGATCCCGTTGTAGCCCAGGGCGACGCACGCGGCCATGGTGGAGCCGGCTCCCATGAACGGGTCGAGCACCGTGCCCTCGCCGAGCGGCAGCGAAGCGCGCACGATGCGGCGCATGAAGGCCTGTGGCTTGAGCGAGGGATGCGGTGCGATCCGCCGCTCCTCGGGCCGGGTGGGTGCCGAGCGGATCACGTCGGCGAAGGGCTCCGCCTCCGAGATGCGGCGCAGGCCCCCGGTCCGCCACTTGCGCAGGTTGTCCTGCACGCGGCCCTCGCACGGCTTGCGGAAGAGACCCCAGGGCTCCCAGCCGGAGCGGGGCATCACGCTGACACCGGCGAACTCGACGTGCGCGTTCTTCGGCCGGTCGCCACCGCGCAGCGTCTGCACGAGGCGGATGATCTCGCCCCGCTTCTCGAAGCCGGCCTCGAGCAACGGCAGGTAGACGCAATGCGAGAGCAGCGGGTTGGTGGCAACGATGACGTGGCCGCCGGGGACCAGCACTCTGAGGGCCTCGCCGGCGAAATCCGCGAAGAACGACTGCAACGCCTGCCGCTCCGCATCGTCCAGCACCGTGAAGCGCGGCAGCGGCTGCCTGCGGCAGCCGTCGAGCGAGGGCGGAATGCGCCACACCCCGCCGCGGCCGTTGCGCAGCTTGCCCTTCTCGACCTCGGTGTACTCCTTGAGACCGTAGGGCGGGTCGGTGACGATGGCATGAATCGTGTGAAGCGGGCGGGCGCGGAGCCACGCCAGCGCATCGCCCTCGACGATCTTGATCCCCATGGCGATCCTCCGCACCCGTCATCCCGGACGGAGTGGTGCGAGCCGCAGGCGAGCAACGCTCCGAGCCGGGACCTCGGGAGGTCCGACTCGTGCGTCGAGGTCCCGGATAGCCTCGCCCCGGCTCGAGGCCGGGGCTCGGCTTCCGGGACGACGGGTGTCACGAGCGCAGGAAGCCCACGATGTCCTTCACCTGGTCCAGGATCGGCGCGGCGATGGTGCGGGCGCGCTCGGCACCCTCGGAAAGGATGCGGTCGATCTCGGCAGGATCGGCGAGCAGCCGCTTCATCTCGGCGTTGACGGGACCGATGCGGGCGACGGCCACTTCGGCCAGCGCCTTCTTGAAGGTCGAGAACTGCGACCCGCCGAACTCGCGCAGCACCTGCGCCTTGGTTTGATCGGCGAGCGCGGCGTAGATGCCGACCAGGTTGTCGGCCTCGGCCCGGCTCGCCAAGCCCGCCTCCTCGCCGGGCAGCGGCTCGGGGTCGGTCTTGGCCTTCTGGAGCTTCCTGGCGATGGTATCGGCGTCGTCGGTCATGTTGATGCGCGACAGGTCCGACGGGTCGGACTTCGACATCTTCCTGGCACCGTCGCGGAGCGACATGACACGCGTCGCCGGGCCCATGATGACGGGCTCGGGCAGCGGAAAGTAGATGCCGTCGGCGAAGCCCCGGCTGCGGATCGAGGAGGTATAGTCGTTGTTGAACTTCTGGGCGACGTCGCGGGCGAGCTCCAAGTGCTGCTTCTGGTCGTCGCCCACCGGCACGTGGGTGGCGCGGTAGGCCAGGATGTCCGCCGCCATCAGCACAGGATAGGCGTAGAGGCCCACGGAGGCGTTCTCGCGGTCCTTGCCGGCCTTCTCCTTGAACTGGGTCATGCGGTTGAGCCAGCCGAGCCGCGCGACGCAGTTCAAGATCCAGGCGAGCTCGGCGTGCTCGTGCACCCGGCTCTGGTTGAACAGGATGCTCCCCTTGGGATCGATGCCGGCGGCGATGTAGGCGGCCGTCACGGAGCGGATCTGGCCCTTGAGGTCGGCCGGATCCTGCCAGACGGTGATGGCGTGCATGTCGACCACGCAGAAGATGCACTCGTGGGTCTTCTGCATCTCGACCCAGCGCACCATGGCGCCCAGATAGTTGCCGAGATGCAGGTTGCCGGTCGGCTGCATGCCGGAGAAGACGCGCTGAGCGAATGCCATGGGAGGTCCCTCGATGCGGGCGCGTTATCGCGCGGAAGGGGCGGCAGTGCAACTCTATGCCTGTCGTCCGACGGACCCGCCGCGGACTTTCGGCTCGCCTCTGCGGGTGCCGACGACAACCATGTAGAGGCAATGCCTGGAGCGCGCTGGGGAGGCCGTAGAGCGACGCTCCAGCGCCAAGGCACCAGACCCACGGGCGAGAGTCGGAAGGGCCGCCAGCGGGCTCCGCAGACACGCGCAGGGCGTTCTCAGGCAAACGCGGCGGCCGGCTCAATCCGGTGGGTTCTTGGGCCGGTCGAGTGCGGTCATGACCTGATCGAACCTGTCGTTCAGGAGGTCGATCATGTCCCGCTTGGTAGCGCGGACCTCCTCGGTAAGGCGCTGCGTCTCTACCTTGATCTCCACGCGCAATTCGGTGCGCAACGTGGACATCTCGTGCCGCAGCTCGGCGATCTCCGACTGCACGCGCCGCTCCGATTCGGAGACG
>Ga0075431_100003413_pt1 | contig 15413 bp, 16 predicted proteins | sample RhiMetdeltSRZDD5_FD_75297 | JGI IMG/M metagenome (GOLD analysis project Ga0075431, IMG submission 75297) | Populus rhizosphere microbial communities from Tennessee, USA - Rhizosphere MetaG P. deltoides SRZDD5 | ecosystem: Host-associated > Plants > Roots > Rhizosphere > Soil | place: USA... | reverse complement strand
GCGCCGTGTGGGGCGCTCCCACCCGATCGACGGCGACGGCCGAACAGGCGCATGGTGGTCGTCCTCCTCCTCGACTCCCGCAAGGGTACGGGGCCTGACGTCAAGTGTGACGCACGACGGCCGGACCGCCAGTATCACCGCCGCCGGCATGGCCCGCGGCCTCGCCGTCAGACTGCCTGGAAACCGCGTCGGCGGGAATGACAAGATGGCTGACGGGTGAACGCGTACCCGCGGCCACCTGCCTGGACGACTCACCTTGACGGCGCGGAGGACACGTGGCGGACAACACCGACAACGGCTACGACGTAGTGATTCTGGGCGCAGGCAGCGGCGGATATGCCTGCGCGCTGCGAGCCGCTCAGCTCGGGCTGCGTGTCGCTCTGGTCGAAAAGGACAAAGTCGGCGGCACGTGTCTGCACTACGGCTGCATTCCGACCAAGGCTCTGCTGCATGCGAGCGAAGTCGCCGACGAGGTACGGGACGGCGCGGCGATCGGGATCAACGCCAGCCTCGAGGCCATCGACATGAAGGGCGTCAACGGCTACAAGGAGGGCGTTGTCGGAGGCCTCTACAAGGGTCTGCAGGGGCTGATCAAGGCCGCCGGCATCGAGGTCGTGGAGGGCGAGGGTCGGCTGGTCGCGCCCAAGACGGTCCAGGTCGGCGATCGCCAGCTGACCGGACGCAACGTCGTGCTGGCCACCGGCTCCTACCCGCGTGCGCTGCCGGGACTCGACATCGAAGGGCGCGTCATGACGAGCGAGCAGGCGCTGACGCTCGACTTCGTGCCCGAGAGCGTCATCATCATCGGCGGCTCGGTGATCGGGGTGGAGTTCGCCAGCGTGTGGAAGTCGTTCGGCGCCGAGGTGACGATCGTCGAGATGCTGCCGCACCTCGTCCCGCAAGAGGACGAGACGCTGTCGAAGAACCTCGAGCGCGCCTTTCGCAAGCGAAAGATCGACTTCAAGCTCGGCGCGAAGTACGAGTCGCTGACCCAAGACGACAACAGCGTCACGATGACCCTCGAAGGCGGCGAGACGATCGACGCGGAGTGCGTCCTCGTCGCCGTCGGCCGGGGTCCGAACTCGTCGGGGTTCGGCTTCGAGGAGCAGGGCATCACCGTCGACCGTGGCTGGGTCCCGACCGACGAGCGACTGCAGACGAACGTCCCGGGCGTCTACGCGCTGGGCGACCTCGTCCCCGGTCTGCAGCTCGCCCACCGGGGATTCGCGCACGGCATCTTCGTCGCCGAGGAGATCGCCGGACTCGAGCCGCTTCCGGTCGTCGACTCCGGAATCCCCCGCGTGACCTACTGCAACCCCGAGGTGGCGTCGGTCGGCCTCACCGAGGCGGAGGCGCGCGAGCGCCACGGCGAGATCGAGACCTACGAGTACAACCTGGCAGGCAACGGGCGCAGCAAGATCCTCCAGACCGCGGGCCTCGTGAAGCTCGTACGCGAGAAGGACGGCCCGATCGTCGGCGTCCACATGATCGGCGCCCGGATGGGCGAGCAGGTCGGCGAGGCGTCGCTGATCGTCAACTGGGACGCCTACCCCGAGGACGTCGCCCAGTTCATCCACGCCCACCCGTCGCAGACCGAGGCGCTCGGCGAGGCCGCCCTGGCGCTGGCCGGCAAGCCGCTGCACGCCCACAACTGAAAGCCACGAGGAGACAGGCTCCGACATGACCACTGACGTCACATTGCCGGCCCTCGGGGAGAGCGTCACCGAGGGCACGGTCACCCGCTGGCTCAAGCAGGTCGGCGAGACCGTTGCCGTCGACGAGCCGCTCCTCGAAGTGTCGACGGACAAGGTCGACACCGAGATCCCGTCTCCCGTCGCCGGCACCGTCGTCGAGATCAAGGTCGCCGAGGACGAGACCGTCGAGGTGGGCACCGTGCTGGCCACGGTCGGCACCGACGCCGAGTCCGGAGGCGCCGACTCCGCATCGGCGTCCGACACATCCACCGAGCCGGAGCCGGCCGAGCAGTCCGCCGAGTCGAGGACCGCACCGCCGACGGCCGGCGCGATCGCCGCGGAAGTGGACGGCGGTTCGGCCGCCCCGGCGGAGTCGACCGAGGCGCCGGCCGAGTCAGCTGAGCCGGCCCCATCCGAGGCGCCGTCCGAACCGTCCGAGCCGGAAGCCGCGCCAGCGGCGCGAGGCGGGGACGGGGACGGCCAGGGCACCGACGTCCGGCTGCCGGAGCTCGGTGAGAGCGTCACCGAGGGTACGGTCACCCGTTGGCTCAAGCAGGTCGGCGAGACCGTCGCGGTCGACGAGCCGCTGCTCGAGATCTCGACCGACAAGGTCGACACCGAGATCCCGTCTCCCGTCGCCGGCACCGTGCTCGACATCAAGGTCGCCGAGGACGAGACGGTCGAGGTCGGGGCCGTCCTCGCCGTCGTCGGCGCGGGCGAAGGGGCCCCGGCCGAGGCGACCGCACCGACCTCCCCACCGGCGCCGGCCGCCGCTCAGTCCGCTGCGCCAACCGAGACCGCCGCGCCGACCGAGACCGCCGCGCCGCCAGCGAGCGCGCCCACACCGAGCCAGCCGGCGCCACGTGAGGAGGCGCCGAGCCAGCCCGCGCCCAGTCAGCCGGCCGCAAGCGAGCCCGCCCCCAGCGCGCCGTCGCGTCCCGGCGGCTCGCCCTACATCACTCCCCTGGTCCGAAAGCTCGCCGCTCAGCACGACGTCGACCTCTCGTCGATCAACGGCACCGGCGTCGGCGGCCGCATCCGCAAACAGGACGTACTCCAGGCGGCCGAAGCCAAGAAGTCCGCCGCAGCCGCTCCGGAGGCGGCGCCCGTCCAGGCGGTGAGTGCTCCGACGGCCGCACCCGCGGCGGCCGAGGTGTCGCCGCTGCGCGGCACGACGCAGAAGATGACCCGGCTCCGCAAGGTGATCGCGACCCGCATGGTCGAGTCGCTCCAGACGTCGGCCCAGCTCACCACGGTGGTCGAGGTCGACGTCACCGCGGTGGCGCGGCTGCGCAGCCGGGTCAAGGACAGCTTCGTGGCCCGTGAGGGCGTGAAGCTGTCCTTCCTGCCGTTCTTCGCCAAGGCCGCGGTCGAGGCCCTGAAGACCTATCCGCAGCTCAACGCGACGATCGACACCGACGCCGGCGAGATCACCTATCACCCGGCCGAGCACCTCGGGATCGCCGTCGACACCGAGCGCGGCCTGCTGGTGGCCACGGTGAAGGAAGCCGGAGACCTGTCGATCGCGGGTCTCGCCCGCAAGATCGCCGACCTCGCCGAGCGGACCCGCAACAACAAGATCTCGCCGGACGAGCTGACCGGGGCGACCTTCACCCTCACCAACACCGGCAGCCGCGGCGCCCTGTTCGACACGCCGATCATCTTCCAGCCACAGGTGGCGATCTTGGGCACCGGTTCGGTCGTGAAGCGTCCGGTCGTGATCGACGACCCCAACCTCGGCGAGACGATCGCGATCCGGCACATGGTCTACCTGTCGCTCACCTACGACCACCGCCTGGTCGACGGCGCCGACGCGGCGCGGTTCCTGAACGCCGTCAAACAGCGCCTCGAAGGCGCCAACTTCGAGGCAGAGCTGGGTCTGTAGGCGTCGCGTGCGGTACGTCCTCGCCGGCGCGTCCGGCTTCCTCGGCACCGCGCTTCGGGCTCGCCTGGCCGACGCGGGTCACGAGGTCGTACGCCTCGTACGTCGGCCAGCCGCGGCCGCATCGGAGTCGACGTGGGATCCGTACGCGGGCGAGGTCGATGCCGACCTGGTCGCCGGTGCCGATGTCGTGGTCAACCTTGCCGGGGTGAGCCTGGTCCGCTGGCCCTGGACCGAGTCCTACCGCCGCCAGATCCTGGAGTCGCGGATCTGGACGACCGATACGCTGGCCACGTCGATCGCCGGCGCCGCGACGCCGCCGGTCTACGTGGTCGCCTCCGCGGTCGCCCGGTACGGCGTCGATCGAGGCGACGAGCTGCTCACCGAGGACAGTAGCGACGGTACGGGTTTCCTGACCGACGTCGTACGCGCGTGGGAAGGGGCAGCCGATCCGGCGCGGGAGACCCGCGCTCGGGTGTGCCATCTACGCAGCGGCGTGGTGATCGATCGATCCGGTTCGGCCCTGCGGCTGATGCGGCCGCCGTTCTCGCTCGGTCTCGGCAGCCGGATCGGGTCCGGAGCGCAGTACTTTCCGATCATCTCGCTCGACGACTGGGTGCGGGCGACGCTGTTCGTGGCCGAGTCCGACGTGTCGGGGGCGTTCAACCTGGTCGGGCCGGAGCCGCCGACCAACGCCGAGTTCACCCAGGCGCTGGCAGGCGCGCTGCATCGGCCCGCGTTCCTCCGGGCTCCGGCGGTCGTCTTGCGCACGGTGCTCGGCGACGTCTCCGGGGAGCTTCTTGGATCGCGCCGGGTGCTGCCGAAGCGACTCGCCGACGCCGGGTTCGAGTTCGACCATCGCGACGTCGACGCGATCGTGGCGGCCGGGCTACACCGCTGATCGAGCGGCGATCACCAGCTCCAGACCGTCCAAGATCCGGCGCAGGCCGTACTCCCTCGGGTCCTCGCGCCGCCCCGACTCCGACGCAGCGGCGATCGCCTGGGTCAGGGCGGGATAGCGCTCGGGCTGATTCTCGAACACGTCGGCGAGGGTCGGGCTGAGCCGGCCGTCGGCGGTCCACGGGAACGAACCGGCCGAGCCCGCGGACTGCGTGTTGCGGATGTGGCCGCTCATGAGGAGGACCGAGTCCATCTGCTCGGTGCCGTCGAGTCCGGTGTCCGCGAGCGCGGCCACGGCAGCTTCGACCCAGCCCACCTCGTTCGGGCCCATGACGCGCCGGCCCATCGTCGCGCCGGGCAGCCAGGAGTGGTCGCGCCACGCCGCGGACAGCTGCCGGGCCCACTCCTCGAGCCGGACTCGCCAGCCGCCTTCGACGTGACTGAGATCGGGCGGCGGCCCAACGGCGAGATCGATCATCGCGGCCAGCAGTTCGGTCTTGGACGACACATAGCGATACAGCGCCATCTTGGTGACGTCGAGATCGCCCGCGACGCGCTGCATCGACACCGCGGCGAGTCCCTCTGTGTCCGCGATGTCGAGGGCCGCCTGCGCGATCCGGTCGAGGTCCAGGGTCGGCCGTGGACCCCGGGTCGGCTGGGTCCGCTGCCCCCACAGCATCTCCATGGTGCGCTCGTCACCAGCGAGAGTGCGATCCATCGCGGATCACTCTCCTTCGTTCGTTCGGAAACTCTTGACGCATCCGCAAACTGTGTCTAGCGTACACAGTGTCTGGCAGACACAGTTTAGCAGCGATCCCGGGGCCCGATGAGTTCCGGCCGCGACGGCGGTCTACATCACCAGACCCACGACCGAATCGCAGGGAAGGGACAAGACCATGCAGGGTCTCACCACATGTCTTTGGTTCGACACCCAGGCCGAGGAGGCCGCCAACTACTACACGTCCGTCTTCGACGACGGCAAGATCACCCAGGTGACCCGCTACGGCTCGGCCGGACCCCGGCCTGCCGACTCCGTGATGACCGTCGACTTCCAACTCGCCGGCCAGGACTTCGTCGCCCTCAACGGTGGGCCGGAGTTCACGTTCAACGAAGCCATCTCCATCCAGATCAACTGCGACTCCCAAGATGAGGTCGACCGCTACTGGGCGCAGCTGTCCGAGGGCGGCGAGGAAGGCCCGTGCGGCTGGCTCAAGGACAAGTACGGCGTCTCCTGGCAGGTCATTCCGACGCTCCTCAACCGGCTCGTCAGCGACCCCGACCAGGAGAAGGCGCAGCGCGCGATGGAGGCGATGCTCCAGATGGGCAAGATCGACTCCGCCAAGCTCCAGGTGGCCTTCAACGGCGACTGAGCCCGAAGCCCCGAGACTTGCGGTTGTGGCCAGCCGAGCGCCACAGCCGCAAGTCGCGCGCTACGACTAGGCCCGCCGCACAGCCGCGATCCGCCAGCCGTCGGCGGCATCCCGGACCACGATGACCCGCGGTGTGGCCCGATCGCGGGGCAGCCGAACCGATCCGTCGGCGCCGTGCGCGGTGGGCCGGTCGAGCCGGTCGACCACCCGCAGCCGCACGTACGGACCGGACCGCCCGAGCAGCTGGACGTCGAGGGTCCGCAGGCGTACGCCGGTCAGCCGTACGCCACGCTGGGCATAGGCCTCGAGCATCGCCAGGTCGTGTCGCAGCACCGCGGAGCCCGCGACGTAGACCGCCCGCAACGACGCCGGAGCGTTGGCCGCGTACGCCGACTCGCGGCGGCGATCCAGCCGATCGAGCATCGCCGACCAGTCCGGCTGGCCGCCCGCACCGGTCGGGCCGGCACCCGCGCCTGCCCGTCGGCCGAGCCGATAGCCCGGACGGCGGGCTCCGGAGCCGGCGACGGCGGGTCGGCCGCCGAATCGGTCTGGACGACGGCCCACACCATCGCCCCGACCGCCCACGGCACGAGCGCGCTGGCCCACAAGACTCGACGATTGGCTGCCATGTCTCCAGCGTGACCCAGATCGCGATCCGGCGTCGGACGTTATCCACAGGGCTACGCTGGCAACGTGACCCGCGCAGCTGACCCTCCGACGGTCCGGCGCCTCGGACTCGGCGCCGAGACCGTCGACTACCACCGCGCCTGGGATCTCCAACGTGAGCTCCACGCCGCGCGCGTGGCCGACACCGAGTCCGACACTGTGTTACTGCTCGAGCATCCGCCGGTCTACACCGCCGGCAAGCGGACCGAGCCCCACGAGCGACCGGCCGACGGCACCCCGGTCATCGACGTCGACCGGGGCGGCAAGATCACGTTCCACGGCCCGGGTCAGCTCGTCGGCTACCCGATCGTCGCGCTCCCCGACCAGGTCTACGTCGTCGACTACGTGCGACGGCTCGAGGAGGCGCTGATCCGTACCTGCGCCGACTTCGGCGTCGCCACCGGCCGGGTCAAGGGCCGGTCCGGCGTCTGGCTGGCCTCCGACGACCGCGGACCGGAGCGCAAGGTCGCCGCCCTCGGCATCCGGGTGTCCGGCGGCGTCACGATGCACGGCTTCGCCCTCAACTGCGACACCGACCTGGCCTGGTTCGACGCGATCGTGCCCTGCGGGATCGCCGACGCGGGTGTCACATCGCTGAGCCGCGAACTCGGCCGCCGGGTCGGCATCGGGGAGGCGGCCGACCGAGTCGAGCCGCACCTGCGCGAGCTGCTGAGCTGGCGTGACTTCGACCGCTCGCCCGATGTCGTGGCTCCGGCCGAGCCGAGTGGTGTGCGGTACGGCCTGACGCCGCTGCCCACGTAGGGTGGAATCGTGACGATCGCACCGGAAGGACGCAAGCTGCTGCGCTTGGAAGTACGCAACGCGCAGACGCCCATCGAGAAGAAGCCCGAGTGGATCAAGACCCGGGCGTCGATGGGTCCGGAATACCGTGAGCTGCAGGCCCTGGTGAAGAGCGAGGGTCTGCACACGGTCTGCCAGGAGGCCGGCTGTCCCAACATCTTCGAGTGCTGGGAGGACCGCGAGGCGACCTTCCTCATCGGCGGCGACCAGTGCACTCGGCGGTGCGACTTCTGCCAGATCGACACCGGCAAGCCGGAGCCGCTGGACCGCGACGAGCCGCGCCGGGTCGCCGAGTCGGTGCAGACGATGGGCCTGCGCTACGCGACCGTCACCGGCGTCTGCCGTGACGACCTGCCCGACGAGGGCGCCTGGCTGTACGCCGAGACGATCCGCCAGATCCACGCACTCAATCCGGACACCGGCGTCGAGATGCTGGCCCCGGACTTCAGCGGCAAGGCCGATCTGCTCGGTCAGATCTTCGACGCCGAGCCCGAGGTGTTCGCCCACAACGTCGAGACGGTGCCTCGCATCTTCCGGCGGATCCGGCCGGCCTTCCGCTACGAGCGGTCGCTCGACGTCATCACGATGGCCCGCGAGCGCGGCCTGATCACCAAGTCCAACCTGATCCTCGGCATGGGCGAGACCCGCGAGGAGATCTCCGAGGCGATGGCCGACCTCCGCGCCGCCGGGTGCGACCTGCTGACGATCACCCAGTACCTGCGGCCCTCCGTACGCCATCACCCGATCGAGCGCTGGGTGAAGCCGGAGGAGTTCGTCGAGTTGCGCGACGAGGGGATGGAGCTCGGCTTCGCCGGCATCATGTCGGGCCCGCTCGTACGCTCGTCCTACCGCGCCGGACGTCTCTACCGTCAGGCGCTGGAGCATCCGGACCGGCAGGGCACGCCCGCAGGCTCTACCGCGTAGGCTAGGTCACATCCACCACTCGCGACACTGACAAGGTTCGGCCATGTCCACGACGCCCGAGCAGCCCCGCAAGGGACGCCTGCGCCAGATCGCCCAGGCCTACCGCATCACCAAGCAGCACGAGCGGTTCCTTGCCCTGCGGCTGCTCTTCTGGTTCCTGTTGATCGGTGGCGCGATCGGCGCCCTCGGCTGGTTCCTCTTCCACCCGATCTTCGGCGGCGTGATGGGCGTGCTGACCGGGCTGCTCGCCGCCCTCGTCGTGTTCGGCCGGCGAGCCGAGCGAGCGTCGTACGCCCAGGTCGAAGGCCAGATCGGGGCGGCGGCCGGCGCCTTGCAGATGCTCAAGCGCGGCTGGTCCGTCAAGCCCGCCATCACCATGACCAAGAACCAAGACGTCGTGCACCGGGTGGTCGGGCGGCCGGGCATCATCCTGGTCGGCGAGGGCAACCCCAACCGGGTGCGCCATCAGCTGACCAACGAGCGGAAGAAGCACGCTCGCGTGGCGCCGGAGACACCGATCCACGAGATCGTCGTCGGCAACGAACCGGAGCAGATTCCGCTGCCGCAGCTGGTCAAGCACATCCGCAAGCTCCCTCGCGCCATCCGGCCCGCCGACATGACCGAGGTCCTGCAGCGCCTCAAGGCGCTCGACGCGATGCGGCCGCCAGCGCCGATCCCCCGTGGTCCGATGCCCACGAGCATCAAGGGCGCCCGCAAGATGATGCAGGGACGTGGCATCAAGCAGCAGCGCTGACCGAGGAGACGACGTCTCGTGACGGAGACCCCGCCCGACGATCAGGCTCCTAGCTGGTATCCCGACCCGTGGGGCATACACGAGCACCGCTACTGGGACGGAGAGCAGTGGACGGCGCACGTCGCCTCCCACGGTCGGCAGAGCGAGGACGAGCCGCCCTTGGAGGGCAGCGCCGTTCCCACCGTCAACCGCAGCATCGAGAAGTTGCAGCGCGACGTCGCCAAGGTGGGCGTCACCGCCGGCGAGGCCAACGGCTCGGGCCACATCCTGGACGAGCCGGTCCTGGTCGTGAACCAGAAGGCCAAGCTCATCGAGGTCCACAACGAGTTCGCCATCTACGACCAGCACGGCAACCAGCTCGGTGCGGTGCGCCAGGTCGGCCAGAGTACGACCAAGAAGGTGATCCGGGTCGTCAGCACGCTCGACCAGTACCTCACTCACAAGCTGCAGGTCGTCGACATGACGGGGACCGTACTGCTGGCGCTGACCCGGCCGGCGAAGTTCATGAAGTCGAGGGTCATCGTCGAGGACGGCGTCGGCCGGATCATCGGCGAGGTCGTCCAGCAGAACGTGTTCGGCAAGATCCGCTTCGACATGATCACCGGCGGGATGCAGCAAGGGTCGATCAACGCGGAGAACTGGCGAGCCTGGAACTTCAACATCACCGACGCCCAGGGCAACGAGGTCGCCCGCATCACGAAGACGTGGGAAGGCGTCGCGAAGACGATGTTCACCACCGCGGACAACTACGTCATCCAGATCCATCGCCAGCTGCCCGACCCGCTCCGGAGTCTGGTCGTCGCCTCCGCGCTGTGCATCGACACCGCCCTCAAGCAGGACCGACGCGGCCTCAGCTGACCTCCGGTGCCCGCCCCGCCCCGCCCGCCCCAGGCGTCTCAGGCGTTGACGACGACGGTGCCGGCCGCCAGGTCGTGCAGGCCGCGACGGTCCTTGTCGATGATCAAGGCCGGCACCGCGAGGCAGAGCAGAACTGAACGCAGCAGCGCCAGCGGAATCCCGACCGGCCGCCGACCGTCGAGCCGTACCACCGCGATCGACAGGAAGCGCCGACCGATCGAGTAGCCGAGCAACCCGTCCAGCAGCGTCAGCTCGACCGCCAAGGTGACCAGCGGCGCCCACAGCCCGGTGCCCTCACCGGTCCAGACGTCACCACCGACGAACACCGACGCCACCAGCAAGGCGACGAACCAGTCGATGACCAGCGCCGCGATGCGCCGACCGTATCCGGCGACCGATCCGGAGCCCGTCTCCGGCAGCCCGAAACGCTGGCCGGGATAGTCGGTGTCAGGCACCCGACGACCCTACCGATCAGCCGTCGAGACGTTGGCGCCCGGCCGCGAGGCTACGTAACATGCCCGAAACAGCGGGGTCACTGGTCAGAAATGGCGCCCGCCTAGGTTCGCGATAGATGCCGCGTGCCGGTTCGATGCCTGGAGGATGGATGTTCGGTAACGCCGACGAACTGCTCAAATACATCGAGGACGAGGGCGTCGAGTTCGTCGACGTTCGGTTCTGCGACCTGCCGGGCATCATGCAGCACTTCACCGTGCCCGTGTCGAACTTCAGCGCCGACGTCTTCACCGACGGTCTGATGTTCGACGGCTCCTCGATCCGCGGCTTCCAGCAGATCCACGAGTCCGACATGCTGCTGCTGCCCGACCCGACGTCGGCGATGGTCGACCCGTTCCGGCAGCACAAGACGCTGGTCATCAACTTCTTCGTCCACGATCCGCTCACCGGCGAGGGCTACAGCCGCGACCCGCGCAACATCGCGCGCAAGGCCGAGGCCTACCTCAAGAGCTCCAACGTCGGCGACACGGCGTACTTCGGACCGGAGGCGGAGTTCTACGTCTTCGACGACGTCCGCTTCGAGACCAGCGAGCGAGCCGGCTACTACTTCCTCGACTCGGTCGAGGCGGCGTGGAACACCGGCCGCGAGGAGGACGGTGGCAACCTCGGCTACAAGCCGCGTTACAAGCAGGGCTATTTCCCGGTGCCGCCGATGGATCACCTCACCGACCTGCGCTCGGAGATGGTCAAGAATCTGATCGAGGCCGATGTGCCGGTCGAGATGCAGCACCACGAGGTCGGTACGGCCGGGCAGGGCGAGATCGACATCCGGTTCGACACGCTGCTCAAGCAGGCCGACAACCTGATGAAGTACAAGTACATCCTCAAGAACACCGCCCGGGCGGCCGGCCGCAGCGTCACGTTCATGCCGAAGCCGATCTTCAACGACAACGGCTCCGGCATGCACTGCCACCAAAGCATCTGGAAGGACGGCGAGCCGCTGTTCTACGACGAACTGGGGTACGCCGGGCTGTCCGACACGGGCCGCTGGTACATCGGCGGCCTGCTCCGCCACGCGCCGAGCCTGCTCGCCTTCACGAACCCGACGGTCAACTCCTACCACCGCCTGGTCCCGGGCTTCGAGGCCCCGGTCAACCTGGTCTACTCGCAGCGCAACCGTTCCGCGTGCGTACGAATCCCGATCACCGGCTCGAACCCGAAGGCCAAGCGCGTCGAGTTCCGCGTCCCGGATCCGTCGTGCAACCCGTACCTCGCCTTCTCGGCCATGCTGATGGCCGGGCTCGACGGCATCCGCAACAAGATCGAGCCGCCCGAGCCGATCGACAAGGACCTCTACGAGCTCCCGCCCGACGAGCACGCCGCCGTCGCCCAGGTGCCCGCGTCGCTGCCCGAGGTACTCGACACGCTCGAGTCTGACCACGAGTTCCTGCTCGCCGGCGACGTCTTCACCTCGGACCTGATCGAGACCTGGCTCGACTACAAACGCGAGCACGAGATCACCCCTATCGCCCAGCGCCCGCACCCCCACGAGTTCGAGCTCTACTACGACATCTAGGCTCTACACCCGGACTGACCTGCGGGTTTGTCAGTCGACCACCCCGGTTCGCCAATCGTTCGCCAGTAGCGGCATCGTCGAGGTGTTCGCCAAACGGGTGCGCCGAGCGGACCGCCTCGACCTGGCGCGAGAGATGATCGCCCACTCCGACGACCTGGAAGCACGGGCGGAGCGTCAGAAGCGCGTGGCGGACCGCGCCCCGCTGGAGGGTGCGGCCAAAGGATGGCGAGAGGCCGCGGCCACGTTGCGGACGCGTCGCACATGAGCGGCACTCAGCGACGCCGGCCGAACCGCCATGACAAGGCCGCGCAGCCGCGGGGAGCTGCCAACTTTTCCGCGTACGCAACCTCGGGCCCATTCACACGTCTGGACACGTGAGGGCGGAGGAGCCGTCGCCGATCAGAAGGAGTCGAGATGGATGTTGCAATCGTCATAGCGCTTTCTGCGCTCTTCGGTGGCTACGTCGCCTGGTTCGTGCAAGCCGTACGCAACGACGGAAAGGGCTGGCGGCGGCCGCCCCGTCACGCCGAGGCCCACTGGTCCGTGCGCGACGGGATGACCGAGCTTTCCGACCGCCCGTTCACCGAGCTCGTACCGCACTAACCGGTTCCTCGCGACGTCAGCCTCCGACCCGAGTGCACCGTAGTCGGACCCGAACATGCGGGAGCCCGCCCGATTCGCCCGGGCGGGCTCCCGCATGATTGAGCGTGTGACTGTGCTCAGACGAAGTTGTTGCAGCGGACGAAGCTGTCGGCCGGGTCGATCTGGTCATTGACCACTCGGACCGTGTCGAAACCGTCCCCACAGTTAATGCGGTCAGGATAGCCGTCGACCGCTACGCGGACTGTGTCCCGACCCTGACCGGCCTTCACCACGTCCCGGCGGGTGAACGGGACGAGGAAGTCTGCGCCTCCGCCGCCGAGCAGCCTGTCGCCGCCCAGGCCACCCCACAGCCCGTCACCGCCGGACTTGCCCTCGAGGCGGTCGCCAGTGCGCTCTCCGAACAGGGCGTCCCCCTGGGGACCGCCGATGATGGTGTCGGTGTCGCGACCACCGTGGATCTCGTCAGAGCCGCGGCCGCCGTAGACGGGGTCATCGCCGCGGCCGGCGGACATCCAGTCTCCGCCCGCCCTGCCGCGCATGATGTCGAAACTGGCGAACCCCCAGATGTTGTCGGGGTTGTTGGTGCCAATCAGAATGTCGGGACCATTGGTTCCTCTGATGTCGGCGGCCTGCGCCGGGCCGGCGAATCCAAGTACGCCGACAGCCGCGGCAGCAACCGCGATCCCAAGCTTGCGAATCATGTGGTTCTCCCTCCGTAGCACGTTCCCGGATAATCCGAGCCTGGGGCGGCGGGGAGCCGGCTACCGTACGACTCCGCGTAGGTAATGGAGCGCCGCCCCCCGTGGTGCGGCCGGTGCCCAAGATTCTCGGCCTGAAACCTTTGACCGGTCCCAACGACCAGGCGACACCCGGTGTCGGGGCAACACCCGGCGTCGCCCCTCCCATACCGATTCGCAGGGCCTAGGTGTTACTCAGCCGATTGGGCAGAGCCGCGGGGGGTTTGACCGCCGGCGTCGTGGGAACGTAGGACACGGGCCCTCCAGCTTCCCACGCGGACGCTGCACACGGAGGGCCTATGCCCCCTCCAGGGGCAACAACGGCCCCCTTGCACCGCCGGGGGCCGTTGTTCGTGGCGTTCGCCGACGGGCGCCGGGTCTACCAGTTCGGCTCGGGCGGGGCCGCTTAATCCGTGGCTGCGGAGGTTGTGTTGCCCAGGCCCGCCGCCCCCGGCGTCCGCGGGATCTAGGTCCGTGCCGAGGGCGGAAGGTCCACCACCACCCAACGAGCCCGCCGGCGCGACGTTATTCCGTTCGGGGCTTTGCGGGGGCGCCGGCGCCCCGCGTGCCCAGTCCGGAGCTTGCGAGGCGCCGGTGCCAGGCCCTGTGCCCCGGCGGCCCGCCCAACAAACCCTCACCGGCGGCCGTCCGAACCTCTAGGACAGTCCGCGCAAGAGACAACCCCGGCCATGTGCTCGTGAGGAACCGGGGTCGTCTCCGTTGTCCATCACATCGTTGGCCGCGCCGACGTCGTTACTCAGCGGCGCCGTCCGAACCGCCACGACAGACCGCGGATGAGACGGAAGGATCCCGCCGCCGCGACTGTTGAGCCGCAGCCGCCGGCCGAACCGGCGCGACACGCTCGCGCCGGACTTGCTGAGGTTGGCGTCGGTGTCGTCGTCGACCCGAACGCGCTTGCGCCAGACCAGACCCACGGCTACTCGCTGTCCTCGTCGTCGTCGCTCGTCTCTCGGTCGACCTCGTCACGGACGGCCTGGTTTCCGAGGTCGACCCGCTCGCTGAGGTTCTCGACCTCGGCGTCCGGGTGCTGCTCACGGGCGAGCCGCGCCATGTCGAGCATCTCCTCGAGGCCGCGCCGTCGGTGCTCGGAGGCCCGGCCGTCCTGGGCCAGCCAGTTCTGGACCTCCTCGACGCCGTGGTAGAGCCTGGCTGCGACGCCGAGGTCGAGGTCGCAGAGCTGCGTCCACGTCGCCTCGAGACGGTCCCATGCCTTGTGGTCCTGGGTCGCCCCGGCCATCTCGAAGACTGCCCCGGACAGGTCGCGTCCGAATGCTTGGACGAGCCGCTCGACCTCGTCCCGGTGCTGCTCGTCCTTCGTCATGCGGGGTCTCCCTCGTCTCCGGTACCTCGGTGGTGGTCGTCGCTGGTCTCGTCGGTCACGGCGAGCGTAAGCCAAACCGTCGCCTCGGCAAGCGCGCTGCGCAGCCGCTCGTCGGCCTGAGGCGCCCGGCCGAGGGCGTCCTTGGTCGCGGTCGATTGCCCCCGCATGCCTAGGGGCGCCGACCCCGTCCCCGTCGGGCAGTGCTGCAACGACCAACGAGCCGGCCAGCCCGAAATTACGGGCGGGCTCCAGCGGCCAGGGCCCGTGCCGACCAGCCGAAATGTTCAGAGGGCTGTCGTAGGTCCGGCGGGCTGAGCCAGACACCCCGTTGGGGCGCAGCCGCTCGTCGTCGAGCGTTACGAACACGGCGCGGGCCGTCGAGCGGCAGGCAATCCCGTCGAGCCACTCCTCGCCGTCGCCTTCCCACACGATCCGAGCGCGGACCGGGATCGGGTTCGGCTGATCGGGAACGCCACGGGCGTGAGGGCGGATCGCCTCGACCTGGCGAGGGAGTTCATCGGGGCACTCCGACGAGCTGGCAGCGCGGACCGAGCGGCAGACCGACGATGTGGCCGTCGCCCGGTTGGAAGGCCAAGGTCCAGGGGTGGCGGGAGGCCGCCGCCCGGCTGCGGACACGTCGCACCTGAGCGGCCGACAGCCGGGAGCTCCTCGGTTCCCCGACGGCTCTAGCAGCCCGCGGCCCGATGGCGCACCATGGTGAGAGGAGGCCGTCGGGGTTGCGGGCGTTCACAGCATCCTGACGGTCTCCGCGACTGGGTGGCAGAGTCGCGGCGCCGAACCGCTGGGCAAGGCGCTGGCCACCAGCGCAGCAGCGTCCCTCGGGTCCCGGTCA
>Ga0075431_100003407_pt1 | contig 15420 bp, 9 predicted proteins | sample RhiMetdeltSRZDD5_FD_75297 | JGI IMG/M metagenome (GOLD analysis project Ga0075431, IMG submission 75297) | Populus rhizosphere microbial communities from Tennessee, USA - Rhizosphere MetaG P. deltoides SRZDD5 | ecosystem: Host-associated > Plants > Roots > Rhizosphere > Soil | place: USA... | reverse complement strand
GCTAGGCGGCGGCGCGCACCCGCGCCACCTCGCGCAGGCGCGCCAGGGTCTGGCGCAGCATGCGGGACACGTGCATCTGCGAGATCCCCATCACGTGGGCGATCTCCGACTGGGTCATGTCCTCGGTGAACCGGAGATGCAGGATGACCCGCTGCCGCGCGGGCAGCGCGCGGATCGCGGGAGCTAGCATCGCCCCGTACTCGACCAGGTCGTAGCGGGCCTCCTCGGCACCGAGGCCGTCGGCGCGGGACAGGTCGTCCTCGCCGTGCGCCGGTGCATCGAGCGAGAGTGCCCCGTAAGCCGTGGCCGCCTCGCCCGCCTCCAGCACTTCGGTGACCTCGACACCCATGTGCTCGGCCACCTCGGCAGAGGTCGGCGAGCGCCCCAGCGTGCGGCGCAGGCGCTCGGTCGCGCGCTCCACCTCGAACACGCGCTCGCGCATGCGCTGGGGCACGTGCGCCGCCCAGCTCGTGTCGCGCAGGAAACGCTTCAGCTCGCCGTCAATCGTGGGGATCGCGTAGCTCGGAAACGGGGCCCCGCGACGGTGATCGAAGCGCTCGACGGCCTTCACCAGGCCCAGGCTCGCGACCTGCACGAGGTCGTCGGCCGGCTCGCCGCGGCGCCGGTAGCGGAGCGCCAGCCGCCGCGCCATCGGCAGGAAGCGGGAGACCAGCTCGTCGCGCGCGTGTGCGTCTCCGCCGGCGCTGCGCTCGAACAGGTGAGAATCGGCGCCTCGGTACTGCGCAGAATCCGGGCGTGGAGCAACGGTGGCGGTGCTCACGCCGTGCTCCGGGATCGGTTGACCGGTGCCATCCTGGCGTGTTCCATGAACCCTCCCTTGGCTTCGACTTCACGGGCTCCGCTCGGGCCCGTTTCCCCCTAACGAAGCGCGCTGCCAGAACTTGCACTTTTTCGGTCCTGGCCGGGGCTTCCGTGGTACGGTCCTCCCGCACCGGGGGACCTGAGGGGAGAGAGCCACGGCCGGTCGCAGCAGACGCAGACAGTCGGATCGATCAACCATGCGGCGCACGGCGCTTGCCGCGTTGCTGCTGGTCCTGGTCGCCGCGCCGCCTGCGCTGGGCGCTTTCCCGGGCACGAATCCCGCCGAGAGCGTGCGCCTCAACACGCCGAACGACCCGGAGTTCGACCGCTGCGAGCCCGACGACGCGCAGGGCGTGTCCTGCACGAACGTGTTCGACCAGCAGATCGAGCGCTTCGGGTTCGCGCCCAACGGGTCCCAGCTCAGCGCCCTCTACCTCAACCCGACCGATCCGCACACCCAGCGGCTCTCCGCGCAGAACACCCTGGCCGGCCGCAACCCGCTGGGTCAGGTGTCGGGCGTGTCGGCGGACCGGGCCTGGAAGTACTCGATCGGCGCACCCAGCGTGCAGGTCGCGATCCTCGACACCGGCATCCGGTGGGACAAGGGATCGCTGCGCAAGAAGGTGGCGCTGAACCGCGGTGAGCTGCCGCTGCCGCAGAACGGCGTCAGCACCTGCGGCCAGTACGACTGCAACTCGGACGGCGCGTTCAACGTCGACGACTACGCCAACGACCCGCGGGTGGGCGCCACGAGCGGCACCGTGGACGAGCCGGGGGCCGACTCCCACCTGGACGCCAGCGACCTGATCGCGGTGTTCAGCGACGATGACGACGGCGACGGCAACGGGTTCGAGGACGACATCGCCGGCTGGGACTTCTTCGACGACGACAACAACCCGTACGACGCGTCGAGCTACTCGAGCGCGAACAACCACGGCTCGGGCCGCGCCGAGGAGGCCGGGCAGCAGACGAACGAGGGCTCCGGAGGGACGGGCGTGTGCCCCGAGTGCCAGGTCGTCCCGATGCGGGTCTGGGACACCTTCGTGGTCGACACGAACAACTTCGCGCAGGCAGTGCTGTACGCGGCCGACAACGACATCGAGGTCGTCGAGGGGGCCGTCGGCGCGCTGTTCAACTCGCGGTTCGCCCGGAAGGCATTCGAGCACGCCTACCGGCAGGGAGTGTTCTTCGCGATCGTGTCGTCGGACCTGAACACCGCGGACCACAACGTCCCGACTCTCTACGACGAGGCCATGCAGGTGCAGGGCACGGTCGCGGACGTGCACGGCCTGGGGCAGAACCCGCCGCAGGAGTTCATGGACTTCTTCAACGACCTCGGCGTCCCGCTCGGCACCAACGCCCCGATCGGGACGTGGTTCCGCAACTCCGGCACGACCCAGTACGGCGGCCATGCGCACATCGTGATGCCGGCCGTCACCGGCTCGGCGGCGACGGGCCAGGCCTCGGGCGCGGCGGGGCTGGTCAAGTCGTTCGCGCGCCAGGAGGGCATCGAGCTGGAGCCCAACGAGGTCAAGCAGCTGATCACCGGCACGGCGGAGGACGTCGTCGCGGAGAACACGGCCGGGCTGGGGGTTCCCGACCCCGCTCAGCCCGGCTGGGACCAGCACTTCGGCTACGGCCGGCCCGACCTCGGCCTGGCCCTCCAGCGCATCGACGAGGGCAAGATCCCGCCCCAGTCGCTGATCACGTCCCCGGAATGGTTCGAGCCGCTGAACGTGAACCAGCAGGAGATCGTCGACATCGAGGCGCGCGTGTCGGCAAAGCGCGCAGCCGGCTACACGTACAGGCTCCAGTGGGCACCGGGCATCGAGCCCCAGGAGGCCGACTTCCAGGACGTCAACGTCCAGACGCGCACGACGCCGCTGGAGGGCTCCGTGGGCGTGATCGACCTGGCAGCCGTGCGTGACGAGCTCGACTCCCGCCCGCTGGGCGGCGCCACGGTCGACGCGACCGCGCCGGCCAAGGGCCCCGGCGACAAGGACCCGAACGAGCCCGCCTTCACCGTGCGCGTGGTGGTCACGGACACCGCGGGGAACCGCGCCGAGGACCGCAAGATGCTGTTTGCCTACCGCGACTCGACGCTGCACCAGGGCTATTCCAAGGATCTCGGCACGGGCGGCGAGGCCTCACCGCGGCTCTTCGACATGAACGGCGACAACGCGCTCGACACCGTCCTGGCCGACTCGAGCGGCGAGCTGCACGTCCTGAACCACGACGGGCAGCCGCTCCCGACGTTCAACAACGGTCAGCCGGTGCGCGCGTCGCTGTACCCGAACGTGCACCTCGGCTCCGACTCCTACAACTCGGTCGACCCGCCGCGCGAGGTGCTGCGCACGCCCGCGATCGGCGACATCGACGGTGACCTCGAGCCCGAGATCGTCGTCTCCGGCGGCGAGCACGTGTACGCGTGGAATGCGGACGGCTCGGCCGTGCCCGGGTTCCCGGTGCGCATCGACCCGACGCTGTCGCGGCCGCAGGACCGCACGCGGAACAACCACATCAAACGGGGCATCAGCGCCTCCGCCGCGCTCGGCGACCTGGACGACGACGGCCGGCTCGACATCGTGGTGCCGTCGCTGGACCAGCACGTGTACGCATGGGACGGCGACGGGAACGCGCTTCCGGGCTTCCCCAAGAAGCTGGACAGTCCCGGCATCCCGGGTGCTGAGATCATCACGACCGCGGCGCTCGGCGACGTGACGGGCGACGGGGAGATCGACATCGTCACCCCGACGCAGGAGTTCGACGACAACCCGTCCGCGCCGCAGACTCCCGGCGGCGGCGCCGCGGGCGGCTTCTCGAACATCCTCACCAACATCCTCGCGAACGTGCTCGGCGGCAGCGGGCGCGTGTATGCGCTGGACCGCAACGGGAACGACCTCCCGGGCTGGCCCACCGCGCCGAACGGCATCGTGCCCGACGCCCTCCCGTTCGTCGGCCCGGGTGTGGACCACGTCCTGGCCAACGTCGACGGCGACCCGGAGCTGGAGACCATCGGCAACATCGCGAGCGGCGAGGTGGAGGCGACCAACGGGAACGGGACGAACGCCGCGCAATACGACTCGGAGCCTGCGGGCGGCGAGCACGTGGACAAGTCCAAGGTGGTCAACCTGTTCGAGAACCCGATCGCCGCCAACATCGACGGCGTCGCCGGGCCGGAGATCATCAAGGGCGGCGTGACGCTGAACCAGGTCGTCAACCTCGGCGTGGCGGTCGGCCAGAACCTTCCCTACAACCACGTCGTGCAGGCCTGGAACGCCCAGACCGGCGCGTCGCTGCCGACGTTCCCGCAGGCGGTCGAGGACTTCCAGCTGCTGTCCAGCCCGATGGTCGCCGACGTCTCCGACGCGCCCGGCAACGAGGTCGTCGTGGGGACCGGGCTCTACTACCTGCGCAACTTCAACGTGGCGGGCATCGAGGGCACGGGCTGGCCGAAGTTCACCGGCGGCTGGATCTTCGCCACTCCCTCCGTCGGTGACGCCGACGGCGACGGCGACCTCGAGGTGACGACCCTCACGCGCGAGGGCTTCGGCTTCATGTGGGACACGGACCGGCCGGCCTGCGGGACGAACGACGAGTGGTGGACCTCGCGCCACGACGAGTGGAACACGGGCGCGTACGGCACCGACTCGCGACCGCCGGGCACGCCCACGGGCCTGCACTTCAACCTGATCGGCCCGCACGTCGTCACGCTCGCATGGACCGCACCCGGCGACGACTGGCTGTGCGGCCAGGGCAGCACCTACCGCATCATCGGCTCCGACCAGCCGATCGAGCACCCCACCGACGGCACCGTGATCGGCGACTTCCCGGCCACCGCGTCCGCCGGCCAGACCCAGAGCAAGCTGGTCACGAACACCAACAGCCAGTACCGCTACTTCGCCGTGATGTACCGCGACAACGCCGGGAACTGGGGCCACCTGACGAGCGCCTCGCTGTCGTACCCGCGGCCGAAGACCGCGACCCCGATTCAGACGGCGCTGGTGCCCGCCTACCAGGAGTGCACGGCGCCGAACCGCGTGCACGGCCCTCCGCTCGACGACCCGTCCTGCGCGCCCCCGGTCCGCGAGACCGGCGCGCTCACCGTCGGCGCGCCCGACGCAAACGGCTTCGTCGCGAACTCGGTCGGCAGCGTGCGGCTCTCCACGATCGCCGGCAACCCGAACACACAGGCCGACGAGGCCGACGTCCGGGTCGCGATCGACATCACGGACGTCCGCTGCGCACAGACGAGCTCGGCGTGCCCATCCGGCGCCGGGTCGGATTACACCGGCAGGCTGCTCGCTTCCTCGGTCCTGCGCATCACCGACCGGTCCAACGGCGCTTCGCAGGACCAGGACGGCACGGTCGTCGATACGAAGCTCGAGGTCCCGTTCACCTGCGCGATGACGGCGGGAGTCGGCATCGGCGCGCACTGCGCAGTCCAGACCACCATGGACTCGCTGCTGCCGGGGGCGGTGACGGAGGGCAGACGCAGCGTCTGGGAGACGGGCAAGATCGAGATCGAGGACGCAGGCCCGAACGGAACGGGCTTCGGCGCCGGCTGCCCGTCGGCCTGCGGTGACGGCGACGAGGCGGTGTTCATGCGGCAAGGAGTCTTCGTCCCGTAGCGCGGACCACGGGACACCCAGCTACTTGGCGAGCATGAAGCTCCCAGGTTGACCGAGAAGGGCGGCCTCGAGGCCGCCCTTCTTCGTGCGCATGGTTGTTCGAAACCGGTAGGCAGGGAAAGCGGATGCGCCGACGGCGAACTTTCCCCCGTTGGGTCCGAGGGGTGGAACCCGGGAGGGAAAGTTCACGGGCGGCCGATCGCGCCCTACCCCGTACCTATCTGGTTTCCGTAGCGCCGCGCCTACCCGCGGGCCTTCAACCCCGCGAGGCAGCCGTCGTACGCGCGCTTGCGCTCCGCGGACGGGTAGCCGGCCGAGTAGTCCTTCGCGATGTCCTCGGCGGACTTCTTGCCGTCCTCGAGGTCCTTCGCCAGGGCGGTCGGCAGGAAGTTGCTGCAGACCGTCTTCGACGTGGTGAAGATGTTCTTGCCGGTCAGCTCCCGCTCCGGCGAGGAGCCGGAGTTGCCGCCTCCACCCGATTTGCCGCCTCCACCCGACCCGCTGGAGTCGTCCGACCCGCTGCTGCTCTTCTTCTTGCGCTCGCGCTCGCGTTCCGTGGTGGTCGTGCGATCCGTGCGCTCGCGCGTCTCCGTGGTGCCGGTGGTGCCGTCTTCCGCCCCGGTCCCGGTCGTGCCCGTCGTCGTCTCGGTCGTGCCCGTCCCGGTCGTCGCGGATTCCTGGCTGCCCTCGTCGTCTCCACACGCGCCCAGGGCGAGGGCGGCGACGGCGAGGAACAGGGCAATCGATGTGGCTCTGAATCTGGTCATGGCCGGCGAGGATAGTCAAACCGGCTCGACATGTGGTTGGTTCGGCGGCGGCGAGCGCCGCATGCACGCGCTCAGGGGCAGCTGCTGCCCACGCAGCCCCGATCGGCCGCGAGCTGCGCCGAAAGCGCTGCCGTGGAGGGATCGTTGGCCGCGTTGCCGTCCCCGAGCAGGTTCTCGAGCTCCCAGGGATCGGCCGTCAGGTCGTAGTACTCGCGGAACCGGATCGACTGGTGGTCGGCCGGGTCGTAGTTCTCTATGTAGTGCGAGGTGGCGGTGCGCAAAGCGCTCCAGGCCTGACCGCCTGCCGGCACGAGCGACTCGAGCAGCAGGCGGGAGCGGGTCTGCGGGGCCGCGATCATGCTGCGCCCGTCCATCGGGACGCCGACACCGAGGCCCCCGACCGCACCTGCGATCGTCGGTGCGACGTCGATGTTGGCGGCCAGCCGCGCGTCGGTCGCTCCAGGGACGACGTGACCGGGCCACCGGACGTACATCGGGATCCTGGTGGAGCCGTCGTATGGATCCCCCTTCGAAGCAAGGCCGTGCTCGCCCCACTGGAACCCGTTGTCCGACATGAAGATCGCCAGGGTGCTGGACTCCTCGCCCGTGGCCTGTAGCGTCGAGAAGACGCCGGCCACCAGGTCGTCGACGGACATCAGCGTCCGCAGCTGCCGCACGCGCGTGCTCTCGATGCCGGCCGGATCGGCGGAGTTGGCGAACACCACCGGCTTGTCGCGCTTGTCCGCCTCGAGGTAGTTCGGCGGCGGGGAGAACGGCGGCACGGGGGCGTTCGCGTACTGCGGCTCCGGCGTGGAAGGCGCATGCGGCGCCGTGGTGGCCACCTGCATGAACCAGGGAGTCGCGTCCTGCGCCTCGGCCTCCTGGATGAACCGGATCGCGTTGTCCTTGAAGTACGACGTCGCGTACTGCGAGACGGCCTTGACGATTCCGTTCTCGTTGACGCGGATCGGCGAATAGCCGGCGATCGTGATCGACCAGTCGTCGTAGGACGACGGGTTGCGGAAGAGGTTCCAGGCGTTCATGTACTTGCCGAAGTAGCCCGTCCGGTATCCGCTCTGCTTCAGGTACTCCTGGATCGTGAAGCGCTGGTCGAGCGCCTGGGAGGAGTCGTTGGTGCGGACGCCGTGGTTGTGCACGTAACGACCAGAGAACACCGAGGCGCGCGAGGGACAGCAGGCAGGTGTGGTCGCGAACGCCTGCGTGAACGTCGTGCCGCCGGTCTCGAACCACGAACGGGTCTGGGGTAGGACCTCCATCGTCCCCTCGGCCCGCTGGTCGTCGGTCATGATCAAGAGCACGTTCGGGCGGCCGGGCCCGTGCAGTGCCGAGGCGGCTTCCGGGCCGGTGGCAATCACCGCGACCGCGACACACGCGGCAGCCAGGATTCGCCCCGGCCGTCCCCTTCCGGGTCGCCGAGGCCGCCGGCGCGCGCTTCGCCCCCCGCTCATCCTCAAGCTGAGGCTACCAGGGGAACGCCGCCCAAATGCGGCTCTGGGACGTGGAAAACGCACTAGACTCGGCCGGTGGGAAGGCGCCTGGCGATCGCCGTCGCCGTCGCGTTCGCAGCGCTGCCGGCGGCGGCACACGGACAGCACACGAAGGTCTCGCTCGAGTCGGTCGGTCCCGCGGGCGGGAACGGCGCGTTCCCCGCCGACGTGACCGGCGTGCTGGACGGCGGCAGCCGTGTCCTGGTGTCCACCGGCGAGCCGCTCACAGCGGACGACACCGACGCCGCCCTGGACGTGTACTCGCGCGGCGCCGGCACGACCACCTTGCACTCCGCGGGGGTGACCGGCGGTAACGGGGCCTTCCCCGCGACCTACGCCGGGGCCCGGCGGGCCGGCGCCCGCGTGTTCTTCCAGACCGACGAGCAGCTGGTGGGGGCGGACACCGACAACTCGCTGGACGTCTACGTCCGCGTGGCAAGCACCACGACGCTGATCTCGACCGGCCCCGGAGCCGGCGCCACCGGCGCCTTCGACGCCTACTTCGCGGGCGCTTCCGCGGACGGCACACGCGCCTTCTTCTCCACCCGCGGGTCGCTCACGGCCGGCGACACGGACGCCTCGACCGATGTCTACGAGCGCGCGGGCGGGAGCACGGCGCTCGTGTCGACGGGGCCCGCCGGGGGCAACGGCACCCCGGGCGCGGAGCTGGTGGGCCTCAGTGACGACGGCGCCCGGGCCTTCTTCCACACCAACGAGCCGCTCGTCGCCGGGGACACCGACGTCGTGCAGGACGTCTACGAGCAAGCCGGCGGTGTCACCACGCTCGTCTCCACCGGCCCGGCCGGGGGCAACGGATCCGACCCCGCCTCCTACGCCGACAGCTCGCTGGACGGCACGAAGGTGTTCTTCCACACGCGCGAGTCGCTGCTCGCGTCCGACACCGACGACGGCGTGGACGTCTACGAGCGCGCGGGAGGGGCGACGTCCATCCACTCGGTGGGGCCCAGCGGAGGGAACGGTAATGGGAACGCCACGCTCGCCGGGATCTCCGAGGACGGGTCGACGGTCTTCATCGACACCGTGGAGAAGCTGATCCCGAACCCGGTCGACCGCGACACGCAGAACGACGTGTACCGCAGCGCGGGCGGCTCTCTCACGCTCGTGTCCCCGGGCGGCAACGACACCGTCGCCACGCCCGCCTATCTGGCGGCGGCGTCGGCGGACGGCAGCCGCGCATTCATCCGCAGCGAGGAGGCGCTCGTCGCGGGCGACACCGACAAGTACCAGGACGTCTACGAGTACACGGGCGGCGGGCTCACCCGCGTTTCGCTCGGCCCGGCCGGGGGCAACGGCCCGATGCACGCCTCGCTCGGCGGCATCTCGGACGACGGCACGCGCGTCTTCTTCGAGACCTATGAGTCTCTCGACGCCTCGGATGCGGACTCGAGTGCCGACGTCTACGAGCGCCACGCCGGCGCCACCCACCACCTGAGCCGCGGGGCGACCGGCGGCAACGGCGTGTCCGACGCGACGGTCAGGGCAGTCTCGCCGGGGGGAGAGCGCGTCTTCTTCCGCACCGCCGAGTCGCTGCTGCCGGCCGACACGGACGGGGTCGCGGACGTCTACTCGGCCAACGTGCCGGCCAGCCTCACCGTGGTGCTGGACTCGCTTCCCGACGACCCGCAGGACTTCGGCTTCACGACCGCCGGCGGGCTGGCGCCGCCGGCCTTCCAGCTGGACGACGACTCCGACGGGTCGCTGTCGAACACCCGCGCCTTCGGTGACCTCTCCCCCGGGGGCGGCTATTCGGTCGCCCAGACCCTGCCCACCGGGTGGAGCCAGGTGAGCGCCGTCTGCGACGACGGCAGTCCCCCGGCCGCGATCGACCTCGAGGCCGGCGAGGCGGTCACGTGCACGTTCGTGAACCAGCGCGGCTACGTGCGGCCCCGCAACGCATCGCCGGTGAAGGTCTCGCTGGTGCCCGCATACGCGCAATGCGTGTCGCCGAACCGCACCCACGGCCCCACCCTGACGTTCCCATCGTGCGCGCCGCCTCAGCAGACCTCGCTCTACCTGACGACGGGAACCCCGGATGTGAACGCACAGACCGCGAACATGTCGAGCGGAGCGCAGTTCCTGGCGCTGTCGGGCGACGGTGGCACTGCGACGGACGAGGCGGACGTCGTGATCGGGTTCACCGTCAACGACGTCCGCGTGCGCCCGACGCTGGCCGACTACCCGGGCGAGCTGGTGGGAACGGTGATGCTGCGAGTCACCGACCGGCTCAACGGACCGGCGCAGAACGAGGCCGGAACGGTCAGCGACATGCCGCTGAGCTTCACCATCCCGTGCGCGATCAGCGCGGACGTCTCGACCGGAGCCGCGTGTTCCATCGCCACGAGCGCGGACGCCGTGCTCCCCGGAATGGTGTCCGAGGCCAAGCGCACGATCTGGGCGATGGAGGACGTGCGCGTGTCGGACGGCGGCCCCGACGGACAGGCGTCCACGCCGGGCAACACCCTGTTCCTCAAGCAGGGCCTCTTCGTCCCGTGATGCCTGCTTGCAGGACATTCGCCCGAAGCTCTCAGCTCCGCGGATAGGGTCTAACCCCCGATGACCTCCGCCTTTTCGACTTCCACCACGGGTGTGCGAGAGCGCACGACGCGGGTTCCGCGCCGCCCGCCTGCCGAACGCGCGATCGGTCATCTCGACGCGCTCGTGCCGGACGCCCACCTGAACGCCGCCGTGGCCGGCATCAGGGGACTTGGCGGCGCCGGCCTGAGCGTGCTGGCAGCGGGCCCGGCCTGGACCGCCGCCGGCTTGTGGTCCAGGTACACGGCGGAACGCGCCGTCCTGCCGAGCGTCGTGGATGACCCGGCCGGCTACGCCGGCCGCCTGCGGGAGCTGGCCGCCGAGCGCGGGCCGCTGGTGATGTTCCCGAGCCGGGAGGAGACGATCGATGCGATGCTCGCCGACAGCTCCGGCTGGGACGGAGTCATCCTGCCGTTTCCCGCAGCGCGGATCCTGGACCGCGTGCGCGACAAGGGGCGCCTCATGCGCACCGCGTCGGCTGCCGGCATCGACACGCCCGAGCTCCTGTTCAGCGGACCCGCGCGGGAGCTCCGCGGATCCCGCTTCGGGCGCCCCGTGGTCGTGAAGCCGGCCCGCCCGGTGAGCACGCTGAAGACGGCGAAGCTCGTCCGGGACGAGCACCAGCTCGACGCGCTGCTCGAGCCGGTGGCCGGCGAAGAGCAGCTCCTGGTCCAGGAGCGGGCGCGCGGGCCGATCGTGTCGCTCGAGCTGGTGCTGGACCGCGAGGGAGGCACCGCGGCGCGGTTCCAGCACGTCACTCGCCGCACGTGGCCGTCGGCCGCTGGGTCGATCGCGCTGGCGACCAGCGTCGAGCCCGACGAGGAGCTCGTGTACCGCACGGCGTCGATGCTCGCCGACATCGGCTTCTGGGGCCTGGCGCAGGTCGACTTCGTCGATACGCCGCGGGGGCCCGTGCTGCTGGACGTCAACCCGCGGTTCTACCGCTGCCTCCCGCTCGCCGTCGCGTGCGGGACCAACCTCCCCGCGCTGTGGCATGCGGTCACCGTGGGCCGCAACCTCGGCAGCCCTGGGCGATACCGCGTGGGCGTCACCTACCGGTGGCTCGAGGCGGACTTCGCGGCAGCCGCTCGCGGCGCGCCGCGGCGGCTGATCTCGCGCGCGCCGCGGCCGAGCGCCGGCGCCTCGTGGGCGGCGGGCGACCCGGTCCCCGGCCTGCTGCTCAGCGGCCAGGCGGTGGTCGACCGCGGGCTGCGGCTGACCGGCCTGCGCACGCACACGCGGTGAAGGTCGCCCGCGTCGCCTAGTGGCCCCCGGAGGCGTGCGCACGGACGTTCACCGCGCCGCGCTCGATCCCCTGCTCCCGGAATGGGACGAGCTGTTCCGGTCGGACCCCGAGGCCACTCCCTTCTCGTCCGCCGGCTGGGCGCGCGCATGGTGGCCGCACTGGGCGCGGGGCGCGGACCCGTGGATCGTGACCGTGCGCGACGGGGATCGCCTGGTCGGACTGGCGCCGCTGGCGACGACCCGGCGCGGTCCCTTCCGGGTGCTGACGGAGCTCGGCCGCCCGCCGTCCAACTACTGGTGCGTGCTCGCGCTCCCCGCCGCGCGCGCGGCGGTCATGGCAGAGGTGGCCGCCGCCATTCGCGCGCATGCGGGCGAATGGAACGCGCTGCTGCTCGGCGGCCTGCCGGGGGGCTCGGACTTCGAGCGCGCCCTGCGCGCCGCGGGGCTGCGTGTCCGGGTGCGACGGCCGACCCCGTATCCGGGGATCGAGCTGCCGGAGTCCTTCGAGCGCTATCTCGAGGAGCTCCCGAGGAAGCGCCGCAAGGACCTGCGGCGCCACATGCGACGGCTCGACGAGGGCCACATCGAGCTGCGGCCCGTGACCGAGCCCGGCGAGCTGCGCACGGCCGTCGACCGGTGGCAGGAGATCCGGGTGCGGTGGTGGCGCAGCCGGACCAAGGCCATGGACCCCGAGCATGCCAGCGCGCGCTTCCGGGACTTCATGCGCGACTTGGTGGTCGAGCTGGTGCCCGCGGGGCTCGCGCAGGTGTGGGAGTTCCGGCACGACGGGGTGGTGGTCGGCATCGAGGTCAACCTGATGGACTCACAGCGCTACTACTCGTGGATGGGCGCGTACGAACCCGACGCGGCGCACCTCGGGCTCGGCAAGCTCGCGATCGGTGAGAGCATTCGCGAGAGCATTGCGGCCGGCCGCACCTACTACGACCTGATGGTCGGCGACGAGGACTACAAGTACTGGTACGGCGCCACCGACCGGTACTGCCGCTGGATGATGGTCGGCAACGGGCGCCCGGCGTCGCGCCTGGCGCTCGCGGCCGGCAGCGTGGCCGACCGGGTGCGCGGCCTCTGAGTCCCCTAGGGCGCGTTGGGGACTGGCGCCGGCGTGCCCGGCGGCGGCGCGGCCCCGCTTCCCTCCGGGGGCGTGCGGTAGATGCCGGTGCAGCGCTCCTGGGGCGTCTCCCCGCCGGTGCAGTTCAGCCTGTGGTCCTTGCGCAGGAAGTTCCTGATCCGGTACTCCCCCACGATCTCCGGCTCCCCGGGCTGCCCGTCCTGGACGGGGACCCGCCAGTCCTCGCTCCAGACATATGCGTTCTTCTGGGTGAACGCCTCGATGTGGCACTGGACGGCGTCGCGTGTGGTCCCGAACTCGAGCGCCTCCTCGGGCGACAGGCAGACGGCCTTGAAGGTGTACGGGCCGGGCAGGTTGCGGTCCGGCGTGTTGTTCGCGATGCGGCCCGCGGCGACCTCGATCTTCTTCACGACCGCCTCGACGGTCTGCTGGTCGTCGGCCGGCGCGGTCGACCCCTCGTCGTCGCCGCCGCATCCGGATGCGGCCAGCGTGAAGGCGAGCACGGCGGCGGCCCACGTGGCGCGGGACCGGATATGGAAGGACACGAGCCGGGTCACTGGACGGCCGGAACCCTACCGGCAGGGAGTGTCGCGAGTCGACCTACGACGTCTCTACAACTACGGGGCCGACCCCCACGTTAAGTTCCTATTAATTGCTGTGAGTCCACCTTGCCCGCAGGTATGATCGCGCGACCCGGCACTGCCGGACAGGACGCCAGATGGGGCCCGGCTCGACCGGGCAGGGGGAAAACCGAATCGTGAAGACGGCAGACGTGACGGCGATCTCGCCCGAGGCCACGGACGACCGGCTCGTCGCGGCGGCCAAATCCGGAAGCGCGGAAGCGTTTGCGGTCCTCTTCCAGCGCTACCGGCCGGAGATTGCCCGCTACGCGGGCCGCACCCTGCGCGACGACGGCCGCGCCGAGGACGTGGTGCAGGAGATCTTCATCTCCGCGCTGCGCGGCATCGGCACGCTCGACCGGCCCGCGGGCTTCAAGCCGTGGCTGTATCGCATCGCCCACAACGCCTGCATCGACCACATGCGCAGGCGCTGGAAGGGCGAGGAGGTTCCCTTCGACTCGGACGGGATCCCGCCCTCCGAGGAGATCCGGCTGTTCCGGCAGCCGTCGAGCCACGCGGCGCTGACGCAGAAGGAGAACTTCGACAACCTGCGCCAGGCGCTGGGCGACCTCCCCGGAACGCAGGCCGAGATCCTGGTGCTGCGCGAGCTCGAGGGCCTGTCCTACGACGAGATCGCGACGCGGACGGGCACCTCCCGCTCCGCGGTCGAAAGCCTGCTCTTCCGGGCCCGCCGGGCGCTGCGCACCGAGTACGGCGAGATCTCGACCGGCGCACGCTGCGTGCGCATGCGGACCGTGATGGCCCAGACGGCCGAAGGGGTCGGCCGGAGCAGCGACCGGCGCAGGCTGCTGCGTCACCTCGACAGCTGCGCGGGATGCCGCCGCGATGCGCTCGTGATGGGACTCGGGCCGGTGCTCGCGGCCGAGCGCCGGGGTGTGCGTGCCGGCCTGTCGCGCGTCGCCGCCCTGCTGCCGCTGCCCGGCTTCCTCAACCGGCGCACGGAGGAGACCGGCCGGATCTCCTCGGAGTCGGGACAGCTGACGTCGTCCGCGACCACCGCCGGCAGCTCATTTGCGACTCACGCACACGCGGCGATCACGCATGTGACCGTGTCGGCCGGGGCGAGCGTCGAGCACGCCGCCACGGCGATCCAGAAGGCGGCGGCGGTCGTGGCCGCAGCGGCGGTCGTGAGCGGCGGCGGCTTCGTCGCGAACGGGACGCACACCGACAAGCCCGTCCCCGCGCCCACTGCCGCGAAGCGCGTGGCCGGCGCACCCGCGCCGGGCATCGTGCCGGCCCGCCCGGGAGCCGTGTTCACCCATCCCATGCCCCTGTCCCTCGCACCGCTCACAGCCGGCCCGCCCGCGGCGATCCTCCCCGCCGCGACCGCGCTGTCCGCGACGCCCGCCCCGGTCGAGGAGCCCGCAGCGGCGCCGACCGAGCCGGAGCCGGAGCCGGCCGCCGCAGAGCCGCCCGCGACGGAGAGCGTTGCGCCCGCCGAGTCTCAGCTGTTCGACTCGGCCGCCGCCAGCTCGCCGGAGCCGGAGCCGGTGACGGAAGTCGTCACCGAGCTGCCCGCGGTGGAGGTTCCCCCGGATCCCGTGCCGCCCGCGGTCGATCCCGTGCCTCCGGTCGACGAGGCTCCGCCGCCTTCGTCCGACTCCGGTGGCTCGGGCGCTCCTCAGGACGGCGAGAGCGACGGCGGCGGGTCGGGCACGATCGACTCCCTGCCGAACTCGATCTAGGCGCGCACGCCTAGCCGAACAGCCGGGTGCGGCGGCTCGCGAGCCGCTTCGCCGGCGCGCGATGGATCTCGCCGGTGGCGAGCTTCGCCGTTGCCACGATGGGCTCGTCCAGCGGCAGCCCCTGCCGCTCGAGCTCGTGGCAGTCGACCCACGTGTGGTGGGAGTCGTGCGGCTGGATGACCGCCGGCAGCTCGCCGCCGGGCGGATGCTCCATCAGGTAGAAGATGCGGCCGTCCTTCGTCTCCAGTGCAGCGGAGACCCACCGCACCTGGTGGTCGGTGCGGTTGAACACCTCGATGAAGACCGCCCACCGCCCGGCGCCCTGCGTGTACACGGGCAGGCCGAGGCGGGCCTCGACCTCGATCGCCCGCCGCCGCCGGAGTGACCTGGCGGCCTGCCAGAGGAGGCTCGCGAGCGCCAGCACCGCGGCGACGATCGCGACCACGAGCGCCGTCTCGGCCTCGTCGAGCCCGGCGAC
>Ga0075431_100003405_pt1 | contig 15422 bp, 14 predicted proteins | sample RhiMetdeltSRZDD5_FD_75297 | JGI IMG/M metagenome (GOLD analysis project Ga0075431, IMG submission 75297) | Populus rhizosphere microbial communities from Tennessee, USA - Rhizosphere MetaG P. deltoides SRZDD5 | ecosystem: Host-associated > Plants > Roots > Rhizosphere > Soil | place: USA... | reverse complement strand
CACGCGGATGCGTGACCGCATCTTCGTCGCCCTCGACGTGGAGACGCTGGACGACGCCGGTGCGCTGCTCGACAAGCTCGACGGCGCCGTGGCCGGCGTCAAAATCGGCTCCCAGCTGTTCACGGCCGCCGGTCCCGCGGCCGTGGAGCTGGCGCGCAAGCGCGGCTACCGTGTGTTCCTCGATCTCAAGTTCCACGACATCCCGAACACGGTGGCCGGTGCCGTGCGGGGCGCCACCCGGCTCGGCGTCTTCATGCTCAACGTGCATGCCTCCGGCGGCGCCGACATGATGCGGGCGGCCGCGGAAGCGGCGACGCGGGCGGCGCAGGATTACACGGTCACGCGGCCGATCTGTCTGGCGGTGACCGTCCTGACGAGCCTCGATCGTCGCACGCTGCAGCGGGAGGTGGGCGTGGCCAGCAGCGTGGAGAGCCACGTGCTGGCTCTCGCGGAGCGCGCGCACGCGGCGGGGCTCGACGGCTGCGTGGCCTCGCCACAGGAGATCCGGCGCGTACGGCTGGCGCTCGGCCCGCGCTTTGCCATCGTCACCCCGGGCATCCGGGCGGGCGCGGGACTCACCGACGATCAGAAGCGCGTGGCGACAGCCAGCGACGCGATCCGGGCGGGGGCGGACTATCTGGTGATCGGACGGCCGATCACGGGCGCCGCTGATCCGCGGGCGGCCGCGACCGCGATCCTCGGCGAGCTCGGGACCGCGACCTAGCCGGAGCTCGCGCTTCCCTCGGGCGGCGTCAACGCCGCCTTGATGAGCGTCACCGCCTCCTCGACGGCCACGCGGATGGTCTCGAGATTCGCGGGCTGCTCGCACAGCACGACGACGTAGCCGATGGGCATCGCCGCCAGGAACATCGTCCCGTCATCCGCGGAGAAGAGCGCGGTCGAGAACGACGAGCGGCCCATGCGGCTGGCACTGGCCTCCAGCTCGCGACCGAGCCCGGCCGCCATGGCCGCCAGCGACTCCACGGCGATGGCGTCCGGAATCTCGGCCGCGATCACGAAGCCGTCCGGCGCCACCAGCAGGGCGCCGCGCACCAAGGGCAGCTTGGCGAACTGCTGGACGATGTCGCGCACGTAGCGGCCGCGTGACGGCCCCTCGTGCTCCATGGCGAGCTTGAGCCGAGGCGTCACGGCGCCGACCTCGCCGAACGCTCAGGCGCGGCGGCGGGGAGTCGCATGGCTCCGCCCCTCGGCCAGGATGCTCCCGATCTTCTTGCCGGCCTCCCGCGCGAACAGGCGCACCATGCCGACCGTCGTGCGCTCGTCGAAGATGGCGAGCAGGATCGAGCCGTCGTCCACCGTGCTGACGTGGAGGCTTTCCTTGGCGCCCTCGTGGATGAGCACCGAGAACTCCGTCTGGCCCAGCAGCCGTGCCAGCGGTGCCGTGGAGCCGAAGGCCTCGGCGGCGAGCGCAGCGATCGACACCACGTCGTAGGCCTGCGCCGTGCCGGCGACGGCCAGGGCGCGGCCGCCGCGATCGATGAGCGCCGTCGCCGCGCAGCTCGCGTCGCTGAGGAAGCGGTCGAGCACGGCCTGGATACGCGCCGTCTCGGCCTCGTGCATCGGCGCCGGAATGGTCATCACGACCCCTCGAGTACGCTCGCCGCGCGGGCGGCGTCGCGATGTGCGCGCCCCGGACGGCTCGGCGTTCCCACCACGAGCATCGCCGTGCCATCGCCGAGCGGGCGCACGACCATCCGCTCGTTACCGCGCCAGAACTCGACGGACACCAGCGGCCCGAGCTTCTTGCCGGGGTCGCGCAGGGCCTCGCACAGGGATGTCGCCAGGGAGCCGAGCGCGGCCGGCTCACGCCCGGGCGGACCGAACACGTACACGCGGGCGGCGCCGGCAGAGAAGACACTTGGCTCGACGGCGCCGAAGCTCGTTAGCGCGCGCGCGGCGCTGCTCGCCCGCGCGTCGACGCCGAGCGGCTGCAGACCCCCGTTCGGCGTCCAGGGCTCCCGTGTGGCAACGCCGGCGGCGAGCGCGGCCGCGGCCCGGGCGGCACGCAGCTCCAGCACCGCAATCGGAACGCCGGGAGATGGCGCGGCGACCACGATCGGCGTGGGTGCCGCCGCCACCACCACGGCCGCCAGCTCCGTGCGTACCGTCATCACCTCGCCCGGGACGCCGCTCAGGAAGCGACTGGCGTGGGCGGCACAAGCCGTCACCTTCTCGCGCGGGAGGCCGGGCGCCACGAGAGCGACCAGCGTGGTGGCGTCCACGCGCTCGGCAGCGGCCTCGAAGGTACCGATGTGCGCGAAGGCGTCGATGATGGTGGCCAGCGTGTCGCGATCCACGAGCGGCGGCGCCGGCTCCTCGGCCACCGGCGGCGACGCGCCGACCGGGATCGCGGCGGGCGTCGGCGCGACGGCCATTACCGGAATCATGGGCGACGAGGTCGGAAGTTGCTCGGCGGTCGCACGCTCTGCGACGACGGTCGGCGGTGCAGCGGGCGTCGGGACGATCGGGGCGGCGGGGACGGGCGCATGGCCGTTGGACGGGGTCACCGCCGCGGCGAGCGGTCCCGGCGGCTCGGCCGCGAGAACGGCGGACGCCAGAGGTCGCGCGTCCGCCGGAAGCTGCTCCAGGATCTCGTCGGCAGGCAGCGTCAACCGCAGATCCGGATACCGGCTGCGGAACTCATGGTCCGAGATGCCGAGAGCCAGCTCGGGAAACTGCGACGAGATCGTCGGCCAGTCGATGACGACCGCGCCGTCGCGCATCTGCGCGAGCACCAGACGACGGGGCACCAGCAGCGTGTGTGGCTCCTTGAGACTCTCGGCGAGACGATCGAAGGGGAGCACGAACGCCTCCGACGGGAGCTGCGAGGCCACGCGCTCGAACGAGATCCGAATCATCACTTCGTCCGCCCGCGCGGCGGTCGACGCTCGCGGCGGCGTCTTGGCGACCGGCGCGGGAGGAGGCATCGGCGCCACAGCGGCTGCAGGCGCCGGGGCTGCCATCGGGACCGTCGGCGGCGTTGGAGCCGACGACGGCACCGCCACCGGCGTGGGCTGGACGGCAAACGGCTTCATGGTCGGCGCCGCGGCCACCGGCGCGGGCGTGGGAGCTGTCCTGGGCGGCGGTGTCATCCCAGGCGTAGCTCCGGCCTTGGCTGGTGATGTAGTGGCCGACGCCGGCGACGCTCCCTGGGCGCGCGCGCCCACACCGGCGGCACGCGTGAATGGCTTGGGGCGAGAGGCCGCAGAGCCCGACGAGGCCGCTGAGACCGGCGAGGGCGCCGACGGTGGCGGCGCCGAGCGAGCCGGTGCGACGTCAGGGCGAGACGAAGCAGCCGGCGCGGTGAGCAGGTCGACGAACGGCGCCAGGACAAAGGGCGTCGCGAGCAGCGTCAGCACGGGCGCCGGCACGAACAGCACGAACACCTGCGCGAATGCGGACAGCGCCGGCAGTCCGCCCGCGACGGTCAGCTCGATCGACGCGAGCAGCCCGAGCAGCAGGTGGACCATGCAGGCGCCGCCGATCCACGACACCCGGCGGAGCGGAGACGCGTCGCGGAGAACCAGCATCGACAGCGCCGCGTAGACGAGCGGAGGCGCCGCCATGGCGAAGGGGAGTGGCACGCGTACCCCATCGCCGACCTGCAGAATGAACAGCACGGCGACGCTCACCAGGTACGCGCCGACGACGCCCGCGGCGCGAATCCAGCGCGTGCCCGCCGTGCGATCGGCGGCCATCACAATACTCGCGTGAGCTCGGGTAGGGCCTTCTTCGCGAAGTAGCGAACCTTCCCCAGGACGGCGGACTCCGCGAGCCCCACCGCAAGTAGTCCGGCCTTGCCGGCGCCGTACACGACCACCATCCCCTTCTCGTACTCGAGGATGATCCCGTGCAGCGTCCCGCGTCCGAGCTCGCGCCCGAGGCCGTCGGACGACTCCGCCAGACAGGCGCTCAGCGCTGCGGCGACGTCGGCGTCCACCCCCGCGCTGGCCGTGGCCTCGACCACGAAGCCTTCCCGATCGGCGAGCACGGCCCACTGCACGCCATCCATGTTGGTGAACTGCTTGAGAATGGCGGCCGCGCTATCCCCGGCCGGCAAGCTCTCCTGGCGCGCGGGTGCGACCGCGGGTGGTTCGACAACAGGGCGCGCGGCTGCCACCGGCGGCTCCACGAGTGGCCGCGGTGCCATCGCGGGAGCGGCGACGTCCGGCGCGCTGATCGATGAGCTCACCGTCGCCGGAGCGGTATCGACCGGCGCGGCGACCGAGGGCGGTGCGAGATCGGGCGGAGTGACGATCGACGGTGGTACCGGCTTGGCCTGCGCGGCGACAGAGGGGGGCGTGGGCTTGGGCGGCGCGGCGAAGGAAGGAGGCGCGAGCTTGCTCGGCCCGCCGATCGAAGGCATGGCGGGCTTGGGGGTTGTGCCGATGGAGGGAGGCGGCGCGATCTTGCTGGGCGTGCCGATCGACGCCGGCGCAGACGCCGCCGGCGCGGCGATCGTGCGCGGCAGTGGCGTCGGCCGGGACTCCACCGCCGGCGTGATCGGCGTCACCGTCAGCGACGAGACCGGCATCTGCGGCGGCGCCGCGACCGCCTCGGGCGCCTTCGCGGGGATGGCGCCGAGGAAGCCGTCGAGCCGTTTCAACAGATCCTCTGCGGCGAACGGCTTCGAGAGCACGCCTTCGGACCGCGCCTTGGCCGCGCGGTCACGCACTTCGTCGTTGACGATCCCAGACATCAGCACGACGGGTGTACTGCCCAGGCGGGGATGGTTCTTCACGAACTCGCAGATCTCGTAGCCGTCGCGATCGGGCATGACGACGTCGCACACGATCACGTCGGGCGGATCCTGCTCGATCCGTTCGAGCGCCTCGCTGCCGGACGCCGCGCACACCACCTCGATCTGCCGTCCGGCGAGCGCACGTTCGACCACCTTCCGGACGCTCACGCTGTCGTCGATCACCAGGACCTTGGGCATCGCCTATTTCTCCTCGTTCAGTGCCGTGGCGGTCGCCTCCAGCAGCTGGGCTACGGTTCGGCTGATCGTCTTGGGAACATTGGCCAGATCGCGGGGATCCGAGGGAATGAAGCAGAACTTTCCGCTGCGCTCGCGCCGCGCGGCCGCCACGAGGGCCTGGTAGGCCGGCTCGCCGGTCGTGTTGCCGATCTCGGCGTGCACGATCCGGCCGGCATCGAACGCCACCATGCCGCCGCCGGTCGGGAGCACGAGGAGCAGACGCCCTGTCTTGCCGCCCTTGGCGAGAGCCTCCGTGAGCGTCTCGAACTGGAGGGTGCCGAGCGCGCCCTGAAAGGTTCGCATGGCGCCGTTGAGACCGATCCCGTCGAGCTCGGTCAGCGGCGGCGGCGGGGGGGCGGCTCCCTTGAGTGGTGCCGCTGGGGCAGCCGCGGGCGCCGCTGGTGCCGCGGGAGGCGGTGGCGCAGGAGGCGGCGACGCCACGACGGCGGGCGGGGCCGGCACAGGAGCTGGGGGCGCCGGAGCGGACGCGGCCGGAGCGGGCGCGGGTCTGGCGGCCGTGGGCGGCGGCGACGGCGCGGCGGCCGTCGACTCGCTCTCGCGTCGCATCAGGTGCATGACCCGCGTCACCACGGCCTGGCCGATCAGGCCTTCGGGAATCACGAGATCGATCCCGATCTCTCCCGCCTGCGCGGACGTCACGTCGTTGGCGACGAGCACGAAGCGGACGCCCTTCGTCGATGGGTCGGTCCGCACGAGCGCACACAGCTCACGGCCATCCATGTCGCCGAGCTGTCCGCGGCTGACGATGACGTCCTGGCGGTTGTACTCGAGCATCGTGAGGGCGAAGGACCCGCTCGGCGCCACGGTGGACTCGGCATCGCTGGTGGCGAAGGCTTCCACCACGCCCGCGGCCCGCGCCGCGTCCGGGTCGACGACGAGCACCTTCATTTGCGAAGCACCAGCGAGGAGACGAGCGTGATGAGCGTCTGCTCTTCGACCGGCTTGGTGACGTAGTGGTCGACGCCGAGCTCTCGGGCGAGGGCGACGTGCTTCTCGCCGGCCCGCGTCGTCAGCACGATGATCGGCGTCGAGCGCGTCGAGGTGCGCCGGCGCAGATCGTCGATGAGCTCGTAGCCGTTGACGCGCGGCATCTCGAGGTCGGTGATGACGAGGTCGAAGGGCGGGTCCGTGGTCACTCGCGTGATAGCGTCGGCGCCGTCGGCGGCCGTGGTCACGTCGAAGTGCGCCTTCTCCAGCATCTGGCCCACGAAGCGCCGCACGCTGATCGAGTCGTCCACGAGCAGGATGCGCTTGCGCGCGGCCGGTGCGGGCGCCACCTGAGCGGCGTCGACGCCGCTCCCGCGCTCGCGGAGGCTGGCGCGGCCCGTGCCGGCGACCTTCTCAGCGACACCGACAGCGTCCAGCAGCAGCACCACCCGACCATCCGCGGTCACGGTGGCGCCCGCGTAGGGGCCCGCGCCCTCCAGGAAGGCGCCGAGCGGCTTGATGACGAGGTCCTGCTTGTGCAGGATCTCGTCGACCTCCACCGCCAGCAGCCGGCCGGCCGTGCGCAGCACGAGCACCGGACGGCGTCGCCCGCGCGGCGCGTCGGGCAGTCCGAGCACGCTGGCCAGGCTTACCAGATCCACGACCTCGTCACCGACGGCAAGGGTCTCGCCATGGGCGCCGTGCCCGACCTGATCGGCCGTCATGGCGGTGACGAAGTGCACGGAGTTGAGCGCGACGGCGAGCATCTCGGTCGCCACGCGCACCATCAGCGCTTCCGAGACGAGCACCGTGAGCGGCAACCGGAGGGTGAAGCGCGTTCCCTCCCCGATCGTGCTGGCGACGTCGATTTCGCCGTTGAGCCGGCGGACGTTCGTACGCACCACGTCCATGCCGACGCCGCGTCCCGACGCCGTGGTCACGGCCGTGGCCGTGCTGAATCCCGGCAGGAAGATCAGGTCGAAGGCCTCGCGGTCCGCGAGGGCAGCCGCGGCATCCGCGGTCACGAACCCCCGCGCGACGGCGCGACGACGGACGAGATCGGGATCGATCCCCCGGCCATCGTCGGCGACCTCGAGGACGACGGCGCCTCCGCGATGGGCGGCCGAGAGGGTCACCACACCCAGTGGGGGCTTGCCCAGCGCGCGCCGCTCGTCGGCCGACTCGATGCCGTGTGACACCGCGTTCTGCACCAGATGGAGGAGCGGATCGACGATCTGCTCGATGACCGAGCTGTCGAGCTCGACCGTCTCGCCCTGCGTCTCGATCTGCACGAGCTTGCCGGCCGCGCGCGCCGCCTCCTTGCCCTGGCGCACGAAGCGCGTGAACAGGTTGCCGATGGGCACCAGCCGGGCCCGTCCGATCTCGCCGCGGACGGCGTTGGTGAGTCGATGGAGGTGGGCCACGTCGTCGCGCAGCGTGCGGTTCACCGTCACCAGCTCCGCCTGGAGCTCGGCGATGTCGGACGCGATCTCGGCGATGCTGCGGGCGAACATCCCCGCGTCGTCGTAGCGGTCGAACTCCAGCTCGGCGAACATCTCGGACACCGAGAGACCACTGCTCGTGACCGCCGGCGCCCCGGCGGCCGGACGCTCGGCCTCGGCTGCCTTTCGTTTCGGATCGAGCTGCCGACGCTCGAACTCGATGACCGCCGCGGCAAGCCGGGCGCGGCTGCTGAAGAGCGCGGCCGACACGCGATCGAGCTCCTCCAGGCGCCGGTCCACGCGGCTCCGACCCGTGACCAGCTCGCCCACGAGATCCATCAGGGTGTCGAGCCGCTCCAGGTTGACGCGGATCGTCTGGCGCGGTGTCCGCCGCGCGGCCGCCGGGGCCGGACGGGTGGGCCGTGCCGGCTTCGCCTGGGGCGCCGCGGGCGGCGACGGCTCCGCCGCGGGTGCCGCCACCGGGATGACGGGCGGCGCCGGTTCCGCGGCCACGGGCGGGGCCGCCGACGGACCGGCGAGGAGCGACTCGAGACGACCACGCACCTCCGCCGCCCGCGCCGTGATGGAGGCGGCGGGATCGGGCGCAAGCCCGAGCATGAGCTTGAGCACGTCGACGGTGGCGAACAGCGCCTCCACCGCCGGCGGCGTCAGCGTCGCATCGCCTTCGCGCACGGCCACCAGGAGATCCTCCGCGCGGTGCGCCAGCTCGCCGACGCGCACGCACCCGACCACGTAGGCGGCGCCCTTGATCGTGTGCATCGAGCGGAACAGGCGGGCGAGGTCGTCTTCTCCGCCCCCGCGCTCGAGGGCCAGCAGCGCGGTCGTGATGGCATCGAGATGCTCGGTGGCCTCGGGAACGAAGTAGGAGGCGACGTCCGCGTTGGCGGCGAAGAACGCGTCGAGCTCACGACGCGTCGGATCGTCGAGCACGTGCGGCACCTCGGCCGGCGGCGCCGGATTGGGCAAAGCGTCCGGCGGCGATGGAGCGCCGTCGGCATCCAATCGGTCGAGGGCCCGCTTCAGCTCGGCGAGCAGGGGCGAGAACCGGTCGGCGTCGAAGGGGACCGCCTCGAGCACCGCCTCGAGGTTCGAGGCGAGCGCGGCCACCCTGGGGAAGCCGTGGAGCGAGGCCGCCCCCTTCAGCCGGTGGGTTACCACGAACAGCTCGTCGAGCTGGCCGTGCCCGACGGCGGCAGCGCCCCTCTCGAGCGCGGCAACGGTGTCCCACGCTTCCATCAAGAAGACGGAGCGCAGAAACTCCTGGTCGGCCGGCTCGACCATGCCGGCTAGGCGGACGCCAGCTTGAACCGCGACAGGCTCTGGCTGAGCTCGTCGGCAACCTTCACGAGGTCGTCGACGGTGCGCCGCGTCTGCAGCACCGCCTGCTCGGTGTGCACGGCGATCTGTGCGATCGAGCGCATCGCGGTGGCAACGCCCTCGGCGCCGCGCACCTGCTCCTGGGTCACCCCGGAGATCTCCTCGGCCAGCTCGGCCGACGTCCGGGAGATGCCGGCGATCTGCTTGAGGTTCTCCTCGGCCTTGATGGTCACCTGGTAGCCCGCCTCGACCTCCCGCGTGCCTTCCTCCATGGCGACCACCGCCTCCTGAGTCTCGGTCTGGACCGAGCGGATCAGGCCGGCGATGTCCTTGGTGGCGGTGGCGGCGCGCTCGGCCAGCTTTCTGATCTCGTCCGCGACGACGGCGAACCGGGTGCCGTACTCGCCGGCGCCGGCCGCCTCGATGGCGGCGTTGAGGGCGAGAAGGTTCGTGTGAGACGCGATCTCCTCGATGGTGTCGACGATGTTGGAGATTTCGAGGGAGCGGTCGCCGAGGCTCTTGATCTTCTTCGAGATGACCTGCACCTCGCTCCGGATGCGCTGCATGCCGCCGAGGCTGTTGCGGACGGCCTCCTCGCCGCGTGCGGCCGCCTGCAGCGTCTGCCGGGCGGCCGTGGCCGCCGAGCCGGCGTTCGAGGCGACCTGACGCACCGAGCGGGACATCGTCTCCACCTCGCGGCTGACCGTCGTGGCGTCGCGCGCCTGCGTCTCGGCGCCGCGCGCCATCTGGTCGGTGGCGCCGATCATCTCGTTGGCGCTGGTGCCCACGCGCGTGGCCGCGTGCCGGACGTCGTTGAGGAGGGCGGCGATCTCCTCGACCATCACGTTGACGGCGTCCACGACGTTGCCGAGGACGTCGGGGGTGACCTCGCCGCGCCGGCGCAGGTCGCCCTGGGCAATGTCGGTGACCGTCTCCAGGAAGGCGGTGATGTTGGCCTGCAAGGTCTCGCGTCGGCGACGCTCCTCGTCGCGCTCGCCCTCGGTGGTGACGTGCGCGCGCAGGCGCACGACCGTGTCGTTGAAGGTGTGGGCGAGCTGGCCGAGCTCGTCACTCGACTTGACGGTCACCGTCTGCGAGAGATCGCCGCGGCCGACGTGCTCGGCCACGCGCACGATGGCGTCGATGGGGCGCTTCAGCCGGCGGGCGAAGATGGCGCCGGCGATGAGGGCGGCCAGGGCCACGCCGCCGAAGACGGTGGAAAGATACCAGCCCGCCTTGGTGGTGGCGGCGGTGATGATCGCCTTGTTCATGCCCACGCGAACGGTGCCGAGCTGACCGCCGAGCATCGGCACGCCGACGTCGATGATGGCCTGCGGGGCGCCGGTGACGGGGTGCTGGTAGAGGATGTCACGCACCTGCTTGACGGCGTCGCCGGGCACGAGGTTCTTGTCGATGAGGTCGGGGGGCACCACGGGATGGAACGTGTGCGCGATCAGCTGCTTCTGCGGGTCGTACACCATGACGTAGTGGACGCCGCTGATGGACACGAACTGGTCGATGAGCGCCTGCACGGTCGACGCGTCACGCGTCAGGATGAGGTCGACGCCGGAGGAGGCCAGGCTGTTCGCGATGGCGGTGCCCTTGGACGTGAACTCCTCCGTCATCTGCTGGCGCAACTCCTGAACCGAGACGTACCAGGTGACGGCCGCGAGCGGGACGAGGGTCAGGACGAGGAACACGATCATCTTGGGAAGCAGGCCGAAGCGCAGGCGCACTGGTTTCATCACCGCCCCCTACACGGATATGGCCGACGACCAGTCGGCGATAGGAACCCATCGCTCCCGCTCGACGCGAGTGAAGTAGACGGAGTCGAGTCCCTGATGGCGCTCCGGGCCGAAGCTGAGCGCGGCGCCGATCCCCAGATCCAGGCCGCGCAGCGACTCCAGCGCCTGCCGGAAGGCGGCCCGCGTCGGCTGCGGCCCCGTTCGCTGGAGCGCCTCCACGATCACCTTGGCGTTCACGAAGCCCTCGAAGCTGATGAAGCTGTAGCGCTGGACGGCGTAGCTCGGATCGCGCAGCGCCTCGGGCACCGGCGGGTTGTGGCGGTCCATCAGCAGCCGGTATTCCGCCACCGCGGGCAGGCTCGTGTCGTCGTAGCTCGGCACCACCTGCGAGTTCACGAGGGCGCGCGTGTAGTCTCGGCCCGTCGACTTGCCGTGCTTCGTCAGAATCGCCAGCATGGCGTCGGCGCCGACGAAGGACAGGTTCGAGATGGGAACGTTCCAGCCGGTGTCGCGGGCGGTGCGGACGAAGGCGCCGCAACCCTGGTAGGCGCCCGTGCACAGCACCACGTCGACGCCCGCGCGCCGAAGCGCGGTGACGGCCGGCGCCATGTCGTCGGCGAATTTGGCGCCGCGCGGATACGTGGCCTCGGCGACGATTCGCGCTCCCCGCTGGGCGAGCCCGCGGGCCACCCCGTCGGTCCCGCTGCGGCCGTACGCATCGATCTGGTAGAAGACGCCGAACTTGCGCGCACCGAGCTGCCAGAAGCGGTCGACCAGCGCCATCATCTCCTGGCGGTACGACGCGCGAACGTTGAAGACGTGCTCGACGTACGGCGCCTCGCGCTGCGGCTGCGCCCCCGTGAAGTTGCCCACGAGGACCACCTGCGTGTCGGCGTAGCGCTTGATCACCGGCAGCGCGCGCGTGAGCGTGGGCGTCCCCACATAGTTGGACAGGAGGAACACCGGATCCTTCTCGAGGAGGTGGATGGTGTTCTTCACGCAGGGAAGGGGCTCGTACCCGTCGTCCATGGCCACCACGCTCAGCGCGCGGCCATGCACGCCGCCCTTGCCGTTCACGTCGTTGTAGTACGCCTGGGCGCCGCGATAGAACTCCGCTCCCAGACCCGCCGACGCTCCGCGGAACGCGGCGCTCATGCCGATCCGGATGCCGTTGGCGGTGACGCCGGGCGCGATCTCGCCCGCGCGGGCGGGCACGCCCGCCGCCGGCGGCCGCGCCTGCGCCCACGCGCGCGAGGGGCCGGACAGCACGGCGGGAGCCATCGATCCCGCGACGAACCGGAGGAAAGAACGACGGTCCATGATCAGGCCTCCGAGGCCGGCGGCATCCAGGGCGCGCGCAGCGCCTCCAGCAGCCGGCCCGCATCGAGCAGGGTGGCGAGGTCGCCCGCGTGAGGAACGAGTCCCGTGGCAAACGCCGCGCCGGGGCGGCGATCGTCGGCATCGAGTGGCTGGGGCGCGTCGAACCAGTCCAGGCCGACGACACGATCGATGGCGACGGCGGCCTGGTGGTCGCCGGCCGCGATCACGAGCGCGGCCGAGCCGGGGGTGACGGGTTGCGGTGGCAGCCCGAGCAGCGGCCGAGCCTCGGCCACTCCGAGCACGCTGCCCCGGAGGTTCGCGACCCCGAGCAGAGGCGGCGGCGCGCCCGGCACCGGCGTCAGTGGCTCCAGGATGACGACCTCCCGTGCCTCGCGAACGTCGACCGCGAACGGCCGGCCGCCAAGGGTGACGATGCAGGCCCGCTGCCGTGGCGCCGCGGCAACCGCTGCCTCAGGCGTGACATCCGTGGACGCGGTCGTGCGATCGGAGGTCGGGGCGGCAGTGGTGTCATCGGGCAAAGCGCTTCACCACCCCGAGCAGCTGATCGGAGGTAAACGGCTTGGCGAGATACTCGTCGGCGCCCTGTCGCTTGCCCCACACCTTGTCGCTCTCCTGGTTCTTGCTGCTGACGAGCACGACCGGGGTCTTCTTCGTGCGTTCGTCCTTGCGGAGGGCACGCAGGATCTCGTACCCGTTCCGCTTGGGCATCACGATGTCCAGCAGGAGCACATCCGGCTGCTCCGTGGAGAGCTTGTCCTCCAGCGCTTCGCCGTCCATCAGCGAGACGACCTCGTGGCCGGCGGACTTGAGGATCGACTCCATGAGCTTCAGCTCCGAGTACGCGTCGTCCACTACCATCACTTTCGCCATCGAGCGGAGCCTCCTTGGGGCGCGGACGTGCCCGGCCGCGAAGTGCAACGCGGTTGCCATGGTCCGCACGGCCGTCGTGTTCGCGAACGGGGCGTCAAACCGCACGACAGTGTCGGGATCACGGCGCGCGCCGTGTTGAACGCGCGACTCGTTGGCAGAGTGGGACAGGGTGGCGTGCCGAATGTGCTCGCGGGGCGCGGCGGGACGGCCCGCGTGACATAGTATTGGGCCATGACGACACTGAACGAACGGCAGACGCTGCAGCTCTACGAGAAAACCGGCGCCCTGCTGCGTGGCCACTTCCGGCTCACGTCCGGCCTTCACTCCGACATCTATCTGCAGTCGGCGCTCGTGCTGCAGTACCCGGAGCACGCGGCGGCGCTCGGCGAGGCCCTGGCCCTCCCCTTCCGCGCCGACGCCGCGCAGACGGTGCTCGCCCCTGCCATTGGCGGCATCCTGGTCGCCCACGAGGTGGCGCGCGCCCTGGGGGTGCGCGCTCTCTTCACCGAGCGTGAAGGGGGCGTCATGCGACTACGGCGCGGCTTCACGCTGGCCCCGGGCGAGCGGTGCCTGGTGGTGGAGGACGTCATCACGACCGGAGGGTCGACGCGCGAGGTCGTGCAGTGCGTCGAGGAGCACGGCGGCCTCGTGGTCGGGGTGGGCTCGCTGATCGATCGGAGCGGGGGCGCCGCCGTGTTCACCGCCAAGCGCGCCGCGCTGGCCACGGTCACGGCGTCGACGTGGCCGCCGGAGGCGTGTCCGCTGTGCAAGACGGGCAGCCAGGCCATCAAGCCCGGCAGCCGCAGCTGACTAGATACTCGTCAGAAGGTAGGTCGCCACGCCGAGGGCGATGCTGAGCCACCAGAGCCCAAGCAGCGTGCGCATCCAGACCCGGTAGTTCCGGAACCGCCAGCGCGGCGGCACGAGCTTCGTTCCCGCCACCAGGACGACCCAGACACCGAGCAGCAGGGTCAGCGTCCCCACCGCGACGTGGGCGGCGACGGCGACGTTGACGCGGTTCACCACGCCGCGCTCGATGCTCCCCTCGTAGACGTCGCGAAAGGCCGGTCCCATCCAGGCGACGGTCAGGAGCAACGTGAGGGCAAGGGCCGTGACCTGACAGGCGCCATGCCATCCGTAGCGGCCGCGGCGGACGAGCAGCACGCCGGCGAGCAGCGCGAGCCCGATCGCGAGCTGCGCGATGAGGTTGATGTCGCCGCCGAGCGTCGAGGTCTGCTGCAGAAAGCCGGGGCCGTCGAGCGTCACGGCCGCAGCACGCCGTTTCGCGCCATCACCACGACGAGCCAGAGGATCTGGGCGGCGACGAACACGGTCAGCCCACGCTCGCGACCAAGGCGGACCTGCGTGCGGTACTGCCAGGCTCCGCCGATTACGGCGAGCACGGCGAAGAACGCGCCGTCGTAACGATCCAGAACACCATAGTGCGCGGCCAGTCCGCCGGCGAGCCCCCACAGGGCCCACGCGGCAATCCACGACGCCACCACGGACACGAAGACCGACGGGCGCGACCCCGACTTCCCGAGCCGGCGCGCCACGGCCACCGTGGCCACTCCGCCGATCAACAGGACGATCGACAGGATCAGCGCCCAGCGCGTCATGCGCCCTCGCGGTACTCGGGGCGCCAGCGGAGCAGCCGCCGCTCCAGCTGCTTGATCCCGAGCGCCAGCACGCTCCCGATCACCCCCAGCGCGAGCAGGGCCACCATCATGTCGGCGGCGTTCAGCGTGCCGAGCGACTGGATGATCAGATAGCCGAGACCCCCGCCCGACTCGCCGCCGAGGAACTCGCCGACGACCACGCCGATCAGCGCGAAGGAGATCGAGGGGGTGAGGGAAGCGAAAGTCCACGCCAGCGCGGAGGGCACGATGACCGTCCGCATGATCTGCCGCTCCCCGGCGCCGAGAAATCGCGCGGAGTGGATGAGGTCGGCATCCACCGAGCGCGCGCCCTGGTAGGTGTTGAAGAACACGATGAAGAACACGATCGTCCATGCGAGCACGACCTTGGCCAGGAGTCCGAAGCCGAACACCATCGTGATCAGCGGCACCAGCGCAATGCGTGGAAGCGAGTTGAAGGCGACGATGTAGGGCTCGAACACCCGCGCCAGCCGCTGGTGACGGCCGAGCACCAGGCCGGCGGCGAAGCCGGTGGCCACGCCCACTGCGAATCCCCACAGCGTCGACTGCACGGTCGAGAGCGCCATCTGCCAGATCGAGAGTCGCACCTGGCCACCGGCGAGGTACGCGAACCGCGCGGCGATGGCGGAAGGCCGGCTGATGAAGAACGGATCGAGCCAGTAGAGTCCGGGCAACCGGCTGATGGCCTTGATACCCGTCAGCCACTGCCACGAGGCGAGCAGGACGACCAGAATGGCGAGCCGCCAGGCCACCACGCCAGCCGTCATACGGCGGCCCCCGCGAACTCCTCGCCGAGGACGTGCCACACGCGGCTGTACTCGCGCGCGTACTCGTCGGTCTCGCGCAGCTTGATCACGTCGCGCGGCCGGGGCAGCTCGACGGCGTGGATGAGCTTGATGCGGCCGGGTCGGCGAGTCATGACCACGACCCGGTCGGCCAGCGTGATGGCCTCCGAGAGATCGTGGGTCACGAAGACGACGGTCTGGCGGCGGATCCCCCAGAGCCGGAGCAGCTCCGCGTGCAGGTTGAGCTTCGTGTGCGTGTCGAGGGCCCCGAACGGCTCGTCCATCAGGAGGATGCC
>Ga0075431_100003403_pt1 | contig 15423 bp, 13 predicted proteins | sample RhiMetdeltSRZDD5_FD_75297 | JGI IMG/M metagenome (GOLD analysis project Ga0075431, IMG submission 75297) | Populus rhizosphere microbial communities from Tennessee, USA - Rhizosphere MetaG P. deltoides SRZDD5 | ecosystem: Host-associated > Plants > Roots > Rhizosphere > Soil | place: USA... | reverse complement strand
CAACTGCTCGCGAGCCTTGTCCAACTGATTCGATCCCATAAGGGCGGCGGACCGCACCAGTTGCGCATTGACGTTCTTGGGATCGTATGCGAGCGCCTCCTCCGCCGTTTTGACAGCCATTGCGTGCTCGCGTTTCGAGAGGTGTATTTGCGCCAGGGCAAGCCGCGCCGCAGTGTAGTCGGGCCGCAGCCGGATTGCTTCGACGAACTGCGCACGCGCCTGTTCGAGCTCACCCTTGTCGGCGAGGCCGCGGCCCAGATTGTAGCGGGCCACGAAGTTGCCCGGCGCGCGAGTGACCACGGTTTGCAACTGGTTTACAGCGGTTTGCAGCTCACCTTTTTCAAGCAGCAAAGAGGCCTGCAGCGCGAGGGCGTCATTATCCTTCGGATTCTCGGCAAGAATCGTATCGTTCATCTTCTTGGCGTCTTCTTTTCTTCCCTGCGCCATCAGGACTTCAATCATCAGCCTCTGGTAGAAAGCTTTTTTCGACGGGTTTGCTTTGATGCCTTGCTCATACTGGCGCGTCGCCTCGGCGCCGTCACCGAGGCGGAAATAGAACGCGCCGACCTGCTCGAAGGCCTGCGGATACTCGTTCGCATGGGATTTGAGGGTTTCGAGAACACGCACTACCTCTTCCCGCCGTCTGGTCGCGTAATAATGCTGCGCCAGGTTGAGTAATAGCTCGAATTTCTTAGGATTGTTCTCAACCGCCTTCTTCAGAATCGCCTCGGCCTGATCGGGCTGCCGCTGGAACTGGTACAGCCGGTAGAGCTCCATGTAGGCCTGGACGAAGTCTTTTTCCCGGTCTACCAATGCTCGATATAGTTTCTCGGCTTCGCCGTACTGCTGGTCGGCGGTGAGGACGCGCGCCAGATAAACGACGATGGTACGGTTGTTGGGCTGCAGTGAGTCGGCTGTGCGCAGTTCGACGATGGCGTCCTGCAGCCGCTCCTTCATCAGGGTCCCATTCCGCTGGGCCGCCGCCTCCTGCGCGCGGATCAGCTGCATCCGTCCCTTGAGACGATGACCCTCAACAGACTTTGGATCCGCCTTGACGAGATCGTTGGCAGTGCGTTCGGCTTCTTCAACGATTTCCGCTTGGCGCTTGGAGGTCTGCTCCATGTAGTCCATGTAGACGTCGGCCAGCTTGACGCGGGCGTCGGTGCGCTCGGGTTGGGTGGGCTTCAGCAGTTCCACAGCGCGGCGAAGATGATCGACGGCGGCGCGCGATTGGTTCAGCTTGAGATCTACCAGGGCCAGGCGGTAATAGGCGTCCCCGAACTTGGCGTCCTTTTGCAGCGCCGTACGGTACATGATCGAGGCTTCCTTATACTTGCCCTTCTCGAAGTACTTGTTTCCGCTGTTGACGTAGCGAACCTTGACAACGTTGGGATCGCGGCTGCACGACGTACTGAGGGCGAGCAGTAATAAACAGGGCAATACCGAGCGAATAGACATCGGGCTCCTAACCTGCGGGGTCTTTACATTATAAACCAGAAAGCCTGCTCCGCTTTAAGATACCCACCACGCCCAAACGATAAAAATGAGTTGCATAGGGACGCGAATCCACAGATGGGTGGCCGGTCGACCGCGCAAGGTGAGTCCCTGGCGTGCGGCGCGCCAGTTGGCGGGGAACATGGCGATCAGAAGGGCGATCAGGGAGTAGGCGGCGAGAGTTCTGGTGGCGTCGAACAGTAATCCGGCGGCGGCGGCGAGTTCCAGCAGTCCCGTAAGGGTTACTAGGAACTCGGGATTCGGCAGTCCGGGCGGGACCATCGCCACGAAATCCTTGCGCATCGGCGTGAAGTGAGAGAGACCGGTGAAGACGAACATGGTCGCCAGGGCGTGGCGGGCGCACGTGGTCCAGTTGAGGAATTGGGGCAAACCGAAAACGCCGAGAGTTCGGTAGATCGCCAGGGATCCGAAGAGGATAAGTAGAACGCTCATGTCGATGCTTCTATTATTTGACTCTCCCGATGCCCTGTGTTAATCGTAGTGATCTTGCATGGCTGACGAGCCGAAACCCGAAGGCGCGGAACCGGTCGCGAAACCGCCTGCGGCGGCTGCAAAGCCTCCTGCTGCGCACGCTCCGCCTAAGCCGCCTCCCACGATGGCGACGACTCCCTGGGAGAGCGATCTTACTAAATTGCTGAAGGATCGTTTTGGCGACCAGATCCTGGAATTCGCCAGCTACCTGGGGCAAAATTTTCTGGTGTCGAAGCCGGAGGCGGCCATCCCGATTCTGGAATTCCTCAAGCTCGAGGCGGATTTCGACTACTTGGTCGATATCACGGCTGCCGATTATCCGAAACGTCCGGAGCGATTCGACCTCTTCTATATTCTGTACAGCTTCGGCCGCAACGAGAGGATACGGATCAAGACCGCAGTCGCCGATGGCGCGAAGCCGGCGACGGCGACAACCGTGCATGCCACTGCCAATTGGCTGGAACGCGAAGTTTTCGATATGTTCGGCATCCAGTTCGAAGGTCATCCGGATATGCGCCGCATTCTGCTGCCTGACGAATGGGAAGGTTTTCCGCTGCGGAAGGAATACGGGCTCATCCAACAGGACGACCGGTGGGTGAGGGAGAATCTGAACATCGAAAGCGGTCAGTAAATCCATGCCGGAAGCAACGTTTCTTGACTCGACCGAACTAGTGCTCAATATGGGTCCGCAGCACCCTTCGACCCATGGAGTGCTGCGCGTTATTCTGAAGCTCGACGGCGAGAAGGTGATGGGGACCGAGTGCATTATCGGGTACCTGCATCGCGGTGTGGAGAAGATTGCCGAGAACCGCACGTACGTAATGTTCAATCCGTACGTCGACCGGATGGACTACGTCGCGGCGGTATCGAACGGGTTGGGATATTGCCTGGCGATTGAGAAGCTGCTCAATGTCGAAGCGCCACCGCGGGCGCAAGCGGCGCGAGTCATTCTCACCGAGCTGAACCGGATCGCAAGCCACTTGCTGTGGCTCGGCACGCATGCGCTCGATATCGGCGCGATCACGCCGGTCTTCTACTGTTTCCGCGAGCGCGAAGAAGTGCTTAAGATTTTCGAGAACTATTGCGGGGCTCGACTGACGACGCACGCGTTCCGGATCGGCGGGCTGGTCTACGAGCTCTACGACGGCTTCGAGCAGGAATGCCGCGCGTTCTGCGACATGTTCCTCCCCAAGGTGGATGAATACGAGGAGCTGCTTACCAACAATCGGATCTGGGTAAGCCGCCTCAAAGGGATCGGGATTCTCAGCGCGGAAGAGTGCAAGGATTACGGCGTCACCGGGCCGGTCCTGCGCGCGGCGGGCGTGAAGTGGGATCTGCGAAAAGCGATGCCCTACTCCGGCTACGAGCAGTACGACTTCGATATTCCGACGGCGCAGAACGGTGACACTTACGACCGGTACACGGTGCGGATGGAAGAGATGCGCCAGTCGGTGCGGATCATCCGGCAGGCGGTGGATAAGATCCCGTCGGGACCGATCATGGGGAAGGTCGGCAAGGTGGTGAAGCCGCCGACGGGCGAGGCCTATGTGTCGATCGAGGCGCCGAAGGGTGAGCTCGGGTACTTTGTGGTGAGCGACAATTCGACGCAGCCGTACCGTGTGCGGGTGCGTCCGCCATCTTTTATCAATCTGCAGGCGCTCGACCGGATGGTGCGGGGAGGGCTGGTCGCCGACGTGGTGGCGATCATCGGGACACTGGACATCGTGCTGGGAGAAGTGGATAGATAAAGGTATGGGAAAGTTTCTTAGAACCGTCTTCTTAGTCGATTTGCTCCAGGGACTTTGGGTCACCTTCCGCAATCAGCATCCCAAGTACATCTATACAGAGCAGTATCCGGCAGAGCGTCCCAGGGTGGCGGAGCGCTATAGAGGGGCTCCACGGCTCAATATCAATCCGGATAACGGTGAGACCCTTTGTATCTCCTGCAACCTTTGCGCGCTGGCGTGCCCAGAGAATTTGATCGTCGTAACCAGCGAGCGCAATGAGGTGACGCGCAAGAAAGATCTGACGACCTTCACCTACGACACGTCGCGGTGCATGTTCTGCGGATTGTGTGAGGACGCCTGTCCGGTGGATGCTCTCGAGCTGACGCAGGATTTTGAGCTGGCCAGTTACACTCGTGACGGCGCGATCTGGGATCGGCAGATGCTGGAGGAGGGTCCCCGCCCCACGCAGTACCGAAGCTAATGGATACAGCCTTCTTTTACTTCTTCGCCGTGCTCGTGCTGGGCGGCGCGATTTTGACCATCACGAGGCGGAGCGCGATTCACAGCGCCATCTGCCTAATCGTGTCGTTGATTGGAGTCGCTGGGCTGTATCTGCTTCAGAAGGCCGAGTTTCTGTTCGCCGTGCAGATCATTCTGTATATCGGTGGCATCATGGTGCTGTTTCTGTTTGTCATCATGCTCGTGAATCTGGACGAGCAGGCCAAGGAGCGGCAGTTCAATGGGCAGTGGTGGATCGCCCTGATTTGCGTAGCCGCTGTGGGCTTTCAGGTAGCTTACTTCCTTCGTAAAGGAGCCGGGGCGTTTCAATTTGCCAATCCTTCCGGCGCCGAGCCGACGGCGGGAAACGTTGAACAAATCGCAGACAGGCTGTTCTCTGAATACTTGCTGCCGTTTGAAATAGCTTCGCTGTTGCTGCTGGTTGCGGTCGTGGGGTCGGTGGTGATGGCGAAGAAGAGGATCTGAATGGCTCCTGTCACGACAGTTCACTATCTGGTTCTGAGCGCCGCGCTCCTGCTGATCGGAACGGTGGGGGTATTGACCCGCCGCAACATCGTCATCATTTTGATGTCGATCGAGCTGATTTTGAATGCCGTCAACATCAACCTGATCGCGTTCTCGCAGCACCTAAAGAATATGGATGGCCAGATATTCGCGATCTTCGTGATTACCGATGCGGTGGCGGAAGCGGCAGTCGGGCTCGGCATTCTGATCGCGCTGTTCCGCAACAAGGAAACTGTACTGGCGGACGAGATCGACCTACTCAAGTGGTGAGATGAACTTTCTAGATAACATCTGGCTGATTCCGCTGTTCCCGCTGTTCGGCGCGGCGATGATGCTGCTGTTCGGCAAGAAGCTCGATCCGCAGCCGCCGTCGGAAGTGGCCGTCGCCCCGGGCGTTGAGGCCGTGCATGACGATCATCACGGACATTCACACGGTGGACATAGCCCGGCGCATGGTCATTCGCACGATGACCACGGTCATGGCCATGGTCACGGTTCCCCGCTGAAGGCGCTGATCAAGCTAATCTGCCCGGGGATGGTGCTGCTGTCATTTATTTTCTCGGCCGGCGCAGTGTTTGAGCTCGCGGGCAAGGAAGCGCGAGTCCATCAAGTCGTCAAATTCACGTGGCTGGCGGGGTTGCCCTTCCATATGGCCGACGGCCGGATCGCGACATTCGGCGCCGATTGGGGATTCCTGCTCGATCCGTTGAGCTCGGTGATGATCCTGGTGATCACCGGGATCGGTTTTCTGATTCACGTTTACTCGACCGGGTACATGGCGCACGATAACGGCTACTACCGGTTCTTCGGCTACCTGAACCTGTTCGTGTTCTTCATGCTGATGCTGGTTCTGGCGAACAATTACGTGCTGCTGTTCGTCGGATGGGAAGGCGTGGGTCTTTGCAGCTACCTGTTAATCGGGTTCTACTTCCACAAGAAATCGGCGGGAGACGCGGGCAAGAAGGCATTCATCGTCAATCGAATTGGCGACGCGGGATTCATTCTCGGGATGCTGTTCCTGTTCAGCCTGACGGGCACCGCTCGATTTCTCGACGTCAATCATGCCCTGGCGGAGATGCCGGCGGAGACAGTCGAGTTTGGAATTTTGAGCACGACGGCGCTGCTGCTGTTCATCGGCGCGACGGGAAAATCGGCGCAATTTCCGCTGTACGTGTGGCTGCCGGACGCGATGGAAGGTCCGACACCTGTGTCGGCGCTGATCCACGCGGCAACCATGGTGACGGCGGGCGTCTACATGGTGGCGCGATCGAATGTGCTGTTCACGCTGACTCCGCACACGTTACAGATAGTCGCGGTGGTGGGCGCATTCACGGCCATCCTGGCCGCATCGATCGGGTTGGTTCAGAACGACATCAAGCGTGTGCTGGCCTACTCTACCGTCAGCCAGCTCGGCTACATGGTGTTGGCGCTGGGCGTGGGCGCTTACTGGGTCGCCGTCTTTCACCTGTTCACGCACGCGTTCTTCAAGGCGCTGCTCTTCCTTGGATCCGGATCCGTCATTCACGCGATGTCCGGCGAGCAGGATATGCGCCGGATGGGCGCTCTTCGGAATAAGATCCCGATTACGCACATGACCATGTTCATCGGGTCGCTGGCGATCGCCGGGATTCCGGGGCTCGCCGGATTTTTCTCGAAAGACGAAATCCTCTGGCTAACGTACAGTTCTCCGCTCGGATCGAAAGCGCTATATGCGGTCGGCTTGACCACGGCAGGCATGACGGCGTTCTACATGTGGCGCCTGATGAACATGACGTTCTACGGGAAGAGTCGCGTGGCTCCGGACGTGGCAGCCAAGATCCATGAATCACCGGCGTCGATGACGATTCCGCTGCAGATCCTGGCACTCGGGAGCGTACTGGCTGGGTGGCTTTCGGTTCCTAAGATATGGACGGACAAGCTCCAGTTGTTCGAACACTGGCTTGCGCCGGTCTTCTCGAGCGAGGCGGCTCACGCTGCAGTGGAAGAAGCCGGGCACGTCGCGCATCACGACACATCCACCGAGTGGCTCCTGATGGGAATCTCAGTAGCGATCGCGATTATCGGCATCTATATCGCTCGCGTGTTCTACAACGACAAGCCCGAGATTCCCGAATCGCTCGAGGCGAAGCTGCCTGTCTTGCACAGGACGCTACTCAATAAGTGGTATCTGGACGAAATCTACGATTTTCTTTTTGTGAATGGACTCTCGAAAGGCGGAGGCAATCTGCTTGGCGCTTTCGACCGGAACGTCGTGGATGGGGCGGTGAACGGCGCGGGCTGGATCACGCGGTTTTCATCGAGCGTTTCGATCTGGTGGGACACGTGGGTCATCGACGGCGCGGTTCGTCTCAGCTCATTCCTGGTCAAGGTGGCTTCGTATCCGGTGCGAATTCTTCACACAGGGCAAGTGCAGTCCTATGCCCTGTTCATCGTAGTGGGCGCGATTGTCTTCTTCGGCTATTACATGGTGGGGCAATAAATGGACCAGCATCTGTTGAGCGTCATCCTGTTCGCACCGCTGGCCAGTATGGCGGTCCTGCTGCTGATCCCCGGGTCGGCGAAGACCGCTATTAAGCTGTGGGCGAATATCGCGTCCTTCATTTGTTTCCTGGTCTCGATCCCGCTGGTCACGCGCTTCGACAAGAACGCGATGAGCTACCAGATGGTGGAGCGCGCGGACTGGATCCCGAGCCTCGGCGTGAAGTACATGATCGGGGTCGACGGCATCAGTCTGCTGCTGGTGATGCTTACCACCGTCGTCAGCTTCCTCGCGATTCTCTCGTCATGGAATGCGATCGAAGACAAGCTCAAGGAATACTATGCGATGTTCCTGCTGCTCGAAACGGGCATGCTCGGCGTCTTCCTGTCGCTCGATTTCTTCCTGTTTTATGTTTTCTGGGAATTGGTTCTGGTTCCGATGTACTTCATCATCGGGGTGTGGGGCGGTCCTCGCAAGCTTTACGCGGCGATCAAGTTTTTTTTGTACACACTGACTGGATCGGTGTTGATGCTGCTCGGCATTCTGGGCCTGTACTTTGCGCACTTCGATCAGTTCGGATTCTATACGTTCGAAATCGCCGATCTGCTGCGGCTGGATTTACCGCTGGCGACACAGCAGTGGATATTCTGGACGTTCTTCATAGGATTCGCGATTAAGGTACCGATGTTCCCGTTCCATACCTGGCTGCCTGACGCGCACGTGGAAGCGCCGACAGCCGGTTCGGTGATCCTGGCCAGCGTCCTGTTGAAGATGGGAACGTACGGCTTCCTGCGTTTTTCGCTGCCGCTGCTGCCGAAGGCGTCGATCGACGGTACGATTGTGCAGATTTTGGCGGTGCTCTCGATTGTGGGGATCCTCTATGGAGCGCTGGTCAGCCTGATGCAGCACGATTGGAAGAAGCTGATCGCGTACTCGTCGGTGAGCCACCTGGGGTTCTGCACGCTCGGTATTTTTGCTCTCAATCCGAATGGAATCGCCGGCAGCGTGATCCAGCAAGTCAATCACGGCATTTCCACGGGAATGCTGTTCTTGATCATCGGAGTAATCTACGAGCGCCGCCACACGCGCGAGATTTCCGAGTATGGTGGGCTCGCGCACGTGATGCCAAAGTACGCGATCGTATTCGCGTTCGCCATGCTGAGTTCGGCGGGTCTGCCTTTGCTCAATGGATTTGTCGGTGAGTTCACGATTCTGCAGGGCGCGTTCGAGGCGAACCGGATCTGGGTGGCGTTCGCGGTCGCCGGAGTGATCTTTGGGGCTGCTTATCTGCTGTGGCTTTATCAGCGCACCATGCTCGGGCAAATTACCAACGGCAAGAATTTGAACTTGCCCGACCTTTCGATGCGCGAAATGTTCGTGTTCGCGCCATTCATCGCCTGGGCGATCTGGATCGGCATCTATCCTAAGCCCTACTTCGATGTCTTGGAGAAGCCGGTAGCGCAGATTGTCGAGCGCGTCCGGCCGGGGTACTACGCTGGTCGGACGCCCACGCCTTTAGATCAAAATATGCTTCCGCCCGTGGGAGGCGCTCAATGAATGTAAGCCAGTTCTACACGGCAAACGACCATTTCGTCGTGGTGCCGGCCATTTTGTTGGCTCTGTTCGCTTGCGCCCTCTTGTTGCTGGATACATGGCTCATTCCGAACCCCAAGTACCGCAAGATCCTTATACTCGCGTTCGTCTTTCCCGGCCTAGGGTTTAGCGGATTCCAGCTTTGGCGGCTGCAGATGGCCCTTTCGGCCAGCGGCGCGAACGAACTCACGGCGTTCAACGGCTCCATCACCATGGACGGCTTCGCTCTGTTCTTCAACTGGATCTTCCTGATCTCGTCTTTCATCGTTTCCATCGTGTCCTACAAATATATGGAGGTTGAGGGCGAGCACCATGGCGAGTATTACGCTCTCATTCTTTTCGCCCAATGCGGCATGTTCTTCCTGGCCGCTGGAACCGACCTGGTCACGCTATTCATTGGTCTGGAATTGATGGCTCTGTGCTTCTACATCATGGTTGGATTCCTGCGCGGTGAGCGGCGATCGAACGAAGCGGCGATGAAGTACCTCATTCTCGGCGCGTTTTCGAGCGGTTTCCTAGCGTACGGTTTTTCGTTGATGTACGGGATGTCCGGCTCGACTAAGCTGCGCGAAATCACTACCGCGATTGCCGCGCGCGATCCCTGGGACCCGGTGGTATTCCTGATGATGGCCACCACGGCGGTCGGACTGCTGTTCAAGATCTCAGCCGTGCCGTTCCACATGTGGGCGCCGGACGCCTACGAGGGCGCGCCCACTACCGTGACTGCCTATCTCTCGGTCGCGTCGAAGGCGGCGTCATTCGCGTTCCTGATGCGGATCTTCATGGGTCCGCTGGCAACGGTGAGACCGGTCTGGGAGCCGATGATGATCGGGGTCGCGGTGGCAACCATGACGATCGGCAACCTGGCCGCTATCACCCAATCGAATATCAAGCGACTGCTGGCGTACAGCTCCATCTCGCACGCAGGATACATGCTACTCGGACTGATCGCCGGCAATCCGACCGGCGTGAAGGGCGTGGCGGTGTACGTGATGGTCTATGCGTTCATGAACCTCGGCGCGTTCGCCGTGGTCATCGCGCTGCGCCGCAAAGGGATCATCGGGGAAGATGTGGACGATCTGTCCGGCCTGATGCACAAGAGTCCGGGATACGCGATCCTGATGCTCGTGTTTCTGCTGTCGCTCGCCGGCATTCCACCGACCGCCGGGTTCCTGGGCAAGTACTACATATTCCTGTCGCTTATCGAGACGGGGCACTACGCGCTGGCTGTGGTAGCGACGCTCTATGTCGCCGTCGCACTCTACTATTACTTCCGGATTGTGCGCAGCATGTTCGTCGGTGAAGCAACAGAAAAGGCCCCGGTGACGAGCAGCGTGGGGTTGCGATTCGCGCTGGCCGCGGCGGGAATTATGACGTTGGTCGTCGGCATTTATCCGGAGCCTTTCCTGCAAATGGCACAGAGTTCGTTACCGAAATAGCATGGACACCATTCTCACGCATCCGCTGTTTATCCCAATTGCGGTCACGATTGCGGTGATTGCCATCTTCCCTCTGATGGCCGGCTATATCGTGCTGGTGGAGCGGAAGGTGCTCGCGGATTTTCAGGTGCGGCTCGGGCCGATGCGCGTGGGTCCACATGGGCTGCTGCAACCGATCGCCGATGCGCTGAAGCTGCTTCTCAAAGAAGACATCATTCCAGCGGATTCCGACAAAGCTATCTTCTGGTTCGCTCCGATCATCTCGACCTTCACGGCGTTGTCGGCTTTTGCGGTGCTGCCGTTGAGCGACTGGCTCTTTGTGGCTGACGTGAACGTAGGGATTCTGGTGATCCTGGCGATGTCGTCTGTGGGTATTTTGGGGATCATTCTGGGCGGATGGTCGTCGAACAGCCACTATCCGCTTCTCGGCGCCCTCCGAAGCGCGGCGCAGCTCGTGAGCTACGAAGTGGCGCTTTCGTTCGCGCTGCTTTCCGGCCTGATGGTCGCCGGGACTCTTTCGATGCAGGGGATCATCAAGGCTCAGCAGGAGCGCCAGATCTGGTTCATCGCCGAGAATTACGGATTCATGATCGTGCCGTTCGTGGTGTACATCATCGCCGCGACCGCGGAAACGAATCGCGCTCCGTTTGATTTGCCGGAAGCGGAATCGGAGCTGGTGGCGGGATTCCACACCGAGTACAGCGGCTTCCGTTGGGCACTTTATTTTTTGGCGGAGTACGCCAACATCTTCGTCGTCTCGTCGGTGGCGGTGACGCTTTTCTGGGGTGGGTGGCTACGCCCGTTTCCGAGCGTCGCCTGGCTCGAATTTCCTGTCAACAAGCTGTTTCCGTTTCTGCTGTTCTTCGGATCGGGCGCGAGCTGCTTCGTGCTGCTCAAGAAGCTCAAGGATCCGGTGCAGCAGAAGACACTTGTCGGGGCCGCGATTCTGCTCATGCTGGTCGGATTGCCGTTCCTGGTTGAGCCGATCAACGCGGCGATTATCGGGTTGTTCTGGTTCATGTTCAAAGTCGCGGTGATCGTGTACATCATGATCTGGTTCCGCGGCACCTTTCCGCGCTTCCGGTATGACCAGCTTATGGACATCGGCTGGAAATACATGATTCCGATCGGGATGGGGGCGCTGATTGTGAATGCCCTTCTGGGAATGATTCCCCGCTAGTTTCTGTCAAAGAGCGCAGGCTAAACAGGCTGCTGAAAGAAGTCTTCTACGCCCAGGGAACACAGGCCGGGAACCGGGCGCCAGTGTGGAGCGTCTTTTGGTATAGATCCAGGTATAATCAGTTTCCAGGTGTGTAGGGATGGAAGAAGAAGTCAAAGAATCGCCCAAAGAGCCGCCTAAGCGGGGAACCGGAATCGCCTCGGCGGTCTATTGGCTGCGCGATCTGGCGGTGTCCGTGCTGCTCGCCGTGATCCTGATTGTGTTCATCTATCAGCCGGTCAAGGTGGAAGGCACCAGCATGATGCCTTCTCTCACCGATCAGGAACGGATTTTCATCAACAAGTTCACGTACCGCTTTGCCGGCATCGAGCGCGGCGACATGGTGGTGTTCTGGTTTCCTCTGGATAAGACCAAATCCTACATCAAGCGTGTGATCGGCCTGCCGGGCGATAAGGTCGATATCGAGAACGGCATGGTATTTGTCAACGGCGAGCGCCTCAGCGAACAGTATGTCCCCGATGCGTACCGCGACCACAACAGCTATCCGACTACCGTGGTCAAGCCTAACGAATACTATGTCCTGGGTGACCATCGCAGTTCGTCCAACGACAGCCGCTCGTGGGGCACTGTGGAGCGATCCTATATTTACGGCAAGGCCGTGTTCGTCTACTGGCCCCTCGACAAAATGGGCCGCGTGAAGTAGCTACGAACGCCGTCCGAATAGCCACATCACAAGCGACAGGACCACGCTCAGTAGAATGCAAGTGGCGATTGGGAAATAGAAGACGGAATTTTTGCCTCGGATTTCGATATCGCCCGGTAGGCGGCCTAGCCTTATCGGCAGCTTATCGCCCAGAGTAAACAGCAGTCCGACAACCACGAGCGCCACGCCCAGAATGATCAGGGTTCGCCCGATCCCCATACAACCATTCTCCCACTCTCCGACGCTACCGGCGCCGGGATAGGACACGCCGCGCTTCCTCTAGATTCTGCTTGGCGTTCGCGTAGTTGGGATCAAACGCCAGGGCGCGTTCAAAATGTGGAACCGCCTCGGCGACTCGCCCCTGGCTCGCAAGTGTCCAGCCAAGATTGTTGTGGGCGGCCGCATTGTCCGGGTCGAGCTTCAGCGCAAGTTCATACTGCCGGATCGCCTCATCAGGACGGCCCAATTGCGTGAGCACGACCCCAAGTCCAACGATGCTCTTCACTTCATTTGGACTCGACGCCAGACCACGCTGGAACTGTTCAAGCGCGAGATCGGGCTTGTTCAGGACGGTCAGAGTCTTGCCCAGCGCAAAGCGGGTGTCAGGGTCATCGGGCCGGAGCCGAAGCGCCTCCCTATACTCCAGTTCCGCTTCTTGCTGTCTGCCGGCCGCCGCCAGCGCCATGCCAAGGTTGTAGTGCGCTTCCCCGTAATCCGGCCATAGCGCGATAGCCGCTCGATAGTGGGCGATGGCCTCGTCGTGCTTGCCGATCCGCGCTAGAACGGCTCCCAGGCCTAAGTGCGCAGCGGGAAATTTCGGATCTTGGTCAAGTGCGCGTTGGTAGAATCCCAACGCGTCCTCCGCCCGCGCCGGATCCTTGGATAGGGCGATCGCGATGCTCAAGTAATGCGTCGCTGAAGCTGTACGGCCATCATCGAGAGAAAGATGCGCAAATAAGATGGCGAACAGCGCTGCGCCCGCTGGCGCGGCCAGCCGCTGAAATCGTCGCTGGCGAACGAGGTCAATCGTCGTGACAATGCCGCCGCCGGCCAGCAGCATTAAGACCGGGACCAGTGGGAAGCGGTACCGGGCGAAGACATAGAAGAGCGCGACGCTCAGCGCATACGCTACTCCTATTGCATAGAGGAACCACAACCTCCTCCACGAGCCGCCCGTCAGCACGATGCCTAGAGCCGCCATCCCCAGGAGCAGACCAAAATCAAAGGGCTGAAAAATGCGTAGGATCCAGGCTGATGCCGCGTAGACATCCTGACTCTCGGTGTCCGATAGTTCCACCGAGTTGAATGTCAGGGCCAGTTTCCGCGCCAGCAGTTTCAGCCAGTCGATCGGCTGCGATTGGATGTAGGCAAACGAGCGCTCCGCCCAATAGCTCGACACCTCGCCTGGACTTAGCCGCCGGCCGACTGCTTTTTCCGCGAGACGGGTCGCATCCTCCCGTTCGTCGGCGACGCTTCCATGGCCTGCGACAATCCCCTCGTACGTCCCGCCTGCGCCCGCGTGATTACCGATATAAAAATTCGGGCCGAATTGTGATGTGGTCAGATGAAACTCACCGCCAACCGCCATGTTGCGCAGTCCCACTGGCAACAGGACGAGAGCGCATCCTGCGGTAAACAGAAGCGCCGGAGCGAATCTGGCGCGCCCTGCGTTCATGAAGGCCGCGAACATTATCCAGGCTAAGATCGGTGCGAGTAAGATCAGAGCGTTCTCGCGAGTCAAGGCCAGCAGTCCCAGGATCATTCCGGCTCCGAACCATCGGCGCATGGTCATGCGCTCCGGAGCTAGCGCCGAAATTGCCAGCAGCGCCGATGTAAAGAAGGTCACCAGTGACGATTTGTCGATCAAGCCGTCGAGGAAAATCGCCGGAGGGTAGATTGCGAGGCCGAGTCCGGCAATCGCGCCGAGCCTACCAAACAGCGAGGTACCGGCGATTGCGAGCAGCATGCAGGAACCCGCGCCAATGAAAGCCTGGAACAATCGCACCGCGGTCGCACTGTCTCCGGCGGTTCGGTAGAAAACCGCCAGGACGTACGGGTAAAGGGGAGCCTGATAGAAGACGTCTTTGCCGAGCCAGTCTCCGCCAGCGATGCGCCGGGCCCACAGATGGTAGGCTTCGCCATCACCGATCCGAATATCGAAGAACGCGACGCGCTCGATCTGCCAGACATAAAGGCATCGCAGGCAGAAGGCGACGGCCCATACTCCAAGCACGACGGTCCACAACCGCCCTTCCGCGCTCTTTTCACGCGTTGCGGCCGCTGGAGGCGGTTCCAGCCGCGGCTCCTTCTTGCGATGCTTTGGCATTGGCGGCGCGAAGCACCTATTTTAACAGTGCGCTTGTTGCGCGCCTGGACCGGCGGCATCTGATAAAATCTCAAGCCATGCCACATACACGACGGCTTCTCCCGGTCTCGCTGCTGGCCATCCTGGCATCGCTCAACGCCGCCGCGGGCGCGGTGACGGTGATATTGGGCGCCAAGCTGATTGATGGCGCAGGAGGGGCTCCGGTTGAGGACTCTATCGTCGTCGTCGAGAATGGCCGGATCCGCGCAGCCGGGCCGCGGGCGAAGGTTCCGGTTCCCAAAGACAGCACCCGTATCGACGCCTCAGGGAAAGTCATCATTCCAGGATTAATCGACACACATTGCCACTACTGGGCTTCGATTGATGACGTGAAAAAGTTCCTGCTGGTGCAGCTTAGGTGGGGCATCACGACGACCCGCAGTGTCGGCACCGATTCGCCTGAAGCGGTCGCGATGATGCACGAGGCGAGAGATGGCAAATTCCTTGCGCCGCGCGTCTATACGAGCGGGTACGGATTCTCAGCCCCGAAAGGCTCCCCGGGTTTCGCCGTGCCAATCAATCGGCCTGCTAACGAAGAAGAGGCTCGCGCTGCTGTACGCACGCTTGCCGCCCAGAAAGTCGACTTCATCAAAATCTGGGTAGAGGGAGGCGGCGGAAACACGCCCAAGATCACTCCGCAAATCCGCGTGGCGATTGTCGAGGAAGCGCGCAAGCACAGGATCCCAATCGTCGCCCACGTGACCGCCATCGAAGATCTCCGGCAATTAGCGGAGCTTGGGGTTGCCGACCTGCTGCATACGCCACGCGACGCGACGGCGACTGCCGACCTTATCGCTTATGCGAAATCAAAGGGACTGTCATTTGCGCCGACGTTTGCCAACAGTGAGTCGGGTTGGCATTACTTTGAGCATCCGGAGCTGCTGAAGGATCCCATGCTCCAAGGGGCGTTCCATCCGAAAGGGTGGGC
>Ga0075431_100003401_pt1 | contig 15428 bp, 20 predicted proteins | sample RhiMetdeltSRZDD5_FD_75297 | JGI IMG/M metagenome (GOLD analysis project Ga0075431, IMG submission 75297) | Populus rhizosphere microbial communities from Tennessee, USA - Rhizosphere MetaG P. deltoides SRZDD5 | ecosystem: Host-associated > Plants > Roots > Rhizosphere > Soil | place: USA... | reverse complement strand
CCGCCACCGCCCGGCAGAAGGTGGAGAAGTACTTTGGCGCGATCCCGCCCGGCCCACCGATCGCGAAGCAGGAGAAGTGGATCGCGAAGATGACCGGCGCGCGCCGCGGCATCATGCAGGACCGTGTGCCGCAAGCGCGGATCACCAAGGTGTGGAACGTTCCGGAGTGGGGAACGGCCGACGCCGACCATCTCACCCTCGTCGCCAACATCCTCGCCAGCGGCAAGAGCTCACGCTTGTACAAGCGACTGGTCTATGACGACCGCACCGCGACCGACGTGCAGGCCTTCCTCTCCGCGAGAGAGATCGGAAGTCAGTTCATGATCCAGGCGCGCCCGCACCCCGGCGGTGACCTCGTCGCCGTCGAGCGCGCACTGGACGAGGAGCTCGCGCGCTTCATCCGCGAAGGCCCCACGCCCGCGGAGCTCCAGCGCGCGAAGACGCAGTATCGCGCGAACTTCGTTCGCGGCGCGGAACGCATTGGCGGGTTCGGCGGGAAGTCGGACATTCTGGCGACGAACATGGTCTACGCCGGAAACCCGGATCATTATCGGATCACGCTCTCGCGCATCGCGTCGGCGACCGCTGCGCAACTTCGCGCCGCTGCACAGACGTGGCTGTCTGACGGCGTATACGCGCTCGAGGTGCACCCGTTCCCGCAACTGCAGGCGTCGGGGGCTCCCGTCGATCGCAGCAAGCTCCCCGAAGCGGGGCCGTCCCCGGAATCCGAATTCCCGACGATCGCCACCGCAACGCTCTCGAACGGGCTCAAGGTGTACCTCGCCGAGCGTCGTGGCGTGCCGCTCGTGAACTTCAACCTGATGGTCGACGCGGGCTTTGCCGCCGATCACCGGGGCGTCCTCGGGACGGCGAGCCTCGCGATGAACATGCTCGACGAAGGCACGAAGACGCGCAACGCGCTGCAGATCAGCGATGCCTTGCAGCGCTTCGGTGCGCAGCTGGGCACGGGATCGGACGTCGATGTCTCGACGGTGTTCCTCTCGACGTTGCGCGAGAGCATGGATTCGTCGCTCGCCATCTTCGCCGACGTCATCCTCAATCCCAGCTTCCCACAGGCGGACTTCGACCGGCTCCAGAAGCTTCAGCTCGCGCAGATCCAGCGCGAGAAGGTCACCCCGCAGCAGATGGCGCTGCGCGTGTTCCCCGTGCTGCTGTACGGCAGCGGCCACGCGTACGGGATTCCGCTGACGGGCTCCGGCACCGAAGAATCGGTCTCGAAGCTGCGGCGCAACGATCTCATCGAGTTCCATCGGACCTGGTTCAAGCCGAACAACGCGTCGATCATCGTCGTCGGCGCGACGACGCTCGCCGAGATCACTCCCAGGCTCGAGCGTTTGTTCGGGGCGTGGCGACCGGGCGAGGTACCGAAGAAGAACATTGGCCAGGTGGCGCATCAGCCGCGCTCGACGGTCTACGTGATCGACCGGCCGGGATCGGAACAGTCGATCATCTTTGCCGGCCACGTCGCGCCTCCCAAGCGCAACCCCCGCGAGATCGCGCTGACGGCGATGAACGAAATCCTCGGAGGGAGCTTCACCTCACGAGTGAACATGAATCTCCGCGAGAACAAGCACTGGTCGTACGGCGCGTTCAGCATCCTCTTCGATGCCCGCGGTCAACGTCCCTTCATCGTCCTCGCGCCCGTGCAGACGGACAAGACGAAGGAGTCGCTGGCCGAGGTGGCAAGCGAGCTGCGAGGTCTCGCGAGCAACAGACCGGCGACGGCCGAGGAGCTGTCGAAGGTGCAGGCGAACCTCACGCTGAGTTTGCCGGGCCGGTGGGAAACCAACAACGCCGTCGGCAATTCGATCGAGGAGATCGTCCGGTTCGATCTGCCTCACGACTACTACAGAACGTTCGCCTCGAACGTGCGGGCGCTGAAGCTGGCCGACCTCACCAGCGTCGCGACCGAGACCATCCAGCCGGACAAGCTGATCTGGGTGGTCGTCGGCGATCGGGCGAAGATCGAAGCAGGGATACGTGAGCTGAATCTCGGCCCCCTGCAGTTCATCGATGCGGACGGCAAGCCGTTGAGCGTGGCGGAAGTACCCTGAACCCCCTGGAGTCAGGAGTCAGGAGTCAGGAGTCAGGAGTCAGGAGTCAGGGGGTGTCGCGTTGAAGGTGACAGGAGAGAACGACCCAGCTCCTGATCCCTTGGTGCCGTTCTCTCCTGCAACCCGCTCCCTGACACCCCCTGACCCCTGACTCCTGACTCCTGACCCCTGAGATGATCAAGACTTACGGCCTGACGCACTTGGCTCTGGGGGTCAGGGACCCCGAGCGCTCCCTCAAATTCTACGAGGAAGTGCTCGGGGTCGTTCCCATCTATCGTGAGGCCGACTTCATCCAGGCGCAGACGCCGGGCAGCCGCGACGTGCTCGTCTTTCAGAAGACGCGACGCCGGCAGCGCTCGTCGGGATCCATCGCGCACTTTGGGTTTCGTCTCGTCGACCCCGCGGACATCGGCGCGGCACTGAAGGCAGTCGAGCGCGCGGGCGGCGTCGTCCTCGATCACGGCGAATTCTGTCCCGGAGAACCGTACGTGTTCTTCCGCGACCTCGATGGCTACGAGGTCGAGATCTGGCACGAGATCCCTACGCCACTCGATCCGAAGTAGCTCGCTTCCCTGGCTCCGACTCGCGCACGCGTTTCTTCTGCTCCACCACGCGTGAGGCGCCCTCCTCCGGCCGAATACCGCTCCCGTACTTCTCCGACCACGCCTGCGTGAACTCCGCGCCGAACAGCACGATGTGCGAGGCGTAGTAGATCCAGATCAGCATCACCGCCAGTGTTCCCGCCGCGCCGAACGAGCTCCCCGGATCGCTGCGCCCCAGGTAGAACCCGATCAGGAATTTGCCGATCACGAAGAGAAGCGTGGTTCCGATCGCGCCGACCCACACGTCACGCCACTCGATTTCGGCGTCGGGGAGAATCTTGAACATCGCCGCGAACAGCAACGTCACTACGGCGAAGGCGAAGATGGTCTCCGCCGCGAACAAGACGCCTTCCGGGAGCGCACTGCCGAATCGCTCCGCGAGCGCGCTCACCGCCGCCGTGATCGCGAGCGATACGATCAGCAGAAACACGATTCCGAGAATGAGACCAAACGAGAAGACGCGCTTGAAGAAGAAATTCTTGATGCCGCCTTGCGCGGGATCGGGCTCCACCCCCCACGCCCGATTGAGGGCGCCCTGCAGCTGAAGGAACGCTCCCGTCGCACCGAAGATGAGCAGGAGCAGCCCGATGATGGTCGCCATTGTCCCGCGCCCGCCGGTCGGGTCCTCGTGAGCGACCATCCGCAACACCTCGCGCGAGGCTTGCGGCCCCATTAGATCACCGATCTGCTGGCCGATGGCGTTCTGCACCTCTCGCGGGTCCCAAATGAGTCCGGTGAGGAGCAGCAACAACGCGATCAGCGGGCCGAGCGCGAAGATCGTATAGTAGGACAGCGCCGCGGCGAGGCGGGGACAGTCATCGCGGAAGAACTCTTTCCCCGATCGCTTCAATAGGTCGAGTCCATCGCGTGCGGAAACGCCCATGACAGCTCCTGGTGACATCCGTCACGTCCTCCCGAGGCAAGGTCGATGCCCGTTCAGCGCGATTACGTCCTGCGTCTCCTCGAAGTAGCGGCCGCCGCGCTGCGACGACTGCGCGAGCTGCTCGGCGCGGGAACGGCCGCGCCCGACGTGATCGTCGAAGAGGCACGCGCAGCCCAGGCAGCGCTGTTCGGCGATACATGGCCTCTGCTCCAGCGAGTCGACGCCGCGACGGCCACGGCGCTCATTCGCGATTCACGCCAGCTCGCGCTGTGGGCTGATCTCCTCGCCGTCGAAGCGGACGCGACGCGCCTCGGCGGGGACGCGGACCGCGCCGCGTATCTGACCGATCGCGCCGCCGCTGTCGCCGCGGCGGCCGCGCGAGCCAAGGGAAACTCCCAGTGATCTCGCGGCGACGTTGCGCGCACGCGATCGCGCTGATCGCAATCGTCGGGGCGTGTCAGATCCTGCCTGACGACCGAGGTGTCGCCGACACCTCATCGACAGCTGGCGACACGCAGACGATCGAGCTCTCCGACTTTCCCCCGGCGACGCCGCGGATCGATGACACGCTCGTGGCGCTCGACAACGGCGATTCCACCGTCTCATCGGCCAACGGTACGGTCGTACGGGAGGACGAAGCGTCTCAACTGGCGGCGACCCTGACGATTCCCGTCGCCGGAGTGAAGGTGGAGGACCTGCTCGACACATACAACGAGCCGCGCGGCGATCGCACGCACGAAGCGCTCGATATTCCCGCGCCGCGGGGAACGCCGGTCCTCTCGGCGACGAGCGGCCGTGTGCTGCGGCTCTACACGAGCCAGCGTGGTGGATTGATGATTTACGCGGCTGATTCGAGCGAGCGCTTCATCCTCATGTACGCGCACCTCGATCGCTATGCGCCGGGACTCAGCGACAGCACGGCGCTTCAGGCCGGCCAGGTGATCGGCTACGTCGGCACGACGGGCAACGCACCACCGAACGTGCCGCACCTCCACTTCGCGATCGCGCGATCGACGAACGTAAAGCGCTGGTGGGAGGGGACGCCGGTCGACCCGCTGCCGCTACTACAGAGGGGGTCGAGGGTGTCGAGGTAGTCGAGGGTGTCGAGGGGGAACCCTACGACCTTGACTACCTGAGCGCGAACAGGCTCCGCGGCAAAGCGTGGCGCCGGCGAGGTCGTCGAGGGTGTCGACCTCGACGACCTCGACGACCTTGACGACCTCGACTACCTCGAGTTCCTGATCTCCTGCACGATCTCTCGCGGCGAGTAGCCGGGGCAGAACCACTGCGTGCTCGAGGCCGCGGCGAAAGTCACGGCGCCGGTCCGGGGGAGCGTGTGCATCGCCCCGAGAATGAGACCCCACAGCACGATCACCAGCGAAAGCGCGTGGCAGCGCCCCATGCGGCCACGCCAGGTCCAGAAGACGGACCAGACGCCGCCGATGATCACCAGTGCGCTGGCAAAGAGAAACGAGAAGAGCCCGGAGCCGCAGTCGCGGGTGTAGGGCCAGAACAGCAGGCCGACGGCCAGCGCGCCCGACAGTCCCAGGCGGACCATCGCGCCATTCGTCAGCTCCTCGGGAGTGAGCTGATTGCTCGTGTTGCGGTTGCCCGAGATGCGATCCTTTCCGGCGGCGCCGTGCGTGTCGTACTCGCGCTCGATCTTCTTGAGCTCGGCTTTCCAGTTGATGATGTCGGTCACGGGGGTGGTCTCCTGGGGCGTACGAGCTTCCCTGCACAGGTGAGACGGAAAAGCGCGCCGCGGCGCAACGTGAGCGTGTCGGCCCGTGTTCGGGCGGCCGAACGTTAGGTCGCGCTCATCCCGAACACGCGCCAAATTCCGGTGTATCTCTACCACCTTTTACCAGACGGCTTGTGACGACCGACCGAACGATCGTGGGAAGCACCATCCTCGCCGCGGGGTTGCTCCTGGCGGGATTGCTCATTGGCGTCGGCTTCGCGAAGGGACGCGACGCCGACCGCTACGTCACCGTGAAGGGCGTGTCCGAGCGCGAAGCGCGCGCCGACCTCGCGATCTGGCCACTCGGCGTCGTCGCCGCCGACGACGACCTCGGTCGCGCTCACGCCTCCGTGCAGCGCAGCGTGCGGGAGATCAAGACATTCCTCGTCCGCAATCAGATCGACACCACCGACGTCACGCTCCAGCAGTTCGTGGTGAACGACGCGCTCACGAACCAGTATGCGGGCGCGCAGGTGACGACGCGCTTCGTGATTCGCCAGACCGTGGTCGTGCGCTCGACGCAGCCGGAACGCGTGGCGGCGGCGAGTCAGCGCGTGGGCGAGCTGGTGAGCGCCGGCGTGGTGCTCTCGTCAGGCGGGGAATACGGTCCTGGCGGCCCGACCTACGTCTTCACCAAGCTCAACGACCTCAAGCCGCCGATGATCGCCGAGGCGACCGCTCGTGCGCGTGAAGGGGCGGAGCAGTTCGCGCGCGATGCGCGAAGCGAGCTGGGCGGCATTCGTCGCGCGAACCAGGGTATCTTCGAGATCCTCCCGCGCGACCAGGCACCGGGGATCTTCGAAGGGAACCAGATTCTCAAGACGGTGAGGGTGGTGTCGACAGTGGAGTATCTCCTTCAGTAAGGGCGGGCTAAGGGCCAAGGGCCAGGGGCCAAGGGGTGGTAAGGCAACGGCGGCTTCGCCGCCGTTGCTCATCATGAGCGCGGCTGCCGCGTAGCGGCGCCGCGCCTTTCCATCCCCTGGCCCCTGGCCCTTGGCCCTTGGCCCGCTCTACTCTGGCCCTTGGCCCGTAGTAAGGCCAGCGCCGTCCTCCCCTCCACTTCCACCTGCTTCATCCGACATTGCTCCGGCGCCTTGTCGGGACGCCATCGCAGGAACGACGTGCCGTGACGGAAGCGCCCGCCCGCGAAATGGTCGTACTGCACCTCGACCACGAGCTTCGGCCTGAGCGGCTTCCATTCCGCCGAGCGCTCGGTGCTCCACCGACTGGGACCGCCCGGCGCCTGGCCGGTGAACCCCGGGGGCGCGATCAGCTTCTCGAGGCGCCGCGTCACCTCCTGCTTCTCCGCCGCCTTGATGTTCGACGTGAAGCCCACGTGGTGTAGCAGCCCTTCCTCATCGTAGAGGCCGAGCAGAAGAGAGCCGACGACCTTGCCCTTCGATGCGTAGCGGAATCCACCGACGACGCACTCGGCGGTCCGCATGTTCTTGACCTTCTGCATCCCCTTCCGATCGCCCGACCGATACGCGCAATCAAGGCGCTTCGCGATGATCCCATCGAGGCCGCTGCCGACGGACGACAACCAGCTTCTCACGGTCGCGAGCGACGTCGTCGCGGGCGACAGATGGATGCGCTCCACGCCATCGAGTGCTTTGCGCGCGAACTGCTCGAGCGCGACGCGCCGCTCCTCGAGCGTGTTCGAGGTGAGCGCGCGACCGCGCGCGTCCACCAGCAGGTCGAACGCGATGAACGCGGCGGGTCGCTCGCGTGCCAGCTTCTCGACGCGTGATTGCGCCGGGTGGATGCGCAGCAGCAGCTCGTCGAAGGAGAGTGTCCCGTCAACGGGCACGACGATCTCGCCATCCAGCACGAACTGGCGCGCGCCGACGCTGCGCATGGTCTCGGCCAGATCGGGGAAATAGCGCGTCAGCGGTTTTCCCGCCTTCGACGTGAGCTCCACCTTGTCGCCGTCGCGGAAGGCGAGGCATCGGAATCCATCCCACTTCGGCTCGTACTGCCACTCCGGACCGGTCGGCAGCGTAGCAACGAGCTGGGCCTCCATCGGCGCGAAGCTGCGCGGGAGCGGAAGACTCACAGCACCTTCCGCAGATCGAAACGGTTGCGTCGCTCGTTGAGCGGCTGCCAGAGATCGCCGAGCCGGCGTATGCGAGCGGGGGCATTGTCGAGGCGAAAATCCTCGATCGACACGCCGCGCTCGATCTCACGCCAGGATACCGGCATCGAGACCGGGGCACGCGGTTTCGGACGCGGCGAGTATACCGAGGCGAGCGTTCGTCCCCAGGCGTTCTGATTGTAATCGACCAGCACCCGCCCGCGCGGGCGCTTCGCGATGCGATACTCGGCCGTGAGGAGCCGGGGATAGCGTGATGCCAGTGTTTGCGCGAGGGCCTTGGCGAACGTCCACACGTCCTTCTGCGTGGGTCCGCGAACGATCGGCACGTACACGTGTACGCCTTTCGAGCCCGTCGTCTTCACGAACGTCGGCATCCCGAGCGCGTCCAGTGCCTCGTGTACGAGCAGCGCGGCATCGAGCACCTTCGCGAAGCTCGCGCCGGGAACGGGATCGAGATCGAAATGCAGATAATCGGGACGGTCGACGTCGTCACACCGCGCATACCACGGGTTGAGGTCGATGCATCCGAGGTTGATCACCCACAGCAGCGCCGCCACGTCCTGAATCATCGGGAAGTGAATGACGTTTCCCGAGCGATGCTCGATCGCGCATGTCTGTATCCACTCTGGTCGCGGCGACGGCGCTCGCTTCATGAAGAACCACTTTCCGCTTGCGCCGTTAGGGTATCGCTTCATCACCATCGCCCGGTCACGGATGTGTGGAAGCAACACTGGGGCGACGTCGGCGTAATACTGGAGCAGATCGCCTTTGGTAATGCCGTCCTCGAGCCAGAATGGCTTCGCGAGATTGGTCAGCCTCACCTCGCGTCCGCTCGCCTTCACGATGGCATCGCGCTCATCGCGTGGGATGACGACGCGCGTCGGTGAGGCGGGACGGGAACGTCTGACGACCGCGGAGGGGCTCACGCGGCAGGAACGGGCAACGCGCATGCCAACTGTGCCCGACACCCGGTTTTGACGCCGCCGACCGTCTCACCGGCCACGTTTTTGCGCTGCACGGGGCCCCGAAATGGCCGCTGCGAACGCGGGGATCCGCTCCCGCGAGTCAAGAATTTGTCGAGGGCTTTCAAACGGACCTGTCAGCACCCACTCGATTAGCGGCGATGACATCAATTTGCGCTGGACACCTTCAGTCACGGCGCTTATCACTTGAGACTTGGCGCTCACCATTGCGTATGATCATCAGACTCGTCGCAGCGATCGCAGCGTTCCTCCTGGTCGCGCCCTCAACGGGTCGCGCACAGAATGGCGGCGCACCAGCTCCCGCGATCAAGGACACGGTCGCAGTCGGTCTCCTCGTCGACGATTCGCTCGCCGCGGATGAAGTCGATCGGATGGTGCGCAGCAGGCAGCGCGAGGTGCAATTCTGCTTCGAGGAGAGCGGACTCAAGAACAACCCGTCGCTCGCTGGCGAGTTCGTGATGGCGATTACGCTCGACCCGGTTGGCGCGGTCTCGAGCGCCGACGCGAGCCACAGCGCGTGGAACAGTCCGGAAGGTGCAGCCGTAGAGGCGTGCGTCATCGAGCGGGCTCGGAAGTGGAAGTTCCCCCTGCAGCTGGCCTCGGCGCCAGCTCGTCACGAGTTCACTTTCCGCTTTACCCGGTAAATGCCCTGCTTTTTCGCGATCTTCGCGCTGCTGACGCCACGACTGCTCATCGTCGTGCTGTGGTTCCTCACCACATGGTTCACCGGCATCTTCACTTCCCTGCTCTGGCCGATTCTGGGACTCATCTTCCTCCCTACGTCGCTGCTCTGGTACACGGCGGTGCATCACTGGTTTGGCGGCGTGTGGAGCCTCTGGCCGATCGTCGGCATGATCGTGGCGCTGATGATCGACATCTCGCCCGCGGGCGGTCGCCGTCGGCGCAGAGCTGATTGAAGACGCCAAGCTTCGGCCTTCTTCTGGCGGCCGCATTCGCGCTCGGCACGGGATTGAACGGCCTCTACAACGGCGTCACCAACATTCCGCGCGCGCCGAACGAGCTCGCCATGACCGTCGCCATGCTCAACGTGGTCATGGGGCTCTCCGGCGCGGCTGCCGCGGTCCTGCTCTGGCGGCAGCGTCCGCGCGCGCTCGTTGCGCTCCTGGTATGGGGTGCCACCGTCGTCGGGGCCGCCATGCTCGCGCCGCTCGCTTACACCGAGGAACAGGGTTGGCTTGCGGCAATCTTCAGAGGAGTCGCCACCGGCGGAGTCGTCGCGATGGTCCTTGCGTATGTACGGTGGCGCCTGAGGCTCACGGCGCGCGGTGAATCGTCCCCTGCTTCATGACGAAGCGAACGCGGCGCAGCGCCGAGATGTCTCGGAGCGGGTCGCCTTCGACCGCGATGAGGTCGGCGAAGAGACCATTGCGCACGGCACCGATTCGATCGTCCAGGTGAAGTACGCGCGCGTTGACCGACGTGGCCGCGCGCAGGGCCTGCAGCGGCGTTAGGCCATAGTCGACGAGCAGCTCGAGCTCGCGCGCGTTCTCGCCGTGCGCGAAGACGCCGACGTCGCTTCCGTTGCAGATCGTGACACCGGCATCGAGCGCGGCGCGCACGCTGGCGCGCTTCGCTCGAATGCGCGCCGGCTCCGGATCGGTCCCCTTCCGCCAACCTCCGTACTGGAGCACCGCGTCGCCAGCGGCGATGGTGGGACAGAGGGCCACTCCCTTCTGCGCCATGAGGCGAAAGACGTCGGGTGTGCCTGCGTCGCCGTGATCGATCGTTTCGACACCAGCCGTCACCGCGCGTCGAATGGCTTCGGGAGTCACGGCGTGCGCCACGACCGGGCGCCCGCCGCTGCGCGCCGTCTCGACGAGCGCCGTCAGCTCCTCCTGCGCGAATGCCGGTCGCGCGTCACCCGATGGGCCCCATCGGTAGTCGGCGTACACCTTGATCCAGTCTGCGCCGCGCGAGCTCTGGTCACGGACGACGCGCCGGATCTCCTCGACGCCTCCGACTTCCTCCGCCCCCTGCGGGATGACGAGCTCCGGAGCGAATCCCGCGGGAGCATACGTCCCGTTGGCGACGATCGCGCGCGTCGTCACGATCAGCCTCGGCCCGGGGATGATGCCCTGCTCGATCGCATCGCGAAGGCCGACATCGGCATACCCGGCACCTTCCGTCCCGAGGTCCCGAAGCGTCGTGAAGCCGGCGAGGAGAGTGGCTCGAGCATGCACGGTCGCCCGCGCCACGCGCAGTGCGAGCGGCTCGCGCAGGACCTGATCTTCCCACGGTGTTTCGTTGTACGGGTGGAGCAAAAGGTGGGAATGCGCGTCAATGAGTCCGGGGAGCAGCGTCATCCCGGGGAGATCGATGACGCGAGCGCCCGATGCGTTCACATCACCGGCGGGACCCACGGCCGCGATGCGCTCCCCACGCACGAGGACCACCCATCCGTCCCGAGCCTGGGCCGCAACGCCATCGAACACGCGAGCCGGTCGCAGCAATACCGTCGCCGCGGACCGGCTCGTATCCGGGCGCTGTGCACCGGCGGTCGCCCCCGTAAGTGTTATGGCGAACAGCCCCGCTCCGAGAGCGAGGCGGACCCGCTCGAAGCCTACGCTGTGTCGATACCCGGGTCGGGCGCCGGGCCAGGCTCCGCCGGCTTCGGCTTCCCATTGTCGCCGTTCCGCCCCGCCATGAACCAGCGAACGAGCCACACCACCAGCAGGATGGGCAGTGCGATCTTGAGCAGCGCAAAGCCTACCGCGAGAATCGCCGAGATGATGCTCATGATCGCGACCCCCGCGCCGACGACGAGAAGCAGTGGCAGCCCGATGATCGCGAGGAACAGCAACAGCGGTGCGCCCACGATCAGCGCGACGAAGAGCAACGGGATCCCGACCACCTTGAGCATGGCGGCGATTGGTAGCAGGATCACCAGCAGCGCCGCGAGGACAGCTCCGAGCGAGCGCTGCAGAACCAGCTTGAGCAACCAGGCTTTCACGACCGTCCACATGGAGACCTCCTCGCGGCGTCATGCCGTATGCACGTCCTACGGAGGCCGCCGGAAGTAGTTTCACCATGCCATGTCTCCCTAACGAGTAAACGTATGCGCCGTATGCGATTCCCAGTGTGTCAGATCCGCACTCCCGGTCTGGACGTGTCCGTGCCGGGCGTATGGAGCGTGTTCGCCACGGGCCGTGATGGCAAGCCCGCTGGCGGGGAATACCGCCTGCGTATCGGCCCGCCATGACCGACGTTCGCCCCACAGCTCTCATCACCGGCGCATCGCGCGGCATCGGCCGGGCGATCGCGCTTCGCCTGGCACCGCGGTGGCGAATCGTCGCCGTGGCGCGCACGACATCCGAGCTGGAGTCGCTGGCCGGGGAAATTGACGGCAGAGGGGGCTCCTGCGAGACACTGCGGCTCGACGTCACCGATGGGAAGGCCGTCCGCACTGCACTCGAGGGCCGTACGGTGGATGTCGTGGTCAACAACGCAGGCGTTGGCATCATGAAGCCATTCGTCGAGCTCGAGCCCGAGGAATGGAAGCTCATGGTGGACGTGAACTTCAATTCCATCTATCACGTCACGCACGCCCTTCTCCCCGGCATGCTCCAGCGCGGGCGAGGTCACGTCGTCATTATCGGCTCGATCTCCGGAAAGAGCGGCTTCCTCAACGGGGCCTGCTATTCGGCGACCAAGTTCGCCGTCGTGGGTTTCGCGGAAAGTCTGATGCTCGAGGTGCGCGACGCCGGTGTGAAAGTCTCGGTCGTGATGCCGGGCTCGGTCGCGACGACGTTCAATCGAAGCGCGCGCGACCAGTCATGGAAGCTCATGGCGGAGGACGTGGCGGCATCGGTCGAGTTTCTGCTCGATACACCGCCGCGCATGCTGGTGGACCGCATAGAGATGCGTCCGCTCAAGCCACCGAAGAAGACGTGAGGCTCGCGCTGATGACGACCGCGTGCATCGCGCTGCACGTGGCGCCGCCCGTTGCGCGAGCGCAGTCGGTCGTTGGCAGGGGACCATTCGTCGAAGGTGCACGAAGCGCCTTCGCTGCTCCCTTGTCGATCGGCAGCGATGCCGGCGGGTCGCTGGCGCGCTCGAGCACACGGTGCGGGTCACATTGGAAAAACGCCGCGATGCTTGGCCTCGGCCTGTCCCTGGCCACGGGGGTGCTCGAGGTGACTTACACGCTCGTGCGCGAGCCGGTGGTTCGCAACGGCGGGAGCTGGCCGCGTGCCGATCCCGCGCTCATCGCGTGGGCGGGGGGCGCCGGTTTCGTCGTGGGCCTCGTCGGCACCGAGGTGTGCCGGCGCCGGAACCGTTAGGCGCTCGACATGGCGACGCGCCGCATCGTCGGCTTCCATCAGGACGAGGAACATCACTGGGTGGCCGACCTCGAGTGTGGGCACACGCAGCACGTGCGTCACGACCCGCCCTGGCAAGTTCGCCCGTGGGTGATTACCGTCGAGGGGCGCACGGGACGTCTTGGCACCACCCTCGAGTGCCTGCTGTGCGACCAGCCTCCGAACAAGACCCCTGAGCACTCTGCCCATACCGAGCACCTCGAGTAGCGGCCTCCTCGACACCGCGCTCACGCGACACGCGAAGATCGAGATTCCGCTCATCTGTGGCGCGATGTACCCGTGCAGCAACCCGGAGCTCGTCGCGGCGGTCTCCGCGGCCGGCGCGCTCGGAATCGTGCAGCCCGTGTCGCTGACGTTCGTGCACGGGCACGACTTTCGAGAGGGGCTCCGGCTCATTCGTCGGTTGACGCCACGGCCGATCGGGATGAACGCCCTGATCGAGCAGTCGTCGCGCCTGTATCACGAGCGCATGGTCAAGTGGGTGGACATCGCGCTCGAGGAGGGCGTTCGCTTTTTCGTGACATCACTCGGAAACCCGCGGTGGGTGGCCGACCGCGCGCATGCCGTCGGCGGCATCGTCTACCACGACGTCACCGAGCGAAAATGGGCGCTCAAGGGGCGCGACTCCGGCGTTGACGGACTCATTGGCGTCAACAATCGCGCGGGAGGGCACGCCGGCCCGTTCAGCGCCGAGCGTTTGCTGGAGGAGGTTGGCGACCTCGGACTGCCGGTCGTTTGCGCTGGCGGCATTGGTGACGAGAGCGGCTTCGTGCAGGCGCTCCGCCTCGGCTATGCCGGCGCGCAGCTCGGCACACGCTTCATTGCCACCACCGAGTGTCGCGCGAGCTCGGCGTACAAGGACGCGATTCTGCGAGCCGAGGAGGATGACATCGTCCTCACGGAGCGAATTACCGGCGTTCCCGTGTCGGTGATTCGCACGCCGTACATCGATCGGATGGGTTTACGCGCCGGTCCGATTGCGAGGTGGATGCTGCGTGGTCACCGGCGGAAGCGATGGATGCGGTCGATCTACGCGATTCGCTCCGGGTTCCAGCTCAAGCGCGCGTCGCTCGACGAGACCGGCACACGGGACTATTGGCAGGCGGGAAAGAGCGTGCAGTCGATCGATCGAATCGAGCCAGCCGGCGAAATCGTGCGGCGATTCGCGGCCGCTGCTGTGGGAGCGTAGACTACACGCGGATCGCTGCGCCTCCTCAAGGCGCGTCACCCGATGGTGGAGATACCAACTCATGGCTGACGACGTCACGATCGCAAAGCCGAATCGCATTCCGCAGATCTACGGATACACGGTCTGCCTCATTGCGGTGGTGGCCTTCCTGATCAGCATCAACCAGGTCGTCGACGCAGCATTTTCGCTTGCGAATCCGTTGCACAGCCGCTTCGGAGGTCCGGAGAGTTTCTCGAGCTTCGAGGCGTACGAAGCGACGCGCGGCGAGCGCGTGACCGTCCCTGAACGCAACCCGGCCCAGAGAATCGACACGGCCTCCGTGGAGACCCGGCGGCGGCAGTACGAAGCGCTCCGCGCGGACCGCGTTGACGCCAATCGCTATCGGGCCCTGCGGGACCTCGTCAGCAGCGGACTGATCCTGATGCTCTCCATCGCGCTGTTCGCGTGGCACTGGAACTGGCTGCGTGCGCGAGCGGCCGAAGAGCGCGCGGCGACTGCCCGGACGGCGTGAATCGGCCAACCCTCACGACGAAGCGGCTGATCCTGCGCCCGTTCGCGCCAGCCGATGCGCCGGAAGTCTCGCATCTCGCCGGCGACCGCCGGATAGCGGACACTACCCTCAACATTCCGCACCCGTACGACGAGAGCATGGCACTCGGCTGGATCGGCACCCATGCCGATGCAGCCGAGCGCGATGAGGCGCTGACTCTCGCCATTGCGGATCGCGAGACCGGGAGGGTCGTCGGCGCCGTCGCGTTGGCGATCAGTCAGGGGCAAGGTCGAGCGGAGCTCGGATACTGGGTGGGCGTGGAGTACTGGGGACGTGGCTTCGCGACCGAGGCCTCATGCGCGCTTGTGGACTACGCCTTCACGACCCTCGGTCTCCGACGCGTGGTGGCACACTGCCTCACGAGAAACGAGGGCTCGTGGCGCGTGATGGAGAAGCTGGGGATGAAGCGGGAGGGCCACCTGCGCCAGCACGTCGTGAAATGGGACGTGGCCGAGGACATTTGGCTGTACGGCGTTCTCCGCGAGGAGTGGAACGCGCTCAGGAGCGTGGCCGATCCTTGTACTTGAAGCGCGCCCATTGGGGAATGCGCATCCACTGCGCGCGAGTGGCGAGCGATCCGCCGCGCAGCACCTTGGGCTCCTCCACGGTCACGAACGCCTGTGAGTCCCACTTGTCGACGATCTCCATGACCTCGTCGAGATGCGAGCGGTGCACTACCGAGTCGACGATCTCGACCGTCCCATCGCGGCCAAAGCCCGCCACTTCCGTGGCACCGTAGCCGCGCTCGCGCAGCGCGTTCGCGATTTCGACGCCGCCGTGCGGAGACACGATTCGCACGGTCGACAGGCCGTACGCTACCGCATTCTCGATCGCCACGCCCACGAGCGTTCCGCTGGCAAAGCCGGCGGCGTAACCCAGGACGTGCCAGACGCTGCCGAGGTGTTGGATGACGTTGCCGACGACGAGAATGAAGATGAGCGCCTGGAAAAACCCGAGGGCGGCAGCGTGG
>Ga0075431_100003400_pt1 | contig 15428 bp, 17 predicted proteins | sample RhiMetdeltSRZDD5_FD_75297 | JGI IMG/M metagenome (GOLD analysis project Ga0075431, IMG submission 75297) | Populus rhizosphere microbial communities from Tennessee, USA - Rhizosphere MetaG P. deltoides SRZDD5 | ecosystem: Host-associated > Plants > Roots > Rhizosphere > Soil | place: USA... | reverse complement strand
CTCGCGGCTGCGCAGGCCCATCTCGCGGCAGGACGCTTCGAGGCCGCGCTGTCGGCCGCCAACCTGGTGCTGGCCGTCGACCGCGGGCAGCCGCAGGCGCTCGCCCTCGTCGGCCGCGCCTACGGCGAGATCAGCCGCCGGCTGCTTGCCTCGCCCGCGGGCGGGGGCCTCGGCAACATCCCGCCGGCGATCCGCTTTGCCGACCAGCGCCAGGACGAGGGCGGCACCCTCGCCGAGCGCGTCACCGCCTCCGAGTTCAGGCTCACCGGCATGGCGATCGACAGCTCGCCGGTGACGATCTCGGCGCTCGGCCCCGGGGGCCGGCCGGTCCCGGCCGAGAGCCGGAGCCAGCAGGTCGGCGACTACCACGTCACCGAGTTCCGCGTGGAGTCGCGCCTGCCGGCGGGCGGCACCACCTTCCGCGTCGTCGCCACCGACACCGCCGGCCTCGCCTCGCGCAGCGAATACGCCGTCATCTACGAGCGGCCCTGGTTCCGCTCGCCGTGGCTGGGAGCGCTCGGCGCGAGCCTCGCGGGCGCGGCGATCGGCGGCGCGACGATCGGCCGCCGGCGCCGGCGGCGCAGCCGGCTCCGCCGCCGCTTCAACCCCTACATCGCCGGCGGGCCGGTCTTCGACGAAGGGCTGTTCTTCGGCCGTGAGGCTCTGTTGCAGCGCATCCTGCAGACGATCCACACCAACAGCCTGCTGCTGCACGGCGAGCGCCGCATCGGCAAGACGTCGATCCTGCACCAGCTCCGGCGGCGGCTGGAGACGATGGAGGACCCCGAATACCAGTTCCACCCCGTGTACGTCGACCTGCAGGGCACGCCGGAGGAGAAGTTCTTCGCCACCCTTGCCGACCAGGTCTTCGAGGCACTCTCCCCCACCCTCGCTTCAGCAGATGGGCGGCCGTTCGCGAGCCGGCAGCCGGCCCTCACGCGCGAGGCCGGCTACAGCCACCACGACCTCGTGCGCGAGCTGCACGAGCTGCTGCAGTCGCTGCAGGCGGGGAGCACGAAGCGCATCCGCCTGGTGCTGCTCATCGACGAGGTCGACGAGCTCAACCACTACGACCCGCGCGTCAACCAGAAGCTGCGCAGCCTGTTCATGAAGCGCTTCGCCGAGAGCCTCGTGGCGGTCGTCGCCGGGGTGCAGATCCGCAAGGAGTGGGAGAAGGAGACGAGCCCCTGGTACAACTTCTTCGAGGAGGTCGCGGTCGAGCCGATCGCCTCGGCGTCCGCGCGCGAGCTCGTGCTGCAACCGATCCGCGGCGTCTTCCGCGTCGAGCCCGGCGTCGCCGAGCGCATCGCCGTCCTCAGCGCCGGCCGGCCCTACCTGATCCAGCGCCACTGCCTCGCCCTCGTCAACCGCCTCCACGACGAGGGGCGGCGCACTTTGACCCTCGCCGACGTCGAGAGCCTCGAACAGCGGGCTGCAAGCCAGGAACGGGACGGCGGACATTGAGCCGCACCGTTCCGTTCGTGGTTGGCCAGTGGGTGCGGGGCGCGAGCTTCTACGGCCGCTCCCGGGAGCTCGACGGGCTGCTCGCTCGCGACCGCGGCTGCGCCTGGGTCTGCGGCCTGCGACGGGTCGGCAAGACCTCGCTGCTGCGGCAGCTCGAGCTGCTCGCCGGCGAGCGCGGCCGGCTGCCCCTCTTCTGGGACCTGCAGGGCGTCGACGACGGAGCGGAGCTCGCCCTCAGCTTCGCCGACGCGCTGCTCGACGCCGGAGAGGCGCTCGCCGCGCGCGGCATCGCGGTCGCCGACGTTCCGACGCGCGACCTCGCGACCGCCGTCGCGCACCTGCTGGCAGCGCTCGAAGCGCGCCGCGTGCCGTTGCTGCTGCTCTGCGACGAGGCCGACGAGCTGGTGAGCCTGGCGGAGTCGCACCCCGACCTGGCTTCCGCGCTCGGCAGGGCGCTGCTCGCCTCGACGGCGACAGTGGTGCTCGCCTGCTCGCCGCGTGGGGTCGCGCGCGCCCGCGACGTCGAGGCTGGGGGGCTCTTCACTCCCCTCACGGCGCCGCTGGCGCTCGGCGCGCTCACCGACGACGAGGCGCGACAGCTCGTCCGCCAGAGCCGGCTTCCCACCGGCTCGCGCCCCGGCTTCGACGAGCCCACGGTGGAAGCGATCCGCGCGCGATGTGGCAACCATCCGATGCTGCTGCAGCTCGTCGGCCGCCGCTGCCTGGAGATCGGCGACGTCGACGAGGCCTGCCGTCTGGTGACCGCCGACCGCACGCTCGAGCACCTCTTCGCCGTCGACCTCGGGCTGCTGGCGGCCGACGAGCGCGACCTGCTGATCTCGGCGGCGCGCGACGGCGGCGCGCGCCGCGACGACGCGGCGCTGCGTCGCCTCATCGACCTCGGGCTCCTGCGCTGCGACGGCGCCGGCCGCGTGGACGTCGGCAACAGCTTCCTCGCCGCCTGGCTGCGCAACCGTCACGCGAGCTGACCGCCCGCGCGCCACGCACCCGGCGCAACCCTCATCGAGACCTCGGGATTCCGTCGGGACTCGACCCCCTCGTCGTCGCTAGCTTGCCGTCACCGGTCGACGCATCCCGCGCTCGCCGGAAACCCTAGGAGCTGACGATGCGTCGCACGACAGTGCATTGCACGAGTCTTGGCACGATGGTGATGGCGGTTCTGGTGGCCTCGCTCGCGGGCGGCAGAAGCGCCGCGGCCGCAGACGATCCGTGGCGTCTGACGTTCGGTGCCGTGGCGGCGGAGTCGCTCCACGGCGGCGTCGACGGACCTTCCTACGGCGCCGGAGCCGGCCTCGAGTACCGCATCTCGCCTCGTGTCGGCTTCGAGATCGCCGCCATCACGGCAGAGGACGAGGATGAGATCGGCTTCTCGTTCTTCGACGAGCTCTCGCTGAGGATCGAGTCGCGGGTCCGCATGACGCCGGTGATGGCCAAGCTCGACCTCCACCTGACGCCAGACTCCAGGGTCGACTTCCACCTGGCGCCGGTGGCGGCCTACGTGAAGATGAGCGACCTCAGGCTGACCTTCCGCGCATCGGCCGGCGACGACGATGTCACCGAGGTGGAGCACATCGACGTCGAGGACAAGCTCGCCTGGGGAGCCTCGATCGGGATGGACGTCCCCATCGGCAGCGGGCGTTCCTTCTTCAACCTCGGCGCCACCTACCTGCGGCTTCCCCTGTCGGTGCGCGACGGCGACGACTTCTCCACCGCCGGCGACATCGATCCGATCTTCGTGCAAGTCGGCTACGGCCTGAGGTTCTGACCAGAGACGAGGCAGGTGCTCCGCTCGCGCGCGAGGAGGCGCGCGAGCGAGTCGGCCGTCATCGACACGAGTATCATCCGCCCCATGCCGCAACCCCTGGTGGAGCTGGGCTCCACCGAATTCGAGCTCGCGGGCTGGCGGGTCCAGCCCTCGCGAAACCGGCTCTGCCGCGGCGAGGTGAGCGTCCGCCTCGAGCCGAAGATGATGGACGTCCTGGTGACGCTCGCCAAGCGTCCGGGCCAGGTGCTCTCGAAGGACGAGATCGCCGACGCCGTCTGGCCGAACCTCTTCGTCACCGAGTCGGTGATCACCCGCGCCATCGCGGGGCTGCGGCGGGCGCTCGAGGACGACGCGCGCACGCCGCGCTTCATCGAGACGATCGCCAAGCGCGGCTACCGACTGGTGGCGATCCCGACCCCGCTCGCCGCGGCCGGCACGGTCGCCATGGAGCCGGCGCCGCGCCCGGTGGTGAGGCCGTCCTCCGACGCTGCGGCGCCCGCCGCGACGCCGCCCTACGCGGCGGGCCAGTGGGTGCGCGGAGATCGGTTCTACGGGCGCCGCGCCGTGATCGACGAGGTGCTCGAAGGACCCCGCAACGGCGTCTGGCTGCTCGGCTCGCGGGCGGTCGGCAAGACCTCCACGCTCAAGCAGCTCGCCCTCCTCGCCGCGAGCGATGGCGCCTCGCGCTGGCTGCCCCTCTTCTGGGACCTCCAGGGCTGCGAGCGCGCCGAGGAGCTCGACGCGGGGTTCCGCGAGGCAATCGCCGAAGGGGAACCGGCGATCGCCGCGGCCGGCGTGGCGCTCGCCGATCTCGAGGCGGGGGACTTCCTCGCCGGGCTCGCCAGGCTACGACGCGCCGCCAGGGCGCGGGGGCGGACGCTGCTCCTGCTGCTCGACGAGGCGGAGGAGCTTCTCGCGGTGCAGGCACGCTCCCCCTCGCTGCTCCGCAAGCTGCGCAGCGCCCTGCTGGCGCAGGAAGGTGTGCGCACAGTGCTGGCGGCGAGCAGCCGGCTCTGGCGGCTCGCCGAGATCGACGGCGACACCTCGCCCTTCCTGCACGGCTTCGCGCCGCCCGTCTACCTCGGACCGCTCGACGGCGAGGCGTCGCGCCGCCTCGTGCGCCAGGCGCAGGGACCGGAGGGCGAGCTCGACCTCGGCGCGGAGGCCGTCGACCGCATCGTCGAGGCGAGCGGCGGCCACCCGTACCTCTTGCAACTCCTCGGCACGCGCCACTGGCAGCTCGGCGACCTCGGCGCGGCGATCGACGCGGTGGCCGCCGATCCCGGCCTGCACCACCTCTTCGCCGTCGACCTCGGGCTGCTCTCCGAGACCGAGCGAAACGTGCTGCTGGGTCTCGTGGCCGAGCCGCCGTCGCCGTTCGCCTCCGACACGTCCCCCAGCGCCGCCGACCTCGCCGCGGCCCTCCTGCACCTCGAACGCCTGGGAACGGTACGTCGCAGCGGAGCCGCGGCTACGATCGCGAGTGCCCTCCTCGCGCGCTGGCTACGAAGTCAGCGCGCAGCGCTCGGGCCGGCGAGCGATCGCGCATAGCTCGCCGGCGGGCTGCCGACGACCTTTCGGAAGTCGCGGATGAAGTGCGCCTGGTCCGCGTAGCCGAGGTCGAGCGCCAGCGCCGCGAAGTCGATGGCCGTGCCCGCGGCGATGCGCTCCGCGGCTTCGTGCAGGCGATAGCGCTGGATGACCCACTTCGGGCTGACGCCCACGTATTCGTCGAAGATGCGCTGGAGCTTGCGCAGCCCGATGCCGTGCTCGCGCACGAGCTGCTCCACCCTGGTGACCTCGCGGTCTGCGGCGATGCGGGCTGCGATCCCGGCGACGAGCTCGATGGTTGGATCGGGCTCCGGTCGCCGCGCACGCAGGAAGGACTGCACCAGCTCGATCGCCTCGCCGTGGTCGCGCCGGCCGAGCACCTGCCGCTCGAGCTCGAGGCCCTTGGCGCCGAAGGCCTCGTCGAGCGTCACCTTGCGACCGGTGAGCGCCGAGACCGGTCCGTCGAGGAACGGCCGGAACCCGCCCGGGCGGAACTTCGTGCCCAGCACGCGTCCGCTGCCCGACAGCACCGTCGTGAACTTCCCCGCCACCACCCCGCGCACTCCCGAATGGCCCGCCTCGATCGTGAGGTGAACCGAGGGGTGCGCGAGCACCTCGGCCAACTCGGGCTCGGCGACGTCCCACTCGACCACCCAGAAGTGCTCGACGAACGGCGCGAGGTCGGCGGCGGGCCAGTAGCGGGCGTGGCCGGGGGCCCCCGCACCGGCCTTGCGGTGCAGGATGCCGCGCGGGTCGTCGAGCTTCGGCCGGGCCATGTCGCGTTCGTTCAATCCAGGGTGCGACGCAGACGGTACCATCCGGTTCCATGAGCAACCACATCACCCACACGCAGCGTCGCGTCGGCACCCTGGCAGTGGCCCTCGTCGGGCTCACCCTCGGCCTCGGCACCGCGGCGCGATCCGAGGAGAGGGCAGCCACGATGACTCACGTCACCGGCAGTTTCGACGTCAAGGTCAGTCCCTTGACCGACGATGGGGGCAACGCGTTCGGCCGCATGGCCCTCGACAAGAAGTACCACGGCGAACTCGAGGCGGCTGCGGTTGGCCAGATGCTCTCGTCCCGCTCGGAAACCGGGGGCGCCTACGTCGCCCTCGAGCGGGTCACCGGCACGCTCCAGGGCAGGAGCGGCACCTTCGAGCTCGTGCACCGCGGCGAAATGACGAGCAGCTCGCAGACGATCGAGATCTGGGTGGTGACGGGATCGGGAACCGGGCAGCTGGCCGGCATTTCCGGTCGCATGGGCATCCGGATCGAGGCCGGCGGCAAGCACTTCTACGACTTCGACTACGAGCTGCCTGCGGCCGCAGGCGTCGCGACCACGAAGCCGTGATCGCTCACCGTCAGTTGAGCGCCGCCTTGACCATGTCGGCCGCCTTCGGCCCCAGGTACTTCTGGAGCACCCGGTAGTAGATCCCCGAGTCGCGGAGCTGCTTGACGTGTTTGGCGAGCTCGGCGGCGAGCGGGGAGCCCTTCGGCACGAAGTACCCGTAGCCCTGCGGCTCGCTCACCGCGAGTGTCATGTGCAGGTTCGGGTACTTCGCCAGGCGGTAGAGCGCCGGGATGGTGTCGACGGCCGTGGCGGCCGCGCGCCCGTCGGCCACCATGGCGAGCAGCTCGGCCTCGTCGATGCCGTATACGAGCTTCACCTCCGGCACCTTCGAGAGGGCTGCCTCGTAGGTGGTGCCGGTCATCGTGGCGAGTGTGCGACCGCGGAGCTGCGCGATCTCGGTGGTCGTCCTGCTGACCGGCTCGACGATCGCGATCCGCACCGGTAGATAGGAACCCGAGTCGTCGAACCTCTGCTTGCGGGCCTCGGTGAGGGTGATGCCGCTCGCGGCGATGTCGGCATCGCCCGCCGCGAGGCGCCGCAGCAGGTCGTCGAATTCGTCGACCCAGATGAACTGCAGCTCGCGCTTCGACTTCTTCGAGTAGTACGAGAGCAGCTCGTAGTCGATTCCGGCGACTTCCCCACCCTTGCGATAGAGGAACGGCTCGATGTCGCGCGCCAGGACGCGGATCGGCTGTGCGGCGGCGGGCAGCGCCAGCGCCATGAGGCAGGCACCGATCACGATTGGTCTCATGTCCGACTCCTCACGAGGAGCTGCGCTCCCTTGACCGCGATCCTCCAGAGGCTACCACCCGGCGACGAGTGGACCGGCGCTGTGGCTTGTCGTGCAGGAAAGAGAAACGGCCCCGCACCTCGAAGATGCGGGGCCGAAAGGTTCAATCCTCGTCCCTGAAGTAGTGGCCGCGTTCTACGCCGTCAAAAGCGACCACTCTTCATGCAGCAGTTCTTGAATCGTTGGTTCGAGCCGCAAGGGCAGAGATCGTTGCGCCCCAGCTTCTCGTCCAGCACCTTCTCCCCGTGCACGACCCGGACTCCACGACCCACTCGGGTCTCCGACGGGTATCCCTCTCCTCCGCTTGCTAGACGACTCGAAACCTCGGGAGGTCGTCGTACTCTTTGATCTTGCCCATGGCACACCTCCTTGTTGGCCCCTGGAGTTGGATCCCCGGGGGCAGGCGGTTCTACCATGAGTCACGGCTAGATCGCAGCTTGCCTTGGCGCCACCGCTGGCTCCTCGGTCCTTGGCCCCCCCGTCAGGAGGAACTTGCAGACATGACTGACGAGACGCCCTCGAACGATCAGAGCGCCCCGTATCTGCTCTTCGTCCTGCTTCTCAGCATCTACGCCGTCGGGGCGCTGGCGGTGAGCACGTTCTTCGACCTGTCGCCGGATACGAGGAGCATCCTCCAGTACGCCGACGTCGTGGTCTGCGGGCTCTTCTTCGTCGACTTCCTCGTCACCCTCGCCCGCTCACGCAACCGGGGGCGCTATCTGGCCACCTGGGGTTGGCTCGACCTCCTGTCGAGCATCCCCGCGATCGACGTCCTTCGCTGGGGGCGCGCCGCTCGCGCGATCCGCATCGTGAGAGTGCTCCGGGGCATCCGGGCCACGAAGGTGCTCAGCGAGTTCATCCTCTTCCGGCGCGCGCAGAGCGCGTTTCTCGCTGCGCTTCTCGTCTCGATCCTTCTCATCGTGTTCTCGGCGGCCTCGGTTCTGCAGTTCGAGACGTCCGCGGATGCGAACATCCGCACCCCGGAAGACGCCGTCTGGTGGGCGGTGGTCACCGTCACCACCGTGGGCTACGGCGACAAGTTCCCGCTGTCGCCCGAGGGGCGAGTCATCGCGGCGCTCCTCATGACCGCCGGGGTTGGCCTCTTCGGCACCTTCTCCGGATTCGTCGCCGCCTGGTTCCTCGAATCGCCCTCGCGCCACTCGAGCGAGCTCGAGGCCATCCACGCCCTGCAACGGCAGGTCGCGGAGCTGCATCAAGAGCTGCGGCATCAGGGCCGCTCGTGACCGTGGGTCCGCGTCGTAGCGACCCCACTGCCGTCCAACGGATGGGAACGAGCCCAGCGTGAACGCGGCCACCACGCCGCGGATCTCCCTGGTGGTACCTGCCTACAACGAGGAACGGCACCTCCCCGCCCTCCTCGAGTCGGTGTCCACTGCTCGTGCGCGCTACCAGCTGGGCGCGCAGGCCGTCGAGGTGATCGTGGCCGACAACGCGTCGACCGACGCGACCGCTCGCATCGCCCGCGAGCACGACTGCCGCGTCGTCGCGGTTGCCGAACGCACCATCGCCACGGTGCGCAACGCCGGTGCCGCGGTCGCCGGGGGGACCGTCGTCGCGTTCGTGGACGCGGATTCTCTGGTGCACCCGGACACCTTCGACGCCATCGACCGGACGCTCACCGAGCGGGTGGTCGTGGGCGCCACGGGCATCACCATGAGTCGCTCCTCGATGGGAATCGTCGTCACGATGGTCCTCGCCAATCTCTTCACGCGCCTCGCCAGGGTCGATGCGGGGGTCGTCTTCTGCCGGTGGGCCGACTGGAAGGCCGTCGGCGGCTACGACCAGTCCCGGCGCATCGCCGAGGATCTCGCGTTCCTGCGAGACCTCAAGCGGCTCGGCCGTTCGCGAGGCCAACGCTTCGCGAGAGCCAAGGGTGCGGCCACCATCACCTCCGCCCGGAAGTTCGATCGACACGGCGATTGGCACTTCTTCACCAGCTCGCCGCTGCTCGCGCAGTTCCTGTTCGACCGACGCGGCTACCGCCGCTTCGTGGAGCGCTACTGGTACACCCGCGAGTGAACCCCACCGCGAACTGTGCGCCCTGCCGTAGAGTGGTCGCGGAGGGACGCGAATGAAGGCCTACGTGGCGACCACCGGTGCGCTGTTCGGATTGCTCGTCGTGGCTCACATCTGGCGGATCTTCCTCGAGCCACAGCTGGCGAAGGACCCCTGGTACATAGCCATCACCATCCTCGCCGCGGGGCTTTCTCTCTGGGGCTGGCGCACGCTGCGGCTGATTCCCCGATCCTGAAGGTGCTCCGCCGCCGTCCTTCGACACGACACCCTGGGAGGTCGCGATGATCGACGATGACCTGGATGGGCTCTCGCGCGAGCAACTCGTCACGGAGGTCCGTCGGCTGCGTGCCGGCATCCGCAAGCATCGAGACAGCTCGGGCCAGGAGCTCTGCTGGCACCACCCCGCGCTCTGGGGGCTTCTTCCCGAGAACACCGACCCGCAACCCGTCGTCCCGGAATGGCCGCAGTTCCTCCGCGGATGCCTCCGCTATCGCGAGTCCCTGGACTCCCAGCTGCCCGCGGCGCCACGCAGCCGCGACGAATACGAGAGCTGATCACCACCATGGCCGAGGTGCGGACGGCGCGACTCCTGCTCCGACCCTGGGCCGCCGGGGACGAAGACTCGCTCGTCTTGCACGCCAACAACTGGAACGTCGCCCGCAACCTGCGCGACGTCTTTCCGCACCCCTACACGCGCGGCGACGCGGCCGCCTGGATCGCGCGCAATGCCGCCGTGGACGGCCCGACGCTCGACTTCGCCGTCGTCTTCGGCAAGGAGCTCGTCGGCTCGGTGGGTCTCATGACCAAGGCCGACATGTACCGGACCGGCATCGAGGTCGGCTACTGGGTCGCCGAGCCGTTCTGGGGACGCGGTCTCGCGACCGAGGCCGTCGCCGCGGTCGCCACCTACGCATTCGAGACCTTCGTCGATGTGGAGGCCGTCCAGGCGCACCACCTCGCGAGCAACCCCGCCTCGGGGCGGGTCCTCCTCAAGTGCGGGTTCCAGCTCGAAGGTCAGCTGCGGAGGGCCGCCGTCAAGGCCGGCGTCGTCTCCGACGTGCTGGTCTATTCCCTGACACGCGCCGATCACTTGCAGCGGCGCGCCGGCGTCCGGTGACCCGGCGTGGTCGGGGTCCGCGGCAACCGCCCTCCACCTTCGCGCGCCTCGTCACCGGCACGTGACACCACACCGGACGCAAGTTGCGAGATCATCGCTCCGGTCCGATTCTCCTCCGCACCGTTCGGGGAGGTGTCCGATGCGAGTGCTTCAGAGTGGCCGCGGCGCGGTGGCGTTCGCCGCGCTCGCGGTGGTCGCGGGTGCTGCAGCCGCGGAGACCGCGCCCCGCGCTGTCGACCACGTCGTCCTGGTGTCCATCGACGGCCTGCGCCCCGAGATGTACCTCGACGCGGGCTGGCCGGCGCCGACCATCCAGCAGATGGCGCGCGAGGGTGTGCGCGCCGACGGCGTGCTCGGTGTGTTCCCCTCGGTGACCTACCCGTCGCACACGACGATCGTCACCGGCGCGCTGCCGGCACGGCACGGCATCCACTACAACAGCCCGTTCGAGCCGGGTGGAGAGACCGGGCGGTGGTACTGGGAGGCCTCGGGCATCCGCGTACCGACGCTGTGGAGCGCGGCACGCGCCGCGGGCCTCAAGTCCGCGGCTGTGAGCTGGCCCGTGTCGGTGGGCGCTGAAATCGACTGGAACCTCCCCGAGGTGTGGTCGCTCGAGAAGGGGAGCTCCAACATCGAGGTCCTGCGCCGCGCGGCGCAGCCGCCCGGGCTCCTCGAGGAGGTCGAGCGCGAGGCGACGGGCCGGCTGCGGGACGCGCTGTGGGACAGCCACAGCGTCGCGCGCGACGACGAGGCCGGGAGCATGGCGGCCTACCTGCTCGAGGCGCACCGCCCCAACCTGGTGCTGCTCCACCTCCTCGGCGTCGACCACTTCCAGCACGCGGACGGCCGCGAGCATCCGAGGGTCAGGCAGTCGCTCGCCGCCGCCGATCGCGCGGTCGGCAAGCTGATCGACGCCGCGCGCCGCGCCGGCATCCTCGACCGGACGGCGTTTGTCGTCACCGCGGATCACGGCTTCATCGACATCCACACGAGCGTCGCTCCCAACGTGTGGCTGGTGCAGGCCGGCCTCCAGGAAGCGCGACCCGACCGCGGGAAGTGGCGGGCCACCTTTCACTGCGCCGCCGCCGCGGCCTTCCTGCACCTGCGAGACGCCAACGACACGGAGGCGCTGGCGGCGGTGCGCGCCGTGCTGGCGGCACAACCTCCTGGCGTGCGACGCCTCTACCAGATCCTCTCCCGCGAGGAGCTCACGCGGCGCGGCGCCGCTCCAGAGGCGGCGCTCGCGCTGGCGCCGGAACCGGGCATCCGGATCGTCTGCGATTCCGGTGGCCCGGCACTCACCGACGCCCAGGGCGCGACGCACGGCTTCCTGCCCGAGCTGCCGCAGATGCATACCGGATTCATCGGCTGGGGAAAGGCGATGCGCTCGGGCGGCGTGGTGCCCCAGATGTCGCTCACGGACGTGGCGCCGCTCGTCGCCCACCTCCTCGGTCTCGAGCTCGCAGCACCCGATGGTGTGTTGCTGCCGGGGTTGCTCCCAGCTCAGAAGGGGCAAGCGCGACCTTGAATCGATGCGACCCGGTAGACGATCGAACACAGCGAGGCAGATCGATGAGACACGCCGTTGCCTTCCTTGCCGCAACTCTCTTGCTCGGCGCCGGGCTGGGCGTCGCCGCCAGGTCCGGCGTGCCCGATGGTGTCGTGCTCTTCGATGCGAATGCGGCCCAGTGGGTCGAAGGCGGTGGCCCCGGCTCGGTGAGGACGCCGATCTTCGGCGACCCGAGGCATGCCGGCGCCTACATGCATCTCATCCGCGTGCCGCCGAATACCACGAGCCTCGCGCACAAGTATTCGGACACGAGGACCTACACCGTGATCGCCGGCACGTGGCACGTCGGCTTCGGGCCGCGGTTCGACCGCTCACGGCTCCGCGCGCTGCCGGCGGGCAGCTACTACTCGCTACCGGCTGGCGTCGCCGTGTTCAACGCGACCGGGGACGACGGCGCCACCATCCAGATCGGCGGCACCGGCCCGACCGAACACATCGACCTCGAGCAGGATGTCTAGGCCCTGTGTCTTCGCAGCAACAGCGAATCGAGCGCGCGGTGCTTGCCGGCGCTGCGAGGTGGCAGGAGACCTGGGTCTTGGTCGGCGCTCCCCTCCCCGCCGGAGGCTTCGAGGAGTTACGGAAGCGGTACGGCGAGCCCCATCGCGCGTACCACAACCTCGAGCACGTCTTGGCCTGCCTGGAAGCGGCCGCGTCCGTCCGTTCCGAGCTTCGTTCCCCGGCGACGGTCGAGCTCGCGTTGTGGTATCACGATGCGATCTACGACCCTCGGCGCAGCGACAACGAGGAGGAGAGCGCTCGCTTCGCTGCGGAGCAACTCCACTCGACGCTGGCGCCAGACGCGCTTGCCTCGGTCAGAGGCCTCATCCTCGCTACCAAACACGCGGGCGCTCCGATCGGCGGCGACGACGCCCGGTACGTGGTCGACGTCGATCTGGCGATCCTCGGCGCGGCTCCGGAGGCCTTCGACGCGTACGAGGACGCGATTCGTCATGAGTACCGCTGGGTCCCCGCCCCGATCTTCCGACGAAAGCGGAGAGAGGTCCTGACAGGGTTCCTCGAACGCCCTCGCATCTACTCTACCGAGCACTTCCGCGAGTTGCTCGAGGCTGCGGCCAGGCTCAACCTCTCCAGATCCATCGCGCGGCTCTCGTGACGATGCCGATCGATCACTGCGCAGGGGAGACCAGGCGGTCGAGAAGCGCCCCGCGCGCTGGATCCGCAGGTCGTGCGCATCGTCGTGGAGCCGGCCTGCCAGCAGCGACGACATGAGAAGGCTTCGGGCTGCTGCCGCTATCGCAGCACTGGCGCTCGTCGGGCTTCTCGGCTGGGCCAACGCTCCCCCGCCCTCGCTGTCGGCGGGTGCCACGGCAGACCTGGTCGTGGTGAGCAAGTCGAAGCACCGGCTGACGCTGCTTCGCGCCGGCCACCCGATCGCGGTGTATCCCGTCTCCGTCGGCCGCGGGACGAGTGGGCCCAAGCAACGAGAGGGAGACCGGCGTACCCCGGAGGGGGAATACGCCATCGACTTCCACAAGCGCGACAGCTCGTTCTATCGCGCCCTCCACGTGTCCTACCCGAACCCCGCGGATGCGGCGCGGGCTCGCAGGCTCGGCGTCCCCGCCGGCGGCTCGATCATGATCCACGGCCTGCCGCCGAGGCTCGCGTTCACCGGCCGCCTTCACCGCTGGCTCGACTGGACCGACGGCTGCATCGCGCTCTCCAACGCGGAGATGCAACAGGTCTTCGACGCCGTGCCGGACGGCACCAGGATCGTCATTCGACCCTGAATCTCGATCGCGGAGGAACGACCGACCGAGGGTCCAGGGCGGTCGACGGTCGTCAGCGTCGCTTGAAGAACTGCACGGCCCGCTCGTGTTTCTCGGCGGCCGCACGCGTGCGGAAGGTGCCGAGGTTCCTGCGCTTCCCGGTCTTCGGGTCCTTCTTGCGCGAGTAGAGGCGGTAGCCGCCGCTCTTGAGCTTCCGGATCATGGGGCCACCTCCAGTCTCTCCAGACGAGTGACCCTGCGAGCATCGTGCCGTCAGCGTCCACGGTCGCCGGTCAGGCGGCTGTGCCTGCGGCCGTAGAGGAAGTAGATCGCGAGGCCGATCCCCAGCCAGACGAAGAGCCGTAGCCAGTTCTCCGACGGCAGCGAGAACATCAGCATCAGGCAGCTCGCGATCCCCAGGATCGGCACGAACGGCACGAACGGGACGCGGAACGGCCGCTCCGCCTCGGGGTGGGTCCGCCGCATGACGAGCACGGCGGCGCAGACGACGGCAAAGGCGAAGAGCGTCCCCATGTTGACGAGCATGAGGAGCACGCTGATCGGCAGGAAGGCGGCGAGCACGGCGACGAAGATCCCCGTGACGATGGTCGACTTCCAGGGCGTCCGGAAGCGCTCATGGACGGCGGCGAAGAGGCCCGGTGGCAGCAGGCCGTCGCGCGACATGGCGAGCAACACGCGAGCCTGGCTGAGCTGGTTCACCAGGATCACCGAGGTGATCCCGGCGAGCCCCGCGAGGGCGATGAGCGCCTGCGCCCATCGCAGGCCGACACGCCGGAAGGCGTCGGCCACCGGCGCGTTCACGTCGAGCTCGCCGTAGGGCACCATCCCCGTGAGCACGGCCACGACGCCCATGTAGAGCAGCGTGCAGAGGACGAGCGAGACCATGATGCCGATGGGCACGTCACGCTGCGGCTTCTTGGCTTCCTCGGCGTGCGTCGAGACCGAGTCGAAGCCGATGTAGGCGAAGAAGGCGAGAGCGGCACCGGCCAGCATCCCGACCGGCTTGCCGCCGGCGTCGACCTTGCCGAGGAGCGTGTGCCCGAAGACGTTGAGCCCGGTGTAGCCGAACGGCGCGAACGGGTGCCAGTTCGCGCGGTTGACGAAGAAGGCCCCGACGCCGATCACGAAGAGCACCGCGCTCACCTTGATCGCCACGAGCGCCGTGTTGACCCCGGCGCTTTCGCGAATGCCGATGACGAGCACCACGGTGACGAGGGCGACGATGAGCACCGCCGGCAGGTTGAAGAGCGAGCCGGTGGCGACCAGACGCCCGAGCGAGGCGTCGTAGGCGACCACCGGCCCGGCGACCACGTGCGGGACGTGCCAGTCGAAGACGCTGATCAGGTTCTGGAAGTAGCCCGACCAGCCGTCGGCCACCGTGGCGGTGCTGACCGCGTATTCGAGGACGAGGTCCCAGCCGATGATCCACGCAAAGAGCTCGCCGAGGGTGGCGTAGGCATACGTGTATGCCGAGCCGGCGACGGGAACCATCGACGCGAACTCGGCGTAGCAGAGCGCCGCGAGCACGCAGACGAGGCCCGCGACGGCGTAGGAGAGGATGAGCGCCGGCCCCGCCGTCTGCCTGGCCACCGCGCCGGTCGAGACGAAGATGCCGGCGCCGATCACGGCGCCGACGCCGAGGCTGGTGAGCTGCACCGGGCCGAGCACGCGCCGCAGGCGGTGCTCGCCCTGGTCGTCCCCTCTGGCCTCGGCCAGCAGGACGTTCAGGGGCTTCCGCGCGAAGAGTGGATTCGCCATGCGGCGCGACCTCCTTCCACCGTTGCCGGGAAGGTAAGTCGCGGCGGCGAGGCGAGGCTATTGCGGGGCCTCCGGCGCGGGAGGTGCCGTCGCCGAAGGTCGAGGAAGGTGCGCTGTCGGGAGACCGGCAGATCCGGGTCGATCCGAGGTGCGGTCTACCGTGGCGTGACGCGGCCCACCACCAGCCCGTCGGCGAGACGGTAGGCGTGGTGCGCGGTGAGGATGGCCGCGCCGTCGCGCAGGCGCGCGCGCAGGC